>Ga0335078_10003811_pt1 | contig 22425 bp, 16 predicted proteins | sample Lox_Sample_32_FD_206711 | JGI IMG/M metagenome (GOLD analysis project Ga0335078, IMG submission 206711) | Soil microbial communities from Loxahatchee National Wildlife Refuge, Florida, United States - Lox_Sample_3.2 | ecosystem: Environmental > Terrestrial > Soil > Wetlands | place: USA... | reverse complement strand
GCCCGCAGCCGACCCTCGTCTGTTGCCTTGCCCCCATGGGGCGAGTCTCCTGCGGGCGGCGCTGCGTGGGCGGGAGGATGCCGCTTATGGCAGCCATGGGGAGCCACGTATCTCGTGACGGCGAGATGGTGTCGCGGTGGGAGGAGTACCACGCGCGGGCAGCCGAGCGCGAGCCGCGCCCGCTCCTGCTGAGGGCGTGTGAACTGCTCGGCCCCGGCGACGGACGGGTGGCGGTCGACCTGGGATGCGGTTCCGGGGCAGACGTGCTGGCGCTGGCAGGTCGCGGCTGGGTCGTGACCGCTGTTGACCGGGACCCGGTGGCCCTTGGCGTGCTGCGCGGGCGGGTGCGGGGCTATGGCGTGGTGAAGATCGTGCAGGCGTCGTCCGCGGAAGCGGTACTGCCGCAGGCGTACCTGGTTCATGCCGGGTACAGCCTGCCGTTCTGCGCCCCCGCCGTTTTCCCTGGGGTCTGGGCGGCGGTCCGTGGTGCTCTCGTACCTGGCGGGGTGTTCGCCGGGCAGTTCCTCGGGCCGCGTGACGGGTGGGCCGGGGCGGACGGCATGATCTTCCACGACGCCGGCCAGGTGAGGGAACTGCTCGGCGGGCTGGAGGTCTGCTACTTGCGGGAGCGGGAGTGGGATGGCCAGTCGGCTGGCGACGCGAAGCGGTGGCACGCGTTCGGGGTCCTGGAGCGTGCTAGGCGGCCTGCCGGGCCTTGGGCTTGCCAGGGGAGTCGTGGCATCCGGCGTGGCACTGGTGGCAGTGCAGGACCAGACGCAACATCGAGGTCGATGACGACGTCTGCACGGCCCTGGAGCACGCCGCCAGGCCGTTCGTGGCCGCACTCCCGGCGGGCAGCCCTGGCCCTCTACTCCCTGAGCCCGATGAATTCACATGCTACAAATAGATGCCATTGATTTCGTACATTCATCCGAGTTAGACTACCCATACCAACACCCCGCTTCCGCCCGGAAGCAGGCGGGCCGCGCCGGTGTACCACCACCGAACGCGGCCCTAGACCATCCATCCGCAACACCGGAGGACGATCATGCGTACAAGTCTGCCCTACCCCGACGAGCCCGCGCTGGCTCCCGATGACGACCAGTTCACCGAGCGGCTGCGCGGCCTGAGCGCCCGGCAGCTGCTCGATGCGATGACGTTCCTGTCGTTCTGGTCCCCGCCGGCGTTCACCGCCGTCCTCGACTACTGCGAGGCCACCGACTGGGGCTGGTCCGCCTTCGACCCGGACCTGATCTTCGACCCGGACGCCGACGGCGACCCGGACGCCGACGGCGACCCGGACGACGGCCCCGCCCCCGTCTGCGCCCGGTGCGGCGGCGACCTGGGCATCTTCTTGAAGTTCGGCCTGGACTGGCGGCATTATCGCGGTCAGGGCCTGGACGACATCGAGCTGTACGACCCGGGCCACGCCCCCGAGCTCACCTGGCGCGCCCCGCCTGATCCCAGCGCAGGTCTTCGGCGGGCTTGCCGATCACGAACGTGATGCCGGTGCCGAGGCAACGGGGTACGGGCCGGTGCTGTTCAGGCCGGCTCCTGCTTGGCGAGCGCCGAGAGGAGCGCGGGGAGCCGGCCGAGCACGTCGGCCAGTACGAGATGGTTGTGATAGTCACGTGAAGCGGCGATCTCGCCGTTCCGGACCCTGGAGACCTGGATGTTCGAGACGTGGAAGGAGCGGTTCGTCGTGGTCACGAGCCCGTCATAGTCCCACTCGGCCACGATGACCTCGGGGTCGCTGGTCTGGTGCAGCACGAGGTTGCGGGCGTGGAGTTCCAGCGGCATCCGGGCGACGGCGGTGAAGTACCGGTGGACCGCTTCGCGCCCCTCAAGACGTGCCGGCGCTGGCAGGGCGAAGGGATACTCTACCAGCGTGTCGTGAGTGTACAGTTCGTGAAGATCCTGCCACCTCCGGTTCGAGATCCCGTGGATCAGGTGTTCCAGGACATCTCGCGGACTTGCTGATTCAGGCATGAGAGCCCTGCCCGGGCGTTGCTGGCGTGAGAGGCGCGGGACCGGCCCGGTCGCGCAGCTCCCGGGCGATCGCCTCGATCCCACGCTCGAGCTCGGCGAAGCTGGTGCTCAGCGGGGACAGCCCGATGCGGATCCCGTCCGGCGGCCGGAAGTCGGGTATCACACCGCGCTGCCACAGGGCGGCGGTCACCTCGGCGAACTGGGGGTGATCGACGGTGATGTGCGAGCCGCGCTCGGCGGCGGCGCGGGGGCTGGCGAGCCGGGCGCCGAGCGGCGCGAGCACCTCGTCGGCCAGCGCGATCGCGTGCTCGGTGAGCGCGACCGACTTCTGCCTGACCGCGGCGAGGCCCGCCTCGGCGATCAGCTCGACCATGTCCTTGAGCGGCTGCATGGCGAGCACCGGCGGAGTCCCGGAGATGAACTTGCGTATCCCCTGCGCCGGGCGGTACTCCGGCCCCATCGCGAACGGGTCGCTCGCGCCCATCCAGCCCCAGATGGGCTGCCGCAGTCCCTCCTGCAGCCGGGTCGCGACGTAGCAGAAGGCCGGCGAGCCTGGACCGCCGTTCAGGTACTTGTAGGTGCACCCGGTGGCCAGGTCAACCTCACAGGCGTCAAGCTCGACAGGGACCACGCCGGCCGAATGGCACAGGTCCCACAGCATCACCGCTCCCGCGTCGTGGACGGCGCGGGTGACGGCCGCCATGTCCGCGATGAACCCGGAACGGTACGCCACGTGGCTGAGCACAACGAGGGCGGTGCGCTCGCTCACCGCCGCCGCGACGTCGGCCGGCCGCACTCCTGTGTGGTGCGACGCGCTGAGGTGGCGGAGCGACAGCCCGCACTCGGCCGCGACGCCCTCGATGATGAACCGGTCCGTCGGGAAGTTATCCCGGTCGATGACCACCTCAGTGCGGCCTGGCCGGGCGCCGACCCCGGCCCGCATCAGCTTATAGAGCAGCACCGACGTGGAGTCGGCGACGGTCACCTGGCCGGGCGCCGCACCGAGGACCACCTCGGCGAGCCGGTCCCCCACCGTCACCGGCTCCGCCATCCAGGCCTCGTCCCAGCTCCTGATCAGCCCATGGCCCCACTGCCCGGCCACGAAGGCGGCCAGCCGCTCCCCGGTCACCGCCAGCGGCCGCCCGAGGGAGTTGCCGTCCAGGTAGGCGACGATGGACGGGTCGTCCGCCGCCACGAACCGGGAACGGAACCGCGCCAGCGGGTCGGCGGCATCAAGCTGGCTGGCAGGCGCGATGGTCATCCGGATCCCCGATCGGCTGGCGGACGGTTCAGCACAGCAAGCCTAGCCAAGCACCTGGCCGCCGGGGCTTGCTGACCGGCACGCACGCGGGCACCATGTCGCCGTTCAGCACGACTGGCTTCACGGGTACCGCCCCGGGGGGCCACTGGTCAGCGCCAGACCGCGGCGGCGGCTGCCGTCACGGTAAGCCCCCCGGGCCAGCACGGGCAGCCGCCACCGCTGGCGGGCCGGCCGTGACCCGCTCCCGGCCAGGAACCGCTCGCGTGCACTGATTCGGCCCGCGCCGGGCAGGCGCAGGCAGCGACATGGGATTAGTCGCAGACGCCGCTCGGTACCCTGACGCGACCAGCCAGCTGCCACGGGTCGGATCGGTCCACTAAAATTAGGTATGAAGCTTAAAGGGGCGGCCACCCCACGTGGCCGCCCCTGCACCTGGTATGCTCCGTCGCTCGCCCATGTCAGTAGATCAAGCTTCCGGATCGTAACGCGTTGCCCCAGTAGGGGTGCAGTGCGTCGCAGCTCAGGCATGGCTATTTTGCCCAGAACTCCTGGGCGGTAGCAATGTCATGCACGATAAAATTGACGGCTGCACAATATTGCACATGCCTGCGTGACGTTCTACGGGTCTCATCGAGCAGAGCCGCGGCAAGGCGCAGAAACCCGGTCGGCTGCTGTACGGGTATGTCCGTATCGTAATGATTGCGTGACAACAATTGTTATCCGCGGGATTGAACGAGTCTAGTTTGACATGCCCCTTCCCTTCGGTAGTGTCGACTTGCAAGGCATCTAGGATGGCGGTGAGCCCGACCCCCACAGCGGGCCCGCGAACCGTGCACTCCTGGTTGTCAAACGATTGCTCGCCCATGTCAGAGCTTGCCGCCATCTAGCGGCAAGCAGGGTCAGGCGTAAACAGGCAATATTCACGAGATCAAAAGCAGTTCAGAACACGAAGGCAGGGCGAAATGAATACGCTTTGCATACGTTGTCAGGTTCGGCCCTGGCAGCAGGATCGGACCCGGATCACCGTCCTAGTATTGATCGTCATCATCCTGACGATCACCGCGATCGAAGGCTGGATGCTTGCCGAGGTCACCGCCGTGATCACGGCGGTGACTGCGGTTTCAGCTACAGCAAGCGAACGTAGGGCGGCGCCCTAGGGAACCGGCGACCGGTGGACGGGCACACCGAACCGGTCGTGTACAGCGGTAACCCGACTGGTGCGGGCCCGGCTTCTGACTGGGTCCGCACCGACGGGGACGCCGCCGTTGCGCGGCCAGGATTTACGCACACGCCGACTCAACTTCGCGCGCAAGCCAGTCGTTTGCTCGAAGACGGTGATCCCGAGGCATCCTTGAGGGCCGCGGGCTTGTATCTCCTCGCGGCCGACCAGGTATTCGCCGAAGCTGCCCATCAGTTCAGTGAGGCGGCGCGCATGGCCAACCAGATTGCCAGGGATCACGCGCAGCTAGCTGCCGACCGGGAGCTATTGGCTCGCGCCCTGCACGAGGTAGAGCAAAAGCGCTACATGCTGGACAAGCGAACCCGCGAGCTGAATCAGACTCTCGACAGTCTGGCCATGCGGAATACGGCCCTCGATACCCGAGAGATCTCGCTCATGGAGCGAAGGGAAGCCCAAGAGATGGATCTGGCAGCGCTTCGGGAGTCCCTGGAGATCAGCCTCGTGGCGCAAAAGGAAGCCCTCGATAACAGGGAAGCATCGCTAAGAGTCCTGGAGACCGCACTCATAGCGCAAAGGGAGGAACTAGAGTCAGAGCGTAAGAAACCGCGCCGGCGGGATACTGCCCCATCGCCGGTGCTCCCTACCAGTGGTCCGCAGCACCTGCACCCGGACCCGCGCGCGGCGAAGACCCCGCAGCAGTACATGCAATGTCTGACGGCGTTCAAGGTCTGGTCAGGCAACCGCTCCTTGCGGCAAATCTCCGAGCTTTCTGGCGGCCGGATCAGTGCCTCGGGTGTCCGCAATATCCTCAACGGCAGCGTCCTGCCGGACCGACTTGAGGTCGTTGACGCGATTGTCCAGGGGTGTGGTGGCACCGACGAGGACCGGAAAGCGTTCGCCAGCGCGTGGCGGCGCCTCTATATGGGGTCTACCGAGATCACGCTCATCGACATAGACCACACACCGCGATCGTGAGAAGGCTGCGGCTAACCCCGCGCGTTATCGGGTGCCGGGAGCCGACCGTTTTGCTACGCTCGCCCCGTTACGGTACGCCTGCGGCCCGGAGCAAGAGGTAACGGCATGGGACAGTCACGGGGGGCCCTATGAACGGTGGCAGAAACGCGACGACGGGCGCGAAGCTCGCGCTGACGGCCGCGACGGCGATCGGGATCGGCCTGCTGGCCGGCTGCAGCACCGCGAGCTCGTCGGCCGGGACCAGCGCGACGCAGGGCACGACGGCGACGGCGAGCGCGGCGGGCAGCGCCAGCGCGGCGGCGCCCGGACCGTCCCCGAGCACCTCAAGCGCGTTCGTGCCGATCACCGAGCCGTTCGACCCCGGTCACGCCGCCCGCACCACGCCGGGGCCTGCCAGCTGCGCCGGGCAGCAGACCACGCTGGCCATCGAGCAGTGCTATGACGACGAGACCGAGACCGCGGACGCCGCCATCGACGCGGCGCAGCAGGCCAGCTTCGCGACCGCGGACGTCGCGCAGCAGACCGCCATGAACGCGGCGGACAAGGCCTGGCTCGCCGCCCGGCCGACGGTCTGCGCGAAGGCGTACAACACGGGCGGCACGATCGACGGGATCAACATCGCGACCTGCCTGTTCCAGGAGAGCACGGCGCGGCTCGACGCGGTCAAGGGCATCACGCCGCCCGAGGCGGTGCTCAAGTCGACCGACAGCCCGATGATGAGCGACATTTCCTGGTACACCACGCCGGAGGGCTCCCGCATCGGGATGGTCGACACCCAGGGCGACGAGTCCGGCGGCGGCGTCATCATCGCGTGGACGGTCATCGCCGGCGCGGACGGCTTCGTGGTCAACCCGGCCCAGTTCTTCTACAGCGACGGCACGTTCACCGACGCCGGGATCATCCAGGGGGCGAACCCGAGCGGGCACCACGTGGCGCCGGGTACCGAGTACACGTTCGGCTTCGACTACAGCCACATCTCGGCCGACCCGGACTCCGCCAAGGGCACCGGCGGCTACGTGTACGCCCCCGGCGCGCCGGTCGCCATCTGGCGCTAGCGCCGACGCTTACCCTGCCGTCCGCCCAACCGCTCCGCCCGACCTACCCACCGCGGTCACTCCGCGGCCGCCGCAAGCGCGGCGCGGCCCATCGCGCGCAGCAGGTCGGCCATGGCCTCGGGCGGCAGCTCGGCCGCGCTGTGCGGCGTCGAGTTGAGCAGGCCGAACGTGGCGTGCACCGCCGTACGCAGGCTGGCCTGCGACGCGCCAGGCGACAGCTCGCTCGCCGCGGTGACCCACTCCTCCACGTACAGCCGCTGCAGGCGGCGGATCTGCCTGCGGGCCGGCTCAGGCACGTTGGCGAGCTCCCTGTTCTGCACGGTGATCAGGTCGGGCTGGCTCAGCGCGAAGCTCACGTGCCAGCGCAGCAGCGCGTCGAGCGCGGCCTCGGCGTCCGCGGCGGCCGCCGCGCGGCGTCCGCCCTCGTCGAGCAGCCGCTGGCTGATGTCGAGCAGCATCTGCGCGAGCCCGGCCTCCTTCGACGGGAAGTGCCGGTAGATCCCTGGCCCCGACATGCCGACGGCCGAGCCGATGTCGTCGATGGACACGCCGTGGAAGCCGCGCCGCGCGAACAGGGCGGCCGCCGCGGTCAGGATCTCCTCCCGCCGTAGCCGGCTGCGCGCCCGCACCGCGCCCCGCCGCCCGGCCGGCGCGGGAGCTGGGGAGGGCACCAGGGAAGCACTGTCACGCACCCCTCCATGGTAGACGCTCTTGTTAGTATGCGTTAACATAAAATCCGCATTAGAGCCGAGATCAGCGAGCGCTAGCTAACATCGAAGGGTAGCGGCGGCATGATTTCCGACGCGCCCGTGCTGCACAGCCGGGCGGACACGGGGGGCGAGGGCTTCGCCCGTAACCACGCGGCGAACGCGGCGCTCGCCGCCGAGCTGCGGAAGAAGCTGGCCGAGGTCGGCCGGGGCGGCCCGGAGACGTCGCGCGAGCGGCACATCGCGCGCGGCAAGCTGCTGCCGCGCGACCGGGTCGACGCGCTGACCGACCCAGGCTCGCCGTTCCTCGAGCTCAGCCCGCTGGCCGCGGACGGACTTTACGACGGTGACGCGCCCGCCGCGGGCATCATCACCGGCGTGGGCCGGGTGAGCGGCAGGGAATGCGTGATCGTCGCCAACGACGCGACCGTCAAGGGCGGCACCTACTACCCGGTGACGGTCAAGAAGCACCTGCGCGCCCAGGAGGTCGCGCTGCACAACCGGCTGCCGTGCGTCTACCTCGTCGACTCGGGCGGCGCGTTCCTGCCCAGGCAGGACGAGGTATTTCCTGATCGTGAGCACTTCGGCCGTATCTTCTACAACCAGGCGACGATGTCCGCCCGCGGCATACCGCAGGTCGCGGCGGTGCTCGGCTCGTGCACCGCGGGCGGCGCGTACGTGCCCGCGATGAGCGACGAGAACGTGATCGTGCGGAACCAGGGCACCATCTTCCTCGGCGGCCCGCCGCTGGTGAAGGCCGCGACCGGCGAGGTCGTCAGCGCCGAGGAACTCGGCGGCGGCGAGCTGCACTCCCGGGTGTCCGGGGTAACGGATCACCTGGCGCAGGACGACGCCGACGCGCTGCGGATGGTCCGCGGCATCGTCGCCACGCTGGCGCCCCGCGCCCCGCGCCCCTGGGACATGGCGCCGTCCGAGGAGCCCGCCTACCCGGCGGACAGCGTCTACGGCGTCGTGCCTACCGACCTGCGCACACCGTACGACGTGCACGAGGTCATCGCCCGCGTGGTCGACGGCAGCCGGCTCGCCGAGTTCAAGTCCGAGTACGGCGCGACTTTGGTCACCGGGTTCGCGAGGATTCACGGCCATCCTGTCGGGATCATCGCCAACAACGGGATCTTGTTCAGCGAGTCCGCGCTCAAGGGCGCCCACTTCATCGAGCTTTGCGACCAGCGCGGGATCCCGCTGGTCTTCCTGCAGAACATCACCGGCTTCATGGTCGGCAGGCAGTACGAGGCCGACGGCATCGCCAAGCACGGCGCGAAGATGGTCACCGCGGTCGCCTGCGCTCGGGTGCCCAAGCTCACGGTGATCATCGGCGGGTCGTTCGGCGCGGGTAACTACGCGATGTGCGGCCGGGCCTACTCCCCCCGCTTCCTGTGGACCTGGCCGAACGCCCGGATCTCCGTGATGGGCGGCGACCAGGCCGCGAGCGTGCTCGCCACCGTCCGGCGGGACCAGCTCGAAGCGCGCGGCAAGTACTGGCCGTCAAGCGAGGAGGACGCGTTCAAGAAGCCGGTCCGCGACCAGTACGAGCACCAGGGCAACCCGTACTACGCGACCGCCCGGCTGTGGGACGACGGGATCATCGACCCCGCCGACACGCGGCGGGTCCTCGGCCTCGCGCTGTCCGCCGCGGCCAACGCGCCGCTCGAGCCGGCCGGCTACGGCGTCTTCCGGATGTAGAGGCGGGGTCGATGTTCAGCAAGGTGCTCGTCGCCAACCGCGGCGAGATCGCGGTGCGGGTGATCAGGACGCTGCGCTCACTCGGCATTGCCAGCGTGGCGGTGTACAGCGACGTGGATGAATCGGCCGCGCACGTTCTGGCTGCCGATGAATCCGTGCGGCTCGGCGGGGCGGCGGCGGCCGACAGCTACCTGAACATCGACCGGATCGTGGCGGCGGCGGCCGCGTGCGGTGCCGCGGCCGTGCACCCCGGCTACGGCTTCCTCGCGGAGAACGCCGCCTTCGCGCGCGCCTGCGCGGCGGCCGGGCTGACCTTCATCGGGCCGCCGCCTGAGGCGATCGAGGCGATGGGCGACAAGATCGCCGCCAAGGCGCGCGTGGCGGCGGCCGGGGTGCCTGTGGTGCCCGGTGCGGGTGCGGCCGGGCTGTCCGACGACGAGCTCATCGGTCAACTGAACGAACGGTGGTTCCCCGTTCTCATCAAGCCCTCCGCGGGCGGCGGCGGCAAGGGCATGCGCGTTGTTTCTTCTCCCGCTGAACTGCCCGGCGCGCTCGTGGCGGCACGGCGCACCGCGGTGGCGGCGTTCGGCGACGGCACGCTGCTCGTCGAGCGGTACGTGCCTGCGCCGCGGCACATCGAGATCCAGGTGCTCGCCGACGGGCACGGGAACGTGGTGCACCTCGGCGAGCGCGAGTGCTCGCTGCAGCGGCGGCACCAGAAGGTCATCGAGGAGGCGCCGTCCCCGCTGCTTTCCGCCGAGCGGCGGGCCGTGATGGGGGCGGCCGCGGTGTCTGCCGCCGCGTCGGTCGGCTACACCGGCGCGGGCACGGTCGAGTTCATCGTCGCGGGTGACTCGCCTGACGACTTCTTCTTCATGGAGATGAACACCAGGCTCCAGGTGGAGCACCCGGTCACCGAGCTGGTCTACGGCCTGGACCTGGTGGAGTGGCAGCTGCGGGTGGCCGCGGGAGAGCCGCTGCCGTTTACCGAGTCTCCGCCGGTGAACGGGCACGCCGTGGAGGCGCGGTTGTACGCCGAGGACCCTTCCCGCGGGTTCCTGCCGACCGGCGGCATCGTGCTCGCGCTGCGCACGCCGTCCGGCCTGGGGGTCCGGGTGGACTCGGCGCTTGCCGAGGGCATGACCGTGACGAGCGACTACGACCCGATGCTCGGGAAGGTAATCGCGTGGGGGCCGGACCGCGCCACCGCGCTGCGCCGGCTCGACCGGGCGCTCGCGGACACGGTCGTGCTCGGCGTCACCACCAACACCGGCTTCCTGCGCGCGCTGCTCGCCGACGCGGACGTGCGGGCGGGGCGGCTCGATACCGGGCTTGTGGAGCGGATCGTGGCGGGCGAGGTCGACGCGGCTGGCCCGGGTGACGCCGCCGCCGCCGACGCCGCCGACGCCAGCGACGGAGGCGGTCACGGCGACGGGGCTGGCCTGGCCGGCGCCTCCCGGCACCGCACGGACCCGGCGCGCGAGGCGCTTGCCGCGGCGGCGCTGGCCCGCATGCTGGCGCGGGAGCCCGCCGGGCCGGTGACCGACCCGTGGGACATCCCCGACGGGTGGCGGCACGGCGAGCCGGCCTGGGCAAGGTTCCGCCTGTCCTGCGGGCCGGGGACGGCGACGGAGGTCCGGGTGCGCGGGCTTGCCTCGGCGGGCGCCGAGGTCGTCGTCGGCGACGGCGCGCTCGTGGCCGCGCGCGCGGAGTTTCGCCCCGCGCTCTCGGGTAGCGGTACCGACCTAGTCCTCACCCAGCAGTCGCGCACGATCCGGTTCGCCTACGCGGCGGACGGGGAAACCACCTGGCTAGGGCGGGGCGGGCACGCATGGGCGGTCGCCGAGGCGGCGCCGGCCCCGCTGCGCGGCACGCGCGCGGCGGCCGCGGACGGGACGGTCCGCTCCCCCATGCCGGGGACGGTCGTGACGGTGCACGTTTCCGTGGGGCAGGCCGTCAGTGCCGGGCAGCCGGTGCTGGTGGTGGAGGCGATGAAGATGGAGCACACCGTGACCGCGCCGCTCGACGGCACGGTCACGGAACTGACCGCGAAGGCGGGCCAGCAGGTCCGGATGGACGAGGCGCTGGCGGTAATCGGACCGGAGCCAGCTGATAGTGGACGTTTAGGTACACGGGGATGTACCTAAACGTCCACTATCTACCTGCGGAGAGGAATTCGGGAGCGATGCTCGGCTACAAGCTTGATGAAGAGCACGAGGACCTGCGTAAGAGCGTCGAGGAGTTCGCCAGGGACGTGGTGGCCCCGGTGATCGGCGGGTTGTACGACAAGGGCGAGTTCCCGTACGAGATCGTGGCGCAGATGGGGCGGATGGGCCTGTTCGGGCTGCCGGTACCCGAGGAGTACGGGGGGATGGGTGGCGACTACCTCGCGCTCTGCCTCGCCCTCGAGGAACTGGCCCGGGTGGACTCATCGGTCGCCATCACGCTGGAGGCCGGGGTCGGGCTCGGCATCATGCCGATCTACCGGTTCGGCACGCAGGAGCAGCGGCGGCGGTGGCTGCCGTCGCTGTGCGCGGGCGAGACGCTCGCCGCGTTCGGGCTTACCGAGCCGGGCGGCGGCACCGACGTGGCCGGCGCGATGCGCACGCGGGCCCGGCTGGAGGGCGGGGAGTGGGTGATCGACGGGTCGAAGTCGTTCATCACGAACTCCGGCACGTCCATCACCGCCGTGGTGGGGGTCGCCGCGGTGACCGGCACGCGCCAGGACGGCAAGCCGGAGATCTCGACGATCCTGGTGGAGTCGGGTACGGACGGGTTCACCGTCGCGCCCAAGTACTCCAAGGTGGGCTGGTCCTGCTCGGACACCCACGAGCTCGCGTTCGCCGGCTGCCGGGTGCCAGAGGCGAACCTGCTCGGCGAGCGCGGCCGCGGCTACGCCCAGTTCCTGCGCACGCTCGACGAGGGACGGGTCGCGATCGCCGCGCTGTCCACCGGCCTGGCCCAGGGCTGCGTGGACGAGTCACTCGCCTACGTTCGTGAGCGGTCGGCCTTCGGCGGTCCGATCGGGCGGTTCCAGGCGCTGCAGTTCAAGATCGCCGACATGGAGGTGCGCACGCACAACGCGCGCCTCGCCTGGTACCACGCGGCGGCCAAGATGCTGGCCGGCGAGCCGTTCAAGAAGGAGGCCGCGATCGCGAAGCTGACCGCCTCCAACGCGGCGATGGACAACGCGCGGGACGCCACGCAGATCTTCGGCGGCTACGGCTTCATGAACGAGTTCGCCGTCGGGCGGTTCTACAGGGACGCGAAGGTCCTCGAGGTGGGCGAGGGCACGTCGGAGGTGCAGCGGATGCTCATCGCCCGCGAACTCGGGCTGGACGCCTGAGCGGTACCGCTCGAGTGACTCGCGTCGCGAGGGCATGCAGCCGTACCAGCCCGCCGGCGACACCGCCATCGCGAACCTCGGCGGCACCGGGCAGGCAACGTCGCCGCCCAGCGGGACGGCTGGCCCGAAGATGCTCGCCATGCTGGCCGGCCTCACCGCGACGGGATAACCGGCGGGCGAGCACGCTGTCCCTTTCCGGCAGTTTCCGCAGCCGGGTGACCGGCGACGTGGCAAGCGCCGCCGCCGCCAGGGCCGATATCGCCGCCGTGACGATCAGCGCGTTCTTGTCGCCAAGCCAGCTGGCCAGCAGGCCGGCCGCCAGGCCCCCGACGGCGCCGCCGCCGTACAGCAGCATACGGAAGCATGCCGTCATCCGGCTCATCAGCGACTGGGGCGTGGTGACCTGGCGCAAGGTGACGACTACCACGTTCGCCACGCCAAGGCCGAGGTTGGTGATGAAGAACGACGCGATCACCAGCCCCGCCACGACCAGCTCCGGTCCACTGGCCGCCACGATCACCAGCGGGCCGAGGAGGAGGCCGGACAGGGAGAAGAAGTAGGCCAGCCCGAGCGGGAACCGCCTGAGCACCCGCTCGGCGGCCAGCGCGCCGATCACTCCGCCCGTGGAGGAGATCGTGAAGATCAGCCCCAGCGTGAACGAGCTGAGTCGCAGCTGGTACGTGCCGTAAAGCAGGAAGATGGTCCACACCGTGACCATCGAGAAGTTGGCCAAGAACCCGCCGAATGCCAGCCAGGCAAGCAGCGGCCTGCCGAAGACCCAGGACAGTCCGCTGCGCAGTTCTGCCAGCAAGTGCCGTTTGGGAGGCACGGGCGGTACGGGCTCTCGGCGGCGCACCGACAGCAGCGCCGCGATGGAGAACAGGTAGGAGAAAGCATCGGCCACCAGCGTCACCGGAGCGGTGAGCAAGGCCACCAGGGCGCCTGCCAGCCCTGGTCCGGCGACGGTGGACGCGGACGTGGCGACCGCCATCTTCGCGTTGGCCGCGACGAAGTGCCTGGAATCCACGATGGACGGCACGTACGGCATCCAGCTCACGTCGAACATCACCGAGGCGATGCCCACCGCGCAGGCGATCACGAGCAGCAACGGCATGGTGAGCCAGCCCGCCAGGTGCAGCACAGGCACCAGCCCGATCAGGGTCATCCGGGCGACGTTGGTCCACAGCATCACCGGGCGCCTGCGGTGCCGGTCCACCCACACGCCGAAGAGCAGGGCGAGCCCGATGTAAGGCGCGAGCTGCACGAAACGCAGGACGCCGACTTCCGCGGCGCTCGCCTTGAATGTGTAGATCGCGGTCAGCGGCAGTGCCAGGTAGGTGACCTGGGTGCCGAACAGCGATACCGTCTCACCGCTCCAGAACTTAACGAAGTCGGCGTTGTGCCACAGGCTGCCGGCCGGGACGTCCCCGGCACTGCCGACACTGCCGGCACTGCCGGCGGCCGGGCGCTGCGGCTCGATGACAGGCATGATTCCCGTTAACCGGCCGCTAGCATGGCCCGCACGATTTCGCTCATCGTCACCAGGCTCGGGCCGCCCCAGATGCTGTGATGCGTGCCTGGCAGGGTCAGCTCGCGCAGCCGGGGCAGTGCCCCGCTCCAGTTCATCGCGGGCCGCGGCGACGCCTCGGCCCGGATGTGCAGGGCGTCAGCGTCGCATGACCCGGTGACCTCGAGGGAGTTAAACCCGTCAAGCAGTGCCCGGAACACGGCGTACTGCCCGGCGAGCGTCAGGGCATCAAGCTCGCCCGGCAAGATCGCCGCCGCTGCTATGCGGAGGAACGCATCGGCGGGTCCGGCATCCTCTGGCAGGCCGTCGATGACGGCCCGGGCCGCCGGCGGTGCCTCCTGCTGCGAGGTCCCCATCATGTCGTTGACGAACCCGAGCATGATGTCCCGCTCGGGCGGCAGCGGCCGTACGTGCGGGGTGGGTGCGTCGACGAGGATGAGCGCGGCGATCTCTTCCCCGGCGGCACGCAGCCGCTTGGCGACCTCGAAGGCGAGCGCCCCGCCCAGTGACCAGCCGAGCAGGCGGTATGCCGTGCCGGGAGCAAATGCGCGGAGCATGTCCGTGTACTCGTCGGCCAGCCGGGGCAGGGATGCGACCGGAGTGCGGTCATTGTCGAATCCTGGTGCCTCGATCCCGTAGACGGGCTGCCCGGCCGGCAGCAGCCGGGCCAGCCCGCCGTACGCGTATGCCGAACCGGAGACCGGATGCACGCAGAACAGCGCGGGCCGGCTGCCGTCGCGCAACGGCACGAGCAACTCAGCCAACGAGCTTCGCCCCCATCAGCTCATCGATAGCCGCTGCCATGCTGGTTACGGTCTGGTTGCCGTAGAGCAGCCGGACCCGCAGCTTGGCACCGAATGCCTTGCTGAGCCTGCTCACTACGCGCAGCGCTTGCAGTGAGTTCCCGCCCAGGTCGAAGAAGCTGCTCTCGGCGTCTGTTCTGGTGAGGTCAAGTACCTCGGCGAAGCAGCGGGCGACCTCTTCCTCAGTCGCCGTCTGCCACGCGCTCGGGCCGTCGGCGCCGCCCGCCGCGTCGGCGGGCATGGGAAGCGCGTTCTTGTTGACCTTCCACCCGTCATTGTTCGTGGGGAACTCATCCAGGGCCACCCACGCGGTTGGCACCATGTAATCCGGCAGCGATTCACCCAGGTAACTGCGCAGCTCGTCGATGCGCGGCGGCTCGCCCGCTGAGGTGTAGTAAGCGATCAGCCGGTTCTCGCCGCGGCGGTCGGGGCGCATCAAGACCACGCCGCGCCGGATGCCCGGGTGCGACTGCAACGCGATGTCGATCTCGCCGAGCTCGATCCGCAGCCCGCGCAACTTCACCTGGTTGTCGATCCGCCCGAGGAACTCGATCTGGCCGGCCGCGTTCCAGCGGACGCGGTCACCCGAGCGGTAGACCTTGCCCGACGGGTTGAACGGATCGGTGACGAACTTCTCCGCGGTCAGCTCCGGCTGGTTCAGGTAGCCGCGGGCGAGGCCGCCCTCGTCCCCGCCGATGAGCAGCTCACCGTGGACGCCCTGCGGAACCAGGTTGTTCCATCGGTCGACGACGTACACCTGCCGGTTCGGGTGCGGGCGGCCGATCGGCGGCGACGTCGTCCATTCGACGTGCGCTACCTTGTACTCGGTCTGCGCGATCGCGCACTCGGTCGGCCCGTACAGGTTCAGGAATGTCCGGCCAGGCTGATTCCACTTGTTGACCAGAGCCGGATCGAGCGCCTCGGCCCCGCCGACGATGTACTTCAGGGCCGGGAACGGCCCCGCTTCAAGCAGCGACTGCATCGCCAGCGGCAGGGCGGCGTAGGTGACCCGCTGCTCGCGCATGAGCGCGCTCAGGGCCTCGGGCGACTGCGCGTCCTCCGGTGACACCGCGATGACCGTCGCGCCGGCGAGGAAGGCGGTCCAGATCTCGCCCTGTGACATGTCGAAGTTCAGTGCGGGCAGCTGCAAGAGCCGGTCGGCGGCCTCGAAGCCGAGCGAGCGCCGGAACGACTCACGAAACAGCGACACCGCCTGGTGCGTGATCAGCACGCCCTTGGGGACACCTGTGGAGCCCGAGGTGTACAGGACGTAGGCGAGCGATTCCCGGTCGGCCCACTCCGGCAGCGGTTCCTCGCCCGGCGCGGCCTCGATCGCGCGCCAGTCGGTATCCAGCGTGACCGTCACCCAGCCTGCCGGCTCGGGCAGGGCGCCGGCGAATACCGAACGCGTGAGGACGACGGGGGCGGCCGTGTCGCGGATCATCAGCTCGATCCGGGCTGCGGGCAGCTTGGGGTCCATCATCGCGTAGGCGCAGCCGGCCTTCAGCACGCCCACCATCGCCACGAACGCGTCCAGCTCACGGTCGAGGACGACGGCCACCACCTGCCCGTGCCTGACCCCGAGTGCGCGCAAGTGGCGGGCGAGCTTATCGGCACGCCGGTTCAGCTCGCCGTAGCTTAGCTCGGCGCCGCGGCACACCACGGCGACCGCGTCCGGCTTGTCGTGCGCGACCCGCTGCACGCTCAGGTGGAGCGGGTCGCTTGAGTAGCTTGCGCGGCCGCCGTTGCCCAGGGCAAGCAGGTCACCTTGTTCTCGCGGCGACAGCAGCGGTACCTGGGAGAGCTTCAGCGACGGCTGGTTCACCACCGCGGTGAGCGTGTTCTCAAGGTGATCTAGCAGCGCGTTGACGCGCCACTCGTCGAACAGGTCACGGGAGTACTCGACCATCGCGGTCAGCTGATCGCCGTCCTCAACGAAGTCGATGACGATATCGAAGCGCGACCCTGTCGCCGCGGCAGGTACCGGCGTCCCTGACACCCCGGGGAGGCTGAGGCCCGTGCCCGAGGTTCCGGCGGTCAGCAACTGGGTGGCGATCTGGAACAGCGGGTTGATCCCCGCGGCGCGGACCGGCTGGATCTTGTCCACGACCAGGTTGAACGGGACTTCCTGGTGCTCGTACAGGTCCATGTTGGCGTCAAGCACGCGGTCAAGCAGTTCGCAGAAGGCCGGGTCACCGGACAGGTCGGTGCGCAGCACCACCATGTTCACGAAGAACCCGACCACGCGCTCCAGGTCTTCATCCGCTCGGTTGAGCATCGCCACGCCGAGTGGGATGTCGTCCTGGCCGGTATACCTGCTCAGCGCCATGGTCAGCGCCGACACGATGACCATGTACAGCGATACCCCGCGGGCCTTGGCCAGGTCCCTCATCTGCCTGAGCAGTTCGCCTGGGTAGGGCCGGGCGATCGAGCCGCCGCGACCGCTTGGCTCGGCCGGCCGCGGCCGGTCGGTGGGGAACTCCAGCGTAGGCAGGCCGGCCAGCTGGCCCGTCCACCAAGTCAGCTCCTCGTCAAGCAGCTCACCGCGCATGTCCGCGCGCTGCCGGCGGGCGAACTCGCTGTAGGACGACGCCGGCTCGCCGAAGTCAGGCTCGCGCCCTTCCGCAAGCGCGCGGTAGGCGAGGCTGAGCTCGTGGTTGATCACGCCGCCGGACCACCCGTCGGTCACGATGTGGTGCACGACCTGCACGAAGACCCAGTCGCTGTCGTCCAGCTTGAGCACCAGGTACCGGTAGAGCGGCCCGCGTTCCAGGTCGAAAGGCTCGCTGGCCAGCTCGCTCACCGCGTCCCTGATGAGCTGCTCCCTGCCAAGCTCCGCTGGCGCGCTTAGCAAGGTCACGGGAAGCTCGACCTGCCCCGGTGGCGACGTCACCTGGAAGGGCACCCCGTCGGCGGAATGAAAGGTCATCCGCAGCGCGTCGTGCCTGGCCACGACGCGGGTTAGCGATTCCTGCATTATGTCCACGCGAAACGGGCCGCGCAGCCGGTGGGCCACCGTGACGTTGTACGTTGCCGCTCCGGGGTTAAGCTGGTCGACAAACCAAAGCTGTTCTTGGCAGAAAGACAGCGGCGCTCGGGTGCCGTATTCGGCGGGTATGGTCATTAGCTTCTCCAGTCTCAGGTCTTTGAAAGCAAATCCGGCTGCTTGATGAAGTTCGGCCGCAGCTCGAAATCTGGCGCGTCATAAGAACGGTGAAAGGTTGGCGTGGTGCTCGGCGAGATTGGCGGATTGACCCACGACCAGTCGGCCGGAACCGCGCGCTCGCAGCGATGCTCGCGCTCGATATGAGCGACGAATTGCGCGGACGCCGTATGGTGGTCGACGATGTAGACGCCTGATTCCTTGTAGCTGTGAATCACGGCGGCGTTGAGCTCAACCAGGGCCCGGTCCCGCCAGAGCGAGTCATTGTGCCTGATGTCAAGCCCCATGCCCTCGGCAATCGCAGGCAACTGGTCATAGCGGTCGGTGTCGCTGAGGTTGCGCGCCCCGATCTCGGAGCTGACGTACCAGCCGCTGAACGGCGCGCACGTGTACTGGATTCCGCCAACCTCAAGGCACATGTTCGATATGGCGGGATTGGCGTGCCAGCGTAGTCCCAGGTCCGTGATGCACGGGTGCCTGGGATGGGTGATCGGGACCTCGAGCACCGCGTCGGCCGGCACGTCGAACGCTTCCAGGTCGTCCCCGGCCACGGAGATGAGCAAGGGCAGGATGTCGAAGGCGCCGCCCGTTCCCTTCCAGCCGGCGTTCTCTGCCTGCCGCGTCAGCTCACGGTGCAGGGGGTCGCCGACGACGCGCGCGGCCGAGTCGTAACCCGCGTACCTGATCAGCTGCGGGTTAGCTATACGGATATCGGGCGAGCCCGGGATTCGCTGCCGGAATACCGTGATGACCGGCCGCAGTTTGCCGCCATTCGTGGAGATCCGCAGATGCTCAAAACAGCGGTGTGCGACCTCTTCGGCGGTGCGGGCGTCCCGGGCGTCATTGAGGATGAGACTGCGCCAGCTGTAGCGCCCGGTGCAGCGAGCGTGGTTGCGCCATGCCAGTTTGGCGCCGATAAGCAGCTCTTCCTGGGAGTGCTCGTATGTGCCGCTGTCTTCGATGTCGGCCCGTACCTGTTTCCAGCGCGTATCATCGGTGACCGCACTGATTTCGGGAGTGGCATAAAATTGCCTGGCCTGGTTCAACAGCTCATCAAGCGTCAGCTCTGTTAGCCGGCTATGGGCGCCCGGCGCCTCTCGTTCGCTGAGCCGTTCTGACATTGGATTTCCCGCTTCCTTAGTCGTTAGCTGACTACAGGATCGCGGCGCGGGACAGCGAGCGTCGACACAGGTAACCAGCTAATGGGCCTTCGTGCTAGCACCCCGCATAGGGTTGGGATACCAAGTCACCGCAATGCCGGTAATGCCGGGTGCGGCAACGCGGGCGGTCAGGCTTGGAAGGCGTAGAGGCCGTCGTCGCTGCAACCGACGAAGACCATGCCGCCGGCCACCGCGGGGGTGGAGAGGAACGCCTCGGTGCCCGATGCGGTACCCGACGGGGTGAACGCCCGCACCGGCGCGCCGGTCTTGGCGTCGAGCGCCTGCACGGCCAGGTCGGTGGAGTAGTAGACCAGGCCGCCTGCCGCCGTCACGCCCGACAGCCCGGTGCGGACGCTCGCCCGTGACCAGGTCTTCTTGCCGCTTGCTGTGTCGACGGCCTGCACGTTGCCGTTGCCGTCCTTGAGGTAGACCATGCCGTCGGCGACGGCCATGGCGGACTCGATGCCGTTGCCCGGGTGGTAGGTCCACAGCGCCTGCCCGGTCGCGGCGGAGATGGCGTACAGCGTCCCGGACACGGTCCCCAGGTAAATGGCATCGCCCTCGGCCGTCAGGCCCGTGCCTGGCTGGTCGCCCGAGGAGAGCAGCTGCCGGTGCCAGATCTCCGCGCCGGTGACGGTGCGAAAGGCGTAAAGGATGCCGGACGCGTCGAGGGCGTAGAGTATCCCGTTCGCGGCGGTGAGTGCCGTCATGTACGGCTCCTGCGTGCTGAAGCTCACCCCCTTCGCGCCCGTGGCCGCGTCGTACGACCGCGCAGGTACGCCTTCCTGCGCAAGGATGACGTTGCCGCCGTCGACCGCCCAGGTGGGCTTGTAGATGGCCGGCACCCCGGTATCGACGTCCCAGGCCCGTGCACCGTCCGCGACGCGCAGCGCGTAGAAGTGCCCCGTGCTTGTGGACAGGCAGACGACGCCGCCGACCAGCTCGGGGGCGGCGGTAACCGCGCCGGACTGGTACGACCAGGCCTGCCGGCCGTTCGCTGCGGTGACTGCGTAAAGGTTGTTGTCGGTGCTGCCGACGACAACCACGCCGCCGCCAACGCCGGGGCTGGCCGTGACGGCGTTGCCCGTCGCGAACTTCCAGACCGCGGCCCGGCGCGCGCCGTCGCCGTAGTACTGCTGCATTTCCTGCCCGAGGGTCTGCGCCGCTCCCGTCGGGAGCGTTACCGTCGGGGAGGACGGGGCGGCCGGCGCAGGCCGCGAGCTGAGCGCCCAGCCGGCCGCGCCGCCGATCACCGCGACGCCGCCGAGGCCGGCCCCGATGAGCAGGCCCCTGCGGCTCACCGCGCGGCGGGTGCCTCCCTGCCAGGGAACCGCGTGCCCGCCGAGGGTCGTGCCGCCGTTCCCCGCACCGGGGTCCGTTGCGAACCAGGGAGCCACCGCCAAGCCGGAGGCCGCCGCCAAGCCGGAGGCCGCCGCCAAGCCGGAGGCCGCCGCCGGCCCGGGGAAGGGCGCCGGGGCCTGGTGGCGCGCGGAGTGCCGCCCGCCCGCGCCGGACGACGCGCCCCAGCCGCCCTCGGCTCGTGTGCCCCGCGCGGTCTGCAACGATTCGATCTGCGCGGCTAGCGCGGCCTGCTGCGCCTGGATGACCCCGGCCACCTCACGCGGCCAGAACGCGGCGGGCGACAGCCCGAGCCGTTCGGCCGCCGCCGCGGCGAAGGCCGCGACCCGGCCCAGGTCAGGGCGCTCCCGGGGGTCCTTGGCCAGGCAAGCCTCGATGAGGCCGCGTACTTCGGCGTGAACCGCCCCGAGGTCCGGCTCCCCGTGGACGATGCGGTACATCACCGCGGCCGACGGGGCGCCGGGTGCGACGCTGAACGGCCCCGCGCCGGAGGCGGCGAAGGCGAGGACGGAGCCAAGTGAGAACGTGTCGCTGGCAGGCCCGGTGTCCTGCGCCTGCACCTGCTCGGGAGACATGAAGCTCAGGGTCCCGATGACGGTCCCTGTGGCGGTCAGCCGGGTCTCGGCGGTGACCGCACGCGAGATGCCGAAATCGATGACCCGGGGTCCGTCCATCGCGAGCAGCACGTTGGCGGGCTTGAGGTCGCGGTGGACGAGCCCGGTCCCGTGGATGGCGCGCAGCGCCTCGGCCAGCCCCGCGGCCAGCCGCCACACCGCAGGAACGGGGAGCGGCCCGTGCCGGGTGACGATGTCGTCAAGCGGCGGCCCGGGGACAAAGGCCGTCGCGAGCCACGGCGGGTTGTCGTCGACACCGGCCGCGACGACGGGAGCGGTGTACCAGCCGCTGACCTTCTGCGCGGCCTCCACCTCATGCCGGAACCGGCGGACGAACTCCATGTCCCTGCTCAGTTCCGCGTGGATGACCTTGACGGCCACGATCCGGCCCGCCAGGGACGACCCGAGGAAGACCTGCCCCATGCCGCCCGACCCAAGCCGCGCAAGCAGCCGGAACTCCCCCACGGCCCGGAGGTCCGTCGCGGTCAGCGAGTCCATCCCCTGATCAGCTCCCGTAGCGATGCGCCAGGACAACCAGAGACTATTGCCACCACGCGCCGCAAATACGGCTGATTCACCACTTAAGGCGCATGCTGGCCAGCGGCCTGTTTTCAGCCCTTGGCCAGGTCCCGGGCAATGACAAGGCGCTGGATCTGGTTAGTGCCTTCGAATATCTGCATGACCTTGGTCTCGCGCATGTACCGCTCGACGGGGAAGTCCCTGGTGTACCCGGCGCCGCCGAGCACCTGGACCGCGTCGGTCGTCACCCGCATCGCGTTGTCGGTGGCAGTCAGCTTGGCGATCGACGCCTGGCGGGAGAACGGCCGCCCGGCATCGCGCAGCCGGGCCGCGTACAGGTACGTCGCCCGGGCCGACTCCACCGCGGCCGCCATGTCGGCGAGCAGGAACGCCAGCCCCTGGTGGTCGATGACCGGTTTGCCGAACGACTCGCGCTCCTTCGCGTACCGCACGGCCACGTCGAGGGCGCCCTGGGCCACGCCGGTCGCCACCGCCGCGATGCCGAGCCGCCCGGAGTCGAGCCCGGCGAGCGCGATCGCCAGTCCCTGGCCCTCCCGGCCGAGCCGCCGCCCGACCGGGATCCTGACCCCCTCGAACAGCATCGTCGCGGTCGGCGAGCTCATCAGGCCCATCTTGTCCTCCGGCGTGTCCGCGGACAGCCCGGGGGCGCCGGCGGGCACCAGGAAGCAGGAGATGCCGCGGCCGCCTTCGTCGCTGGTGCGGGCCATCACCTTGTAGAAGTCCGCCACGCCGCCGTGCGTCGTCCAGGCCTTTGCCCCGGTGATCACGTAGTCGTCCCCGTCGCGTACCGCCCTGGTGCGCATCGCCGCCGGGTCAGACCCCGCGTGCGCCTCCGACAGGCAGTACGCCCCAAGCAGCTCACCGCCCAGCATCTCCGGCAGCCAGCGCTCCTTCTGCTCGGCGGTGCCCGCGTGGAACAGCCCGAAGCAGCTCAGCGCGTGCACGCTGACCCCGACCCCCACCGCCGCCCACGCCGCGGCGATCTCCTCGAGCACCTGGAGGTAGACCTCGTAGGGCTGCCCGCCGCCGCCGTACTCCTCC
>Ga0335078_10003810_pt1 | contig 22426 bp, 21 predicted proteins | sample Lox_Sample_32_FD_206711 | JGI IMG/M metagenome (GOLD analysis project Ga0335078, IMG submission 206711) | Soil microbial communities from Loxahatchee National Wildlife Refuge, Florida, United States - Lox_Sample_3.2 | ecosystem: Environmental > Terrestrial > Soil > Wetlands | place: USA... | reverse complement strand
AAGGATCTCTCCCCCCGGCTGGAGTCTGCTACCGGGCGCTTCGGCGCTTACCCGGACAGGACTTCCACCTGCTAGAACAACGCGTCTTTCAGGACGCACCATAACCGAAATTATATCCGCGCGCGTTGAGCGCATTTCCAATCCCGGCTGCGATACCATGGACCAAAGGAGGCAAAATGTCCTTCGCTCCGCGCCTCGGCCTGCTGCTCACAGCGGCGGTCGCCTTCGCTCAAACTCCCCAGAGCACGGAAGATCTGCTCTCCAAAGCCCGCAGCCAGGCCGCCGGCGAGCGCGCCATTTTCGCTATCTTCCACGCCTCCTGGTGAAGCTGGTGTCACAAACTCGATAGTTTTATCGAGTCCGCCGATGTCAAACCAATCATCGACAAATATTTTGTCCGGGTTTATATCACGGTTCAGGAACACGGAGCGAAAGCCTCTCTCGATACGCCCGGCGGCAGCGACTTGATGAAGTCGTGGGGAGGGTCTGGCGGGCTGCCGTTCTTCGCCTTTCTCGACAGCACCGGTTCAATGGTGGTGAATTCCAACGAGCCCGCGGCCGACGGAAGGCCCGGCGGAAATATCGGGCATCCCGACGCTCCTCACGAGGTCGACTGGTTTCTCACCATGGTCCGAAAAGCCGTCCCGCGGATTACCCCGCCGGAGCTCGCGTTGATCGAGAAGTACCTTCGTTCGCAGAAAAAGTGACGCCGCGGCGTTCGCGCCTGCCTCATACCAGTTGAAAGTCGTGCAGATTCTCGAGCAGCCGGGCGCGGTCGATGGGCTTCGACAAGTACGCGTCGCAAAGCCCGCGAAATGCCTGAAACACGCTCTTCACCTGATCCAAAGCGGTGGTCATGAAGATCCTGGCGCCGTGTGACGAGGAGATTCCGGCCGCTTCTTCCATCCCGCGGATCTGGTGCAGCGCCTCATACCCGTCCATGCCCGGCAGCATAATGTCGAGGCAGATCAGGTCGTACGAGCTGCCGCCGGCCAACGCCATGCCGAACGCATCCACCGCCTCCGGCCCATTCACGGCAATGTGGACCGGGCCGAACGGTTTCAGGATCTCCTGCAGCAACAGGCGGCTGGTGAAATCATCTTCCACAATCAGTGTTTTCATTTTCGATCCCCCGATTCCGCGGGCCGGATAGGCTATCTTGTTCCGCCGGCCGGCCGATTCCGTTCAGCATCGCCTCCCGGGTCGCGTGGAATTGTTCTACAAGCTCGGGCAGACCAGCGCCCATGGTTTGCCAATCCCCCCGGTTGGCGGCATCCTCCAGGATTGCGGCCACTTGCCGCAATCCGTTTCCGCTGACGGCCGCGGCCGCGCCCTTGATGGAGTGAATCCGAAGCCGGGCGCCGGCTGCATCGTTTTTCCGAAGATGCGATTCGAGGGCGGCGAGCTGTTGCGGCATATCCTCCAGAAACCCGCGAACGATAACGCCCGCCAGATCGCGATCGCCCGTCAGGCGATCCACAAACTCCGCTTCATCGAAAAGCGCCGCGGCGCTTCCGGGCGGCGGCGGCAGCCATCTGCCGAGCGCCGCTTTCAGAGCATTGACTTGCACGGGTTTCACGATGTAATCGTTCATGCCCGCCGCCAGGCATTTCCCCCGTTCGTCCTGCAGCGCACTGGCCGTCACGGCGATGATCGGAATGCGCGGATTGCGGACGCCGGAGCGCGCGTCCCGTATGCGCGCGGCCGCTTCGTAACCGCTCATGACCGGCATCTGGCAATCCATCAGGAGGAGGTCATATGGGATGTTGCGCAGGCTCTCCAGCGCTTCCTTGCCATCGGCCACGGCATCGGCGCGAAACCCCAGCTTCTTCAGAATGGCCAGCGCTACCTGCTGGCTGCTGACATTGTCTTCGGCGACCAGGATCCGGCCGCAGGGCCTGGCTGCCGCTGGTTCCGCATGCACCGGCTCTTCCGCCGCCAGGGCAGGCGATTCATGGCCATCCGCCCGCGATTCGCCGGCTTCTTTTTCGAACGGGGCGGTGAACCAGAAACTCGAGCCCTTGCCGGGCTCGCTTTCGACGGCGATCTTGCCACCCAGCAGCTCCACGAGTTGTTTGGAGATGGTCAGCCCGAGCCCGCTGCCGCCATATTTGCGCGTGGTGGAACCATCCGCTTGCGTAAACGGAAAGAAAATGTCCGCCTGCCGGTTGGCCGGAATGCCGATTCCCGTGTCCTTTACCGAGAATCGAACCACCTGGAGGCGGTGGTTTTCGCAGTCCCGGGCAACGTCCACACGAACCTCTCCGCGACTCGTGAATTTCAAGGCGTTCCCGATCAGGTTCAGGAGAATTTGCCGCAACCGGCCGGAATCGCCGCGCAGCCGGAGAGCCACGCCCGATGCGATCGAGTACGACAACGCCAGGCCCTTTTCGCGCGCCAGCGGCGACAGCAGATCGACCACGCCCTGCACCAGCCCCCACAGATCGAACTGCATCACCTCCAATTCCAGCTTCCGCGCCTCGAGCTTCGAAAAATCCAGGATTTCGTTGACGGTCGCCAGCAGGGCTTCCGCGCTGGAGTGGGCCACTTCCGCGAATTTGCGCTGCTCGAATGCCAGATCCGTATCCAGCAGCAGACCGAGCATCCCGATTACACCGTTGATGGGAGTGCGGATCTCGTGGCTCATGTTGGCGAGAAACTCGCTTTTGGCCCGGGTGGCCGATTCCGCCGCTTCCTTGGCCAGGCGCATCGCGGCTACTGCGCGCTTCGATTCGGTAATGTCTTCGGCGATGCCCACCGTCCGGTAGATCTCACCGTCCGGGCCGCGGATCGGAAAAGCCCTGTCGCGAATCCACTTCAGATCTCCGCGCGGCGTGCGGATGCGATATTCCGAAACCGCGGGCATCCCCTGCTTCTGCGTCCGCAAAAATGCGTCGGCGATTTCACGATCTTCGGGTTCGATGGCCGAGATCCACGCCGCCCGGTTGCGGTATATCTCATCGCGGCTGCTGCCCCAGATTTCCTCATACGCGGGGCTGACGTACAGCACTTCGCCGCCGGCGCCTTCGGCCACCCACAGGGCATCGCGGATGTTTTCCGCCAACTGGCGAAACCTCTCCTCGCTATCGCGAAGCGCTTTCTCGTCCTCTTTCCGCTGGCTGATATCCAAAGTCAGGCCGACATGACCCAGATACTCCCGGTTCTGCGACCAGCGTGGTTTGGCATGCGTGGCCATCCACTGCCACCGGCCGTCGGCGCGCCGCAAGCGCGCTTCCCCGGTGAACGGCGACCGGTCCCTTACCGCTGTCTCGAACCCGCCGAGGTAAGCCCCGGCATCGTCCGGGTGCACCAGGCGCCGCCACCGGCCGGACTCGGAGAGTTCGCACCCGGGGCCGAAATACTCGCGGGCCGCCTGATTCTGAAACTGGAAATTGCCTCCGGCGTCGCTGACCCATATAATCGCCGGGCAACCGTCCGCCATAACCCGAAAGCGCGCCTCGCTCTCTTCGAGAGCCCGCAAGGTCCGCCTCTGTTCGGTGACGTCGCGCGCCAGGCCGAGGAGCGCGCCGCCCGGTCCTTCGGAAACCAGAAATGCCACCCTGGTTTCGAGATCCACCAGCGACCCGTCCCGGCACCGGAAGCGATATTCGGAGCTCTCCTTCCGCCCGCCCATCTTCCGGATCTCGCCCATTTTCTGATGTGCGCGGCCCAGGTCCTCGGGGTTCAACAGAGCCGCCAGGTCGAGCGATGGAATGTCCGCTTGGGAATAGCCCAGAAGCGCCAGCGCGGCCGGGTTCAGATCCAGAAACCGCCCGTCGAAATCATGAATGTAGATGGCGTCGAAGGAGCGTTCGAAGAGGGTTCGAAACCGCTCCGCGCTCACCCGTACGGCTTCGTCGGAACGCAGTTTCTCCCCGATGTCGCGCGCGATGCTGGCCGCCCCCACGATGTTTCCGGCGGCGTCCTTGACCGGGAACGCCTTCAGCGAGATGGCGACCGGCCGTCCGCCTTTCTTGAGAGCCACTCTCTCCGGTTGCGAGATCCGCTGCCCCGCCATGATGCCGGCGTGCATCTTCTCGAACTCATGGCGCGTTCCCGGAGGGCCGAGAAGCGAGATATGCTGTCCCACCGCCTCCGCTTCGCGGTAACCATACATGACTTCGGCGGCGTGATTCCAGCTCGAGATGGTCCCGTCGGGCGCGACTCCGATGATGGCATCGTCGGTGGAAGCGACGATTTCCGCCAGGAGGCGCAGGCTCTGTTCGGATTCGGAAGAGGTCGAATTCATCGCGCCGCCACTGGTGTCTTATCGGCACAAGCGGCGCGGCGCTTTAGGCTGGTCTGCGATTGGTGGTTATTGGCCGCCGCCCGGTTTGCCGCCCACCGTGCCATCGGGCAGTTTTTCGCCGGGCCGCAGCAGCGTCGGCGGCTTCTTCTGCGTTTCCTTGGCCTTTTCTTCGTCGGCCGCGGCTTTCTTGTCGGCCGCCTCGGCCGCTTCCCGCTCGGTCGGCGCCATGGCTTCCCGCCTGGTCTTCTTTTCCTTGGCCTCGCGTTCCGCTACCGACTTTACCCGCTGGCCCATGTCCTCCTGCGCGCCGTCCAGGCTGTCGGAAGTGGTATCCATGGCCGTCTTCAATGCGAACTCGTAGCGGTCGGCGTCCTGCGCCGGATTATCGTGGATCTTCTGCAGAAGGGGCAGCATCTCCTTTTCCACCGCCGCCACCTGTGCCAGACCTTGCTTCACGTCCTTCTTCCGCTGGATGGCGTCGTCGGCCACGGTATCGATGGCTTCGATGATTTTCGTGTATTCATCCAGCGTGTCGTGGACCATGATCGAGCGTCCGGGCTTGTCTTTGGCCAAAAGCGATTTCACCAGTTGCGCGCGGTCGCGCGCGAATTTGGCGTAAAGCGACAGCCGCGCATTGGGCTCCTGCGCTTCGCGAATCTGGTCGATCTCGTCGGCCGTCAGAAAATCGCGGTTCTGAGCGGCCAGCGGCACATACAGCCCCGCGGCCAGCAAACTGCAAACTAGCAATCTCATTTCGGCTTGCCCTCCATCAATCCCAGCAGCAGCTCGTCATGCACCTGCTGCACCCTGTCCTTCAGTGGTTTCAGGATGGGACGATCGTCATAACTCATGTCGTGGTCGAACGTGTCCAGCCGCCGCAGAAGGTCGCGCGTGGCCAGCTCGGCGTTCTTGAAATATTTCGGGCTTTTGCGCGGATTCTTGTGCGTGTCGTTCAGCGACTGGTACGCCAGGTCGACCGACTCCTGCACTTCGCTCACCGCGGCTTTGGTCCGGTCGAGATCGCCCTGCTGATAAGCCGATTTGGCCGCTTGCAGGGCTGTTTCCGCGTTCTCCAGCGCCAGCTTGGAGCGTCTCTCCAGGTCTTTCTCGGCAAGAGCGGCCCTGAGGTCGCCTCGCAATGCGGCCGGCATCGCGAGCCCCAACATCACCGCCATCGCGGCGCCCAGACAGAGCGTGTTCATGCTACTTCCCCGTCTCCCGCTCCAGGAGCTTTACACGCTGGCGGGCCTGCCATTCCTGGTCGGGAAACTTGCCGCCGCTGACGCTCAGAAAATGCTGGTAGGCTTCGAGCGCCGGCTTCTGCTGCTTGAGACTGTCTAAGATGATCGCACGAAGGAACCAGTTGCCGGGAGTGTCGTTGCCAAGTTCCCGGGCTTTGTCGAACCCCGCCAGCGCGGCTTCCAGATGCCCGTTCTTATACGCCATGTCGGCGTATTCCTGCCAGGCCGGCGCATCCGACGGTTTCAGCTTCAGGGCGGCGGCGAATTCGGCCTCGGCGGCGGGGAACTGGCGGTCATCGCGCAACGCGCGTCCGTAGGCCATGCGGATCTGGAAATTTCCGGAATCGCCGGCGGCGGCGTCCTTCAGCAACGGCAGGGCTTTCGCCCGCTCGTCGTGGAACAGGTAGGCAAACGCCAGCGCCAGCCGGTTGGCCGGCGTTGGATCTTTGCGGTATGCCTGCTCCAGGCCCGGAATCGCCTCCGCGTACTGCTTCCGCTGCAGCATCAATTGCCCGACGTGCTCCTGCACCGCCGCATTGTCGGGAAACTGCCGGAAAATGGCCAGCGCCGCATCGGTCATTTTGTGCGTCTCGTACAGATCCGCCAGTTCCAGCAGCGCGTCTTTGAAAGCCGGATCGAGCGCGGCCGCCTGCTCGAAATGCGGAGCCGCATCCGGCAGCCGGTCGAGCTTGGCCAGCGCCCGCCCCAATCCCAGCTCCGCCGCCGCCGATTTCGGATTGGCCGAAAGCGCGGCGCGATAATCTTCCCCGGCCTTGGCGGCATCTCCGGTTTGCAGCTCCGACTCCGCCAGGTAGTATCGCGGCCGGTATTCGGCCGGCTTCTGCCGCACCGCATCCGCCAACAGCGGCAAAGCCTCGCCGGGATTCTTCTGCCGCAGCAGCAGGATTCCGGCGTTCAATTCGGCCTCGTAGAGCCCCGGTTTCAGCTCCAGGGTCTTGCGATACTCGGCCACGCCATCGGCGTCGCGGTGAAGCAGGCTGTAGGCAAGCGCCAGGTTGAAGTGCAGGCTGAAGTCCTTGGGATCGGCTTCGATGGCTTTTTGAAAGGCCAGCGCCGCCGCGTCGTAGCGGTGCTCGTCCAGCGCCTTGGTGCCTTCGGCGCTGAAATCCGGCTGCTGAAAAAGAAAGAAAAGCGCCAGCGCCGCAAGCATAACTCAATTATAGCGGCGGTGCGCGCCGCGAACTGTTACATCGCGGATTCCGCTACTTCGGATGGCTCAATTTGCCGCCGGGGCCCTCTTTCGGCAGCACGTCGACGACGCCGTCGGGATTGTCGAAAGACAGCGGCAGCTCCACGTAGGCGGCCTTCCCGTCCTCGTTCGTCAGCTTCAATTTGTAATGCTTCAAGGGACAATCGAACAGCACCCATCCCTGGATCGTGTCGGCCGGCTTTATCGACCGCAGATAGCCGATCCAGTTGGCAACGCCGTCGCCGTTCGAGACTTCGGCATAGCTGTTTCCGGCATCGTCTTCCAGCGTCATGTTAGGCACGAAGACCTCGGATTTGCCGTTGTTGGCGGCGCTGATCCGCACCAGCAGAAAGCGGGTCTGCGGCAGGCGCGCATCGTTGCCGCTGCCCAACTGGGCCGCCCATTGTTTCTCGAAGACCGCGTAGTTGAGGGGCGCCAGATCGACGCGCTCGCCGATCTGGTATGTCCGCGCAGGCTCCGATACCGCCGGGCTTTTCGAGCAGGCGCACCAAAGGCCGGCCATACCTGCCAGAACCGGCAGCACAAAGGGGAATTGTCTCATTCGCAACAAACTATTGTTTCGCCGCGTCTGAGAGCTGTCAATAAGGACGCTTCTGTTCCTGCAGAATCTGCTCGAACTTACGGCGCTGCTCCTCGGTGAGGATCTGCTCGATCCTCGCCTTTCCGTCGCTCAGCACCGTACGATAATAATCCCAGAAATCGCTGAGGATGGACTGCATCTGCTCGGATTGCGCCGGCGTCAGGTTGAGCTCGCGGTTCATTCGTTCGAAGAAGGCCGCTTTGCCTTGAGGCGTATCGAAGGCGGGAGGACTCGCCGGGTTGTGGACCCGGAAGTCCATGATCAGCGCGCCCACGGCGCCGCCGCACAGAAAAACCAGCGCCAGGGTCAAAGCCGCCAGCAGGCGCGGATCCAGCCCGCCCGGCGTGGAGGCCGGTTTTTCGAGAACGCTAGTGCTCATAGGAAGTCAGCGTGGCCAACATGTTGTCCGCCGGCGCGCTATCGAAACCGGGCTGGTCCTGTTGCGCCAGAATCGCGTCCGGGCTCGGACCGCGGGAATAACCAGTCTCCCGCGAAACCAGCCAACCTCCTACCATCACCAGCGTCAGCAGCGACGACAATACCAGCCGCCGGCCAAACGCGAAGTCGAAACGAAAGAAACCGGCGAACGTTTGCGCCGCCTGGCGTTCCCCGACCTCTCGCACCACACCGGCGTAGAACCCCGCCGACGGAGCCCATTCGTCCGCCCCATCGGAAACCACGGTGGGTGGTCGAAGGGTAACAAACAGCTTGGATACCGACTCGAAGCCGTGTAGCTCTTCGCGGCACGACGCGCAGCCAGCCAGGTGCCTCTCGATGGATCGTCTGTCGACCGGCTCCAGCGAACCGGAGAGATAATCCTCGAGGCTCTCCATCACTACCGCGTGCATACGATTCTTCCCTTAGAAAATATGGCCTAACACGTTCAAAATCGATCCCATTGCGGATCTTTTGCTCTTTCGAGCCCGTCCGCTCGAGGGACAAACACCGGAAACGGATCTACCATCTATCCGACCAGCAACCCTGGAGACCGGTCCAGCCGCTGCGCCGCGCGCACCAGCTTCTGGCGGGCGCGGAAGAGCTTCACCTTTATGGTGTTTTCGTTCATGCCTGTCTGCGCCGCCAGCTCCTCCACGGAATATCCTTCTACTTCCTTCAACATCAATAACATACGGTCTTCTTCGGAGACCTTGGCCAGGAGCTTGACCACGAAATCGCGGCGCGCGAGGTCGGCATCCGCCGGAGACTGGCGGTCCACCTGCGGCTCGGTGTTCTCCACCCGCCGCACTTCGTCCTCGCTCAGGTCGCTTTCATATACCAGCTTACGCACCTTGCGCTTCCGCAAATAGTCGAAGCACTCGTTGACCGTGATCTTATAAATCCAGGTGATGAGGGAACTGCGGAAATCGAAATTCTTCAGCGACAGGTAGACTTTCGCAAATACCTGCTGCGCAATGTCTTCCACGTCGTTACGGTGGCGGACCACTCCATAAATAATGGAAAACACTTTGGACTGGTAGCGTTCCACGATTTCGCGGAACGCACTCTCGTCTCCCGCCTGAGCCTTACGGACCAGCGCTCCTTCCAACGTGCCTTCGTAGTCCACTTTAGGCTTTGCCGCAATCCTATGGCCGACTCCGGGCAAAGTCAGGACGCCAGTCACGGTACCCATACACCGTGTCCGACGCGGGCCGCCCGGTCCGCGTTTCATGTACCTCACTTCCATTTTGCACGAAAGGTGCACCCTTTGTGCAAATTGCACGCGTCCTGGCGGGCGGCGTCGGCATCCAAAATACTGGAGTCACTCGCAACGCGTAACGGTTTGCGGATTTCGCCGGTCCTGTTTGTATATATAATGGACCTCGAAGACTCGCTTCTGAGGAGTTCAAAATCGCATGGTTCAACTGACCGAACGAGCAGTAGGAAAAGTGAAGGAAATTATGGCTTCCCAGCAGCCCGCGCCGGCCGGCTTGCGGATTGCCGTGGTGGGCGGCGGATGTTCCGGATTCAGCTATTCGATGGCTTTCGAAAATCAGCCGAACATTCTCGACAAGAGCTACGACTACGGCGGCCTGAAGGTCTTCGTCGACCAGGCCAGCATGCTGTACCTGGATGGCGCCGAAGTCGATTACGTGGAGACGCTGGAAGGCTCGGGATTCAAATTCAGCAATCCCCACGTCAAGTCCACTTGCGGCTGCGGAAGTTCCTTCCAGGTCTAGTTTTCGAGCGGGGCGGGTTCCGTCGAGGCCGGGCCTGATTGCCCGCCGGCTTTTCGACACTGTCGATCGCCGGCGTCCGCACCGGACCCCGCCCCGCTTCCAGCTTCAATCCCAATCCCTGCACGGGGGCCATAACCGCCGGGACGAGACCGGTGTCGGCCTCGCCCGGTCCAGCACAAACTCGAAATCGAAGGCTCCGGTGAGATTGGTCCGGTCAATCACCGGACGGTCCATGCGATCGCTCAGACGAGCCGCCAACGGCGTGGTCCGCGATCACCGGTCGTGATTGCTTCGTCCGCCAGCCTCCACCATTCATGACTGGCCCCACCCGCGAGGTTTCGCCGAACGGCGCAATTGGTACTATCGAGGAATGAACCGCGGCTTCACCCGGAGGAGTTTTCTTTGGTTCAGTGTCGCGGCCGGGCGGCTCCCGGGCCAATCGCGCAAACTACCGGTTTTTTCCTCCGATGCGACCCGCTATCCCGATCCCTCCACGGAACTGGATGTCTACCGTCTTACCAGTCCCTCCTACGCCAGCCACCTGCCGGCCTACTACGGCCGCGCCATCGCCAACAATAGCAGCTACATGGTGCTCACCTGCGACCGCACCGGCTCGCCGCAGGTGTTCCGGCTCGATCTCAAGAACGCCGAAATGCGGCAACTGACCGAGACCGAGGATCTCGACGCTTCCACAGTCACCTTGCTGCCCGATAACCGCGCATTCTGCTATGCCGCCGGCGCCTCGATCTGGATGACCACGTTCGGATTGAAGGAGCGCGAGCTGTACCGGATGCCCGAAGGCTGGCAGCGGGCGCACGGCATGACCGTCGGGCCCGACGGCACCCACGTGACCCTCATCGAAACTCGCGCCGGAACGTCCCGCATGCGCATGATTTCGCTGGTGACCGGGGTGGCGCGAACGGTGCTGGAATCGCAGACCGCCATGACGGACCCGCAACCCCGGCCGTATCGCGCGCAGGTGATGTACCGCGATGCGGATCATGCCGTCTGGCTGGTGAACCAGGACGGACAGCAGAACCGCGTGCTCAAACTGGCGGCTGGAACCGTGGGCCCCGCGATCTGGTCGCCCGACGGCAGGACCATTCTCTACCTGCTGGCTCCCGAGGACCGGCGGCAGCTCCACATGATTCGCGAATTCACTCCCGACGGCAACACCGACAAGCTGATCGCCAAGACCAGCCAGTTCGCCAGTTTCGCGGCCAATAAGGATACCAGCGTGTTCGCGGGCGCCAGCGAGAACAAGGGCAGCCCGCTGGTCCTGCTGCTCCTGCGCGCCACCGGCGACGAGCGGACTCTATGCGAGCATCGCGCCGGCGATCCCTCGGCCGTGACCCCGCGTTTCTCCCCGGATAGCCAGCGGCTCTATTTTCAGAGCGACCGCGAAGGCAAATCCGCGATTTACTCGATGCACATCGAGAAGCTGGTGGAGAAAACCGCCGGCGAGCAGATCACGCGCTGAGCGCCTTTTTATTTTGCTGCCGCCTCCACGGTCCGCCAGTCGGAGCGGAATCCCTTGCGAAGGACCACGTGTTGCCCGGCGAACTGGAACAGGCCCGACGGCGCTTCCCGATAGTTCGGAAGCACCAGGGCCATGCCTTGCTTCGGATTCCGGGATTGATTGCTTCGCCGGATGAAGCGCCAGTCGAGAGTCGCGGCGAGAGGCACCCGATCGCCGCCGCGTTGTAACACCGTGGGCCCCAGGGCGACTCGAATTTCGTTCTGGGGGATCAGCCTTTCCACCTGCCTGACCCGCCCCTCGATGATGCTGCCGGCGCGCGCCACCATGCGCCCCGCGTGGTCGCGAAGGTCGTGCACCAGCCGGGCTTGAAAGCGGTCGCCCGCCGCGGCGCTGTCGCTGTCTATGGGCGCGGCCAATTCCGCTGTGAATACCAAACCGGCCGGCACCGGCGATGGGGGCGGCGCGGCGCTTGCCTGAGCCGTGGGAGTCGAAGCCGGGGTGGTGAAGCTGACCGTGGACTCGCTGCTGTATTCATGGCAGTCGGCAAATTCCGTGGTGTTGTCGGTCTCTTCGAGATTGGGGTACACGAACTGCTGTTGCGAGCGCTTCGGCAGCAGGATCGGCGCCGCGGCGGATGGCCCCGCGCCGAAATCGAGTGTCGAGGCCACCTGGCAGAGATGTCCGGCTTCCGGAAGCGCGTCCGTCACGATGCGCACTTGAGCCACGTCCTCGGTGACGGGATCCACCAGCAAGCTCCCCATGTAGGAAGTCGTGCTCCAGGCGCCGTTCACGTCCACCTGGTAATGGCTGTCGCTCTTCGGCACGCGGAACGTATATTGCATCAGGTGGTTCGCGCCGCCTGCTCCCGCCCGGCGAACTCGAATTTCTTGACATCCACGGCAAATACCGCCGCCAGAAAACCGGCGAAGACACCGGTGTTGAACGGCCCGTAGGGCACCATGGCCCCGAGTCCCCCATCTTCGAACCGGCGCGCGTCGGGCCAGGAGTAAATCTCGCCCTGGCTGGTCAGGATTACATCCAGCCGCAGCCGTTCCTCCGAGTACAAGCGCAGCACCTGGCCCGCTGTGGGATTGCGCCACTCCTCCAATGCCGTGACGCACGTTTGCAGCGGCTGGGGCGCGATCGTCCGATAATAGCGGCGGACAATCGTCTCCCGGCAGGCATATTTAGGCGCCCGTTCGATGCTCCCCACGATCTTCGCGGTGGCGTTGCGGAGGACGGTTACCGAATCGGCCCCGCCGTCGGCCGTCCGTCCGGGGCCGAGCAGCAGACCGGCGGCCATCAGTGCATGGTGGTAGTGACCCATTGCGTTCGCAGCCCGACTGGCACTCCGGCACTCTGCCCCGGGAAATGATAAATGGCGTCCTGCTCTTCACCCGGAAGCGGCGAGGAATCACTCAGGCGCCCTCGGCAGGAAGTCATGCCCGTAATCCCCTGCGAAAGTGAAATCCTGGCGCCTTATTCAGATCGAAGAGCCTGCGTCGGATCAATGCGGCTTGCTCGCAACGCCGCGCACTGACGGCAGTATTGTCGCTCGCCCTCGGTATCGGGGCGAACACCGCCGTCTTCAGTCTGTTCGACGAAGTCGTCCTGCAATTACTTCGACCCCCCTTGCCCTCGCCAGCAGTGCGCTCCTTGTGGCGGCGGCCGGAATTGCGAGACTCACCACAACAGCGGTCGCAGCCGATGGCGGAAGCTGCGCCCGATTCTCATGACGGCTCCCTATGCGCTCTCGATGACGAGCTGAACCGCGGAGGAAAGCCGTTCCCAGCTCCTTACTTCGCGTTCCAGTTGCTTCCGCCCTTCGCGTGTCAGCGAATAGAACTTTGCCGGACGCCCAAGATCGGAGTCCTTCCATTCCGCGCTGATCCAACTTTGTTGCTCGAGCCGATGCAAGGCCGGGTAGAGCGATCCCTGCCCGACGGAAAGGACGTCGCCCGACACCAGCTGAATGCGCTTGGCGATTCCCCATCCATGCAGCGGTCCGCTTTCAATTGTCTTGAGAATAAGCAGGTCCAACGTTCCTTGCAGCAGATCGGTTGGCTTTGGCACGGGACACCTCGATCATCGACAATAATACATCGATCATCGACACTTCTGCAAGACCGCCGGCCGCTTGTTTCGTCCGACCGTAGCCCCGAGTCGGCGCCTGCTGTTCGCGCGCCATCTCGGTGAGATGGCCGGCTGCTTCGCTCGGTTCGGCCCACGGACGCCAGACGGTCCCGGCAGGTCTTGCCGGGAACTGGCATGGTGCGGCCGGTGTCTATGCTGATTAGCGAGAGCGCAAGAGAGACTATGCAGCCGCCTCGGACGTTGTGCCGGATCGCATTTGCATTATCTGCGGTTCGAGTATTCGCGCCGCCGTTGTTCGCGGAGAGTTTTGACGCACGCCACGCCCACGATCTGGCGGGGAACCCAGGCGATCTCCACTTTCGAGTCGAGACCGCGGACGGGAGACGGGCTTTTCATTCGGGAGAGCGGATTCCGCTCGCACTCCTGTTCTCCAGCGACGCACCGGACAAATACAAGCTGAATGGCGCCACATATGAGCGTTCGGGACGGCTTCCGACCGAGGAATTTGTCTCTGAGCGGGAAAACGTCCCGGATCCATACCAGGACTATTTCGGAACGGGTGTGCTTGGCGGCATCGCAGGAGGCCTGCGGGGATATCCAGTTCTCGAATCGAAGCCCTACAAGATCGAATTGGACCTCAACGATTGGTTTCGTTTCGATCTGCCCGGCCAGTATCGGTTTTACCTGAAGTCGCACCGCCTGACGCGCGAACGCGAGCCGGGCGAACCGGGCGGCAGGACTGTTGACTTCGCCGCGGTGTCCAATATCTTCGAGGTGGAAATCCTGCCGGAAGATGCGGTTTGGAGCAGCGCGAAACTCGGTGAGATCCGGGCCGTTCTCAGTCGACCGGAGCCGGAGCAACCCCAGCCCGGAGGCCCTCCCATCCCATATGATCGGCTCGAAGACGAGATTGCACTCGCCCGCCGTGAACTCCGTTTCCTGGCGACGATTGACGCGGTTCGCCTTTCCCTCGAGGACGCGCGAAAGCCAGGCCATGATACCGATACGCTGCTTTTGATCGGCGCGCGAGACCGGCAGAAAACAGTCGCAGCATTTGAGGACTACCTGACCGACCCCAGCGTTGGTTTTCGCGAGTGGGACATAAGGGTTCGCGCCTTGTTCACGTTGTTGCAGAAGGAGACCCTCAAGCCACTGGCGTTCTCGATGTGGAATCTTCCGGCGGGCTCCGAGCTTCAGCAACTGCGGAACATCGTCGAGGCCAGGCAAAAGCGGTTTGAGGAGATCGTACGGGAAGAGGCGGTGCGGTTAATTCCAGTTGCTGCCGCTAAAGAAGCGGAACCTCGAAAGGTCTCCGCGGAAGCAATCGCGTCAATTGTTCCGGATGCCGCAAGAAGCGCCCGACTCGTTCCGCCGTACGATTACGGCCTTTCGCGAGAGGAGTTGATCGCGCAGTTTCCCCGGTTTCCCACAGAACAGCAGGAGGAAATACTGATCTCGAAGTGGGACCTGGTGCGCGGGCCGGAGATGATTCCGGCGCTCCGTCAACTCATTGACCAAGCCGAACCCACTCCCTTTCCGGCGTCGTCAATGCCGCTCACGGTGTGGGGTGCGGATGCGGGAATCGCACAGGATGCTTTGCGGCGCCTTCTCGAACTCTCGCCGCAGGAAGCAGCACGCATTTTGAGGAAGGATATTGCCACCGGCGCGCCGCGGTTCGCAAGCTTTGAAGTATTGGAGTTTCCTCCGCAGGATATTCCGGAAGCCGATGAACCGTTCTCCGGCTTACTGAAGAAGAACCCGCATGCGGTGTTGCCGCTCGTCGCAAGGTTTGCAACCGCCGGCTTGGCCGGCCAGATGCGCGAGCTGTACCTTAGTCGATCTTGGATATGTAGTGATGAAAAAGATTTCCTGGCTTTCTTCGTGCGAACCGCTCCTGCGGAGGATGGGGGCCAGGGGAATGACTTGCTCAAGCGAGCGATGGCGAACCGCGAAAACCGCGGCTGCTATCGCATGCTGCTGCACCGGATTGCCAGCGTCACCTGGAATCCGGCCATAGAATCGCAAGCGATCGCCACTCTCGATGATCCCGATCCGGCAGCCGCGGCGAGCGCCGCCAGGGTTCTGTCATCGTATGGAAGCACGGCGGTGGAGCCGTACCTGTGGAAACGGCTGGAGCGTTGGTCGGAAACCTGGAGAGGGCGGGCACAGGAACTCGCGGGTCACCCCATCACCGGCAGGGTGCCCGATCCGGAAAGCCAGCTTGGTTCCGCGCTGTTCGATTCGATCGCGACAGCCCAATCGTGGGTCCTGGATGAACCCCGGAGAAAACGCCTTGCGGCGATGTGCGTGGACGAATCATGCAAGGAAGTCTGGGGCAAGGAATCGGAGGCGGGCGAAATCTCAGTCGAGGCGTCCAGCGGCGGTTCGCTTTATCCGACGGCGTTCCGCGTCGAGGGTTACTCGGCGAGCACGCTGGACGCACTCAAACGGAAACTGCAACAATACCCGGCCGGTACCGCGTTTCGCTGGTGCCCGCAGGCCGGGAACCCATCCGACAAGTTTTCGCCGGGACAGCGAGACGACATGTACCGGGACCTTGCAGCCTTCCTCTCAAAGCGTTCCATGAACCTGGAACCGTATGTCGAGGAGAAGTGCGTGCCTGGGGCGCCGGGGAAGTGACGGCGTTTTCAGCCCGGTCAAGCGGGCGCCCCCCGCAGGAAGGGCCGGCTCGAGACTTCGCCGGCCCGGGAAGCAGGGCGACCGCCGTTACCCGGTCTTACCGCGCGTCACCGAAGCGGAATGAGCGCGGCGATGCCCGGTTCAGGCAAGGTCGTAGCGATCAAGGTTCATCACCTTGTTCCAGGCGGCCACAAAGTCCTTCACGAACGCTTCTTTCGAATCGTCCGATGCAAAGACCTCGGCGATTGCGCGGAGCTGGGAGTTCGAACCGAAGAGCAGGTCGACACGGGTGCCGGTCCACTTGATCGCGCCTGTCGCACGATCGCGGCCCTCATACACGCCGTCGGCTGTCGAGGGCTCCCACTTGGTATCCATGTCGAGCAGGTTGACGAAGAAATCATTCGTCAGTGTCCCGGGCCGGTTGGTGAAGACCCCGTGTTTGGACTGCCCGGCGTTCGCGTTCAAAGCGCGCAAGCCGCCGACGAGAACCGTCATCTCGGGGGCGGTCAGCGTCAGCAGCTGCGCCCGATCCAACAGCAGCTCCTCCGCCGGTTTGTGCTGTCCCTTGCGGAGGTAGTTGCGGAACCCGTCCGCCGTCTGCTCCAGCACCGCGAACGAGTGCACGTCGGTCTGCGCCTGCGACGCATCCGTGCGGCCCGGCGTGAAGGGAACCTTCACGTCGTGCCCCGCTTTCTTCGCGGCATCTTCGACTGCCGCGCAGCCGCCCAGAACGATCATGTCAGCCAGCGAGACCTTCTTCTTTCCGCCGGACTGCGTGCGGTTGAACTCCTCCTGGATCGCCTCCAGCTTCGCGAGGGTTTTGGCGAGCTCGGCCGGCTGGTTCACTTCCCAGTCCTTTTGCGGCGCCAGGCGAACGCGCGCCCCGTTGGCCCCGCCGCGCTTGTCGGAGCCGCGGAACGATGCCGCCGAGGCCCAGGCCGTCGTGACCAGTTGGGAGATCGATAGTCCGGATGCGAGGATCTTAGCCTTCAGAGCCGCGATATCCTGCTGCCCGATCAATTCATGATCCACCGCGGGAACCGGGTCCTGCCAAAGCTGCGGCTCCGCGGGAACCAGCGGCCCCAGATACCGGGAGATTGGCCCCATATCGCGGTGCGTCAGCTTGTACCAGGCCCTGGCGAAGGCGTCGGCGAACTCCTGCGGATGGTCGAGGAACCGCTTCGCGATCGGCGCATAGATCGGGTCCACCCGCAGAGAGAGATCGGTGGTGAGCATGAAGGGCGCGTGCCGCTTCGATGGATCGTGGGCGTCGGGAACGGTGCCGGCTCCAGCTTCGTTCTTGGGAGTCCATTGGTTGGCGCCGGCCGGGCTCTTGGTGAGCTGCCACTCATAGCCGAACAGGTTTTCCAGGTAGTTGTTGCTCCACTTGGCCGGGGTAGTGGTCCATGCACCCTCCAACCCGCTGCTGATCGTCTGCGCGCCGTTGCCGTTGCCCAAGCTGTTTTTCCAGCCAAAGCCTTGCTCCTCGATGGGAGCGGCCTCGGGTTCGGGACCGACATACTGGGGTGGAGGAGCAGCGCCGTGGGTCTTGCCGAAAGTGTGCCCGCCGGCAATGAGCGCCACCGTCTCCTCGTCATTCATCGCCATGCGGCCGAACGTTTCGCGAATGTCGCGAGCCGCGGCGATGGGATCGGGATTTCCGCCAGGCCCTTCGGGATTGACGTAAATCAGGCCCATCTGCACGGCGCCCAGAGGATTGTCGAGCTGGCGATCGCCGGTGTAGCGCTCGTCACCCAGCCATGTGGCCTCGCGTCCCCAATAGGTTTCATCGGGCTCCCACACGTCCGCGCGCCCGCCGCCGAAGCCGAAGGTCTTGAACCCCATGGACTCCAGGGCGACGTTGCCGGCGAGAATCATGAGGTCGGCCCAGGAGATCTTCCGGCCGTACTTCTGTTTGATGGGCCAAAGCAACCGGCGCGCCTTGTCGAGGTTCACATTGTCCGGCCAGCTATTAAGAGGGGCGAAACGCTGCAAGCCGCTGCCCGCCCCGCCGCGGCCATCCGCGATACGGTACGTGCCGGCGCTATGCCACGCCATGCGAATGAAGAACGGCCCGTAGTGGCCATAATCGGCCGGCCACCAGGGCTGCGATTGCGTCATCAAGGCATGAAGGTCCTGGATGACCGCATTCAGGTCGAGGGTCTTGAATTCTTCCGCGTAGTTGAACTCCTTGTCCATGGGACTGGACAGCGGGGAATTCTGGCGCAGGATCTTCAGGTTCAACTGGTTGGGCCACCAGTCGGCGTTCGTCGGCCCAGCCATGCCTCTGCCGGCGCCGTGTGCTACCGGGCACTTGGATTCGGTTGACATATTCTGCTCCTGGTTACCGGGGACAGTCGCCCCGGCTGCGGTAGTGAGTTTCTCCATGTGTCGATCTTCCTTTGAATTCGTCAAAAAACTGTTACGAACCGCGAACCGATCCCCGCGCCTCCGACCTTAGCGGGAGGCGCGCCGCGGAGCGCACTTTGCGCAGAGCCCGCGGAAAATGAGTTCGCATTCGCGAAGAACCCGCTTGCCGAGGGAGCCTGAGGCAGGCCAGGGCACGTCGTACCACTCCATATCCTCGACGTTGCCGCAGCGGTCGCAGATAAAGTGGTGATGCCGTGTGCCTTTCACATCGAATCGCGCGGCGCGGCCCTCGACGGCTACTTCCCGCACCAAACCAGCCTGCACCAGGTCCCGCAAATTGTTATAAGTCGTGGCCCTTGAACACCGCGGATCCGCTCGATTCACGGCTTCGAAGATTTCCGCAGCCGTCGGATGCCAGGGATGTTCCATGAGGAATGCCATTACGGCGTAGCGCTGCGGAGTGCATCGCAGCCCGCTGCCCTCCAAGGACCGTTTGATCGCCTCGGCATCCACTATTGCTTTAGATTATGTCTAATGTGATATTTTGTCAAGACTCATGCCGGGTCCGAAAAGCCGAAGCACGGATGCGGTACAACAGGCTGTCGTGACCGGCCGCGTCAGGCCGTGATCCGACACAGACCGCACCGATCTTCTCCATCGCTTTCTGTGAGCGCAGATTCCGCCGGCCGACACGGAAGACCACGTTTTCGACAAACTGGAAGGCGTGTCGCAGCATCAGGTGCTTCAACTCCCGGTTATAAACGCCTCCCCAGTAGTCCCGGGACAGAAACGTCCACCCGATTTCGATTTCGCTGTTCTTCTCGTCGTAGCCGTAGAACCGCGAGGAGCCGATCACTCTGCCGTCCCGGGCATCGATCGCGATTAACGCTTCTCCGGATTGTAGTGACGACCGAAAGAATTCCGTGAAAACTTCGCGCTGGTGCCGGTCTCTGCTGGGATGTTGTTCCCAAATGAGCGGATCGCTGGCCACTGCGTAGAGGTCGGGAAAATCCTCCGCGCGCAGTGGGCGGAGCTCGACGAGCGGACCCTTCAGAGTCGGTTGGAGTTCAAAGGGCATTCTCCGATATTGTCCCAGGAACCGGGCGGCTTGCTCTGCGTTCATCGAGCCGCCCGCGCCGCCTTGCGAAATGGACCGTCAGGCCGTTCCCCAAAGGTCGGCTGTATTGACGGGCCTGCCCTGGAGCTTCAAGTAATAGTACAGTTGACTTTTGTGCCGGTCGAGATGCTGCACCATTTGCAGAAGGTATCTGCCGAGCGGCAACGATATGCCGGGAGCCCACGGCGCCGCCACCTGCTTGCTCTCCAGATCATCCTCGCCGGCCTCGTCGATCATCCGGATAGCGAGCGCTTTGTCCTCGAACAAGAGCTTCCTGGCTTCATCGACCGCGCTCGCAGAAGGCAGCTTCTCCGCCGGAGGCAGCATCTCCTGCGAAGACAAGTCTTCTAACTTCATTTCGGGCGGCAGGCCCCAGTCGCCGGTAACGAATCCTTTGCATGGGGCGCCGCAGGACTCCGTGATGTGTTTGAGAAGTTGACCGACAGTCATCCAGTTACTGCCGCTCTCTGGCTTCCAGTCGAGGCTCTCCGGATCGACCTTGTCCAGAAGATTCGCAGTGGTTTGATAAGTCGTTTCGATCTCGCTCTTCAGAAGCTGTGTCCAGTTCACGACTCTTCTCCATTGCCTTCAAGTCACAGTGTACGCCTGGCGGCGGCGCCGGGCCCTGGGGTATGCAGGAGCGTGTAGGCAGGAGTCAAAACATCATCATTGGCACAGGAGGGTTTCCGCCCGATCCTTATCGGAGTGGTCCCCCCAACGTTCCAACGAAGCCGCGAGTTCCCGGGAATGAATGGGCTTGGCCAGGTAGCCGTCCATCCCCGCATCCAGGCACATCTGCTGGTCGTCCTTCATTGCATGAGCCGTCAGCGCCACGATCGGGATGTGCCGGCCCGTCCCCTGCTCGCCGGCGCGGATCGCCCGCGTGACATCGTATCCATTCATCACCGGCATCTGCACGTCCATCAGGATCAAATCGAAGATATCCCGCTTCCATGCCGCCAGCGCTTGCTCACCATCGCCCGCGATTTCCACCGAGTGGCCGAGTTTCTCGACGAGCCTGGCTCCGACCTTCTGATTGACGGCGTTATCCTCCACCAGCAGAATGTGCAGAGGCCGCTGCGGCGGATCGAAGGCCGGGCTGCCGGACGGCGGGATTCGCGTCAGCGGGCTGCCGAGGGCTCTCAGCAGGGTGTCGAGCAGATTCGTCGAGGTCACCGGTTTCATCACATAGTTTCCGGATGATCGAAGTTCCGGACTCAGGAACCCGGCATCCTGAGAGCGCAGCATTACGATCGAACGGCCTCTCACAAGTCCTTCCGGCTGCACCGGCGCGGTGAACGGCAGGCCATCCGGCCCAGCCATCCGGCGATCCACCAGAATTGCATCGAATGGTTTGCCGGAAGCGGCAGCCTCGCGGAGCATATCGCGAGCGTCCGCCATCGAGCCCGCCGTCGCGGGCTCCATTTCCCATCGCGCGAGGATCTCGGAGAGAATGCGGCGAAGGTTCGTGCTTGGGTCCACCACCAGCACATTCAACCCGCGCAGGATCCCGGATTGAGCAGGCAGGGGCCGCTTTGTCGGCGCGGCCGGCAACGCGAAGGTGGTGGTGCAGTGGAACACGCTTCCGCGCCCTAACTCACTTTCGACCCACATCCGCCCGCCCATGTGATCTACCAGCCGTGAACAAATGGCCAGCCCGAGCCCGGTACCGCCGTGGCGCCGGGTGTTCGACTCGTCCGCCTGCACAAATGGGTCGAAAATACGATCCCGCCACTCCGGCCCGATTCCGATCCCCGTATCGGACACGGCCAGGTGGACTGCCAGAACATCGCCTTGCTCCCGGGCTTCCAGTATCGCCAGAGAGACCTCGCCCGATGACGTGAACTTGACGGCGTTGCCGAGAAGGTTGACGACTACTTGCCGCACTCTTCCGGGGTCGCCTACGATACGCTCTGGCAGTTCGGCGCGATTCTCGTACAGAAGCTCCAGCCCCTTTTCGTGGGCCGGCACAGCCATCAACTGCGTGATTTCCTGCAGCGTGTGGTCCAGGTCGAACTCGGTGGTGTTGAGCGTGAACCGGCCCGCTTCGATTTTGGAAAAATCCAGTATGTCGTTAATGATGTCCAGCAGCGACTCTCCCGAGCTCCGCACGGTGTTGAGATAGTCGCGCTGTTCTTCGCTGACCGCCGATGCCAGAGCGAGCTCGGTCATGCCCATGATGGCGTTCATCGGCGTGCGGATTTCATGGCTCATGTTGGCCAGGAACTGGCTCTTGGCCCGGCTGGCGGCCTCGGCGGCTTCCTTGGCCCTGATCAACTCCTCCTTGGCCTGCTTGCGCTCCGTGATGTTATCGATGTGGGCGATCCAGTGCGAGGGCTTCTGATTGCTGTCCATCACGGTCGTGATCTTCAGCCGCGCCCAGATGATGCCCCCCTGTTTCGGGATGTACCGCTTGATCAGCTCTACCGGCACTTCCGGATTGGCCATCAACTGCGACGCGGCCTGCCGGGACGGCGCGACATCGTCCGGGTGGGTAATGGATTCCCAGGCCCCTCCCCTCAGCTCCTGCGCCGAGTACCCGAGAATCTCGCAGAGCGCGCCATTGGCCTGCAGGAATCGCCCGTCAAGAGCCGTAAGGCACATGCCAAAAGGCGCCTCTTCGAATGCGGTCCGAAACAATTCCTCGGTGGCGCGCAACGCCGCTTCGCTTCGCCTGGTCTCGGTAACATCCCGGGCCACCAACAGGACTGCCTTTCTTCCCCGCCAATCCGTCAGATGATTGGTAATCTGCACCCAGATGATTCGCCCGTCCCTGGTGCAATGGCGCCAGACCCCGGCATCGCGATAGCCCGACCGCGGGGCGTGCAGGTCCTGTTTGAGCCGTGGAATATCTTCGGCGGGACGAATATCCAGGGCCGTCAGACTCAGGAATTCTTCCCGGGAGTAGCCATAGTGCGCCAGGGCGGCGTCGTTCACCTCCAGGAACGCGAGCGTTTCCGCGTCGAAAACCCACATCGGGAGCGGATTGTGGTAGAAGAGCAGGCGAAAACTGCCGTCGCGATACTCCAGCAGGCTGGCGGTCCTCCGTACGAGCAGGAATTGAACCGCCGCCGCGACCAATCCCACCAGGACCACGGTCAAGGCCTGCGATTGAATCAGACTGATACCCGGAAAAGCAAGATCCTTAAGGACTTGATACAACGCCGCTGCCGCGGCAGCCTTCATGAAAATAACCAGGAGAGTGCGGGGGTTGGAGGGCGGCAGGGTTCTCTCCCCGCGATTCTTC
>Ga0335078_10003809_pt1 | contig 22432 bp, 21 predicted proteins | sample Lox_Sample_32_FD_206711 | JGI IMG/M metagenome (GOLD analysis project Ga0335078, IMG submission 206711) | Soil microbial communities from Loxahatchee National Wildlife Refuge, Florida, United States - Lox_Sample_3.2 | ecosystem: Environmental > Terrestrial > Soil > Wetlands | place: USA... | reverse complement strand
ACTTTGCGGGAAGTTGAGAGCAATACTCTGAGTGGCGGAAACTTCGCAGGAAAGCGGTGAGAGAGCCTGGGATGCGTGCCAGGTCTGCTGTGCAATGGAGGCGGTGCCCAATTCCCATTGTTCACGGGCCACCGGCCAGGAAACGGCGTTGTCCTCTATCGAAGACGGGTCCGAAGCGCTCTTCGTTGCATTCTGCGCGGCTTCGGCGGGCGAGATTTCGTCCGCCGCCATCGTGATCGTCAGCTTTCCTGTAGCCGCGAAGTCTGGCTTTGCCTCGGTTAGTTCTGGGCGATGGCACACTTCCTGGTCGCGCTGGCACTGGAGAATCCAGGCGGCAGCCAATAACCTCTCGAAGGAGGAGCAATCGAGGGTGGGGCGCTGGTGCATACAGAAGTGGCGTAATTCTTAAAGATGGGCGCGCACAAAACAGCCGTTAACAACACTGCGGAGCGGTAGAAGGAACGACATTTCTCCCTGAAATTCTATCTCACTCCAGTTTCTTGCCACTTCGTCTTACGGGCTCGCGTCGTCGCGCGATTAGGAATCACGTACTCCGGCGATTCGGTCGTCGCCGTTTTGCGGGTGCCCCACTAATCGTGCAAATTATAACTTCTGCAGCCACCACCTTCCACAATCTTTACAAAGAATTGCGTTACCTCCGGGCGAAGCCGGATCTAATGCTCGGGATGGTGGCGGGAAACTTAAATGGGCCAACCACCAAGAAGCGGTGACATTCCTTGGCTGCCGGCCCATTCGATCCTGAATTGGATCGGAGGTGATACCTCTATGCTAGACCCCTGTGGCCAGAAGTCAAGCATTCTTTGCAGCGAACTTGGTGGGCTGACTATTGTCCCAAAGGACAATCCGAGCCCAAAAACAACCGCCAACTCGGTTTACCCCGGGATGGCGTTCTGAATTCAGAGTCTCCCTTCGCATTCTCTGCGGTTAAACGCTCTCCCTGGTCGTGGCTGCAGTGAGACCTCTTAACCGCGGAGCGGGTCAAGTACCGGCAAAGTTTGCCGAGAGACCCACAAGTTCGTTAGGACAGTACCCATCCATTCTCAGCGTTGACACTAAGCCTCGCGTGGTGCTAGGTTTAGTGGTTTTATTAGCCCTCTTTTGCTTGGGATTCTATCTAGCAAACAATATCTAGCAAAGTCATGGACCAGACGCTTCGACAAGTAGGGGAATTACTGCTCGGATCCATCCCGACGATTTTTTTCCTCGCGCTGCTGTACGGACTCTATACCGCGCTGGTCCACAAGCCTCTGGTGAAGGTGTTGGCGGAACGGCGCCGGCGGACCGATGGTGCGGTGGAAAAAGCCCGAGCCGATATTGCTGCCGCCGAAGCGCGCACCGCTGAATACGAGCAGCGTCTGCGGGAGGCGCGGATGACGGTTTTCAAAGCCCAGGAAGCGCGCCGCCAGCAGGCGTTGAAAGCCCGGACTGATGCGCTGGCGCAGGCCCGCACCCGCGCGCAGGCCGAGGTGGAGCAGGCCCGTGCCGCCATGGAGAATGACAAAGTCGCTGCCCAGGAGCGGCTACGTGCGGAGGGTGGGAGACTGGCGGCCGAGATCATGCGCCGCGTTCTGCAGCCAGGAAGCGCGCCGGCCGGGGGTGCACGGTGAGGATCCAACGGGTTCGCACACTCCGCCGTGTTGTTCGCGCAGGGTTGCTGGCATTCGCCCTGGCGGGTGCGGCCTTGCTCTTCGTTCCACTGACCGCGCAATCAGCACACGGGGCTGCTTACAAGCTGCTGTTCGTCCAGTCGGGTCCCACCACGCAGCAGCAACTGGTACGGGAGGAGCGGGAGGCAGCTGGAGAGGACGAGAATGCCCAGTTCAAGCGGTCCCCGTCGGTTCAGTTGGTCTCCCGGCTCACCGGCTTGAGTCTGGAACATGCTTATTGGCTGTGCGTGGCGTTGAATTTTCTGGTGGTCGCGGTGGCGATTGTCTGGCTCTCGAAGAAGAACCTTCCCACCATGTTCCGCAGCCGGACGGTCGCGATCCAAAAAGCGATGGAAGACGCGCGCAAGGCCAGCGAGGAAGCCAATCGCCGGCTGGCGGCCATCGAGGAACGGCTCTCGAAGCTGGACGTTGAGATTGGGGGAATGCGAGACGCGGCCGAAAAAGAAGGGGCTGCGGAGGAGCAAAGAATCAAAGCCGCCGCGGAGCAGGATGCGCGCCGAATCGTGGAAGGCGCGGAGCAGGAAATCGCCGCCGTCGCTCGCAGTGCGCGGCGAGAATTGACCGCCTTCGCCGCCGACCTGGCGGTCTCGCTGGCGCAAAAGCAGATTCAGGTGGATGCGGCCACGGATCAGAAATTAATCCACAACTTCGCGCAACAACTGCAGACTAACGGCGGCGAGCGGAAGGGTGGTCATTGAGCCATGGCCTCGGTTACAGTCACCTACGCGCGCGCCCTGGCTGATGCAGTATTCGATGCGCATCTCGATCCCGCGAAAACTCTCGCGGAAGCGCAAGCGGTGGCGCAACTGGTATCCGAAAGCAAAGAGCTTCGCGAAGTTTGGGAGACGCCCTCGATTACGGCGGAACAGAAGCGGGGGGTTCTCGATGCCATTGTGGCGCGCCAGGGGATTTCCCGAACTGTGCGCAATTTCGTGGCGGTGTTGATTGACCACCGGAGGACAAACTTTCTGGATCCTATCGTGAAGCAGTTCGAACTGGAACTCGACCAGCGCATGGGATTCGCCGAGGCTGACATCACCAGCGCACGCGAACTTGACCCGGCCGAGCGTGGTGTGCTGGAGAGCCAGGTGGAAAGACTGACGGGAAAGAAAGTCCGTGCCCGCTACTCCCGCGACAGCTCGTTGCTGGGTGGCGCAGTGGTAAGACTCGGCAGCACCATCTACGACGGTTCGGTGAAGGGGCAGTTGGAGAAGATCAGGGCGGCGTTGAACTCCTAGTTTCTGGCTCCTGGCTACTAGCTTGGGGCCGAGGTCTGGAGTGAGAGCAGAGGAGAGCTCTTGATTACTGAGATTGCGGAGAACAGCCGCCGAGGATGCAGAGAAAGGGCTAGGAGCTAACAGCTAGAAGCTGATTTTATGGCACAAATCAAAGCAGACGAGATCACGCAGCTCATCCGGCATCAGATCGAGAACTACGAGTCCAAGATTGCCGTCGACGAAGTCGGCACCATCGTGACCCTGGGCGACGGAATCGCCCGCGTCCACGGACTCGACAAAGTCATGGCCGGAGAACTGCTCTCTTTCCCTCACGACATCGCGGGCATCGCCATGAACCTGGAAGAAGACCAGGTCGGCGTGGTGGTGCTGGGTGATTACACCGAGATCAGGGAGGGTGACGAAGTCAAGCGTACCGGCCGCATCATGAGTGTGCCGGTGGGCGACGGCATGATTGGCCGCGTAGTGAACTCGCTGGGCCAGCCCATCGACGACAAGGGCCCAATCACTACCAACCAGTTCATTCCGTTGGAGCGTCTGGCGCCCGGCGTCATTGATCGTCAGCCAGTGCGCGAACCCATGGCGACGGGCTTGAAAGCCATCGATAGCATGATCCCGGTGGGCCGCGGCCAACGCGAGTTGATCATCGGTGACCGCCAGACGGGAAAGACCGCAGTTGCCCTCGACACCATCATTAACAACAAGGGCAACAACCTGATCTGCATCTACAACGCCATTGGACAGAAGCGTTCGTCGATCGCCCAGGTCGTGAAGATTCTGACCGACTACGGCGCTATGGATTACACCATCGTCGTCGCGGCGTCTGCTTCCGAGCCCGCTCCCATGCAGTACATTTCTCCCTATGCGGCTTGCGCGATGGGAGAATATTTCCGTGATACCAAACGCCACGCGCTGGTCATCTATGACGATTTGTCGAAGCATGCCGCGTCCTATCGAGAAATCTCCCTGCTGCTCCGCCGTCCGCCCGGACGCGAGGCCTATCCCGGAGATGTTTTCTATCTCCACTCCCGCCTGCTCGAGCGCTCCGCCAAGCTAAGCGACAAGAACGGAGGCGGATCGTTGACCGCGCTTCCTATCATCGAGACCCAGGCCGGGGATGTGTCGGCGTACATTCCCACCAACGTGATCTCGATCACCGACGGCCAGATTTTCCTGGAGACGGATTTGTTCAACAGTGGTGTGCGCCCCGCCGTGAACGTCGGTATTTCGGTGAGCCGCGTCGGCGGCAGCGCGCAAATCAAAGCCATGCGCCAGGTGGCGGGCAGCTTGAAGCTCGACCTCGCGCAATACCGCGAACTGGCGGCCTTTGCCCAGTTTGGCAGCGACCTCGACAAAGCCACCCAGTCTCAGTTGAATCGCGGCCAGCGCCTGGTGGAAGTCTTGAAGCAGAAGCAATTCTCACCGCTGCCGTTTTCGAAACAGATTCTGATCATCTATGCCGGCACGAACGGTTTTCTGGACGACCTGGCGATCGACCAGGTGCGAGACTTCGAAGCCGAGCTCTACAAGTTCGTCGACACGGTAAATCCCGGCCTGCTCCGCACCATAATGGAGAAAAAGATTCTCGATGACAATTTGAAAGCTGAGATGACCAAGGTGATCAAAGATTGCAAGGAGCAGTTCGTGGCAGAGAGGCAGGCAGTGGCGAAATAAGCTTTTGGCCGTTAGCTTTTGGCCTTTGGCTAAGAGCTAAAAGCTAAGAGCCAAGAGCCAACATGCCCAACATTCTCGACATTCGCCGGCGTATCCGCAGTGTGACCAACACGCGGCAGATCACCAAGGCCATGAAAATGGTCTCGGCGGCCAAGCTGCGCCGCGCGCAGGAGCGGGCTTTGGCGGCGCGTCCTTATGCGCAGATGCTTACCAATGTCCTCAAGTCGCTGGTGTCGCGCGCCGAGTTATACGATCCCGAAACGGGCGAGCCGAAGCATCCGCTGCTGGCGAAGCGGGCTGAGAAAAATGTCCTGCTGATTGTGGTGACCGGAGACAAAGGCCTGGCCGGCGCATTCAACACCAACATCCTGAAGGCAGCCACCCGGTTCCTGGAATCGAAGGCGGGCAAGAACATTGAAATTGAGGCGATTGGCCGCAAGGGCCGCGATTTCCTGCGTCGTCGCTATCCGGTGGCGCCGCCCCGAACCGCGGAGTCCTCCGCATCGCCGCGGATTAGCCTGGTGGGCGAGCACGTAGGGGTGCTTGGCAAAGTCGGTTTCGGGTTTGCCTCGGAAGTTGAAAGCCGCGTCATCGATCGTTACAGCAACGGTGACATCGACTCGGTCTACGTCCTGTTTAATGAATTCAAGTCTGTGATTTCCCAGCGCCTGATCGTGGAACAGGTTTTGCCCATCGAGCAGGTCGGCGAAGTTACCGTGGCCCAGGAAGAGGCCATGGGGCAGGCCGAGCGTAAACAAGCGCTGGAAGCCGCGAAGGGCGCGGGAGTCGGCCTGCGTCCGCCGGACACGCGGGAAATTGATGCCGAAGCGGCGAAGTTTGCTACCGCGCCGGTCGACTACATTTATGAGCAACCGGCCGAGGCGTTATTTGGCTCGCTGTTGCCGAAGTACGTGGGTATCCAGGTCTTTCGTGCGCTGCTCGAATCCGTGGCCGCGGAACATGCCGCCCGTATGACCGCCATGGACGCGGCCACCAACAACGCCAGCGACATGATCGACTCGCTGACTTTGGCCATGAACCGCGCCCGTCAGGCAAAGATCACGAAAGAGATTATCGAGATTGTGAGCGGAGCAGCAGCATTGTAAGAGGCTGTTAGCTGTTGGCTCTTAGCTCTTAGCTAAAAGCCAAAGGCTAAAAGCTTAAGAGCTGAACCTGAGGTTTTATGCCAGAAAATATCGGACACGTAGTGCAAGTTGCCGGTCCCGCGGTGGACGTGCAATTCGAAGAAATTAACATGCCGCCGATTTACGAGGCGTTGCGAGTGGTGAGCGATGGCTTTACCGTCCCGTCGCCCATCAATGTCATTCTGGAAGTGCAACAGCATCTCGGCGAAGGCCGCGTGCGCTGCATCGCCATGGAGGCGACCGATGGCATGGTGCGCGGCATGAAAGCCATCGACCAGGGCGGACCAATCTCGGTTCCCGTCGGGCCCGGCACCCTGGGACGCGTCATGAACGTGATCGGCCAGCCAGTCGATCAATTGGGTCCGATCGAGCACAAGCTGACCATGCCCATTCATCGTCCTGCGCCGTTGTTCGACGAGCAGGCGACGACGGCCGAGATGTTCGAAACCGGCGTCAAAGTTATCGACCTCATTCAGCCATTCTTGAAGGGCGGCAAGATTGGCCTCTTCGGGGGCGCCGGCGTCGGCAAGACCGTCGTCATTATGGAGCTCATCAACAACGTCGCCAAGCAGCACGGCGGATTCTCCGTGTTCGCCGGAGTAGGCGAGCGCACCCGCGAAGGCAACGACCTGTGGCTGGAGATGACTGAGTCGGGCGTGATCAAGCCGGGTGATCCTTCGAAATCGAAAGCCGCATTAATTTACGGTCAGATGACCGAACCGCCCGGAGCCCGTCTGCGCGTGGCTTTGACCGGACTGACAGTCGCGGAATACTTCCGCGATGTCGAAGGCGCGGACACGCTACTCTTCATCGACAACATTTTCCGCTTCACTCAGGCCGGATCGGAAGTATCGGCGTTGCTGGGCCGCATGCCATCGGCCGTAGGTTACCAGCCGAACCTGGCGACAGAAATGGGCGAGTTGCAGGAACGCATTACGTCCACCAAGAAAGGGTCTGTCACCTCGGTGCAGGCGATCTACGTTCCCGCCGACGACTTGACCGATCCTGCACCGGCGACGACGTTCGCTCACCTCGACGCAACCACGGTGCTCTCGCGAGCGCTGACCGAGATCGGAATCTATCCCGCGGTCGATCCCCTGGCTTCGACTTCGCGCATTCTCGACCCGCGCATCGTCGGCCAGGAACATTACGATGTGGCGCAGTCGGTCAAGAAAACGCTGCAAAGCTATAAGGACTTGCAGGATATCATCGCAATTCTCGGCATCGACGAGCTGAGCGAAGATCAAAAGCTCACCGTGGCGAGAGCCCGCAAGATTCAGCGTTTCCTCTCGCAGCCGTTCCACGTCGCCGAGCAATTTACCGGCGCGCCGGGCCGGTACGTCAAGATTGCTGACACGGTGAAGGGCTTCAAGGATATTAACGAAGGAAAGTACGACGATATCCCGGAGCAGGCGTTTTACATGAAGGGCACGATCGACGAAGTGCTCGAAGCGGCGGAGAAGTTGAAGGCGGCAGCGTAGTCGGCGCTGAGGGACACAACATGGCAGGCAGCAATCTGGAACTCGTCCGCTCCCTTTACGACGCTTTCGCGCGCGGCGACCAGGAGTTCATTGCAGCGGCTTTCGATCCTGAGGTTGAATTTCGCCAGACCGAGCAGTTGCCGTGGGGCGGGCATTATCGGGGTTATCCGGAGGGTGTGCAACCTTTCTTTACCAGGCTGAAATCGCACGTGGACTCGCGGGTCGAAGTCGAGCGATCCTGGGAAGCTGGCGACGCGGTGGTGGTCGTCGGTCGCACCCGCGGACGCGTCCGGTCGTCGGGCAAAGCCTTTGACTTGGCGGCGGTTGTTATCTGGAGAATTCGCGACGGTAAAGTCGTCAGCTTCGAGCCGTTTATAGATACTCCGGCGATGCTCGAGGCCCTCGCCGCCTAGAAAACCATGGCAGACACCTTCCAACTCGAGATCGTCACCCCGGAGAAAATGGTGGTGCGCGACGTTGCCGAAGAGATGCAGATTCCGGGTAAAGACGGATATCTGGGCATTCTTCCTGGCCACGCGCCTCTGATCACCGAGCTGGCGGTGGGACAGATTACTTATCGAAACGGAAGCATGACCCATTATCTGGCGGTGGCCTGGGGATTCGCCGAAGTGCTTCCCAACAAAGTGACGATCTTGGCCGAGACCGCAGAACGCGCCGAAGAAGTCGATGTGAGCCGCGCAGAAGCTGCGAAACAAAGAGCCGAGACCACACTCGGCAAATGCGCGACTGAAGAAGATTTCAAGAAGACCGCCGGCGATCTGCAGCGCGCCGAGACTCGTCTGGAAGTCGCCGACAAGAAATAGCACCGCTCATCGTCTCAGGCTCACCTGAGTTGTTGTCATCCCTCGCGTTGCTCGGGATAACAACAGGGCTCCAGGCGTGAATTCTTCGCACCTTCCCATAACGATTCCCAATACGTCCCATAAATACTTTCGATTTCCGCGAACCTCCCGGCGCAGGTAAAGTGATCGCTTTGGGTGCGACCTTGATTCCGGGGGCAGGCTAGCTATTCATGGCAAAGATTCGCGTCGTCTGCGTTATAGTCCTGTTCCTTTTCCTCCTGACTGTCGTCACCAGCCTGCTCGCCCAAACGGTCCCCGCCTCTCCCGAGGAGGCGCAGAATGCCCGCATCGCGAGCCTCGAACAACAGGTCGCGGACGCGCGTCGCGCCGGCGACAACGCCTGGATGCTCAGCTGTGCCGCGCTGGTGTTAATGATGACAGGACCCGGCCTCGCGCTGTTCTACGGCGGACTGGTTCGCAAGAAAAATGTCCTGTCCACCATGATGCAGAGCTTCGCCATGATGGCCATCATCACGGTGCTGTGGGCGCTCTTCGGGTACAGCCTGTGCTTTGGGCCCGGGAACAGTTTCGTCGGGGGTCTCCATCATTTCTTATTACACGGCGTGGGATCGCAGCCTGATCCCGACTACGCCGCCACCATCCCGCAGCAGACCTTCATGGTCTACCAGCTCATGTTTGCCATCATCACCCCCGCACTCATCACGGGCGCCTTCGCCGAGCGGATGAAGTTCAGCGCCATGGCTTGGTTCATGATCCTGTGGTCGATCCTGGTATACGACCCCATGGCGCACATGGTTTGGGGGAAGGGCGGGTTGCTGAACGCCGCTCTGGGCGGGCATTTCCCCACCCTCGATTTCGCCGGCGGAACCGTGGTGCACATCACCTCGGGCGTCTCCGCCCTGGTGTGCGCGCTCTATCTGGGGAAGCGACTTGGCTATCCCAAGCAAGCCATGCCGCCGCACAACGTGGTGTTGAGTTTTATCGGCGCGTGCCTGCTGTGGGTGGGGTGGTTCGGATTCAACGCTGGAAGCGCGCTCGCGGCGGGCAGTCTGGCGACGAGCGCCTTTGTGGCAACGCACTTTGCCGCCGCCGCTGCGGTAATTGGTTGGGGCGGCGCCGAGTGGCTGCGTAACGGAAAACCCAGCGCGCTGGGCGCCATCTCCGGATCAGTGGCCGGTCTCGTGGCAATCACGCCGGCGGCTGGCTTCGTCGGACCGAGAGCGGCGCTGGTGATCGGTCTTTGCGCCGGCATTTTCTGCTATCTCATGGTCGTGAAAGTGAAGGCGTGGTTCGGCTACGACGACTCGCTCGATGCTTTCGGAGTGCACGGTGCCGGTGGCACCCTCGGAGCCCTGCTGACCGGCGTCTTTGCCCGCAGCGTGGTTAACCCAATCTTCAAAGACGCGCAGGGCAATCCACAACCTTCCGGGCTGCTGGACGGAAACGTTCATCAATTGCTGAACCAGTTGGTGGGAGTGGTGATCGCGTGGGCTATCGCCGTCGTTGGTACATTGGTTATCCTTAAGATTGTGGATGTGACCGTCGGCCTGCGAGTCACCCAGGATCAGGAGATCGAGGGACTCGATTTGTCGCAACACGGCGAGGAAGGCTACTACTGGGAGATTCCCGCGTGATTCGTTGGAGCGTATGGTGATGATGGGAGAGATTGAGAACTTACCATGACCAAAGTTGAAGCGATCATCCAGAATTCCAAGCTGGACGCGGTTAAGAACGCACTGCATGAGATCGGCGTGGAAGGCATGACCGTGCTGGAAGCCCGCGGACACGGCCGGCAGAAGGGCCACACCGAGTTTTATCGCGGACGTGAATACACCGTCGATCTCATCCCCAAAATCAAAATCGAATTGGTGCTGGCCGATGGCATGGTCGAGAAAGTGGTTCAGGCCATCGCCACCGCGGCGCGCACCGGCAAGATCGGCGACGGAAAGATTTTTCTTTCGCGAGTGGACGAGGCTATCCGCATTCGCAACGATGAGCGAGGTGAGGGAGCGTTGTAAAGCGAGGACGTGACCCGGAATCCATGACCACCACGCCTTCACTCAGCGGTGAGCTTCGGATTCTCTACGGGGAAGAGTCAGCGCGTATTCAGCGCGAGTTTGAAGCCGGCGGCGACGGTCGCCAGGCGGTTGTGCAACGCACGCTCGTGCTGGAGCAAATCGTTCGGCGATTGTGGCAGGACAATATCGCCCGAAACGAAAATGGCTCGGCAAAATCGGCCCTGGTCGCAGTCGGCGGATTCGGCCGCGGCTGTTTATTTCCGTATTCCGACGTCGATCTGCTGTTCCTGCACGAAAATCAGGCTGCCGAAGAAGCCTTCAAGGATCCCATCCGCCGTTTTTCCCAGGAACTTTGGGACTTGCGCGTGAAAGTCAGTCCCTTCACCCGCACTCTCGCCGAGTGCGACCGCTTCGACGCCGACAACGTCGAATTCACTCTCGCTCTATTGGACAGCCGCTTTCTGGATGGAAACCAGGAGCTTTTTTCGCGTCTGCATGACAAGGTGGTTCCCAAGCTGGTTATGCGGGAGTCGCAAAGCCTGGTGCAGCGCCTGGCCGAGATCACCCGCGACCGTCATGCCAAATACGGCGACACGGTATTTCATCTCGAACCGAACATCAAAGAAGTTCCTGGCGGGTTGCGCGACTACAACGTAGCCTGCTGGCTGGCGCTCATCTCCGCCATGGACAAGCTGCAGGAGTGGCCGGATGCCAAATCGCTCTTGCCCACCTCGGCGCGGCGCCAACTGGAACCGGCGCTCGAGTTCCTGATTTCGGTGCGCTGCTTCCTGCATTTCCGTCATGGCCGCGACGACAACTCCCTCGCCTGGGCCGATCAGGATGAGGCCGCGGCCCGGAAGATCGGCGCCGCTGAAGCGCTCGACCCGGCCGAGTGGATGCGCATTTATTTCGGCCACGCGCGCGCCATTCATCGCGTCACCATGCAATTGCTGGAGGAGATTCCCGCTGCCTGGTCGTCTCTCTACCGGCAGTTTCAGGGATGGCGGACGCGGGTTTCGAACGCCGACTTTTCCGTCGTCGACGGCCTGATTTTTCTGCGGCAGCCCGCAGCCATCCAGGATCCCGAAGTACTGCTGCGCATGTTCGACTTCATGGCGCAGCACGGTCTCAAGCTGAGTACGACCACCGAATATCGCATCGAGCAGGTTCTGCCTTCGCTGTCGGCGACGCCACCCAAGGGTGCGGAACTCTGGCAGTCTTTGCAAGTCATCTTCCTCGAACCCCACGCTGCCGACGCGCTACGCGCCATGCACTCACTCCGCCTGCTGCAGCTGCTCTTGCCGGAGCTCAAGGTCATCGATTCCCTGGTGGTGCGCGACTTTTATCATCGTTACACGGTCGACGAGCACTCTTTTCGCGCCATCGAAAGCCTGCACCGGCTGATCGAGTCGAAATCGGAGTGGGATCAGCGCTACGCCGAGCTGTTCAACGAGCTGGAGCGGCCGGAACTGCTCTTTCTCGCGCTGCTCTTGCATGACACCGGCAAAGGGGTCGCCGAGGGGAGTCATGTGCAAAACAGCCTGCTGGTGGCGGCCCAGTGTCTAGGACGACTGGACCTCGACCCTCCGGATCGTGAGCTGGTGCTATTTCTGATCGAAAATCACCTGGAGATTTCCGCAGTCATGCGGCGCGACATCTTCGACCCGCAGACCGTGCGCAGCTTCGCCGAAAAAATGGGCACGCCGGAGCGGCTGAAGATGCTCTGCCTCATGACCTACGCCGACATCAAATCCGTGAACCCGGAAGCGCTGACACCGTGGAAAGCGGAAAATATCTGGCAGATCTACATCGCGGCGGTCAATGCCCTGAACCGCAGCGCCGACGATCTGGTGCATGCCGACGCTGACGACGAAAGCCTGGACAATCTGCACAGTCTCGCGCCGGTGGCCGGGAAGCGGATCAAGGCATTTCTCGAAGGCTTTCCCAAACGCTATCTACGCAGTTATCCGCCCGACGAAGTTCTACGCCACTTCGATATGGCGCAGCGTCTGGAGAGAGTCCCAGTGCAATCGACGCTCAAGCGCGGGCGCCACTGGTACGAGGTGACCGTCATTACCGGGGATCGGCCGTTCCTGTTCGCCACCATCGCGGGAGTGCTGACCGCTTGGGGCATGAACATCGTGAAGGCGAACGCGTTCTCCGATCAGGCGGGAGTCGTGGTCGATACGTTTTACTTCACCGATCGTTTCCGTACGCTGGAATTGAACCTGCCCGAATGGGAGCGCTTCCAGCGCAGCCTCGCGGATGTGTTGACTGGAGCCGCCGATCTGGAGCGCATGCTGCAGAACCGATTGCGGTCAGAAAAAAATAGCGTCGCCAAGGTAAAAGTCGAGACCCGCATCGACTTTGACGACCAGAGTTCGTCTCACAGCACCCTGCTGCAGGTGATCGCGCAGGACCGTCCCGGACTCTTGCACAGCATTACTTCCCAGCTGTCGCATCACAATTGCAACATCGATATCGCCCTGATCGACACCGAAGGGCAGATGGCGATTGACGTTTTCTATCTCACCTCCAAACGCGCGAAGCTGGACCCAGGCCATCAGAAGAGACTGAAAGCCGCTCTACTGGACGAGTTGAAGAGCGCTTGAACCGGCTGCGACTCCACCTCCTTGTTGTCATCCCGAGCGCAGCGAGGGATCTGCAGCTTTGACGGCCAGGAATAATTCCAGATCCCTCGCCTTGCTCGAGGGATGACAACAAGAAGGGAAACTCGACTACTTCCTGGCCGGATCGTTGACCACTGCTTCCACCAAAGCGTCGATGGTGTCTGTCACGCGCTTGCTCGGCACATTAAGATTATTCGAGAGGATGGAGAAAGTGAACTGTTCGCCGCGCGCCGAGGTTGCATAACCAGAGAGCGCTTTCACGCCTCCGAGAGAGCCGGTCTTGCCGTAGACATGTGCCTGCGGGTCGAGATTCGCGAATCGTTCCGCTAGCGAACCGTCGACACCAGCCACCGGAAACGTGTCGCGGAAGCTGGTTCCCCAGCTTTGTTCGGCGGCATATCGCAGCAGTTGCACAACCGCCTGCGGCGTGACTAGGTTTTGCCGCGAGAGACCGGATCCGTCATAGAAAACGTACTGATCGCTGCTCACTCCCGCGCGGTTGAGGAATCCGCGCAGCACTTCGAGGCCGCCCTCGACGGTTCCCGCCGCGCCTTTTTCTCTTCCCAACAGGCGCAGCAGAATTTCCGCGTGCAGATTCTGGCTGACCTTGTTGATCACGCGCACATCCTCAATTAACGGCTTGGACTCGTAGCTGGCCAGCACCAGCGGCTGGCTGGGCATATTGCGCGGCAGTTCATCGCCGCCGCGCGCTGGCGCCATGGCAGTGACGGTCAGAGTGGAAAGACTGGCTAATTCGGTGTGATGAGTCCGCTGCTTGCCATAAACGATGATGCCGCGGTTTTCCAAGAGCTGATGAAACAGCGCGGCTGCGAATTCCGCGGGATCTTCGATGGCCAGGGCTTCGTTGGCGCCATCGTCGTCAAGTGGCACGTTGCCCCACAGCGTGACCAGATCCGAGCCGGGCTCGCGGTTGATGAAGATTCTGCGCCCGGTGCCCGCTGGCGTCGTCATAATACGATTGTCGACGCGATAATAATCAGCGAAGGGCGTGATCTTCACGAACGCGCGCTCACCGGCATGATCTCCAGGGAGGATGCTCACGAAAACCACGTTGTCATTGATGGTCAGAGCGGAAACGGGCGCGCCATCCGCCAGCACCAGGTCATCCTGGCTCCAGCCTTCTCCATAACGTTCGAAGGCAAAATAGGAGTCGTCGGCGACGACGTCGCCGTCCACGTATTTCACTCCCATTTGCACCAGGGAGTCGGCCAGTTGCTCGAGCACGCGAATCGGATGGTCGTTGCGCTGCGTGTGCAGGGCGTACGGCAACTCGCGGCCGGAAAGATTCGGATCGCCGCGGCCCACCAGCACCAGGTCGCCGCTCAGGCGTCCGTGTTTGTCCAGAGTGCCAACCGTTTCCACCGTGGTGCGTGAAGTGTAGTTCGGCCCGATCAGTGCCAGCGCCGCTGCCGTGGTGAAGAGCTTGGTATTAGAGGCCGGGGTGAAAAGCTTATCCGCGTTCCGCGCGTAGAGGACTTTGCCGGTTGCAAGCGAAACGATCTGGATGCCCCAGAATCCGCGGTTGATTTCCGGATCATCGAGAATCGCGTCAATGCGTTTCGCGAGGTTATTGCGGGGGGCGGCGTAGAGCTGCGCAGTCAGCAGCACACAAGCAACGATCGCCGAATACGCACGCCGTCGCCACATCAGAGTGGGTCGATTGTAGCACCGGAGAAAACCACGATCGAGTCTTTGTCCGGGTGCCAGGGTTTAGAATCAGCGGCATGCGTCCAGTCTTCGATTGGAACATCGGTTCGCGCACTTTGCAGCTGGGCAAGCGCACGCTGATCATGGGCGTGCTCAACGTAACTCCGGACTCTTTTTCCGATGGCGGACGCTATCTCGATCCCGATCGCGCCGTCGCGCACGGCCTGCAATTGCTGAAGGACGGTGCTGACATCATCGACGTGGGCGGCGAGTCCACCCGTCCCGGGGCGCAGGTTCTGGGTGACACCGCGGACCAGCCGGCGCTCGCGGGAAGCCAGCCATCCGAAAAACGCCCGGTCAGTGAAAGGGAAGAACTGGATCGGGTTGTGCCGGTCATTACGGGACTGAAGCGCGCGCAGTCCGTGGCGGTGATTTCGGTCGACACCTACCGGGCGAACGTGGCGCGGGCCGCGGTTGCGGCGGGAGCCGAGATCGTGAACGACGTCAGCGGGTTTCGCTGGGACCCGCAAATGGTAAAAACTCTGGCTGCGCTGAAGTGCGGAGCCGTGCTGATGCACATGCGCGGCCGCCCCGAGGAGTGGCGCAATTTGTCGCCGGTCGCGGACATTGTGACTCTAGTGAAGCGCGAGTTGCGCGATTGGGCCGATCTGGCGCTGATGGCGGGAGTGAAGCGGGAACGTCTGGTGCTCGATCCCGGCTTCGGCTTCGGAAAAAGCTTCGAACAAAATTACCCTCTTCTCAAGCGCTTCGACGAGCTGCACTCGTTGCGGTACCCGCTGCTGGCCGGGGTCTCACGAAAGTCGTTCATCGGACGCGCCCTTGCGCGCGACGGGAAGGATGCTCCACTCGAGGATCGCTGCTACGGTACGGTCGCCGCCGAAACCGCGGTTGTCCTGAAAGGCGCTCACATCCTGCGCACGCACGATGTGAGGTCCTGTGCCGACGCCGTAAGAATCGCAGACATCGTGGTGAGCTGACAAGAAAACTCAATCATCCCGACCGGAGCGAAGCGAGGTGGAGGGACCTTGAGTTGTGCATGCCGTGACGAAAAGCTCTCTCGTTGTTGTCATCCCGAGGAGCGAAACCGACCAGGGATCTGCAGCTCCCAGGCCCGTCAAAACTCTCACTAGCGCTGACGGCAAAGCAAAAGCCGCCGGAATCCCGGCGGCTCAATCCTTCCAGAAAGAAAAAAACTATCGCGAAGCTTCTTCCAGCCGTCCCTGCTCGGCTTTTTCCTGGCATTCGATGCAATGCCGTGTCCACGGCACCGCTTCCAGCCGCTTGGCGTTGATCTCTTTGCCGCAGGAGATGCATTCTCCGAAGCTGCCTTCGCGAATGCGCGACAAGGCCTTTTCCACCATCTGCAGAAGCTGGCGGTCATTATTGCTCTGATGAAAGAGAAATTCCTTGGTGTAGGAATTGGCAGCGCGGTCGGCAATGTCCTGGGCCGAGTCCTCGTCGGTCGTCCGCCCGTCCTGCTCGGTTCGCGAGACCGTCCGCCGCAACTCCTGCTGCCGCGTCTCCAGCCTCTTCTTGAAATAGTCCAGCTTCTTCTTATCCATGGATGCTAACTTCACCGCTGACAAACCCCTTCCCCAGCTTCGTCCCTGACCCTAAGGCCAAACGAAGATGATAAGCGTGCAAATTAAGATGCGTCAACTGGCCCTGGGGATTCGGCAGCGACTGAAATGACCTGTTGCTCTAAAATCCGCAGTATTTCCACAGATAGCCTGTTTTCCACCTCAGTTAGTAGGAGGTGGTTATGGGTATTGTCCCAATCGTCGCGCTGTTGATCCGTCTGGGTGTCGAAGCGTTCAAGCCGGAGATTCAGAAGCTACTTCGCCGCATTTTTCGACGGCGTTAATGTGGTTTAGTTTTCATATCCCGTTGCCTGGCCCCACATTGTGTTTTAGGCGCGGTCAGGGAGTGTTGGTATTCCATGACGGTTCCTTTCGCGACGGATGGGAGGACGATAACAGTAGCTCCAGAGCCGACTTCACATGGTTTAGTCTCTGCTTCGATAGTAATGAGTGCTCTTACAGCGCGGATGGATTCAACCCGATTCGTCGGTTTAAGAGCCAACATCTTCTTGAATGCGGCCGGGACGAGAGTATCCATCCGCCTGTGGGCATAGCTGTTCGGATCGCGGAGCTTATCGGTGTCAATCGCGTCGTGCAGTCCGTTGACATAAAGAGCAGTGCTGATTTCATCGTTCGGCAAATGAACCAATCGAGTCGGTCCGATCAAAAGATTATTCTGCCAGTCAAGTTCATAATAAAGCTCAATCAGAGTAACAACTCCGCGATCAAACCCAGAAACCACAAACTGGACCAAAAATCTATCCAGGGCTTGGGCGTGTCGGAGCGCTCCAGTTCTCATCATGGTCTCAATAGGGACGGTTTGTGTGAATGTCTTGGTCATTTCCCGTTCAACGATGTCGGCTAGCATAGAAACAGAAGTACCAGAGTCCGTCTGCGCTTCTATCCCTTTGATCCAGCTTGGAAAGTCATAAGTGATGGCTTGCTTATCGGGTCGTCCAGTTCTCATTTTTTCGAGCCCGATGCAGGCGACAATAAAACGATCTCTCAACAAGGCGATCTTGGCTGCGGTCCCCGCTCTAACAAGATGACCAGTTGCATCGGGCTCGACCACAAGACGGTCGATACCGGCAACGATTCGTTTCGGAGTAACGATGAACGCGGCGGTTGTGCAGAAACATCTTGTGCAGAGCAAGATGATCAGTGGTATAAAGTGCTTCTTACATTTTGAGAAGTTCATCAATGAACGAAACATGGTCGGCCATTCCTGCCTCCATAGCAGGTGTAACTCTGAGACTAGAATGAACACGGCAGAAATTGTAATACCCGAGTGCAGAGCAACGGCGGTTCTCAGGTGCGACGGTTTCCGGCTGAACGCATTCGCCAGTCGCGTAAACCTGCGGATCGCCACCGGGGATTCCGGAGCGACCCACTTCATGTTTTAATCACTGCATGACACAAACCACCAGGCGAGTGCTCGAAGCCGTATTCCGGTTCGTGATTGGTCATCTCAGCTGCGCGGTGATGCATCGCCTTCACAACGCGCACTGAGAACTTTCGTTTCCCGCCAGAATTGGGACGGTTGCGCCGAACGAATCGAAGCGCAATCCGGCATTGGTGCGGCTTTGCTCAGAGTTGGTCACAGTGCCGAACTCGGAAGCAATCGAAGACCCCAAAAAAGAAAGCGGCCCCATTTCTGGGGCCACGATTCTCAAAAGAGGCAAGGGAAAGGAAAGTTCAGGATAGGAGAAGCAAGGGATGAACCCGCCCAGCGGGCTCATTCAAGTGAAGTCGAGATTCTGAAGTGAAGGTCATTCGTCGGCGGCCTCTTTCATTGACATCAGAAAGAAGCATTTGCGCCGCCAAATGGCCAATCTGGCTGGATGCCCAAAAACACAGAAGGCAAGTCAATGTAAATCATACACTTACATTGACTTGCCTTCTGTTCTAAGCCCCGGGGAAGGGAAAAGTTAGCCGACTCACGAATGCACATTCCTGCACATTCGCTGCAGGGCACTGTGCTAGGAGCTTCCCGCCACCGTGCGCAGCTTGCCGGGCAGGAAATGATAGGGCGGCCACGGACCGCTGACCGATAACTCGCAATTCTTCAGCTGCTTGGCGGCGCTGCTGTAGCGGTTCTGATATTTTTCCACGGATTTGGAGTCGATCAGGTGGGCGATGTCGATGAGCATGCCGTCGGTGTTAACTCGCTTACAACTAATCTCTTCTTCCAGAGGATTAAACATCTTGTGCACCTGCACCGACAGGGCGCGGGCTTTGGTCTGGCGCTCGCGATCCTTGGAAGCTTTCTCGCGCAGTTTGATGAGGTACTCTCCGCCCACTGTGTCGGGGAGCTGAACGTCGGCGAGGGCGTCCCGCAATGAACCGTCCCGAACCATCAACTTCAGGTGCATCTCGGCCTTCCCACGCAGACGGGCGACACTCAAGCCGAAGGCACGGCGGTTGGCGCGTACTGCCTGGCGGAGGGCCTCATCGCTGTCGAAAAGCGTTCCGAAACGAAATGGGAGAACGGTCCCGGTCCGGAAGCAAGCACTCACTACACGAGCATGCTCGAGAACGGCTTTGTCTTCGAGCTTTTCTGTCGCGCGGTCAAACTCGCTGACCACTACTGCAAATTCTCCACTGGGATAGCTCAATACCGGGGCTGCATTTACTCCTTGAATACCTTCCATCAGGAAGGGGCGCCGCGCGCGTGAACCGTTGGTCAGAGGTTGTTGCTCAGTAAGGCAATATGCGTACCACGCCATAGGTGACTCTCCGTACCTAGACACCGGGCGGAAAGGTCCGCCTCGGGACGAGACAGTTGGTTACGGCTCTTGAACCTTGGAAGAAAGGGCGGTACCACGACTGGACCGAGCGCCTACTACTGCGCCCATGTCACATATTACTTTGGTACCGCGTAAAATTGCAACCAATTTGTGGCATGGGGCATCGGTGGATTGAAATTTGCATCGTTTTGACTCCGGGTCACTTATGGGCGGTCTCTGAGGCGCTGGGTCTACTTCTTCTGCTCGTCTTTGGCTTGGCGTGCGGCGGCCCGTTCTTCCAGGGCCTTGACAACCACGTTCATCATCTCGTCAGCAGGTGCGGGCTTGCCGGTCCAGATTTCAAATTGCCGGGCGGCTTGCTGGACGAACATTTCGACGCCGGGAATCACTTCTGCCCCCACTGCCTTTGCCATTTTGAGCAGTCGGGTCTCGACCGGGTCGTAAATCATGTCGAAAACATAGTGAGCTTTGATTTCGTTTTCATTCAGCGGCGATTCGCGAGTGTTCCCCATCCCCACCGGGGTCGCATTGATAATGACATCGAACGCCAGCTTCTTGAGGTCGGCCCGCTTGATGACCCGGGCACGCGCCGAGCGGGCCAGCTTTTGCGCAGGCCCGGCGCTGCGATTCAGAATGTAGACTTCCGCTCCGCGCTCCTTCAACCCGAAGACTGCGGCGCGGGCCGCTCCTCCGGCTCCGAGCACTAATATTTTTGCCTTCTCCAGGGTCATGCGCTGCTGGAGCGGACGCACGACCCCCGCCGTGTCGGTGTTGAATCCGTAGAGCTTCCCGTCCTGCGCGCGCACCACCGTATTGCAGGCGCCAATCTTGGTGGTATGCGAATCAGTGTTGTCCAGGTGGGGAAGGATCGCCTGCTTGTAAGGCATGGTGATCGACAGCCCGTGGATCGGAATGTCGCGAACGCAGACCAGCAGGTCCTTCAGCGTTTTGGCGTGGAGCGCGAGGTACACTCCGTTCACGGTCTCGCGCCGCATCGCCGCATTCATGATGGCTGGGGAAAGCGAGTGTGTGACTGGGTCGCCCACCACTCCATAGACCCGGGTGGCCGCATCCACCTGCTCGATCCGGTAGGTGGCTTGCAAATCCTGCGCCGTCACCTGCCCCGGCCCGGTCTTCTCATCTTCTTTGACGGCGGCAAAGGTGAACACGCTTCCCGCCCGCAGTCCGAGAACGCGGCTGATCAAACCCTGCTCTCCCATGCACAGGCCAATCAGGGAATGCTGGTCGCTGTGCTTCTCGAGAAATTTCATCATCAGCACGTTGTCGTGCAATGTGGTCGCGGTGGTCACGATCTTGTAGAAGTCGGCGGAGATCGCCACCATCTTTTCTAACGTTTCCTCCAACTTCTTGGTGGCATGAAAATCGTGGAAGGAAAGAATCAACGCGGCATGTGAGCGCAGCCGATTCAATTGCTCCGGCTTGCACCGCACCGCCGTCTGGAGTTCGACATCCACCAACTGGCAGCCCGCGGCCGTAGCTTTGCCCAGGATTTCCAGCTGGGATGCGACCGAGCCCCTGAACTTGCCCCCGCCAGGAACCCGCCGGCAGGTGGCGATCGAGACCACGTGGGGGTGGTATTCGTTGAATTCCTTGATCTTAGGCAGCGCCAGGCCTGGACGGGCCAGGTAGTCCAACCGGAACTCCAGGAAAGTGTTATCCCGAACCAGGGATTCGGCCTTTTCCACCATTTCGGAGGCATCGGACCCGATGACCGCTACGCATACCCGGGGGAGGCGCAAGGGGCGGATTCGAGCTACGAAATTGTTGGAAGCAGCTGCCATCATTATGGGAGTGGCGCGATCTTACAGGCGCCTAATTGCAGATGCAACAACGGATTATCAATTTTTTCAGGGGAAAACTTTTTAACCTACCCGGCATGACACCAGAGTAACCTTGACCACCCTTACCACAGTTGTTACTGTCCGGGCTGGAAGTTCATATTTTTCTGTAAGTTAACGGAGACGAAGCGGGGATTTTCCAGGCCCGGGCTTCGGAGGTAACATGAAGAAAACAGGATTGTTGCTGATTTTGTGTCTGACCGTTGCTGCGGCGGCCCAGCAGACTGCGCCGACCGATCAGGCCGCGCCCGACCGCACCGTGGTCACCAACGTAAACTTCCCGAACGAGCGCATTGAGACGCCCACTCGCTCTGACCTGTATTGCGCCGGCTTTGTGAACCAGGAACGCCTACCCAATGCCAGCTTCGTGGCGGGAGGCTTGGACACGCCCAATACCACGCAATACGCTGAGGGCGACATCGTCTACCTCACGGGACAGAACTACGAGCTGGGCAAGCGCTACACCATCGTGCGCGAATTACGCGATCCCAACCGGTATGAGAGCTTCGCCGGACAGTTTGCCATGTTGAAGGCCATGGGCCAGCCCTATGCCGAACTGGCCACGGCGCGAGTGGTCGACACGCGCAGCAAGATGGCGATCGCTCACATCGACTTCAGCTGCCAGCCGGTGCTTCCCGGGGATATCGTCATTCCCTTCGTGGAAAAACAGGCCATTACTTATCATCCGCCGTTGCGTTTTGATCGCTTTGTCCCGCCCAACGGAAAACTGAGCGGCCGTATTATCGCCGCTCGCGAGTTCGACACCGAGCTGGGCTCGGGAATGAAAGTCTATCTGAACTTCGGCAGCAACCAGGGTGTGAAGCCTGGCGACTACTTCCGTGCTGTACGCGCTTATGAGGCCGATCTGCACAATGCCGTGGATTCGCTTTCGTTCAAAGCCTCCACCGCTGAAGATACCCAGGCCAAGCCCCCGTCCATCGACCAGAAGATGTTGACCAAGAACAGCGGTCCGGAGATCCACGTGGCCGATCTCCCGCGCCGCGCCGTTGGCGAGATCGTAATTCTCAGCACCACTCCAACGACCTCGACTGGCATGATCGTCTTCGCGATGGAGGATATGCATCTGGGAGATGGGGTAGAGCTCGATCCGCAGTAAGTTTCCTCAACCTGCACGCAACTCAAAGGGGAGGAGCATTTCGCTCCTCCCCAATTTTTTCGCCGGCGGGCGATCCGCTAAAGCAGACCGAAAATGACGAGTTCCTTGTAACTGCCGACAAAGACCCTTCCGTTGGCAACCACTGGGACAATGTTGGAGTTGGCGTTAAGGCTGGGCCAGGTCCCGGCTGGATTAGTTCGAATCTGCTTCAGGGTCGTGCCACCGGCCTCAGGATCGAACGCATAGAGATGAATCGTGGGCGACCCGGACTGGTTGGGGTGGCTCACGGCCCAAACAATCGGGTTCAGCATTCCGTTCGAGGAAACGCTGGTAAAGAACCCGGGATTCTGCTGGCCGGGGAGTCCTTTCGAATTGGCAATGTTGGCCAGCGTAACCCCGCCCGAGGTTTGCAGCTTCCAGATTCCAACCGAATTTCCTCCGCTGGACACGATTCGCGGCGCGAGATCGACGGGATCGACGAAGTACGATTCGCCGCACCAGCAGCCGCCGATGTAAAACGTGCCCAGCACGTGGTTGCCGGTGAGGTGGAAACCGCCCAGGTGGTTGCGGTTCAGCAGGAACATGTTTCCGTCTTTTCCGGCTGCGACGGCGAGATCGGGAACTCCCGTTTGATGAGGCAACAGCATGACCCCACCGGCCCCGAAGTCGGTATCGCCACCGTCGAGATCACCCTCATCGGAAGGAGTGAAAAGATCGAGCACCTGGCTCAAATCGCCCGAGACTT
>Ga0335078_10003808_pt1 | contig 22436 bp, 19 predicted proteins | sample Lox_Sample_32_FD_206711 | JGI IMG/M metagenome (GOLD analysis project Ga0335078, IMG submission 206711) | Soil microbial communities from Loxahatchee National Wildlife Refuge, Florida, United States - Lox_Sample_3.2 | ecosystem: Environmental > Terrestrial > Soil > Wetlands | place: USA... | reverse complement strand
GTCCGCTGGGCGGCGCCGGTGATCTGCTCGATCTCGGTGTTGACGGCGGCGACCGCGCGGTTCAGGAACGTCCCGGGCCCGTACACGACCTGCGCGGGCCGCGCTTTCATCAACTTGCCGCACGGGCTGCCCCACCCTCCGTACGGCGCCGCCGACCCGGCCCGCGCCGGCGTGAACGCCTCGAGCTGCTGACTGGCGACCAGCGTCTGGCCGGCCAGGCACGCCTCGAGCTGGCTGACCGTCGCGAGGTCCTTGGTCTCGACCAGATCGGTCAGCGGCTCGCGGATCAGGATCACCACCGGGTCGCCGCCGAAGTGCCGGTTGTCGTCGAGGCTCGCCTGGAACGTCGGCGACGAGCGGCTGACGAACGTGTCGCTGTTCGTGTCCGGCTGCAGACGGAGGGCGAGCGCGCCGCCGCCGAGCGCGAGCGCGAGCACGACGCCGAGCGTCACGGCCGGTCTGCTCGCGGCCGCCCCCGCGAGCCGCCCCAACGTCTTCGCCATCATCGCGGGTCAGTCCATCGCGAGCGGGCCCTGCGACTCCCCGGACAGGAACTGGCGGATGAACGGATTCTCGGAGTTGAGCATGTCCTCGGCCGGACCCGCCTCGACGATCCGGCCCTTCCACAGCACGTTGATGTAGTCCGCGACCCGGCGGGCGCTCATGATGTCGTGCGTGATCACGCAGAAGGTCGGGAGGTGCTCGCGCCCCTTGGCCTTCGCCTCCTCCATCATGTCGCGGTGGATCTCGAGGATCAGCTCTCCGAGCAGCGCGGTGCGGACCGGGTCGAGTCCCGAGTCGGGCTCGTCGAACAGCAGAATGTCGGGCTCGAGCACGAGCGCGCGAGCGAACCCGGCACGCTTGCGCATCCCCCCCGATAACTCGTTCGGCATCTTCGTGCGCGCATCGCCCAGCCCGACCTCTCTGAGCCGCCGCATGACGATGTCGTCGATCTCGTCCTCGCCCTTCTCGGTGTGCTGGCGCAACGGGAACGCGACGTTGTCGAACAGGTTCATCGACCCGAACAGCGCGCCGTCCTGGAACAGCAGGCCGAACTTCTTGCGCATCTCGAACAGCTGGTCGTCGGGCATGTTCGGGACCGACTCGCCGTGCACGAGGATGTCGCCCTCGTCGGGGTACAGCAGCCCGACCATGTGCTTGATGCACACGGACTTCCCGGTGCCGGACGGCCCGAGGATCATCGACACCATCCCCTCCGGCAGGCCCATGTTCAGACCGCGGAGGATGTGCGCGCGGCCGAACGACTTGTAGCAGTCGATGAACTCGACCGCGTCGGGGCGGCCCGACGGATACACCTTGTAGGTGTGCCATCTGTATTCGTCGTCGGACGCACCCGGCGGCGGGCTGGGGCGCGGCGGCTGCTCGTCGACCACCGACACGCGCGAGCGTGACTCGGAGCGGGGCTCGTGGTCGCCGTCGAACGGCGCCGGCTCGTCGCCGCCCTCAGGGTTCGACTGTTCTTCCTCAAACGCCATCTTCAGCCTCCGATGGGTGCCCGGGGGTTGGCGCCCCAGAACAGCTGCGTGCCAAGCATTCCGATGAGATGTACACCGACCAGGTTCAATACCATCGACTTCGCCGTGGCGGTACCGACGCCTACAGGCCCACCGCTTGCGTTGTACCCGTAATAGCAGCCGACCAGAACGATGAGCGTAGCCATCGCCATCGCCTTTATCAGGCTGAATAAGAGGTCCGGCGGGTTCTGGAACTCCCAGAAGATCAGGAAGTACCCCCCGGAGGAGACGTCGCCGATCTGCTGCACGACCGCGATGTAGCTGGCCAGGAAGCCGGCGCCGATCGAGATCACGTACACGAACGGCAGCACGAGCCACGCCGCCAGCAACCTGGTGCCGCACAGGAACGTCATCCCGCTGATCCCCATCACCTCGAGCGCGTCGATCTCGTCGGAGATCCGCATCGAGCCGAGCTCGGCGACGATCCCGGTGCCGACCTTGGCCGCCATCATGTAGCCGAACGCCAGCGGCGCCAGCTCACGCAGGTCGCACCATGCCGAGAACACGCCCGAGAACGCCGGCGCGCCCTGTGAGCGCAGCAGGTACGCGCCTTCGATCCCGCACGTCAGGCCGACGATGAACACCAGCAGGCAGATCACGAGCGCCGAGCCGACGATCAGGATCCCCGCCTGGCGCAGCGCCTCGCCGAAGAACTTGAACACGCGCAGGCGGAACACCTCGCCGAGCACCTGCGCGGTGAACTTGGCGATCTCGCCGAACGCCTCGACCCAGCCCTTGGGGGTGACGATCAGGTCGTTCATGGGGTCATCGTGGGATCGTGGTGATCTCGGGATGGGTCGCGAGCAGCGTCTGGGTGAACGCGTAGTTGAAGGCGAAGATCCCGAGGAACGCGATCACGACCGCCTGGTTGACGGCGCGGCCGACCCCCTCCGCCCCGCCCGAGGCGGTCATCCCCTTGTAACAGCAGACGACCGCGATGATCGCGCCGAACAGCGTGGTCTTGACGACCGATCCCCACAGGTCGGTCGTCTCGGCGTTGTTGAAGAACGTCGAGAAGAACGGGCCGAGCGAGGCGTGATTGACGAGCGTCGCCAGGATTCCGCCGAAGATCCCGAAGATCACCGCGTAGATGTCGAACAGCCCGGTGACCAGCATCAGCGCGAGGAACCGCGGCACCACCAGGTTCTTGATCGGGTCGACGCCGAGCACCTGCAGCGCGTCGAGCTCCTCGCGGATCTTGCGCGCGCCGAGGTCGGCGGTGATCGCGGTCCCGGCGACGCCGGCGAGCACGATCGCGTCGACGAACGGGGCGAACTCGCGGATCGACGCCAGCACGAAGAATCCGCCGAGGCGGTCGAGCGCGCCGAACAGCACGAGGAAGTTCGCGGCCTGAAGGCCCGGCGCCTCGTACCCGAACGCGATCGTCGAGATCAGCAGCGGGAACCAGCACAGCCGCAGCGCGAACATGAACTGACCGACGAACTCGGGGCCGTAGGGATACGGCGGGACCACAGCCGAGACCAGCGTCTTGCCGGTCAGGATCATCATGTTGCCGACCTCTTCGAGCAGACCCTTGATGGGCGTGTACCCGCGATCGGCGACGGCTCTGATCAAAGCTTGCTCCAGCCTCCCTGGTCTGCAGTGCCGCCACGCGGCTGACGGGCACAGCCTACGACCCCCCGCGCCGAAATACCAAACTCGAACCGCAGGCGCCGCCGACCATCCCACTATTCCCGCAACCGGCGTGAAGCGCGCAGGGCAATTGCTATGTTCGGCGCGCCGTGACCTCCAGGAGCCTTGGTCTGATCTGCTGCGGAGCGCTCGCCCTGAGCGCGTGCGGCGGCGGAGCGCGCCAGGACGCGAGCGAGCCCCGCGGCAGCTTCCCCGTCACCGTCACGACCGCGACCTTCCCCTCCTCCCAGCGCCTGTCCGAGCACACCCACCTCGTGCTCGCCGTGCGCAACGCCGGCTCGGAGACGATCCCGAACATCGCGGTGACGATCTGCAACGTCACCTGTGCCTATCCCGCGCCGGCGGGCGAGGGCACCGACGCCGCGGCGTTCGCGCAGGTTCTGCAGATGCCCGGCCTGGCGAACCCCTCACGCCCGGTGTGGGTCGTCGACCGGCCGCCGGGGGCGTGCGGCGCCGGCTGTGGCTCGGGCAGCCCCGGCGGGGCGGTGACCGCCTACTCCAACACGTGGGCGCTCGGGTCCCTGCCGCCCGGCCACGTCGCCCGCTTCGACTGGGCCGTGACCGCGGTGGCGCCCGGCCGGCACGTGGTCGCCTGGGAGGTGGCCGCGGGGCTGGGCGGCAAGGCCAAGGCGGTTCTCGAGGGCGGCCGCCCGCTCCCGCGCGGGACGTTCACGGTCCGGATCCACAGCGCCCCGTCGGAGTCGTACGTCAACAACAACGGTCAGATCGTCACGACGTCGTCGAGCGCGCCGTAGGTGAGTGATGGGCCGCCTGCGGCGGCGTCCATGGGGCCAGGCGGCCGGGCATCCGTGCCCGGCCGGGGGATCGCGACCAGACCCGCCGGGCACGGACGCCCGGCGGAAGGGCCCCACGGATGCCGCCGAAAGGCGGCCCCAACTACCCCTCGCTCGACGCCGCCCAGATGTTGATGCCGCCGTCGACCGCGAGCTGGTCGATCTCCTCGAGCTCGCCGGCGTCGAAGTCGGCCCGCTCGAGCGCCGCCACGTTCTGCTCGAGCTGAGCGACGCTCGAGGCGCCGAGCAGCGCGCTCGTGATCCGCGCGTCGCGCAGCACCCACGCGATCGCCAGCTGGGCGAGCGACTGGCCGCGCCGCTGCGCGATCTCGTTGAGTTTCTTCACGCGCGCGAGGTTCTCGGGCGTGAGCATCCCCTCGTCGAAGTAGTTTCCGATTCGCGCGCGCGAGTCCTCGGGGATCCCGTCGAGGTACTTGCCGGTCAGGAGCCCCTGGGCCAGCGGCGAGAACACGATCGCGCCGACGCCCTCGCGCTCGAGCACGTCGAGCAGCCCCTCCTCGATCCAGCGGTTGATCAGCGAGTACGACGGCTGATGGATGAGCAAGGGCGTCCCCAGCTCGCGCAGGATCAGTGCCGCCTCCTCGGTCCGGCGCGGACCGTAGGAGGAGATCCCGACGTACCGCGTCTTGCCCTGGCGGACGGCGGCGTCGAGCGCGCCCATCGTCTCCTCGAGCGGCGTGTCGGGATCGAACCGATGGGAGTAGAAGATGTCCACGTACTCCAGGCGCATCCGCCTCAACGACTGTTCCAGGCTCGCGAGCAGGTACTTGCGCGATCCCCACTCGCCGTACGGCCCCGGCCACATGTCGTAGCCGGCCTTGGTCGAGATCACGATCTCGTCGCGGTACGGCCGCAGGTCCTCCTCGAAGATTCGCCCGAAGTTGATCTCGGCGCTCCCGTACGGCGGTCCGTAGTTGTTGGCGAGGTCGAAGTGCGTGATCCCGAGGTCGAACGCGCGCCGGATCATCGCCCGGCTGTTCGCCAGCGGCCGGTCGTCGCCGAAGTTCTGCCACAGTCCCAGCGTGATCGCCGGCAGCCGCAGGCCACTGCGTCCGCAGCGGCGATAGGGCATGCGCTCGTAGCGGCCGTCGTCGGGCACGTACGCCTGCCAGCCGAGCCGTCGGTTGAATGGCACGTCCGCGAGTATTTCACGGGAGGCTCTCGGGGAGGCTTTGGGCCACGTGCAGCGGCCGGTTTGGACATCGGGATAATGACGCGCCCGGGGACCCGCGTTACGCTCGGCGGGCCCTTCGAAAAAGGAATCGAAACGCATGCCTCGCATCCGCCAGCAGAACGTCCTCGCCGCGCAGTGGACCAAGAATGGATCCCACCCACCCTCCCTCGGCGCACCCGACCTGACGATCCCCGACAACCAGGTGTTCGGCGCGAACGTGTTCAGTCCGGCCGTGCAGCGCCGGCGTCTCCCGGCGGACGTGTTCAACCGTCTCCAGGTCACGCTGGCCCGCGGCGAAGCGCTCGACACCTCACTCGCCGACGCGGTCGCGCTCGCGATGAAGGAGTGGGCGCTCGAGCGGGGCGCGACGCACTACACGCACTGGTTTCAGCCGCTCACCGGCTCGACCGCCGAGAAGCACGACAGCTTCTACGCCCCGACCGGCGAGGGCACCGCGCTCGCGGAGTTCTCCGGCAAGGAGCTCATCCAGGGCGAGCCCGACGCATCTTCGTTCCCCACCGGCGGGATCCGGGCGACGTTCGAGGCCCGTGGTTACACCGCGTGGGACCCGACGTCGCCGGCGTTCATCCTCGAGAACCCCAACGGGACGCTGCTGTGCATCCCGACCGCGTTCGCGTCGTGGACGGGCGAGGCGCTCGACCACAAGATTCCACTGCTGCGCTCGATGGACGCGCTATCGAGGTCCGCGGTCCGCGCGCTCAAGCTGTTCGGCGACACCGACGCCAACCGCGTGTTCACGACGATCGGACCCGAGCAGGAGTACTTCCTGATCGACGAGCAGTACTACTTCGAACGTCCCGACCTGATCACCACCGGGCGCACGCTGTTCGGGGCCAAGCCGCCCAAGGGCCACGAGCTCGACGACCACTACTTCGGGTCGATCCCCGAGCGGATCCTCGCGTGCATGCTCGAGACCGAGCGCGAGCTGGCCAAGCTCGGCGTGCCGGTCAAGACGCGCCACAACGAGGTCGCGCCAAACCAGTACGAGATCGCTCCGATCTTCGAGAACTCGAACGTCGGGTCCGACCATCAGCAGCTGACGATGCAGCTGATGCAGAACGTCGCGCGCCGCTACGGGCTCGTGTGCCTTCTGCACGAGAAGCCGTTCGCGGGCGTCAACGGCTCGGGCAAGCACAACAACTGGTCGATGGGCACCGACACCGGCAAGAACCTGCTCGCGCCCGGCGACACGCCGCACCGGAACCTCGAGTTTCTGTTCTTCTGTGCGGCGGTGATCCTGGCGGTGAACAAGTACCAGGGCCTGTTGCGGGCGTCGATCGCCTCGCCGGGGCAGGACCATCGCCTCGGCGCCAACGAGGCGCCGCCGGCGATCATCTCGATCTTCCTCGGGGCCGAGCTCGAGAGCGTGTTCGGAGCGTTCGAGCGCGGCGAGACGTCGGAGACCAGGGAGCAGTCGTTCCTCGGCCTCGGAACGCCGGTGCTGCCGGAGCTGCCCAAGCACGGCGGCGACCGCAACCGCACCAGCCCGTTCGCGTTCACCGGCAACAAGTTCGAGTTCCGGGCGCTCGGGTCGAGCCAGTCGCCCTCGCTCCCGAACACGGTGCTCAACACGATCGTGGCAGAAGCGATCGACGAGCTCGCCGCCGAGCTCGAGGCGGCGGTCAAGGACGGTCCGCCCGCCGGCGATCCGGGCCGCGACGCCGTGCTCGAGGATGCGCTGCGGCCGATCCTCCAGCGCACCTACGCCGACAACAAGCGGATCGTGTTCGACGGCGACAACTACGACGAGGAGTGGCACGCCGAGGCCGAGCGCCGCGGTCTGCTGAACCTGCGGGCGACGCCGGACGCGCTCCCGTACCTCGTGTCCGACGACACCGTGGAGCTGTTCGAGAAGCACAACGTGCTTTCTCGCCGCGAGCTCGAGTCGCGCCACGAGGTGTTCCTCGAGCAGTACGTGACCAAGCTCAACATCGAGGCCGAGACTCAGGCGTCGATCGCGCGCACGATGCTGCTGCCGGCGGCGGCCCGCCACCTCGCGCTGCTGCTCGAGGCTCAGCTCGGCGAGCTCGCCGGCGAGGCCTCGGACCTGATCGCCGAGTTCACGGAGGCGATCAAGCAACTCGAGTCGGCGAACCTGGCCGAGAATCACCCCGACGAGCTCGAGGACCACGCCGAGTTCATGCGGGACTCCGTCGTGCCGGCGATGGGCGAGGTCCGCAACGCCGCCGACCGGCTCGAGAAGGTGGTCGCCGACGACCTGTGGCCGCTCCCGAAGTACTCCGAGATCCTCTTCATCAAATAGCCGCAGCGGGCGGGTGTCGTCGCGGGTGACAGCACCCGCCCGCCACTAAAGGCACCGATCCCGCGTGCCGACGCAAACGGCACGACATGCGGGATCAGATTCCTCCTCTCGGCAACGCAACTTGTGCACACCGGCCGGGTTCTACGGTACGGTGGCATTGGTGGCAGGCCGTATGACCGAACACCGTGGGCGCTTTGTGGCCCTGCTCGTCGGGCTGCTGCTGACCGGACTCGCGATCACCGCCGACCCGGTGGCCGCGGCCTCCAGGAAGCCGGTGGCGCACACGATCCACAAGGCGGCCGACTCGCTCGCCGGCCGCGGCATGTGGATCTGGTACGTCTCGCGCTCGGCCGGCGGAACGCTGTCCTCGATCATCGCGACGGCGCGCCAGTACGGGATCAGCACGCTGATCATCAAGAGCAGCGACGGCCCCACGATGTGGTCGCAGTTCAACCCGAGTGCCGTATCGACGCTCCATGCGGCCGGGCTGCGCGTGTGCGCGTGGCAGTACGTTTATGGAAACCATCCGCTGCTGGAGGCGCAGGTGGCTGCGCAGGCGGTTCACGACGGCGCCGATTGTCTGGTGATCGACGCCGAGAGTGAGTATGAGGGGAAGTACGTCGCCGCGCAGAGTTACATAACACAGTTGCGCAAGCTGATCGGTCAGAGCTATCCGGTGGCACTCGCCGGGTTCCCCTACATCGACTATCACCCGGGTTTCCCCTACTCGATCTTCCTCGGCCCCGGAGGGGCTCAGTACAACTCGCCGCAGATGTACTGGGTGGACATCGGGACGAGCGTCAACAACGTGTATGCGCACACCTACGCGTACAACGACGTGTACGAGCGCCCGATCGATCCGCTCGGACAGGTTTACCAGAACCCGCCGCTGGGACAGCTGATCCGCTTCCGCCAGCTGTCGCGTACGTACGGCGCCGCCGGCGTCTCCTGGTGGAACTGGCAGCAGGCGTCCACCACCGGTTGGAAGGGGATCTCGATCGGTGCCGGCAACCTCAGCGGCGTCACCCCGACCACGGCCACGCCGATTCTGAACCTCCATTCGCTCGGGGACCTCGTCGTGTGGGCACAGGAGCACCTGGCGAGCGCCGGTTACACGATCCCGATCGACGGTGACTACGGCCCGGACACGCAAACCGCGGTCGAGAGCTTCCAGGCCGCGCACGCACTGACGGTCGACGGAATCGTCGGGCCGGCGACGTGGGCGGCGCTGCTGCGCTACGCCCCCGCGCCGGTCACGTGGACGAACACCGGCGCGGTGGTGGCGTCGGCAGCGGCGGTGCGCAGCTCGCGCAGCGGGCATCGGCCGCTGTTGATGCAGGTGCCGAAGTCGGCCCACGCGCGCGCCACGCGCGACGAGATCGCCGGCGCCGGCGGCGCGGGGTAGCGAACCCGTCCGCAGGTCGTGCGGACGACCGCATGCGATGACGGCGGGCGCGCGGGTGGCTTGCACGATCGCGTTGCCGTGTCGGACTACGGCCCGAGGGACGCGACAAGTCGTGGCCGCGCCGACGTGATCACGGTCCGCTTCAACGCCCTGGAGACCCCGAGTATCTCGCCACTCGGCAGGGCGCCAGGGCCGAGTGCGACGTTGTTCGCGCTATAGCCGACTGAATCGCCATTCGCCACCGCGGGGTCGCCGAGTGGCGAGATACTCGCCCTCGCCCTCGCCCTCGCCCTCGCCCTCGCCCTCGCCGGGCACGGTCGCTTCAGCTCCGGCCCCGATAAAGCGCGCGGCGGCCGGGTCCGCCAACCAACGGCCGCTCAGAGCAGCTCGTGCTCGCGGGCGTACGCGACCAGCGCCGCCCGCGTCGTGCGCCCCGTCTTCTGCTGGATGTGAGCGCGATGCGACTCGACCGTCCGCACGCTCAGGTAGAGGGCCGCGGCGATCTCGGTGTTGGTGTGCCCGAGCCCGATCAGCCGCAGCACCTCGAGCTCGCGCGCCGACAGGTCGTCGGGGGGACCGTTGGTGGACTGCGGCTCGGCCGCGAGCCGAGCCCCGAGCTCGGGATTGAGATACGTGCGGCCATCGGCGGCCATCCGCACCGCTTGGACCAGCTCGCTGTCGGGGGCCTCCTTGAGCACGTACCCGATCGCACCGGCGCGGAGCGCCTCGCGCGCGAACGCCGGGTCGTTCTGCATCGTCAGCACGACGATCTGCGTGTCGGGCGCGCTCTGGCGCAGGCGCGGGATCGCCGGCAGGCTCGACTCGCCCGGCATGTTGAGGTCGAGGATCAGCACGCGCGGGTGGTACGCCGCGACGCGTCGCTCGGTGCTCGCAACATCGCCGGCCTCGGCCACGACCTCGAATCCCTCCTCGGCCTGCAGCAGCATCCGCAGCCCGGCGCGCACCACAAGGTGATCGTCGGCCAGGACGATCGTGATCGGCGCGCGCCTCGATGCGTCCTCCATCGCGGTCACGATAGCTCGCGTTTGGAGCGTATGGCACCACCGATAACGCACGAAACGCCGGTATGTGCTGACATGCGCCGCTCTGTGCGCAAAGCTTTACCGCACTCGTTCAGTTCAACAGGGAGATGCGATGCCTCCAGCCAGGAAGACAGCCACCACGCCCCCCGCCCGCGCAAGCAACGCCACCAAGCGCGTGCGTGCCCGCGCAGCCTCGACGTCCGCGGCCACGCGGCGCGAGGTCGAGCAATCCATCACGCGTTTTGAGAAGCGGCTCGACGACGCCAACGACGCGCTGAAGACGCTCGGCAAGCATCTCGGCCGCGGGGCGCAGGACAGCTACAAGGAAGTGACCACCGCGCTGACGGCGCTCCGACGCGAAGCGGCGAAGACCAACAAGCAGGCCCTCAAGGACTTCGACAAGCTGCGCGCCGCGCTGACGCAGAAGGCTCCCGCGACCGCGAGGTCGAACTCGCGCACGAAGACGAGCACGGGCGCGGCGAAGAAAAGCTCCGGCTCGTCCCGCAGCACCTCCCGCTCGACCGCGAGCCGTTCTAAGAAGAGCAGCAGTTCGACCGCCAAGCGCTCGACGGGCACGCGCGCACGCAAGACCAGCTAACCGAAACCGACCGCGTTCAGGGCTCGAGCGTCGTCCCGGCGTCGATCAGCGTCGGCTCGTCGACGTCGAGCTCGACCGCGCCATGCACGCGCACGCCCTCGCCGAAGGTGACGTCACCGTGCACCACGAGCCGATCGGCCTCGCGCAACGACGGCGCGCCACCGGGAAAGCGCTGCTCGAAGTCGTCGAGCAGCTTGTAGAACTTGGGGTCGAGCTCGACGTACGGCAGGTTGCCCACGCGCTCGGGCACGGCCGAGACGACGAGGTCGTCGGATAGCGTGTAGACGTCTGAGCGCAGAACGAGCAGGTCGTCGGTCGTCTTGACCGGGACGAACCGCGAGCGCGGCACGCACAGCAACTGTGCGCCCTTGAAGCTTCCGATCGCGGCGCCCATCGCGCTCTCGAGCTGGATCACCGCCGGCGAGCTCGAGTCGCGCGGGTCGACGGTCTTACGGTTGATGATCAGCGGCAGCTCGAGCACGCCCCCGGTCTCGTCGAGCTTGTCCTTGAGCACGCGCAGGTCGACCCACAGGCTGTTCGTGTTGTAGTGGCGCCACCGGCGGTAGTCGCGGAACGACTCCTGGTCATCGGGCGGGGTCTGGGCGGTCTCGCGCAGCACGAGCTGACCGTCGGCGCGCCGGCGGGCGATGTGACCTCCCTTGCGGTCGGCCTCGGTTCCCTCCACCACCTCCATCAGGAACGGAATCTCGCCTCGCTCCATGTGACCCGCGATCCGTGCGTTGGTGGCGGCGCCGAGGTTGTCGGCGTTCGAGATCATCGCGTAGCGGAAGCCGTGCTCGAGCAGCGCGTCGAGCATCCCCGAGCTGCGCAGCGAGCTGTACACGTCGCCGTGTCCCGGCGGGCACCACTCGAGTGAGTGCTCGGGTGGCCAGCCGACGGGCGCGAGCGAGTCGGCGTCGAGCTTCGGCTCCATGCTCTGCATGAATGACACCGGCAGGCCGATGTCGAGGTCCGGGTGTGACTCGAGCGCTCGCGACGTGTCCGCGCGCGTCGCCTGGCTGTTCATCAACACGAGCGGCAGCCGCACGCCGTAGCGCCGTCGCAGCGCCAGCGTGTTGCCGATGATGATGTCGAGGAACGACCGCCCGTCGCGGGCCTCGACGAGTGACTTCGGGCTGCGCAGCCCCATCGTCGTCGCCAGACCGCCATTGAGCTTGATCACGGCGACGCGGTCGAGCGCGCCGGCGTCGGCTTCGGGCAACTCCTCGAGCGTGTCCACGTCGCCGGCCGGCTCGAGCTCGGCGCTCGGCAGCATCGCCGACTCGCCGCCGACGAGCCGGCGGTAGGCGCTGGCGAAGCTGCGGATCGCCTCCTCGGGCTGACCCGCGCTGCGCATCTTTTCCTCGGCCGCTTGCAGGCCGTCGTCAGCCACGCGGCCGCACGCTAGCGAAGATCACGGCTGCCCGTAGTATGCCTGCGGGCCGTGCTTGCGCTCGTAGTGCTTGTCGCGGAGCTCGGACTGGAGCGGCGGCGCGTTCGGCGCGAGCAGCGTCGTCAGCAGCGCCATCCTCGCCACCTGCTCGAGCGTGACGGCGACATCGACCGCGGCGGCCGGGGTCTTCGCCCAGCAGAACGGCGCGTGTCCGCGGACGAGCGCGCACGGAAGCTCGAGCGGTCCCCGCTGTGAGATCAGCTCGACCAGGGTCGTCCCGGTCGCGCCCTCGTAGTCGGACTCGATCTCGTCCTCGGTCAGCGCCCGCGTGACCGGGATCGGAAATGCGCACAGATCCGCATGGGTGGTTCCGAGCAGCGGAATCTCGCGCTGCGCCTGCGCCCACGCCACGCCCCAGGTCGAGTGGGTGTGGACGACTCCGCCGATGTCCTCGAACGCCCGGTACAGCGCCAGGTGGGTGGGCGTGTCGGTGGACGGCCGCCGTTCGCCGTCGACGACGTTGCCGTCGAGGTCGACCGTGACGATGTCCTCCACGGTCATGTCCTCGTAGGACACGCCGCTCGGCTTGATCACAACGAGGCCCTGGTCGCGATCGATTCCGCTCGCGTTGCCCCAGGTGAGCGGCGCCAGCCCGTGCGCGGCGAGCGCGCGGTTGGCCTCGAGCACTTCGTCGGCGAGGCGCTCGCGCACCTCGCTCAGATCTCCACGTACTCGATGTCGAGCAGTTCAGCGAGTCGCCGCCACCGGTCCCGGTGGTCGCCGAGGTTGGTCACGAAATGATGTGGGCCGGCCAGTGACAGCCACCGGTTCATGAACTCCTCCATACCCACATCCGGACGGAAATGAAAGTAGTGCATCTCGACCTTGGGCAGCTCGGGGGTGTCGAGCACCTCGCCGCGCCCGACGATCAGCCGGTAAAGCTCCCCCTCGATCGGGACCAGCGCCGCGGTCGTGGCCACGCCCGGCTCGGCCGAGAACACCGGCGTCGGCGGATTGTCGAGACGGCCGATCCCGAGCTCGCGGTCGATCAGCTTCACCGGACGGTCGCGGCGCGCGATCTTCCAGTTGCCCTCGCCCATGTGGCTGATCAACACCGAGTCGAGCTCCCAGTCCATCGCGTACATCTCGCTGAAGTGAGCGTCCCCGATCGCCGTCTGGGCGGCGCACATCAGCGTCGTGGTGTTGGTGTCGCCCTCGGCCGCGAACCCGTAGCCGTCGGCCATCAGGTCCGAGGCGGCCAGCAGCGGCAACTGCTCGAACCGTCCGTCGCCGCCGATCGAGTCGAAGTGGAACGAGAACCCGGCGTAGCCCTTGTCCTCGAGGAGTCCCCGGATCGCCACCTCGAACCGCGCGGCGTACGCGTGACGCTCGCGCGGGAGATCGCTCGCGACCTCGAACACCTCGGCGTGACGGGCGAGCACCGCGTCGACCTCGGCAGCCGTGACCGCATCGATTCTCTTCACCAGCGGCCCGAGGTCCTCGCTCACAATCGTCGGTCCGATCCGGCGCAACAACGACGGCGCGTCGTAGAGGATGTCTCCCATGCCGTTCATCGGGTAGCCCAGCAGGCCGATCCGCGTGCGGCGGAGCTCGGTCACCGCGTGCGCCGCCCGCGCCCAGTCCTCGAACGCGCGCTCGAACGCCGCCGACCGCCAGTCGCCGGTGATCACCGAGAACGGCAGTCCGGAGCGGACCAGCGCGTTGGCCTGATCCTGGGCGCCGTGGATGCCCTGGTTGTACGTCAGGTCCGCCATGTCCCATTTTTCGGTGATTGAGCGCTCCGGCTGGATGTTCGCCAGCAGCAGCGGCACCGGCGTCTGCAGCAGCGCGCGCACGGTGCGCATCGCCGGACCGTAGGTCAGCATCACGATCGCGATCCCGTCGACGTCGGCCGCCACCAGTTCGCGCGCGATCTCCTCGACGTCCTCGCGGTTGCGCGCGGGCCGCGTGAACCGGACGTCCGCGACCGGAGCCAGCTTTCGCGCGACCGCGGACGCGTACTCGCGCTGGCGCTCGGTGATCCCCGGGATCATGTCGTCGTAGAGCTCCTGCATGATCCCGAGCAGGCCGATTCGGGGTTGCCGGCTCACGCCGATCTCCTTTCCGTGCGGATCCGCTTGAGGTCGTGCAGCAGCCGCACGTCGGTGCGGCCCAGCATCTCGTACAGCTTGCGGTAGATCTCGTACACGCGGTCGTAGGTCTTCTTGGCCTCGAGGTCCGGCGTATAGGCGCGCACGTCCCGGGGACGGGTCTTCGCGATCGCGCTCCCGATGTCCTCGAACACGCCCGCCGCGACCGCGCCGAACAGGGCGGCGCCGCGCGCGGGGATCTCGTTCACCTCCGGCACGAGCACCTCGTGCCCGCTGGTGTCGGCGAGCAGCTGCATCATCAGCGGGCTGCGCTCGGCGATCCCGCCGCAGGCGACGATCTGCGTCGTCAAGAGCCCGTGCTCCTCGAAGTTGTCCATGATCCGGCGGCTGCCGAACGCGATCGACTCGAGCAGCGCCCGGTAGATCTGCTCGCGCGTGGTCTGGAGCGTCATGCCGAAGATCGCACCGGTCAGATCGGCGTCGGCCAGGATCGTCCGGTTGCCGTTCCACCAGTCGAGCGCGACCAGCCCGGTCTCGCCCGGCTCGATCCGCCCGGCCGCCTCCTCGAGCTGCGCGTAGCTCCCCGGGTCACGGGCGACGTTCTCGACGAACCAGGCCAGCATGTCGCCGACGGCCGCCTGACCGGCCTCGTAGCCATACAGGCCCGGGAGGATCCCGTCCTTGACCACCCCGGTGATGCCGGGCAGCCGCGTCTCCTCGGGGTGGACGATCATGTCGCAGATCGACGTGCCGATCACGACCACGAACGTGCCCGGCTCCTCGACGCCGACCCCCGGGACCGACACCCAGGCGTCGACATTCCCGACGGCGACGGCGACCGACTCGCTCAGCCCGGTGCGCTTCGCCACCTCCGCCCGCAGCGTGCCCGCCTTCGTCCCGAGCGGCACGAACTTGTCGCCGAGCTTCTCGCCCGGCTTGTCGAAGCCGGGATACGCCGCCTCGAAATACTCGGTCGACGGGAGTCCCTCGGCCGGCGACCACATCGCCTTGAACCCGGCGGTCGCGGTCTGCCGGCACTCGACACCCGTCATCCACCACACGATCCAGTCGGTGGCCTCGATGAAGGCCGCGCATTCGTCGTAGATCTCGCGGTCCTCGAGCCACACCGAGATCAGCTTGGGGAAGTACCACTCCGAGGAGATCCGCCCGCCGTAGCGCTCGAGGAACGACTCGCCCCGCTCCAGCGCGACCTCGTTCAGGCGGTCGGCGACCGGCTGCGCGGCGTGATGCTTCCACAGCTTCGGCCACGCATGCCGGCGCGCTCGCCACCGGTCGAGCGTGCACAGCGGCACGCCGTCGCTCGTGACCGGCAGGACCGTGCACGAGGTGAAGTCGACCCCGAGCCCAACGATCGCGTCGGCCTCGACGCCGGCCTCCTCGACGACCTCCGGCACCGCCTGCTCGACGACCTCTACCCAGTCGTCCGGGTCCTGGAGAGCCCAGTCCGGCGGCAGCCGCTCACCGGTCGAGGGCAGCGTCTCGTCGATCACCGCGCTCGGGTAGCGGACAACGCTGGTGGCCCGCACGTCACCGGTGCGGAGGTCTACCAGCGCGGCTCGGCCGGATTCCGTTCCGAAGTCGATCCCGATCGCGTATGCGCTCACGGGTTCAGGCGCCGGCGTCCGGCACCTCCTCCAGTTGACGGCGATAGCTCGTGACCATCAGCTCTGTGAGCTGCTCGATCGACGTCTCGTGCACCTCCTGGCGGAGGGTGATGCGGCCGCCCTGCATGACATTGATGCGGTCGCACAGCTCGAACAGGTGAGCGTAGTTGTGGTCGATGACGATGATCGAGATCCGGCCGCTCGAGGCAAGGTCTTTGACCAGGTCGATGATCAGACGTGACTCGCGCGCCCCCATGGCGGCCAGCGGCTCGTCGAGCAGCAGGATCTTCCTCGCCGCGCGAACGGCGCGGGCGACCGCGATCGCCTGCCGTTGGCCACCCGAGAGCTGCTCGGCCTCGGCGTCCACACTCGGCACGTTCACGTTGATGTCGTCGAGGTACTGACGCGACAGCTTGCGCATCGCGCCCTTGTCGAGGAGGCGCAGCGGCCCGAGCCTCGTCAGCTCGTGGCCCAGGAACAGGTTCTGGTAGACGGGCAGCTGCGGAATCAGCGCGAGATCCTGGTAGACCGTCTCGATCCCGGCGGATCGGGCGGCCTCGACCGAGGAGAAACTCACGCGCTCGCCGTCGAGGAAGAGCTCTCCCGCGTCTTGCGGGTGGAAGCCACACAAGATCTTGACGAGCGTGCTCTTACCGGCTCCGTTGTCGCCGACGAGCCCGAGCACCTCGCCCTGGCGCAGCGTGAGGTCGATGCCGTTGAGGACCCTGAGCACACCGAAGCTCTTGGTCACGCCGCGCACCTCGAGCACGGGCGCGCCGGCAGGAACCGTGGGCACGGGCTCCGCGGGCTCGGGCGCGGCGCTCATCTGGCCCTCGAGCGCGCGATTATCCGGTCGAACTGGACGTTCAGCGCCATCGCGATGATGATGACCACGCCGACGTAGATGAAGAACTCGTTGGTGCTGACTCCGATCACGGTCAGGCCGTCCTGGAGAACACCGATCAGGATCGCGCCGATGAACGCCCCCACCACCGTCCCGCGCCCACCGGTCAGTGCCGTGCCGCCGATCACGCACGCCCCGACCGCGTACAGGATGTAGTCGACGCCGAAGTTGCCGGGGTCGAGCGTCCCGTATTTGATCGCGTCGACGATTCCTACGAGACCGGCGACGAACGAACACAGCACGAAGCACCACACCTTGACGCGGCGGATGGGCACACCCGCCTCGGCCGCGCCGACGAGGTTGCCACCTGTCGCGACGATCCGAACGCCGAAGCGCGAGCGCGTGAGCAGCACGCTGAGGACGATCGTGATCGCGAGCACCCAGAGGATCTCCGACCACTTCCACACCCCCATGAACTGGGCGACGAAGTGCGTCTCTCCGCTCAGCGGGATCGGGCTGCCTTGCAGGTCGTTCGAGGCGACGAGCACCACCCCGTAGAGGATGAAGTTCATGGCCAGCGTGGTGACGAACGAGGGCACCTCGAGGCGCACGGTGATCAGCCCGTTGATCGCGCCGACTAGACAGACGGCGAGGAGCGCGATCACGATCGCGATCACCAGCGGCAGGCCGTCCTGGTGCATCCAGTACATCACCCACGGGCAGAACAGGAAGACCTGACCGGCCGACAGGTCGATCTCGGCGAGTACGAGCAGCAGCACCTCGCCGACGGCGATCGCGCCGATCGGCCCCGCATAGCCGGCCGCGGAGCTGAGGCTGAGCGAACCGGTGAACGAGGACCCGGCTCTGATCGCGAAGTACACGAACAGCCCGATCGTGATCACGATCGGGGTCAGCTCGCGCTGGTACAGGAAGGCGCGCAGGACGCGGCGCCCCACCGATAGGGCTTCACTCCCTATCGACGGGGCTTCGCGCGGCTGCCCCGGCGGACTGGCCTCCGGGGCAGCAGCAGACGTTGGCGCGTCCGGTGGCACGCTACCGGACTAGGTGGCGATCGAGGACGGCGGCGCGATGGACTTCTTCGTCGCGGACGTTCCCTCGAACCGGCTCGGCGTGAGGTACGGCGCGACGTTCGCCTTGGTGACGATGCCGATTCCGGTGTCGGTGTCGGTCGGCCTCATCAGCCCGCCCGAGACGTTCCACAGGAACAGCTGCATGATCGTGTCGAAGCCCTGCAGGTAGGCCTGCTGGTCGATTGTGGCGGTTACGTAACCGGCCTGGATGGCCTGCACGACCGGCAAGCCGACGTCCCAGACCGACGCGCCGACCTTGCCCGACAGACCCTCGTTCTTGATGAACTGAGCGACCGCGTTGCTGTCGCCGCTGTCGACCGCCATCATGAACTTCACGTCCTTGTTGCCGGCGTACCACGCGGAGATCTTGTTGTACTCCGGCGAGCCCTCGGTCGCTGAGGTCCCGACCTCGACGAAATTGATGCCGGCGCCCGTCAGGATCGGCTTTGCGCCGTCGATCCGCGGCTGGATGTTCCCCGTCCCCGGAGTCGCGATGATCCCGGCGACCTTGTCTCCCTTCGTCACGTGTTTGAGGATCTCCGTCCCGACCGCGGCACCCGCGGTGAGGTTGTTCTGGCCGATGTAACACATCCGGTTGTTCTTGGTGCCCGGCGAGACGTCGGCGTTGTACGCGATCACCGGAATGCCCGCGCTCAGCGCCTGGTCGACGGGTGCGTTGAAGGCGGTGTTGTCGATCAGGCAGCACCCGATCCCGTTCGCCTTCGCGGCGATGCCGGCGTTGAACGCCGACACCATCTGGCCGACGATCGAGTTGTTGGAGCCCGTCCATTGGAACGACGAGCCCGTCAACGAGCAGGCGTCCTGGCATCCATAGATGGTCGCGGTGAAGAACGAGTTCGTCGTCACGTGGTTGACCATCACGAACTTGTGGCTACCACTGCTCCCGAAGGGCCCGCCCCCGCTTGACGTCGTCGCCGCGGCTGAGCTCGTGCTCTTGCTCGAGCCGCATGCCTCGAGCGCCGCCGCGGCGATACCGGCGGCGGCTCCGGTCAGCGCGGTCCGTCGCGTCAACTGACGCCAATTCTTGCCAGGAGTCTCCTCCTCCTTGCGCTCGCCCCACTCGAGCCGTTCGATCGCGTCACCCACAATATCTTCTTGTGACACCTGCACTGCTCCTCTCGTCCGCTCGGACACGACTTGAGTACCTACGGGTGTGAACAAAACCACCGTCGCGAGCGTCGCCAAATCAGTAGTTAGCCACACACTCACGGCGTCACCACAGCCGGTGTGCAGCGGCTCACCTGGGACGTCAGCCGTCGCCGGCGCGGATCGCGACACGTCGCGATCGACGTCGGCCTAGCCCACGCTTATAGCCCTCCTCTCGCGTTGATGCGGCGGCCATGTTAGCGATCACAACGGCGCGATGTCAATGGCGTCACGGAGCGGCGCTCGTGCTGGCGCGGATGATCAACTCCGGCGGCACGAGCGTGCCCGACGACGGCGATTCCCCGGTCTCGATCGTCCGCAGCAGCAGCCGCAGGCTCCGCGTCCCCATTTCGCTGAAGTCCTGCCGGACCGTGGTCAGCGGCGGCAGGAAGTACGACGCCTCCGGGATGTCGTCGAACCCGACCACACTGAGCTCGCCCGGGACCTCCCGGCCGGCCTCGTGCATCGCGCGCAACAGCCCGAGCGCCATCTGGTCGTTGGCCACGAACACCGCCGTGACCGCCGGGTCGTGGCTGAGGCGCCGGCCGAGCTCGTAGCCCGCGCGCGGGCTCCAGTCACCCACGAGCGGCTCGGGCACGTCGGCGCCGGCCCGTCGCAGGGTCGTCCGCCAGCCCTCGAGCCGTTTCCCGGCCTCGATGAAGCTCGGCGGTCCGCTGATGTGCCACACCGTCTGGTGGCCGAGCTCGAGCAGGTGCCCGGTGGCGCCAACCGCGCCGGCGACCTGGTCGACCGCGACCACCGGTACGCCGTCCTCCGGACCCGCCTCGACCGCCACCAGCGGCACGTCGGCGTGGGTGTGCAGGAGCGCGTCGCCGGCTTCCTCGTGCGGGGCGATCACCAGGATCCCATCGACGCCCTGCCGGCGCAGCCGCTCGACGGCTTCGGTCACCGACGAGCGGTTCAGCGCCTTGAGGCTGGCGACGATGATGAAGTAGCCGGCCTCGTGAGCGGCCTGCTCGATCCCGAACAGCGTCGACGCGGGGCCGTACAGCGTGGTGTCGAAGCTGACCACGCCGAGCGTCTGGGACCTGCCGGTGACGAGCGCGCGCGCCACCGAGTTCGGCCGGTACCCGAGCTCCTCCATCGCCGCGAGCACCCGCTTGCGCGTCTCCGGGCGTACGTGTGGACTGCCGTTGATGACCCGCGACACCGTCTGGTGAGAGACGCCGGCGAGCCGCCCGACGTCCGACATCACCGGCGCGCGAGGCCGGCGTCGCGTGATCACCTCGTCCGCCGGGTCCATCGCGGTCATTTCGTCGCCTGGCTCCATCGAAGAGTGATCCGCCGCCCGGCTCATCCCCCGAGACTCCGTTACCGGGCCGTCATGTTAGCGCTAACGGCAATCCCCGATTACGACTAAGATCGCCGCGCACGACTCGACCTCTGGAGGAGCGGTGATAAAGACGAGCTTGGGCATCTGGGCGTTCGGACCGATGATCACACGGTTCGTTCCCGGTGGCTACCAACCGAGCCACAGCTACGACACCGAGCCGGTCGCCGACAAGGTGCACCGGGCGGTGGAGGGGCTCGGCAAGCTGATCGACGGCTACGAGTTCCATTACCCCGACGAGCTCTCGCCGTCGAATCTCGACGAGGTCCGGGCGGCGCTCGGTCCCGAGCACGATGTGTACTGCATCGCCGGGGGGCTGCACCTGCATCCGCAGTTCGCCCGGGGTGGCTTGGTGAACCCCGACGCGGGGCTGCGCGCCGAGGCGCGAGCGATGGTGCACGACGCCGCCGCGTTCGCCGGGTCGCTCGGCGCGCATCTGATCATCTGGCCCGGCGGCGAGGGTTACAACTACCCGTTTCAGACGCCGTACGTCGAGTCGTGGGAGTGGTTGATCGACGGCATGGCCGAGGCGGCGTCGGTGTGCGCCGGGCACGGCGTCAAGCTGTTTCTGGAGCACAAGAACTCCGAGCCGGCGATGAAGATCCTGATGCGCAACATCGGGATGTGCCTGTTCGTGGCGCGGAAGCTGCGCGACCGGGGGCTCGACAACGTCCAGGTGAACATGGACTGGCAGCACCTGATCATGAACGGCGAGCACCTGCCCGAGTACGCGGCGCTGCTCCACTCCGAGGGCCTGCTCGGCCACCTGCACGCCAACTCCGGCTGGGGCACGTTCGACGACGACAACATGGTCGGCGCCACCGCGTTCATGGAGACGCTCGAGCTCGCGCTGGAGCTCCGGCGATGCGGCTACGGATCCGGCGGCGAGCGGCTGGGGTTCGACCTGTACCCGTACACCGAGGATCAGGTCGGGGCGGTGACGCGGTCGGTGCTCCAGTGGCGGTTCATCGACTCGGTGGCGGCCCGGATCGACGATGCCGCGCTGCGCGAGGCGCAGGCCGCCAAGGACGCGGTCCGCGCGTACGAGATCGTCTATGCCGCGTTGGGGGCTTGAAGGGCCCGCCGCCGGCTCGCCAGGATCACGTGCAGCCGCTCGGCCTCCGGTTCCGGTCGCTCATCGAGGCGCTCCGCCGTGATGCGAACGGTGACGTAGCCATGCACGAGCATCACGGCATCGCGCTCCCGGTCGCCCTCGAACGCGGGCTTGCCCCTGTGGAACGGCCAGCTGTCGAGCTCCACGATGACGCGCTCCGCGACGAACAGGGCATCGAGGATGTATCCGTGGAACGGCTGGCCCATCACCGGCGCAGGCAACCCGTGCTTCGCGCAGAAGTCGGGGAAGTCGTCCTCCCAGCCGGAGCGGGGCGCCGTCCCAGACAGGCCGATCAGCTTGGCGATTCGCTTGGTTCCGGGCGCGGTCGGGTGGCGCGCCAGCGTGTCGGCCAACTGATCCTCGGTGAGCCACAGCGAGTTCAGCGCGTTGTTGACCGCGCGCCTGAGGGCGCGGTCCTTGAGGCGGGGAGCCATGTCGAGCAGCGTCCGCGCCGGCGTGGTCACGCGGATCCCGAGCTGAGTGGTCATGTCCTGCCGGCGGAGCGTGGTGCTGCGGTGGACGCGAATGCCCTTCGTGCGCCGATCGCCGACGATTATGACCTCGAGCGGCTTGTCCCAATGGCGCCAGTAGCCCCAGAGGGTCATCGCCGAGCTGTGGCTGAGTGCCGCACCGGGTCCGCAGGCGAGCACGGCGGCGGCCGCCCGCTGGTGCGGCGTGATCGCCGGGTGGCCGACGGAGTACACGCCGCGGAACACGCGGTACAGCCGCCCGATCTTGATCCGCCAGGCGATCCCGCCGTCGTCGACGCCAATTGCGTGCAGCTGGCGGCGGGTGATGTTCCCGTTCTGCTTCGCCGCCAGCACCGCGATCGCCCGATCGATCGCTCCTTGGGAAGAAACGTCGGCATGGACGCCGTTTCTTCCCAAGCCCTCGCGGTCGGGGGGCTGGATCACGGGGGTCACGTACAACAAGAGCCTCCGGGCCGGCGCCATTCACCCCCCCGGACATGACGGTTCTGTTCGGCATCGATGTCGGGACGTCGGCCACGAAGGGGGTCGCGATCGACCCCGACGGCCGCGTCATCGCCACCGAGGAAGCCGCCTACCGGCTCTCGACCCCGGAGCCGGGCTGGTCCGAGCAGGACCCGGAGGACTGGTGGCGCGCCACCGAGTCGGTGATCGAACGACTCGGACGCGACGCGGGAGCAGCGCCGGCCGGCATCGGGCTGTCGGGCCAGATGCACGGGCTGGTGGCGCTGGACGCCGGCGACAA
>Ga0335078_10003807_pt1 | contig 22443 bp, 20 predicted proteins | sample Lox_Sample_32_FD_206711 | JGI IMG/M metagenome (GOLD analysis project Ga0335078, IMG submission 206711) | Soil microbial communities from Loxahatchee National Wildlife Refuge, Florida, United States - Lox_Sample_3.2 | ecosystem: Environmental > Terrestrial > Soil > Wetlands | place: USA... | reverse complement strand
GGTGATCCAGAGCGCGCCGTCTTCGTTGGCCATGGGCTGGTGGCCGCCGGCGACATCGATGATGCTGAGGCGGCGATGGCCCAGGCTGGCGAAGGGATCGCGGTAGTGTCCGGAAGCGTCGGGGCCACGATGGCGGATCGTATCCGTCATGCGGGCGAGCACCGCGTCCGGCGAGGCGCCGGGCACGCGGGTGACGAATCCTGCGATGCCACACATCCTACATGAATTCTCACACAAGACACCCTCCGCGAGCATCGCTTGCTGCACAAACGAAGCCCAAGCTACTGATTCTAATTGACACATATTACGTGTGCACGTATTATGTATATGTGAACATCACTTTATCGATCAATGACGAAGTGATCCAGGAAGCGCGCCGCCGCGCTGCCGCCATGGGCGTCAGCGTCAACCAACTGGTGCGCGACTACCTGGAGCAACTGGCCGGCAAAACCGATCCGAACGCCGATGCGGCTGAGTTCGAACGGCTTTCGCGGACCGCGCAGGGGGACTCGCGCGGGTGGAAGTTCAACCGCGAAGAACTACACGAACGGAAATGAACGGGCTGGCCTTCTTCGATACGAACGTGTTGGTGTACGCCGACGATGCTTCATCGCCGGGAAAGCGCGAACGGGCCATCGCGCTTTTTGCGGAGCATCTTCGCCGTGGAACGGCGGTGGTGTCGCTGCAAGTCTTGCAGGAGTACTTCGTAGCCGCGACGCGCAAGCTCGGGGTGGCGCCGGAGATGGCGCAGCGGAAGGTCGAGATTCTGGCGCGCGGCAGAGTCGTTCGTTTTGACGCAGGTGACGTCATCGCCGCGATCGAACTGCATCGGCTTACGCAGATCTCGTTTTGGGACGCCTTGATCGTTCACGCGGCCCGGTCGGCGGGCGCGGCGGTACTCTACACCGAGGATCTGCAGCACGACGCGGTCCTGGGCGGGGTGCGCGTGGTCAACCCGTTTCTGGTATAGCGTCCGCCTCACAAGTGCGGTTGTCTCTGCCCAGTCTGGCTAGCCACCCCTCTATCATGCCAGAGGGGGCGTCGCCAGGTAGACGCGGCACTCACCGTCGGGGCAGCGGAACACGTGGGGGTGCGCGGTATCTCCGTTCAGTATGACCTGTATCTGCCAGATCGACTCACAAAGGGCTCCTGCGCCGGCGCAGTAGGTCGCCGGAACGGCAGCGGATCCGGTCTGGTCTTTGTACCTGACACCTGGATACAGAGTTTTGTCCCAAGTCGGTGCGTCAGGCACTGGACCGCTGGCGGAGGAAACGAAGTAAAAGCCGTAGGATGTGGAGGCTGGGTTTGTAGGCGCGATCTGGATCATTCCTGCGGCTGGGGACACGATAACGCCGTTCGGAGGCGCACCGCCGCCAGGATTGCTGATCATAGTTCCGCTCGGGTCTCGACCGTCTATCTCTATCTGCCAACTGGCGGGAACGCCGAAAGTGTAATTGCCGGGTTGGCCTGAGTCGCCATTAGCCCAGACATGTTCCAGTTGGATTGCTGACACCGAGGCACTATTTGTAGTCGTCCACGTAGCTCCACCGTTGCTTGCTTTCCATCCTCCGGGAGCGCGGAACGTCATTGACCCGCCCACGATTTTTACGGGCGAATTGCCGGGGGCCCCGCGACCGTTAGACTGTTTAAGAGCCTTCACAATAACCGCAGCTTCGTGGGCTTGGTAGCCAGTGAAGACCAGTCCTCCCAGAATCGCCAGCACTGCCACGCTTACGGCAGCCGTCTTTATTGCGGCCATTCTTCAATCCTCCTAGTTGCCGGCAAGCTTCGATAACTCCTGCCGCGCCAGTTGCACATCCGGGCGGCTCACATACACCTGGTATGTGGAATTCCCCCAATTATTCTCTAAGTTGGACAAAATGTCCAGAGCTTTCTTTGCATATTTTTCGGCGGACGCTGCGTCGCCGGAGTCCCTGGAGGCTTCCGCCAGAAAGAGCAGGCTGCGCCACTCGGATTCTTTTTGCTGGGAGCTTGAGAAGAATTGCAAGGCCGCGTCCGCCAGCGGCATGGCCTCTCGTGGAGAGCCGGCGGCAATATAGGAGCGTGCCGCACACAGGCCGGCTTCCGCGGACAGGTAGCGGTCGCCTCCCCGCTGCGCCGCGTCAAGCGCCGCTTTGCAGTTCTGCTGCGCCTGCTTGAGCGCGCCTGACTCTGCCTGGGCGAAGCCGCTGAGAATCTGCAGCTCCATGATCTCCGCCGGCGTGGATGGCGCAGCAGCTCTGAGTGCGTGCTGCGCCAGATCAAGCGCTTCCTTAAATCGTCTTTGGCTGAGCGCCATGCCGGCGGAAACATAGTCCAACAACACGGCATTTGTCGGCAACTTTCTTTTCTCAGGAGGTATGGAATCGATCATCTGCCTGGCTTCCGAGTATCGGCCAAGCCTCCACAAGACATCCGCGCAGTTAGTAACCTCGTACTCAACGTACTCTCCGATGGTGCGTGCCGTGGCCAGTGCCGACTGGAAGTGGCTCAGGGCATCGGGATAGCGTTGCAGCGTGAGCAAAACGCCGCCGGTGGATTCTTCAGCTTGCGCGATGTGGGAAGGGTTACCGTATTTCCTGGCGGCTTCCAGAAGCTCCGAAGCGTCCGCCAGTGCCTGTTGAAACTCTGCTTTGCTCCCCCGGGCACGTACCAGGAGGGTCAAGGCGTTGGTGGTCTGGACAAAGAAGTCCGCCCTCTTGTAATAATCGAGCGCTTGCTGCGCCAATGCGATTCGCTCATCCGGCGAGCCGCCTTGCTGATCGCGAACGCTGGCGAGGGTAAGGCGGGCCAGGGCTTCGAGGCGCGGATTCTGGAGGTCCTCCGCTTGCCGTAATCCTTGCTGGACCGCCGCTTCGGCTTTGACTAAGTCGTGCAGGTCAATATAATCGAGGGCCACACGAATCAGCCCTTCGGTAGCCCATATGTCGAGGCCCCGTTCCCGTGCGAGGTCTATCGCGGTCCTGGCCAATTCGATTGCCTTGGCATCGTTGTCGATGGAGTATTCGAGCACGCTCAGTTGGGTGAGTGCCCGGATCTGTAATTGCGGGCTGTCGATATCGCGCCCCGCGCGTAGCGATTCTTCCAGGCACTCCCGCGCCTTGGGTGTGTCGCGCCGGAAACGCGCGGCAAGGCCTCTTTGGTAGGCGATTTCCGCGACTCCCTCGGCATTGCTGGAGGCGCGATACAGCGCTTCGGCGTGCGCGAAAGCGGCCTCGCCTTCGCTACTGTGCCCTGCTTCTCTGCTTTCCAGGATCCCCAGCCGCATGAACGGGGCCGGATCTTCCGGCGCCAGCCTGGCGGCCTGCGCGTAGTCTTTCCGGGCTTCGGAGACATTGCCGGCCTTTTCATGGGCGCGGCCCAGATCCACATAGCCATAGGCCTTTTCGCCGGCGGGCAGATCGCGCAGTATGGCTGCGTAGTCCTGGACCGCCGCCGCGAATTGGCCCGTCAGGGTAGCGTTGACCGCGTGCAGGTATTCTCTATCGATCGGGTGCAGCTTACGCTCTGTATCCAGCCCGGAAGCACGCAGCATCTCTTCCTGCGCCTTGCGCGTAAAATCGAGCTCAGCCCAGGCATCCGCGAGCCGGGCGTGTGCCAGCACAAAGTTGCCGTCGATCTTCACCGCGCGCTCCAGCGCCCGGGTGGCCTTCAGGTAAGTTGCCTCGCGCAGAGCGGAGACGCCATCGTCATACCATTTCTGCGCCGCGCGAGACGGTGGAGCGTAGCCTCCGGATCGATACCAGAGAACTGCCGCGACGGCGCCGGCGATGGCCAGCATCGAAAAGAGAATCGCCAAACGCGTCCGCACCGCGGAGCGGGCAGGGGCGAGTGGCACTGCCGTGGCTGGGGACGGAGGAGTGCGCAAAGCCGCGGCGACCTCGCCGGCCGTCTGGTAGCGCTTTTCGGGATCGTATTCCAGGCATCGCTGGATGACGGCGTCCCAGTGCGGCGGCAGGTCCGCGCGAACCGAGGAAGCCGGCGGAAGATGCCGGGCCCTGCGCACGGCGGCCGCGATGGGCGTGGAAGCGCGAAAAGGGCGAGTGCCAGTCGCGATTTCGTAGAGCACCACCCCCAGAGCGTAAATGTCCGCCGCGGGGGTAAGCGCCCGGCCCTCGAACTGCTCGGGAGCCATGTACTCCGAAGTGCCCATAACCGTTCCCGGCAGAGTAATGGCCGTTCCAGCGGCGGCCGCCTGTACGGCTTCGGCGGCGAGGCCAAGATCCATCAGGACCGCCTGGGAGGTCTCGCCGCGCGGCACCAACATCACGTTGTTGCTTTTGAAGTCGCGATGGATGACGCCCGCATCGTGCATGGCCTGAAGAGCCGTGCACAGTTGCAGCGCAATCCGCTCGGCCTCCTGGACGGGTAGGGTGCCGTCACGTCCGATTCGACCGGCGAGGGTAACGCCGTCCAAAAACTCCATCGTCAGAAAAACAGCCGGTTCCCGGCGGCCCTCGCGCGGTAAGATGTGCAGCTCGTGTATCCGGCACACGTGCGGGCTGGTGACCTTGCGGGCGAGTTGAACCTCTTGTTTGAATCGGAGCAGCATCTGCGGATTATCGGCTACCCCGGCGCGAATGGTTTTCAGTGCCACACGGCCGAGTTCCAGATCGTTGGCTTCATACACGTCGCCCATCCCTCCGCGCCCGACGAAGCGGATGATCCGGAAGCGGCCGATAACCACTTCGCCGTTCGAAAACAGGGGTTTTTCGTCTGGGAAGCCCTCGTCCAACGGCGGCCGGTCGATAGACACGGTTTCCTCTTCAGGCGGCCTGAGCAGAGCCCACAAATGGGACGCGAGATCTTCATTCTCGGAACGAATCTCATCGACGAAGGCCTGCCGCTGCTCGGGTGGAAGTTCACTGGCGCGCTCAAACAGCGGCTTCAAGCGTTGCCATTCGTCGGGCGTCATGGCTTTTTGGAAAGCTCGTGAGTGAGCCGCCATGCCGGGATGGACTCTTCGTGGCCGTTATTGCCGTCCGGCGGGCGTGTCATCCGGTTTCGTGCATTATATCCGTTTCCCGGCCGACCCTCAAGCGTGAAAGCCTGGCGTGATTCAGCTCGTCGATAGTTTTTGGAAATCATAGAAAACAAATGACGGATTTGGGGTTGCTCGTGCAGGAAACCCGCCCCTGCAGGTTATAGTACTTCCTTTTATCAGGCTTCTTCCCCATCCAATCCTTCTAACGGTATAATCAAACGTTTGATTTAATCACCCGTGAGCGACACGAAAGAACGTATCCTCGACACCGCCGAGCGGCTGTTCGCCAAGCAGGGCTACGCCGCCACTTCCCTGCGCGGCATCATTGCCGAGGCGGGCGTGAATCTGGCTGCGGTCCATTATCACTTTCACTCCAAAGAGGCCCTTTTGGAAGCCTTGATTCTGCGCCGGTCGGTACCCGCGAATCGCGAGCGATTGGCTTTGCTCGACCGATTTGAAAAAGAAGCGGGAGGAGATCCACCTTCGCTGGAGAAGGTGATTGAGGCTTTCGTGGCCCCCACCTTGCAGATGTCCCGCGATCCCCAGAGCGGGGGCATCGTTTTTATGAAACTTCTGGGCCGGCTGCATGCGGAAGGCGTTCTGCTGCCCCGGATTCTCACCACGCAGTTCGGCGATGTGCTGGAGCGTTTTGGCGCAGCCCTGCGCGCGGCGCTGCCGGAATTGCCGCCGGAGGAGTTGTCCTGGCGACTGAATCTGGCCGCCGGCGCCCTGGCACAGTCTCTGCGGGGTGGATCGAAGGATCTGGAAACCATCTCAAAGTTCCCGCTTTCCTTCGATTCCGAAAACGTTTTGGAGCGCCTGGTTGCTTTTTTGAGCGCTGGCTTCCGCGCTCCCGTGCCCACGCATGCAAACCAGCAAGCTCATGTTGCAGTTCAGGAGAGATAAAATGCGCCGCTGTTTTCTACCGATTCTTCTTTTGGCCGTTCCCTACGGGATATGGGCGGCAGAAGCTACGCCTCGCGAGCCGTTGCGCCTCAGTTTGAAACGCGCCGTGGAAATCGCCACTTCTCCGGAAGGCAACACTTATATCCAGCTTTCCGATGAGAACCTCAAACAGGCGAAATCCCGCTCCACGGAAGCGCGCTCGGCGTTTCTGCCGGATATCGAAGCGCAAGCGGCGCAAACCACCGCCATGCGGAGTATCGCAGCCCTGGGCTTGGACTTGGCCACGGACCAGACGCTGACGAATGCCGAAAATGGTCTAACAGGCCCCTTGGCCCCAACCGAAAAGGATCTGCTGAACGACATCATCAAGAACATCCCCCGCGTGATAGGTCCCTTCAACTCCGTGGACGTGCGCGCCAGGGTCACCCAGAGCGTGCTCGATGTCAGCAGTATCCGCCGCTACCAGGCATCCCAAGCCGCGGTGCGCGCCGCTGCCGGCGACCGCAGCAATACCGATGATTCGATTTCGGCAGCCGTAGCCAAAGCCTATCTGGCCGGGTTGCGCGCCGACGCCGACGTGGAGGCTTATCAGGCCAACGTGGCGCTGGCTGAGGCCGTCTTGAAACAGTCCGAAAACCAGAAGAGCGCCGGCACCGGCACGGGGATCGAGGTCACCCGCGCGAAGGTACAGCTTTCCAACGAGAAGCAGCACCTGCTGGCAGCCCAGAACGGACGCACCAAGGCCTATCTGCAGTTGCTGCGCGTCATGGGGCTGAGCCTGGCCACCGAACTGGAACTCACCGACAAGCTGTCGTATGAGCCCACCGAAGCGATTTCCCTGGAACAGGCCGAAGCGGCGGCTCTGAAAAACCGTCCCGATGTCAAAGCCCAGGCGGAACACGAAACCGCAGCCCGCCTGAATGCCGCAGCCGTGAAATTCGAACGGCTGCCTAACCTGGTCGCTTATGCGGACTACGGCACCACCGGGACCAATGGCGACATCGTGTCTCTATTGCCCACCAGGGACTATGGCATCGCCCTGCGCGTTCCGATTTTCGATGGCGGCCGGCGGGACGCCCGGCGCGCCGAAACCGCCTCCCAGTTCCGCCAGGAGCGCGTCCGCACCAACGACCTCCGGGAGCAGATTGAACTGGACATCCGCACGGCGCTCGATAGCCTGCACTCCGCCGAAGAACAGCTCAAGGTTGCCGAGGAAGGGTTGACCCTCTCAGATAGCGAGCTCACCCAGGCCCGCCGCCGTTACGAGGCTGGCTTCGCCACTAACATCGAAGTCACCGACGCCCAAACCCGGCTGGAACGGGCCCGGGATAACCGTATCGATGCGCTGTACAGCTACAACGTAGCCCGCATCGACCTGGGACGGGCCATGGGCAATGTCCGCCGCGTGATCCAGTAGAAAAGGAGCCGTCTTGATATGAAAAAGATCATCTTGATCGTGGTCGTGATCGCAGCCCTCGGGGGGGCCGGCATGTTGGCTTACCGCAGCCTCCATCCGGAAATCACCAATCGCATCGTGGTTTCCGGCAATATCGAATTGGCCCAGGTGGACATTGCTTTCAAAACCTCCGGCCGCTTGATTGAGCGAACCGTGAACGAAGGCGACCTCGTGCAGAAGGGCATGGTTATCGCGCGCCTGGACCGTGAGCAGCTCCTGCATCAGCGCGAAACCGCGGAAGCCGCGCTGGGAACCGCGCAGGCGCAGCTCGCCGAGAGCTTCAGCGCCTTGAAATGGCAGCGCGAAACCATGGCCGCCGACCTGCAATTGCGCAGAGCCGACCTGAGCGCCGCCGAGTCGCAGTTGCTGCAATTGAAGAACGGTTCCCGCCCGCAGGAGATCCAGGAATCACAAGCCGCCGTAGCGGCCGCTCAATCCCAATACGATCAGGCCAAGAAGGATTGGGAGCGCGCCCAGACGCTGTACAAGAACGACGATATCTCCACTTCGCAGTACGATCAGTTCCATGCGCGCTTCGAGGGCGCCGAAGCCAACCTGAAGCAGGTGAAGGAGCACGCCGGAATCGTGCAGGCCGGGCCGCGTGCCGAGACCATCGAAAGCGCCGCGGCGCAGGTGGAGCGAGCCCGCGCTGGCTTGCGGGTGGGGCAGGCCAATTCAATAGAGACCAAGCGCCGCGAGCAGGACATTGTGGCCCGCCAGAGCGATATCGAGCGCGCCAAAGCCCAGATCGCTCTGATCGACTCCCAGTTGGCCGACACCATCGCCGTATCGCCGATCAACGGCATGGTGCTGGTGAAGGCCGCCGATGTGGGTGAGATCCTGGCCCCCGGCTCGAGCGTCGTCACCGTGGGCGATATCGATCATCCCTGGCTGCGCGCTTACATTCGGGAACAGGACCTCGGACGCGTCAAGGTCGGCGACAAGGTGAGGGTGACCACCGACTCGTTCCGCGATAAGGTCTACAACGGACACATCTCGTACATTTCCTCGGAAGCCGAGTTTACGCCCAAGCAGATCCAGACCTCTGAAGAGCGGGTGAAGCTGGTCTATCGCATCAAGATCGATGTCGATAATCCGCGCCATGAACTGAAATCCAACATGCCCGCGGACGCCGAAATCCTCACGGGGAACTGATGGAAGGGATCATCCGCACCCGGGACCTCACCCGGCGCTTTGACGCCTTGACGGCCGTGGACCACCTGACCCTGGAGATCCCCCGCGGCGAGATCTTCGGACTGGTGGGCCCCGACGGCGCCGGCAAGACCACCACGCTGCGCATGCTGTGCGGCCTGCTGGATCCGAGCGAGGGCCAGGCTTGGGTGGGCGGTCATGACGTGGTCCGCGAAACCCAGGCCGTCAAGGACTCTATCGGCTACATGGCCCAGCGCTTCGGCCTCTACGTGGACCTGACCGTCGACGAAAACATGGAGTTCTACGCGGACCTGTTCGGCATCCCCAGCGCCGAGCGCCAGCGCCTGCTGCCCGAATTGCTGCGCATGACCCGCATGGAGCCTTTCCGCAAGCGCCAGGCCGGCAATCTCTCCGGCGGCATGAAGCAGAAGCTGGGCCTCATGTGCACCTTGCTGCATCGCCCGGAAATTCTGTTCCTCGACGAGCCCTCCAACGGCGTCGATCCGGTTTCACGCCGCGATTTCTGGGCCATCCTGTACCAGCTCGTCAAAGACGGGATCACCGTTCTGGTCACCACCGCTTACCTCGATGAAGCGGAGCGCTGCAACCGGGTGGGCCTGATGTACAAAGGGCGGTTGATCCAATGCGATGCGCCGGACGCCGTGCGCCGCCAGCTTCCCGAGGATTGCTACCAGGTAGAAGCACGCGATCCACGCGGCGCGCGCGAGTTGCTGCTGAAATCCGAAGGGGTGCTCTCGGCGGAGCCTTCCGGCGCCACGCTGCATCTGTTCTTGAATGCCGCCCGCACTTCTCCAGACGTCCTGCGCCAGAAGCTGGAACAGGACGGCCATGGTCCGGCGGTCTTTCAGCGCATTGTACCGTCGCTCGAGGATGTCTTCATCGCAGAGGTGCGCAAGGCGGAACAATGATGACTTGGCATCATCCCATGTCGGGCAGGATGGAATCCTGCGCGCCGGTTGTCAACCGGCGCCACGTGGGCGGGTTACCAACCCGCCGCAGGTTAGCAACCTGCCCCACGAGGAAACTATGACTGCCGCGCTCGAAATCCGCGACTTGGTCAAGACCTTTGGCGACTTCGTAGCGGTGGACCACGTTTCCTTCCAAGTTAACAAGGGGGAGATTTTCGGCTTCCTGGGGCCCAACGGCGCCGGCAAGTCCACCGTCATCCGGATGCTCTGCGGGCTGCTGACGCCCACCTCCGGCTATGGCGCGGTGGCGGGCTTCGATGTCACCAGGAATCCGGAAGAGATCCGCCGAAACATCGGCTATATGTCGCAGAAATTCTCCCTCTACGACGATCTTCGAGTGGAAGAGAATATCGATTTCTTCAGCCGGATTTATGGCGTTCCCAAGCATCTGCGCGCGGAACGCAAAGAGTACGTGCTGCGCATGGCGGGCCTCACGGACCGGCGCGCCACCCTCACGCGGCTGCTGGCCGGCGGCTGGAAGCAGCGCCTGGCCCTGGGCTGCGCCATCGTGCATTCCCCGCGCATTCTGTTTCTGGACGAGCCTACTTCTGGTGTCGATCCCATCGCGCGCCGCGGCTTTTGGGACCTGATCTACCAGTTGGCCGAAGGCGGCCAAACCATTCTGGTCACCACTCATTACATGGACGAGGCGGAATACTGCCATCGCCTGGGGCTGATTTATCGCGGCAAGCTGATCGCTTTGGGCGTACCCGAGGCGCTCAAACGCGACCTGCATTCGCACAAGCTGCTGCAACTCGAGACTTCCGATCTGCTGGCAAGCATGCGCGCCTTGGAAGCCGCGCCGGGCGTTCTGGACGTGGCTGTCTTCGGCGCCGGCCTGCACGTGAGCGTCGCCGACCTGGCCGCGGGCACGGAACAAATCCGCCGTGCGCTGAGCCAGCATCAGATTCAAATCAAAAGGCTGGACCCGATCCAGCCTACGATGGAAGACGTTTTTGTGGGCCTGATCGAAGCCGAGGAATCCAAGAACCCATGAGCCTGCGCCGCGTCCGTGCCATGTTTGGGAACGAATTCCGCCATATCCTGCGCGACACCCGCAGCCTTATCATGGCGCTGTTCCTGCCGATGTTTCAGATGCTGCTGTTCGGCTACGCGCTTAACCTGGACGTGGACCGCATTCCCACGCTGATCTACGACGGTGACCACAGCGCCGACAGCCGCGCGCTCATCGAGCGCTTCCGCGGCTCCCGGTTTTTTGAGATCGAAGGATACACGAGCGGCTATCCCGCAATTGAAAAAGACATCGACAAGGGCAAGGTCCTGTTGGGCATCGTGATCCCGCGCGATTACTCCCAGCGCTTGAATGCCGGGGATAAGGCCAACGTTCAGGTGCTGCTCGATGGCAGCGATTCCAACACCGCATCCATCGCCTTGAGCTACGTGGAGAGCCTGCTGCAAAACTATTCCCTGCAGATGCGCTCCAACGGGCAGGACCGCCACGCCGGGGTACCGATTGTCTCCCCCGTGGAGGCGCGAGTGCGCATTTGGTACAACAGCACGCTCGAATCCACCAACTACATCGTGCCCGGCCTGATCGCCGCCATGATGATGATCATTGCCGCGCTGCTCACGTCGCTCACGGTGGCCCGCGAGTGGGAGATGGGCACCATGGAGCAACTGCTTTCTACTCCCGTGCACGCCTCGGAAATCGTGCTGGGCAAGATGCTGGCGTTTTTTGTGATCGGCGTGGCGGATACCTCCATCGCGGTGCTGGTGGGAATCTTCGTTTATGGCGTGCCGTTCCGCGGCAATGTCTTGATGTTAGCCTTGAGCACCGGGATCTTTCTGGCGGGCGCGTTCTTTTGGGGCATCCTGGTTTCGGCCGTGGCCCGCACGCAGTTGTTCGCATTCCAGTTGGGGCTGGTCACCACCTTCCTCCCCTCTTTCCTGTTGTCCGGCTTCCTTTATGCCATCGAGAACATGCCCTTGCCGATCCAAGCCATCACGTACGCGTTCCCGGCCCGTTATTTCGTCACCATCGTCCGCGGCATCTTCTTGAAAGGTATCGGCATGACGATCCTGTGGGGACAGTTGGCGTTTCTGGCGATCTTCGCCCTGCTGGTGTTCTGGGCGGCGGAACGCAAAATGAGGCAGAAGCTCGCATGATAGAACGTATCCTGGCCATCATCAGCAAAGAGCTGCACCAGTTGTTCCGCAACCGGCTGCGCCGCGTGTTTCTCTTCGTGCCGCCCATCTTCCAGCTCATCATCTTCGGCTACGCGGTCAACCTGGACGTGGATAACCTGCGCATGGGGTGGATGGACATGGACCAATCGCCCCAAAGCCACGATCTGCTCGCCAAGTTCCAGGGGTCGGGCCGATTCCTGCTCAGCGCCCTGCCGCGCAATGAAAAAGAAATCCAGGACACACTCGACCGCGGCGACGCGCAGGTGATCGTGCGGATCCTACCCGGGTTTGGCCGCAATATTCTGCTCGGCCGCCCCACCTCGGCGCAAATCCTGGTGGATGGCACCAACTCCAACACCGCCTCGCTGGCTTCGGCCTATACCAGCCAATTGGTGGGCGCCTATTCCGCCGGCCTGGCTACCGCGCAAACGCAGTCGCGCATGATGGCCCGCGCGGGCATGGGAACCATGAGCATGAAAGTGGGGCGCATTACCGACAGCGCGCGGGTCTGGTTCAATCCCGACCTGCGCAGCCGCAACTACTTCGTGCCCGGCGTCATTTGCAATCTCATCATGGTGGTCACCGTGATGCTCACGGCCATGGCCATCGTCCGCGAAAAGGAAATCGGCACCATGGAACAGTTGATGGTGACTCCCATCCGGCCCATGGAACTCATGATCGGCAAGATGGTGCCTGCCGCCATCGTGGGCCTGACGGATCTAGCCCTGGTAACCACGGCGGCGCTCCTGATCTTCGGCATTCCTTTTCGCGGCAACCCGCTGGTGCTACTGCTCAGCGCATCGTTGTTCCTGTTGACCAGCCTGGGCACGGGTCTGTTCATATCGACCATTGCCAGCACCCAGCAGCAGGCCATCATGTCTTCCTCCCTGATCGCCACCCCCACGTTCATGCTGAGCGGCTTCGCCTATCCCATCCACAACATGCCCGTCGCGGTGCAGTATCTCACTTACCTGAATCCACTGCGTTACCTGATCGAGATCGTGCGCGGAATCTTCCTGAAGGGCACGGGGATTTCGGTGCTCTGGCCGCAGATGCTCACTTTACTCGTCTACGGCATGGTGGTCATGGGACTCAGCGCCAGCAGTTTCCGGAAGAAACTGGATTAGCATGGATTAGAGATGGAGCGTATATGTCCTTCCCCGAGCAATACCGAACCGAACTGCTGAAAACTATCGAATCCATCGACCTGAGTAAGGTGGACCAAGCCATCGAATGGTTCAAGGAATCCCGGGACGCTGGACGTCATATATTCGTTTGCGGCAATGGCGGCAGCGCCGCCACCGCTTCGCACTTCGCCTGCGACATCGTGAAAGGTTGCAGCTATAACCGCGACAAGCGGTTCCGCATCATGGCGCTAACCGATCAACTCCCCACCATCACCGCCTACTCCAACGATGTCGGCTATGACGTGATCTTCGCCGAGCAACTCAAGAACTTCGCCCAGCCTGGCGACCTGTTCATGGCCATCAGCGGCTCCGGCAATTCCCCCAACGTGCTGGTGGCTATGGATTACGCCAACTCCATCGGTTGCCGCACCATCGCCTTGACCGGCCGCGACGGCGGCAAGCTGGGACCCAAGGCCCAGTTGAACATCCAGGTTCCCGTGCAGCACATGGGGCGCATCGAAGACGCCCACATGAACGTGTGCCACATGATCGGCTACTACTTCATGGATTGCGAAGCGCAGCCGGCGTAAGTATTACAACAGTATTTGAGGGTAGGCAATCCTGCGTGGCAAAGCTACAATGGAAACGAGAATGCAGAACCGGCCATGCAATTGAACGTCCCACCCGACCTTGTGACGCCCATCAACAAGCGCCTTTCCGGTGGCGGTTATGAGAGCGTTGCGGATGCGCTGCGGCGCGCCTTTGAAGCTCAGGACGCCGAGGAAAGCTGGACCGACGAGGAACGCCGTGCGTTGTCGGCTAATATCGAGGAAGGCTATCAACAGGCCGAGCGGGGTGAACTGATCGATGGCGCACAGGCCCGCCGGGAAATTCAGGCGATGAAAGACGACCGGCGTTTGTCCAAACCCGCTATCCAAATTACACCGTTGTGTACCGGCCGGAAACGACCCCGCTTGAGATCGTTGCCGTTATACACGGGAAAAAATATCCGGCGCATTCTGAAACACAGCCCGTGACAGGAGTCCGATCACCGGCCATCCGTTCAAGGGCGTTGCATCAAAGTGGGTTTTCCCATATTCCGGGAGCTATGGAAGTGCATTTCGCCCCCGACCTGCAAGCCAAGATTGACCAACTGGTCATAGAAACCGGATGCACGCCTGACAAGCTGCTTGAGGACGCCATGGCTGGATACGTTCCGGAGCTTGCGGAAACGCGCGCCATGCTCAACAGCCGTTACGACGATCTCAAGAGCGGCAGCGTCAGGCCGATTGACGGAGAGGCGTTCTTTGAAAGCTTGCGTCAGCGCGAGGAAGAATTGCTCAAGCAGCGTTCCAGATGAACGGACCGGGGTTTGAGCTTCATCCGCTCGCAGCACGGGACATCACGGAGATCTGGGAATTTCATGGCTGAGGACAATGTGGCCGCCGCAAGTCGCGTCCGTCAACACATTCTTGAGGCCATACGTGCGCTGGTGCCGTTTCCCCATCAGGGCCATAGGCGGCCGGACCTCACTTCACGGCCGCTTCGATTCAAGCGCGTGCGCGAGTACCTCATCGCCTATGCGCCCGATGAGAAACCTTTGTGGGTTGTCGCCGTGATGCACGGACGCCGCAGCCCCCGCGTCATGGCCGCGATTTTGAGGGGCAGAGAGCGAAGGGAAATGCGCCTTGTTCACGGGCGCCCGCGCTTGACACGCAGATGCTCCACCCGTACGCTAGAAGCAATGGAAGTTCTTCTGCCTGAGAATCAGGAAGCCCAACTGAACGAACTCGCCCTCAGAACCGGCCGCGGAACAGACGACCTGATCCAGGAAGCCGTAGCCCGAATGCTTGCCCATGACGCGTGGTTCAAGGAGCAAGTACAGATCGGAATCGACCAGATTGCGCGCGGCGAATTCATCGAAGAGGACGAAATGGACGCCCGCGTCAAGCGGATGCTTGAATCTTGAGGCGTATCTGCTGGGCGCCCGCCGCCGCTGACGATCTGGAGGATATTCTCAACTACCTCGGTGAGCACCACCCTTCTCTGGTTCACCCCACCATCCGAAAACTCTACGACGTGGCCCGATCCCTGAAGCGTTTCCCCAACCGCGGACATAATGGGCGCGAAGAAGGTACGCGGGAGCTGACCGTGGCGCCCACGCCGTATATCATTGTATACGGCGTCGAACCGGAGATCGTGCATATTTTCAGGGTCCTTCACGCCTCCAGGGAGCGGCGGTAGAAGCCGCCCCCGCCCAATTTGCGCCCGCCCCACCACATCGCGGACAATTGGAAGATTAAACCGGGTGAAATGAACGACAACGGAACCAACGACATCGCCATTATCGGCATGGCCTGCGTGCTCCCTGGCGCGCCAGACGTCCGCCGCTATTGGGAAAACATCCTGCACAAGGTCAACGCCATTTCGGACGCTCCGCCCGAATGGGAAGCCGAGCTGTTCTTCGAACCGGACACCCAGGCCGACGACCGCACTTACTGCAAACGCGGCGGCTTTCTCGGCAAGCTGGCGCAGTTCGATCCCTTCAGCTTCGGCATCATGCCCAACGCGGTGGATGGCGGCGAACCGGACCACTACATGGCCTTGCAAGCGTCGCAGGACGCGCTCACCGATTGCGGTCCCCTCGACCTGGAGCGGGTCAAACAGCGCACCGCGGTGATCATCGGCCGCGGCACATATGTCAACCGCGGCAACGCGGCGGCCCTCCAGCAGGGCGTGATGGTCGAGAGCATCCTGCGCATCCTGAAGCAGTTGCATCCCGAGCATACGGATGCGGAATTGGCCGAGATCAAGAAGCGCATTAAGGAGACGCTGCCGCCGTTCAACGCGGATACTTCGTCCGGACTGGTGCCCAACATCATCTCCGGCCGCATCGCCAACCGGCTGGACCTGATGGGGCCGAACTACCTGATCGATGCGGCCTGCGCCAGTTCCCTGGTAGCCGTGGAGATGGCCGCGCGCGAGCTCCGCACGGGCAACTGCGATCTGGCCCTGGCCGGCGGCGTCAACAGCAACACCTCGCCGGTCCTGATGATGATCTTCTCGCAGCTTGGCGCGCTCTCGCACCGCGGCCAGTTGAGCTCGTTCGACAAAGACGCCGACGGCACCCTGCTGGGCGAAGGCGTCGGCATGGTGGTGCTGAAACGCCTGGCGGAAGCCGAGCGCGATGGTAACCATATTTATGCAGTCTTAAAGAACAGCGGTATCGCCAGCGACGGCCGGGCCACGCACGTGCTCGCGCCGCGCCTCGAAGGGGAAGAACTGGCATTGCGGCGGGCCTACGAACCGGCGGCGATCGATCCGCTCACCGTGGGCCTGGTGGAAGCGCACGGCACGGGCACTCCGGTGGGCGACGTGGTGGAAGTGGAAGCGCTGCGGCGCGTATTTCCGCCGCGCCAGACCGAGTCACCGCGCTGCGCGTTGGGCTCGGTGAAATCCATGATCAGCCATACGGTGCCGGCCGCCGGCGTGGCAGGCCTGATCAAAGCCGCGCTGGCGCTGCACCATAAGGTCCTGCCGCCCACGTTGTGCGAGAATCCCAACCCCAAGCTGCAGCTTGAGAACACCAATTTCTACATCAACACCGAAACGCGTCCCTGGATTCACGGGTCTTCGAAAGCGCCGCGGCGCGCGGGCGTGAACGCCTTCGGCTTCGGCGGCATCAATGCGCACGCCATCCTGGAGGAATACACCGGGCCCAATCAGGCGCCCTGGATGCTGCGCGATTGGGATAGCGAGCTGTTCGTCTTCTCGGGCGAGAGCCGTGCGGCGGTTGCGGAAGATGCCCAGCAGACATTAGAACTTCTGCGCGCAGGCGGCGATGCGCTTTCGCTGAAGGACCTGGCGTGGACGCTCAACTGCAATCGCCCCATGGGTCCCGTGCGCATGGCGGTGGTGGGCCTGTCGCACACGGATCTGGCCGCCAAGCTGGAACGCGCCATCAAGCGCCTGGGCGACCCCAAGACACGCAACATCAAGGAGATTGAAGGTATCTACCACTTTAAGGAACCCCTGGGGCTGAATAACAAGCTGGCTTTCCTATTCCCCGGCGAAGGGTCGCAGTACCGCAACATGCTCGGGGACCTGTGCATCCACTTTCCGGAAGTGCGGCGGGTGTTCGACCTGATGGATCGCGCTTACGAAAATCACGCGCGCGATTATCTGCCGAGCGACGTCATCTTTCCGCCGCCGCTGGGCTCTCCCAGCCAGGAGCGCCTGTACAACATGGACTCCGGCGCGGAAACGGTGTTTTGCGCCAACCAGGCGATGTACGCGTTGATAGAGAACCTGGGCATACGCGCCGATGCCATGGTCGGCCATTCCACCGGCGAGCACTCCGCGCTGCTGGCCTCGCGGGTGGTGGAGGTGAACAGCGACGACGAGCTGATCCAACACATCCTCGGTGTATACGAAGTCTTCGACAAGCTGAATTCGACCAGCGACATTCCCGAGGCCGTGCTGCTGGCCGTGGCCGGCGCCGACCATGCCTTCCTGGAACGGCAAGTGGCCGACAGCAACGGCGAACTGTATATCGCGCTCGACAATTGCATTCACCAGGTGGTGTTGTGCGGCCACGAATCCGTGATTGATCGGCTGGTGACGGTGCTCACGCCCAAAGGCGCGATCTGCCAGAAGCTGCCGTTTGCGCGCGCCTATCACACGCCCTGGTTCGAAGTGTTCAGCAAACCGTTGAAGCAGCATTTCGACCGGTTGCGTATCGGCCAGGCACAGACCGCGCTCTATTCCTGCGTAACGGGCGGCCCGTATCCGCACGACCCCGAAGAGATTCGTGCGCTGGCGGCGGTGCAATGGTCCAGCACGGTGCGGTTCCGCGAGACTATCGAAGGCATGCATCGCGATGGCGTGCGGCTGTTCCTGGAGATTGGTCCACGCAGCAACCTCACCGGCTTCACCGACGATGTGCTGCGCTCCAAACCACACGCGGCGATTCCATCGAACGTGCAGCATCGTTCCGGAATTGTTCAGCTTCACCACATGCTGGGACAGATCGTCGCACACGGGCTGAATCCCAAACTGGACCATCTTTACGCGCGCCGCGCTCCGCGGCCCGTAAGCGAGAAGATCAAACCCAAGCGCATGCTGGCTCTCGGAACCGGCATTCAACCCGCTCGCCTGCCCGCGGATTTCGCGTTACCGAAAAAACCAGCACCCGCACCAGAGGCGAAACCAGCACCCTCCGCCACTGACCTGCGCTCCGCGCTGATGCAAGAGCACCTCAGCATGATGGCGCAGTTGGTGCAGACGCAGCAGCAGGTCATGGCGGCATATCTGGTGGGGCGGGCGTCTACGCCTGCTGCGGGTCTCCAGACCCGCCCTCCCTTCTTTCACGACGTCGTCGAGACCGTGCCGGGCGTGCGTGCCGTGGCGCACCATCGTTTCTCGGCCGATCGGGAAATCATCTTCCATCACCACGCTCTCGGGCGCGATGTGTCCATCGAAGATCCGTCGTTGCTCGGCCTGACCCTGGTGCCGTTGACCGTCACCATGGAGATGCTGGCCGAAGGCGGCGCTCTGCTGGAGCCCAACAAAGTATTGACGGGAATGCGCGATATCCGGGCTTCGCGCTGGATCACGCTCGAAAAGCCCGGCTACACCATCGAAGCTACGGCCAGGCAGACGGCGCCCGGCGAGGTGCATGTCGCATTGCGGGAGGCCGGGGCCGTCGGCACGCTGCGTCCGATTCTGGCGGAAGCCGTGGCGCTATTCGCCGCGCGCTATCCGGATTCCGGCCCGCCCCGGACCTTTGTGCTCGAAAACGAAAAACGGTCCGCCTGGATTCCGCAGCAGCTTTATCGTACGGGTATGTTTCACGGTTCCCTGATGCAGGGCACCAGGAGCGTGGAGCGCGCCGGGCGCAACGGCTCGAGCGCCACGCTGGAAGTCCTGCCGCACGCGCAACTTTTCAGCGATAATCCGCAGCCCGCCTTTCTGTTCGATCCCGTGCTGCTGGACGCGGCCGGACAAGTGGTCGCGTACTGGTTTTGGGAAGCCATCGAGAAGGGCACGGACCTGTTCCCGTACCGCGTGGGCGCGTTCCACTGTTATGCGCCGGCTCCGCCCGTAGGCACGCTTCTGGAATGCCGTGTGGTGCGTCGATTCGAGAGCGACGCAGTGATCCACTCCGACATCGAAGTGCTCGACCGCGCGGGCAAGGTCTACTACCGGCTGGACAACTGGGAAACGCGCCGATTCCCGCAACCACCGCGCTTCCTCCGGTTACGGATCGATCCGCGCGCGACCTACATTGCAACGCCGTGGGAGGAACCGCTCAGCGCCATCGCCGGGAAACGCGGCGTAGCGTGCTGCCGCGTGGAGGGCCTGCCGCAGGATTTTCTGGAGTCCTCGCACAGCGTTTGGCTGAAGACGCTGGCGTACCTGGTGCTGAGCCGCCGCGAGCGCGCCACGTGGGACCATCTGCAAGCGTCGGCCAAGGAGCGCTATGACTGGCTGCTGGGGCGCTGCGCCGCCAAAGACGCAGTGCGCATGTTGATCCAAGCGCGCTTCGGCGAGCAGCTATGCGCGGCCGATGTGGAGATCGTGGCGGACGCCGCGGGCCGCTTATCGGTGGAGGGTGCCTGGAAACAACGGCTGGGTGTCAACCCGGCGGCGGCGATCGCGAATTCCGGCATCGCGGGGGCGGTGGCCGCGCTGAATGCGGCCGATCTGGCGGGAATCGATCTGGCCGCGCGCGCGGTTTGACTTATTTAAGTCACTCGGCTACACTAGCATTGGTGAAACCGGATTCCATCCGCACCAGCCTCGACCTGCCCCGCGATCTGCACCGTCGCCTGCATGAGGTTGCGGCCCGGCAGGGCTGTTCGGCCCGCCAGTTGATTCTGCGCAGCATCGAACGGGCCGTTGAGGAATCGACGCCAAAGCGCCCACGCCGGCGTCTCAATCTGGATAAGCCGATTGTGCCATCAACGGGGAAGCCGTTTGATTTGACCAACGAGCAGATCTATGACCTCATCGACTTTCCCTGATGTAAATGTGTGGCTGGCGCTGCTCCTTGAAAATCACGTGCATCGCGCTGCCGCCAGGCGGTGGTTAGAGTCGGCCGGGTCCGGCTTGATCGCCTTTCTGCGCGTTACCCAAATGAGCGTCCTGCGTCTTCTCACCACACCAGCCGCCATGAACGGCAAGCCTTTGCGAATGCCCGAAGCCTGGGCAGCCTACGACCGCTTGTTCGGCGATGACCGGGTGGCGTTTGTCGATGAACCCAGCGGCGTTGAGGCTGCTTTCCGGAAATATGCCCGCAAGAACCACGCTTCCCCCAAGCTCTGGGCGGATGCCTGGCTATTGGCCTTCGCCGAATGCGCCGATGGCGTTGTAGTTACGTTCGACCAGGCCTTGGCCGCTCGCGCCAGTCATGTCGTTTTGCTGAGTTGATTTACGCCGGCGCCGTCGGCAAGCGCCGAACGTTGCGAAGGGCCCCAGGTTACGATGCCGGTGGCCCCGAAGTTCCATACCGAAGCGATTGCCAGACCGCACAAACTGGCGAGCGGCCACCAGATTCCGTTGGCCACCAGGAACTTGGCTACCGCGTAGTTGCTCACACTCCCTACCGAACAGGCGGCGCAGAACAACAGCAGGCCACTGACGAACCTTCCGCCCCGACGGCGCCGGTCGCGGTAGGTCAACATATTGTTCAACGCAAAGTTTCCCACCATGGCGATTACAATCGCCGCCACCAGCGCCGCGGAAAACGACCAGCCCAGCCGCCGGTAGAGCAACCAAAGCGCCCCCAGGTGCACCGCGACTCCGGCAAACCCAACCAGGCAAAACACGGCGAAGCGGAGCGGCAGCCAGGCGCCCACCAACTTGTCGCAGATCAGATAAAGGTACTCGACGCCCACGTTGATATCCAGCTTGCTCTGTCCATGCCGGCGCGCCTGGAAGACATACGGCACTTCGGCGATGCGCACCGGCCGCGGCGACGAAGCCACCAAGTCCAGCAGGATCTTGAAACCAACGCCGGTGGTGCGCCGCACCACCTCGCCGAAGAAATCCCGCGTCAGCATGAAATACCCGCTCATGGGATCGCTGAGATCATGCCTGGCGATTAGCTTACTGACCCGGCGGCCCAACTGACTCAGGGCCACCCGCTCGCGCGCGAATTCTCCCATGCCGCCGCCCTGGATATTCCGGCTCCCCACCACCACGTCGTACTTTCCGCTGCGGATCTTTTCGAGCATGACGGGCAGCACGGACTCGTCATGCTGCAGGTCGCCGTCCATGACGGCCAGATAAGGCGCGCCGCTGCTCAACATTCCTTCCAATCCCGCCGAGGCCAATCCCCGCCTGCCAATCCGCTGGATGATCCGCACGCGAGGCGTCGTGCGCGCGATGTGCCGGACCAGTTCCGCGGTGCCGTCCGCAGAATCGTCGTCTACGAACACCACCTCAAAAACTACGTCCCGCAACGCCGCCCGCAGCCGCTCCAGCAGCGGCACTACGTTCTCGCGCTCGTTGAATGTGGGAACCGTAATTGTAAGCTCCAGAGGACGCGCACCTCCGTCACCGCCCGACAGCGGCGCTCCTGGTTCATCCGCTTCTCTGGCAGCGTCATGCATCCTTCTGCCTCACGTGCTCTTGCATTTCACGATTCACCGCGGCGCTTTCGCGTAGGTCAGCCAGCCCGGCAACTCGGGGTCATTCACTTGGTAACGGTATTCTGGCATATACTTCATCAAGTCGTACCCGAGTAACTGCCGGGAGCCATCCGCACCGAAACCAATGACCCGTGGGTCCTGGGGAATATACGCCCGGAAGTCCGCCATGCTTACCATCTCTCCAGCCAACAACCGTTCGACTATACCGTAACTGTAATGTCGAAAGCGATGCTCGGCACAATAGTGGGCCAGCGGGAACCATGGAAAATACGCCTCGCCAGGATGACGCTTCAGGTACTCGAACGCGACTTCCTGCTCCGCCTGAGGCAGTCGTTTCACGCTGGCACGGATATCGAAGACCAAAGGGGCTTCGGAGAGCGCCAGCGGAACGAGCGTGGCCACCAATACCGAGACTGCCAGGCGGCGCGTGGACACACTGTGTGCGCCGCGCGCGACGTCCGCGAGCATTACCGTGAGGCCACACGTTAAAAAGAACAACGCGAAACTAAAGCTATTGGTATCGCCGCCAGCTTTGGCGCGGCCGGCGATCGAAAAGGGCAACAGCGCCACCCCCACCAGCAGGAGTGGCGCCGAGCGGTTCGCCGCCAAGGCGCGCAGCCTGGATGCGCGCAGGCGGCCGGTCGTCCAGAGATACACCACGCATGCCAACAAAAGGACCGGCACCGGCATGGACAGGCGGATGAAATTCCGCATCGCCTGGATCGCGTTCACCATGTCCCATGGATGATGCGCCGGCAGCCAGATCACACAATGATAGAGGCGCTCCGGGCCAGCCAGATACAGCGCGGCAGCGCCGGCCACGCCGCCCTCCACCACCAGCCAGACCAAGTAACGCACAGCCCGGGCGCGCCCCTCGGCCACCCACAAATAGACCATCAGCGCGATCGGAACGGGCAGAAACATCTGCTTGCAGAAGATGGAAAGAACCGCGCACAAGGCGGAAACGGGTAGCGCCGCGCGCCGTTTTCCGAGGCCGCTGGATTCGAGCGTGGCGCAGGCCATCCCG
>Ga0335078_10003806_pt1 | contig 22443 bp, 20 predicted proteins | sample Lox_Sample_32_FD_206711 | JGI IMG/M metagenome (GOLD analysis project Ga0335078, IMG submission 206711) | Soil microbial communities from Loxahatchee National Wildlife Refuge, Florida, United States - Lox_Sample_3.2 | ecosystem: Environmental > Terrestrial > Soil > Wetlands | place: USA... | reverse complement strand
GCGCCGCCACGGCGGATCGACCAGCGATCGCTCAGGCGCCCCCGCGTGAAGCGCTCGCCGCGGGCGGTGCGGCCGAAGACTGCGATCTCGCAGGCGAGGAGGCGCCCGGTCCCCGCGATCTCCGCGGAGGTACGCCGGTCGAGCCGCGCGCCCTCGAAGAGGATGGTCTCCTGCGGCAGCCACTCGAGCCAAGCGTCGGCCTCGACCGCGAGCGCGATCTCCTGCCGCGTGTCCGGGCCGAGCGAGCGATAGATCTTCTCCGCAGCCTGCGCGGTCACCACGGCCTCGGCGCCCGCGCCTGCGGCGATCTCAATGTGCAGACGGTCGCCACCAGCGAGGCCGCCGGAGGTGGTCACCATCACCGCGACCGGAAGATCGCCCTTGGGGGAATTGGGAAAGAGTATGCGGCAGGGCGAGCGTTGATAGAGATGCGCGAGCCTCGTCGAGCCAGTGCGGCGCTCGAAGCGGAGCTCGGCGCGACCGTCGCTTCGCTCCAGCGTCCCCTGCGCGACCGACTGCTCCCCGGCGCCCGAGCGATCAGACCGTAAGATAGCGACGGACATCGGCCTCCACCATGTCCCGTGTTTGGCCCGAGAGTACCACCTCGCCGCGGTCCATGACCACATAGGTGTCTGCGAGCGCGCGCGCGAATTCGAAATACTGCTCGACCAGCAGGATCGCGATGTCGCCGCGCGCGGCGAGCCCGCGGATCACCCGCTCGATGTCCTTGATGATCGAGGGCTGGATGCCCTCCGTGGGCTCGTCGAGGACCAGAAGGCGCGGGCGCGTGACGAGGGCCCGGGCGATCGCGAGCTGCTGCTGCTGACCGCCGGAGAGGTCGCCGCCGCGCCGGCGCAGCATGTCCTTCAGCACCGGGAAGAGCGCGAAGATCTCCTCCGGCACCGCGCGCTCGCCTGGTGGGAGCGGCGCGAACCCCGTCTCGAGATTCTCCATGACGGAAAGGCGCGGGAAGATCTCGCGCCCCTGCGGCACCAGCGCGAGCCCGCGCCGCGCGCGCTCATGCGGCCTGAGCCCGCCCAGATCCTCTTCGTCCCAGGAGATGCGGCCCGCTCGGATCGGCTGCAGGCCGAAGATCGCGCGCAGCAGGCTCGTCTTGCCGACCCCATTCCTTCCGAGGATGCACGTGACCTTGCCGCGCTCGGCCTTGACGCCGACGCGGCGGAGGATGTGGCTCGCACCGTAGTAGAGGTCGATGCCCTCGACGGTCAGCATGGGCTAGCGTCCGAGGTAGACATCGATCACGGCGGGCTGGCTCTGGACATGCTCGACCGTCCCGTCCGCGAGCACCGCGCCCTCGTGCAGCACGGTGACACGGGCGCCAAGGCTGCGCACGAATTCCATGTCGTGCTCCACCACCACCAGCGTGCGCTCGCCCGCGAGCTTGAGGATGAGCTCGGCCGTGAGCTCGGTCTCGTGATCGGTCATGCCGGCCACGGGCTCGTCCAGCAGCAGCAGGCGCTGGTCCTGCACCAAGAGCATGCCGATCTCGAGCCACTGCTTCTGCCCGTGACTGAGCGCCCCCGCAAGCGTCGCCTCGCGTCCGGACAGGCCGATCACGCGAAGTGTCTCCACGATTGCGTCACGCTGCTCGCCCGTCAGCCGCGCGAAGAGCGTGCTCAGCGCCCCACGCGGGCATTTCTGCGCGAGCTCGAGGTTCTCGAAGACGGTCAGGTTCTCGAACACCGTGGGCTTCTGGAATTTACGGCCGATGCCGAGATTGGCGATTGCGGTCTCGTCGAGACGGGTGAGATCGACGCCGCCGTCGAAGAAGACCTGGCCCGAATCGGGCCGCGTCTTGCCGGTGACGACGTCCATCATCGTGGTCTTGCCGGCGCCATTGGGCCCGATGACGCTTCGGACCTCGCCTCGCTCCACGACGAAGGAGAGGCCGTTCAGCGCCTTGAAGCCGTCGAAGCTCACGGTGACGCCGTCGAGATAAAGGAGCGGCGGCTTGGTTGATTGCGTCGCTGCAGCTTCGCTCATTGCATCGACTCCCGCGCCGCCCCGGCGGCGAGAGGCCGCCGCCGGAAGCTGAGCTGTTGCAGCGATCCCACGAGGCCCCGCGGGAAGACCAGCGTCACCAGGATGAAGAGCGCGCCGAGGACGAAGAGCCAGGTCTCCGCGAAGGAGCCCGTAAGCCAGGTCTTGAGGAGATTGACTGCGATCGCACCGACCAGCGCCCCCACGAGCGTGCCGCGTCCGCCGACCGCGACCCAGATCGCTACCTCGATCGAATTCGCGGGGGAGAACTCACTGGGGTTGATGATGCCGACCTGCGGCACGTAGAGCGCGCCCGCGATCCCCGCGAGGATCGCGGAGACCGTGAAGACGAAGAGCTTCGCATGCGCGGTCGAATATCCGAGGAAGCGCACACGGGCCTCGGCGTCGCGAAGGGCAAGGAGCACGCGGCCGAGCTTCGATGCCACGATCGCGCGGCAAACGAGGTAGCCGGCACCCAGCGCCACGAGCGAAGCGATGTAAAGCGCGCGCCGTGTAGCGGGCGCCTGGATGTCGAAGCCCAGCACGTCCTTGAAGTCGGTGAGACCGTTATTGCCTCCGAAGCCCATGTTGTTGCGGAAGAAGGCCAGCAGCAGCGCGTAGGTGAGTGCCTGCGTGATGATGGAGAAATAGACGCCGGTGATGCGCGAGCGGAAGGCGAACCAGCCGAAGACGAAGGCGAGTATCCCCGGCACCAGCAGGACCATCAGCACCGCGAAGGAGAAGTGGTCGAAGCCCCACCAATACCAGGGCAGCTCCTTCCAGTTCAGGAAAACCATGAAGTCCGGGAGGATTGGATTGGCGTAGACACCGCGCGTCCCGATCTGGCGCATGAGGTACATGCCCATGGCGTAGCCGCCGAGCGCGAAGAAGGCGCCCTGCCCCAGGCTCAAAATGCCGGCATAGCCCCAGATGAGATCGAGGCTGAGCGCCAGGAGGGCGTAGCAGGCGTATTTGCCGAAGAGCGGTATGAGATAGTCGGGAATGCGCAGCACCGAGCTCGGCCCCGGCAGGAAGTTGAGGAGCGGTACCGCGACGCACAGCACCGCCGCGGTGCCGAGATAGAATGCCCAGCCGCGACGATCGAACAGGAATTTCGGCGCCGCCGTCATGTTTCGGCGGCCCGGCCCTTGAGGGCGAAGAGGCCTCGCGGGCGCTTCTGGATGAAGAGGATGATCGCGAGCAGCACCGCGACCTTGCCGAGGACGGCACCCGCGACGGGCTCCAGGAGCTTGTTGACGATCCCGAGGCTCATGGCGCCCGCGAGCGTTCCCATGAGGTTTCCGACGCCGCCAAATACCACCACGAGGAAACTGTCGACGATATAGATGGTGCCGAGATTGGGGCTGACATTGCCGATCTGGCTCAGCGCCACACCGGCGATCCCCGCAATCCCCGAGCCGAGACCGAAGGTGAGCGCGTCGATTCGCGCGGTCGGAATGCCCATCACTGCGGCCATGTCGCGGTTCTGCGTCACCGCGCGCATATGGAGCCCGAAGGAAGTCCGCCGCAGCACCAGCGACAAGGCGATCATGACGACCGCGCAGAAGCCCAGGATCACGATGCGGTTCCAGGTGATCGTGCCGCCGCCCAAGATGTCGATCCCGCCGGTCATCCAGCTCGGGTTCGAGACCTCCTTGTTGGGCGCCCCGAAGACCGTGCGCACGAGCTGCTGCAGGACGAGGCTCACGCCCCAGGTCGCGAGCAGCGTCTCGAGCGGACGGCCGTAGAGAAAGCGGATGACGGTGCGCTCGAGCACGATCCCGGCGAAGCCCGCGACAAGGAAGGCTGCGGGCACGGAGAGCACGAGATAAAGATCGAACCACGAGGGCGGCAGCGTCGCGCGGAAGATCTGCTGCACCACGAAAGTCGTATAGGCGCCGAGCATGATCATCTCGCCATGCGCCATGTTGATGACGCCCATCACGCCGAAGGTGATCGCGAGCCCGATTGCCGCCAGCAGCAGCACGCTCCCGAGGCTCAGGCCCTGGAACAGATTCTGGGCGAAGCCGATCCACATGAGCCGGTGCTCGAGGTTGCTCTGTGCTGCGCTGAGCGCCTGCTTCACCTCAGGGTCGAGATCACCACTGTTGGCAAGCTGGCCCAGGAGCGAGCGGACCTCGGGGTCGTCGGAAGCCGAAAGCACACCGATCGCAGCGATGCGCTGCTCCTTGGTGCCGCTCATGAGCTGCGCAGCCGAGAGCGCAAGCGTCAACGCCTGCCGCACCTCCGTGTCCTGCTCCTTGGCGAGCGCGCGCTCGAGGTTCGCGGTCGATTCCGGCGTCAGGTGCCTGAGCGCGTCGCGCGCCGCAGTGAGGCGTTGACTGCGGTCGGTGCTGAATAGCGTCATCTGGCTGAGCGCGCCCGTTATCAGGCCGCGCAGGCGATTGTTGACGCGCACCTTGGTGATCGCGTCCTCCTTGACCTCGCCGAGCGCGGTACCGTCGGCGGCGTCGGTGATCTTGAAGCCGTCGCCGGAGGGCTCCGCGATGACGACGCGGTTATCGGAGGTGGTGTAAAGGAGCCCGTCGCTGAGCGCCTTCAAGACCGGGATCGCCCGACCGTCGCCGAGCTCGCCGAGTTTCTGCGCCGCCGCCTCTTTGTCGCTAAAGCTGTCGGACCCGAGCTTCGCGACCAGCTCGTGATAGTCGTCGGCGCGCGCCGACGCAGTCGCCGCCAGCAAGGCGAAGAGGACGATGAGGAGACGGCCCAGGCGGCTCATGGCTCGACCCTCGCGGGTAATGTCGCAATGATGGAAAACGGCGCGGTCCCGGCCGCCGAGGCAGCCGGGACCGTCCGTGGCGTCATGCTAGTTCACGAGCTCCTTGTACTTGGGCGCGGTGCAGTTGCCGCAGACCCAGGGGAAGCTCCAGTCCGCGATCTTGCCCTTGTCCTCGGGCAGGAACGGGCTCCATGCATCGGCCTTGATCGGCTCCTTGGTCTGCCAGACGACCTCGAACTGGCCGTTCGCCTGGATCTCCCCGATCATCACGGGCTTCGAGAGGTGATGGTTCGTGTTCATCACCGCCGTGAAGCCACTGGGAGCGCGCACCTTCTGGCCGTACATCGCCTGGCGCACCGCGTTTACGTCGGTGGTGCCGGCTTGGGCGACCGCCTGGGTCCACATCTTGAAGCCGATGTAGGTCGCCTCCATGGGATCGTTGGTCACGCGCTTATCGCTCTTGATGAACGTGTGCCATTCCTTGATGAAGGCATCGTTGGTGGGGTTCTTTACGGACTCGAAGTAGTTCCAAGCCGCGAGATGGCCCACGAGGTTCTTGGTGTCGATGCCCGAGAGCTCCTCCTCGCCGACGGAGAAGGCGACCACGGGAATGTCCGAGGCCTTGATGCCGGCATTGGCGAGCTCTTTATAGAAGGGCACATTGGCGTCGCCGTTGATGGTGGAAACCACCGCGGTCTTCTTGCCCGCCGAGGCGAACTTCTTGATCGCCGCGACTTCGGTCTGCCAATCGGAGAAACCGAAGGGCGTGTAGTTGATCATGATGTCCTCAGCCGCCACTCCCTTCGACTTCAGGAAGGCCTCGAGGATTTTGTTGGTGGTGCGGGGATAGACGTAATCGGTGCCCTCGAGCACCCAGCGCTTCACCTCTCCCCCGTCCTTGCTCATGAGGTACTCGACCGCGGGGATCGCCTGCTGATTGGGCGCGGCGCCGGTGTAGAAGACGTTGTTGGAGCTCTCCTCGCCCTCGTACTGCACGGGGTAGAAGAGGAGGCCGTTCAGCTCCTCGAAGACCGGCAGCACCGACTTGCGCGAGACCGAAGTCCAGCAGCCGAAGACGACGGCCACCTTGTCCTTTTGGATCAGCTCGCGCGCCTTCTCCGCGAAGAGCGGCCAGTTCGACGCGGGATCGACGACCACCGCCTCGACTTTCTTGCCAAGCAACCCGCCCTTCTTGTTGATGTCGTCGACCATCATCAGGACGGTGTCCTTGAGCGTGGTCTCGCTGATCGCCATCGTGCCCGACAGCGAGTGCAGCACCCCGATCTTGATCGTGTCGTCCGCTGCCCGCGCGGGCGAACCCATGCCCGGCAGCATCAGCGCGCCGGCGAGCGCCAGCGCCGCTGCGGTTTTAACTGCTCTCATTCTTTACCTCCTCTGATCTCCGCCGCTTGTGTTGAATGTCCCCCGAGGCCTCGACGCAAATTCCGGGCCAGGGCTCGCGCTGCAAGGGGCGGCAATGCCTTAGAGGCCGTCGAAACTCTCCGGCCTGAGCCGCGTGCGCCGGTGCAGCCGCGCGCATGCGGCACGACTGTCCAGATTCTACGCAATCTGCCGATTTGTTGGCCGCACCCCGTCGCGAGATGCTCCGATTGCCGGCAGAATCGGATTAGAATGCCTGCGCGCGAGTCATCGCAGCGCGAGCGGAGTCGAGGGGATTCAAGGGGCGGGCGAGTGCGAGAGAAGGAGCTGCGTCTGGCGCTGGTGTGCTTTGGCGGCGTGTCGCTGGCCATCTACATGCACGGCATCAGCAAGGAGATTTTGAAGCTCGTGCGGGCCTCGAGCGCGCTGCACGCGATCGTCGACCGCGGGGCGCGCGCGGAGGCCTCCTTCTTCGACAAAGCCGATCCCGCCGATCCCGAATACGACACCGAGGCCGTCTACTTCGACCTCCTGCGCGAGGTCGGGCGCAAGGTCGATCTCCGAGTCGTCGTCGATATCGTCGCGGGCGCCTCGGCCGGCGGCATCAACGGCACCATGCTCGCGCGCGCCATCGGCCACGATCTGCCCTTCAACGCGCTGCGGGAGCTCTGGCTCGAGAACGCCGACGTCACGGGGCTGCTGGCGCCCGAAGCTCGGGCGCATTGGTGGAGCAAATGGTACATGCGCCTCGTGCTCTGGGGTGCCATGGCGACGGGCATGATGCACCGGATCGAGGACAAGGAGGCGCGGCGCAAGCTCTCCTTCTTCCTGCGCTCGCGCTGGTTCAAGGCTCCCTTCGACGGCTTGCGCATGGCGGGGCTCATGTACGACGCGGTGCTGAGCATGGGGACCCCGCGGGACGCCAAGGCCTCGCTGCTGCCCTCGGGCCAGCACCTCGACCTCTTTGTCACCGTCACCGACCACTACGGCTACCAACAGCTCATCCAGATTCACGACCCCCCTCTGATCCACGAACGCGAGCATCGGCATATCCTGCGCTTCGGCTACCGACGCTGGCCGAGCGGCGAGATCGAGAGCGACTTCGAGCTCGTGAACGCGCCGGCCCTCGCCTTCGCCGCGCGCGCGACCTCGTCCTTTCCCGGCGTCTTCCCGGCCGCGCGCATCGTCGAGATGGACGCTCTGGTCGCGCGCCGCGAATCCGCCTGGCCGGGACGCCAGACCTTCATCGCCCGCAATTTCGACCGCTACCTCCGCGCCAATATCGAGCCCGCCGAGGCAGCCTTCCTCGACGGCAGCGTCCTCAACAACAAGCCCTTCCGCGAGGCGATCCAGGCGATCGCGGGCCGGCCCGCCTACCGCCAGGTCGACCGGCGCCTCGTCTACATCGAGCCGGATCCCGCGCGCGCGGCGACGGCGTTTCATCACAAGCCTCCGGGCTTCTTCTCGATGCTCAAGGGCGCGCTCTCGGACATCCCCCGCAACGAGCCGATCGCCGACGAGCTCGTCTACGTCAACGGCTTCAATGAGCGCGTCCGGCGCCAGAAGTCGATCGTCGAGGCGGCGCGGCCGGAGATCACCACGGTCGTCGCGAGCGCGCTCGGCCCCCGGCTCGACGGACTCCTCTCCGTCCACGAGATTCGCCATTGGCGCGAGGCCATGAACGCACGCGCCGCGAGCGACGCGGGATTCGCATACGAGGGCTATGTCCGCCTCAAGCTCGCTTCCGTGCGGGCCTTCGTTGCGCAATCGATCATGGGGCTCCGCGGCGTCCCGCAACGCTCGCCCTTCGCGCGCGCAATCTCGGAAATCCTCGAGGCCTGGGCGGTCGATGCCGGCTGCGTCTATCACCGCGATGCCCCGGCCGCCGATTCCGGCAAGCTCCCGCCCTGGCTCGTTCTCCTGCTCGCCTTCGACGTCGATTTCCGCAAGCGACGACTCCACTTCCTGATCCAGGGGCAGAACCGGCTCTATCGGTTGCTCGACCATGCGGAGTATGCGGGCGTGAGCCCGGCGGTCGTCGACCGCCTGAAGCGCGACTTCTATCACTGTCTCGGCGAGCTGCGGCGGCGCGAGCAGGCAGATTTCTTCAAGCCATCGACGCGGGACATGGCGCACGAGATTTTCGCGACGGCGCCCACGGCCTCGGAGGCGCGCGACATCGAGGCCTATGCCAGGGACTTCGCGCGGAGGCAGGGGGCGTCGATCCGTCTGCTCGTGGATCGGCTCGCGGCCGAGATCGATCTCGACGCCAGCACCGACGACATCGACCGGCTGCTCGCGGAAATGACGCCGGAGGCCTGGCCGCTCGTTGCGCGCCGCGAGATCATGGTGAACTACCTGGGTTTCCCCTTCTGGGACATCCTGACCTTTTCCGTCACCTCCTGGCGCGAGGCCGGCGAGTTCGACGAGGTGCTGGTCGACCGGATCAGTCCCGCCGACGTGCGCACGCTCCGCGATTTCGGCACCGCCGAGGGACTCAAGGGCACGGGCATGGGGCATTTCGCGGCCTTCTTCTCGCGCGCCTACCGCGAGAACGACTATCTGATCGGGCGACTCCATGGCGTCGACCGCGTCATCGACATCGTCTGCGACGCCGCCGGCCCCGGACCCACGCGCGACATCGACGTCCTCGCCCTGAAGCGCCGCGCCTTCGAGACGATCCTCGATGCCGAGGAGAAAGCGCTCCCGCACAGCGCCGATCTCATCGCGCGGCTGCGGCGCTCGATTGCAGCGATGGGCTCGGGAAGTGGCGGTACGGGACAGAGCTAGGTCGAGGTTGCCCCTCGCGCGCTTGCCACGCCGCGCGATCCTCTGCGATCCTCGGCCCATGAGCCTCTACTACCTGCAGAAGCTGCTCTATCAGATCAATCGCGATCCGGAGATTCGCAAGCGCTTCGAGGCGGATCGCGAGGGGGTCCTCGCGGGCTACGAGCTCTCCGCGGAGGAGCTGGGCGCGATCCGCGGGCCCGACATCGGCCTCCTCTACGTGCTCGGCGTCAACGGCCAGATCCTCATGCACTATGCGGCGATGTGCGGCTTCGAATGGAACGCCTATCTCGAGGCGATGCGCGAGGGTGTGCGACGGCACGGGCCGGTGCGCGCCGGACTCTACAAGCTCGTGGAGGATTGAACCGTGCCGCTGGTCTTCGCGGGCGTTTGCAGTCACGCCCCCGGCATCACCAATCGGCCGGAGCGCGCCGAGGCGCGACAGCGCGAGCGGCTCTACGCGGGTTTCGAGCGCCTGCGCCTCGCGATCGAGGCGGCGCGGCCCGATGCGCTCGTGATCGTCGCGGCCGAGCACTTCGCCAATTTCTTCATGAACAACATGCCGGCCTTCGCAATGGGGATGGCCGAGCACTACGAGGGGCCGATCGAGGACGAGAAGTGGCTGGGCATCCCGCATGCGCGCGTGCCCGGCAATCGCGATCTCTCGCTGCGCCTCGTCTCGCGCGTGATGCAGGAGGTAGACGTCGCCTATGCCGAGGAGTGGAAGCTCGACCACGGCATCATGGTCCCGCTGCACTTCCTGACGCCGCGCTGGGATCTTCCTATCGTTCCCGCGAACATCAACTGCCAGGGCCCGCCGCTGACTCCGCTGCACCGCGCCTATGCTTTCGGCCGCGCGCTCCGGAGCGCCTGCGATGAGGCGCCGGAGCGGCTTGCGCTCCTCGGCACCGGTGGCATCTCGCATTGGCCGGCCACTCCCAACTCCGGCAAGATCAACGAGGCCTGGGACCGCGAGTTCCTCGCGCGCTGGGCCGAGAACCGCCGCGACGCGCTCCTTTCTTATACGGATGCCGAGACCTATCGCGACGGCGGACAGGGCGGCTTCGAGATCCGCACCTTCATCACCGTCGCGGGCGCCGCTCAAGGATCGACCGGCGAGATCTGGTGCTACGAACCGATCCCGGTCTTCGCAGTCGGCTGCACGATCGGCATCATTAAATCGCTGTAAGAAAGGGATCTCCTCTCGGGCCTACAGGGGCGAGCGCTCGTCATCCTGTTGCCGCCCTTCGAGATTCTACCGAATGCGCCCGCGCTTCGCGCGATCTCGCGGCCCTTGTATTTGGTATCGCTCGAACCAGTTCTTCGCGTGCGTGCGCCAAAGAACGGAGCCTAGCCCATTTCTGACCGGCCTCTCATCGTCTTCGATGTCAACGAGACGCTCCTCGACCTCGAGACGATGGCGCCGACCTTCGAGCGCATCTTCGGCGAGAAATCGGCGATGCGGCTGTGGTTTGCAAACCTCATCCTCTATTCGGCGGCTCTCACGGTGGCCGGACAATACGTGCCGTTCACGGATATCGGCGGCGCCGTCATGAAGATGCTCGCGGACACGCGCGGCGTCGAGATTCGGGATACCGACAAGAAGGAGCTTACGGAGAAATTCTCGACGATGCCGCCGCATCCGGAAGTGCCCACGGCGCTCCGCAAGCTGAAGGACGCCGGCTTCCGCCTCTTCACCCTCACCGACAACCTGCTGGAGGTCCAAAGTCGCCAGTTGGAGCATGGGGGCATCCTCAGCCTCTTCGAGCGCCGCTTCAGTGCGGATGCTGTGAAACGGCATAAGCCCGCGCGCGAGGCCTACGCTTATGTCGAGAGGGAGCTGCAGGCGAAGCCGTCACGGCTTTGCCTCATCGCGTGCCACACTTGGGACACGCTGGGTGCCGTGGCGGCCGGCTGGGAGGCCGCTCTCATCCGGCGAGCAGGGAACGATGTGCTCTCGGTCGGTCCTCAGCCGCAGATCGTCCTCGACGATCTCGACGCGGTTGCTGATCGACTCATCGCCCGGCACGTCGCCTAGCGGAGCGTCCTGCAAATTCGATCGGCCCGGCGTCCGGGCGAAGGGAGCGAACCATGACGGCAGGAGGCGGTCCCACCATCGTACTGGCGCACGGCGCCTGGGCTGATGGCTCGAGCTGGGAAAAGGTAATCCGCGGACTCCGTGCCGCCGGCCTCACATCGGTCGCGACACCGCTTCCGCTCACGTCATTGACGGACGATGTGGCGGCGCTCGATCGCACGATCGACCGAATTGCCGGCCCCGTCATCCTCGCCGGACATGCCTATGCTGGCGCGGTAATTGCGGGCACGCGCGCAGCGAAGGTCAAGGCACTCGTCTACGTCGCGGCGCTTGCGCCGGACGAAGGCGAGACTGTTTCCGACGTTTTTTATCGCGGCCGACCGCATCCGAAAGCGCCGAAGCTCGCGCCCGACGCGCAGGGGCTCATCTGGTTGCCGGAGGACGCATTCGCGACTGCCTTCGCGCCGAACGCGTCTCCCGAAGAGCAGTCCGTGCTCTATGCGGTGCAGCGTCCGATCGCAGTTCCCTGCATTAGCACGAAGGTTGGACGGCCGCTTTGGCGTGAGCGGCCCACCTGGTATCTGCTGGCCGAGGCCGACCGCATGATCGTGCAGGAAAACCAGCGATACATGGCGGAACGGATGCGGGCCCGCGTGCGCACGCATCCCGCCGATCACACGCCCATCGTGACCGCGCCTTCCGCCGTCGTGGACATCATTCGCGAGGCCGCCGGAGAGGTGCGGGATCGTTGAATCGAGGCTCTCATCGGGAGGAAGTGCGCCATGACCGCCATCAAATATCGAACGGCCGAGGTAGATGGCTTCCGCATCTTCTATCGTGAAGCGGGCGCGCCGGGTGCCCCGAAGCTCCTGCTGCTGCATGGCTTCCCGAGCGCGAGCCATATGTTCCGCGACCTCATTCCGCTCCTGCAGGATCGCTTTCATATCGTCGCTCCCGACCTCCCGGGCTTCGGCCGATCGGACATGCCGGGCCGAGGCTGCACCTTCGACGCGATCGCGCAGAGGATCGACCGCTTCACGGAAATCGTCGGCTTCGATCGCTATGCCGTTTACGTCTTCGACTATGGCGCGCCGACCGGATTCCGGTTGGCGGTGAAGCATCCGGAGCGGATCGCCGCGATCATCTCTCAAAACGGCAATGCCTACGTCGAGGGCCTGAGTGAGGGTTGGACGCCGATCCGCGCCTACTGGGAGGAACCATCGGCGGCCAACCGGCAGGCGCTGCGCCAGTTCCTCAAGCCCGAGACGACCGCCTGGCAATATACGCATGGCGTGCCGGACCCGAGCGCCGTCTCTCCCGACGGCTATTCGCTCGACAACTTCTATCTGGCCCGCCCTGGGGCGGACGAGCTTCAGCTCGACCTCTTCGGCGACTATAAAAGCAACGTCGCGCTCTACCCGACCTTCCAAGCTTATTTCCGGGCCCACAAGCCGCCGTTCCTGGCGGTGTGGGGGAAGAACGATCCGTTCTTCCTTCCGCCGGGCGCCGAGGCGTTCAAGCGCGACATTCCCCGCGCCATCGTCCGCTTCTTCGACACTGGGCATTTCGCGCTGGAGACGCACGCCGCCGAGATCGCTGCGGCGATTGGCGACTTTCTTGCGCACTGAATACGGTGCCGCGCCGTTGCCAGGGCGAGCACCCTGGCTTATTGTACTGGGGTCGATCGCAGGTTCACTCGGGGAGGTTCGCCATGACCAGCCCTCGTTGGACACCTCGCTTCGTCGGACTAAAACGATTGATTGTCTCTGTGGTCGTCGCCGCATTCGCTGCGACGGCGCTCACCGTCTGCGGCGCTTCCGCGGACGAAAAATGGACCAAGATAGATTGCGCGGGCGGGGATGCGCATCTGCTGCCGCCGAGCGGCATGACGGCCGACTGCTTCGAGGGACCATTCAGCCAGACCCAGGGGCAGAACTATGCATGCAGACTCTCCAACTATGCCTTCGGACTCCCGCCGGAGTCGCAGGGAGCGCGCTTCTATGCGCGAGTGAAGTATCCCAGAAAAGGCGGCAAGGTCTGCGCCACGATCCCGTTCCCGGACCCCGAGAAAGCGATGCAGCACGTCAATCCGTTCGTCGAGAACCAGGCGACGAACTGGTCTGCCATGCAGGCTTCCGGCGGCGACATCGAGCTCATGTTCTTCGACGCGAAGAATCAGAAGCGCGAAGGCAAATGCTTCACCTTCACGAAGCTGGGGCCGGTTGCGGGATACTCGGGCAAAGGTCACCTCTTCACGATGATCGGATTTTTCTGCAAGGCGCCCGGCCAGCCCGTCGATGCCGCGGCGGCGGTCGCGACGATCAATGCGATCCAGGTGAAAACCGACTAGCTCCGGCTAGGTGGCGTAGACCGCTGCGGGCGAAGGGCGGTTCGAGATCTCAGAGATCGTGACGATCTCTGCCGGGAGGAGCTGCGGAGCGGCCTCGCCCTTGCGCCATATATAATAAGTGTTCTGGCGGTTTCCGTTGACGGCGACGACCTTGTGGTTTCCCTTGGTGTCGATCGCGTGGATGGTGACGCGGTTGATGAGGCCGCCCTTCAGGGCGCGCATGTCCTCAGCGGCCTCGCGCACCGCCGCCTCGACGCTCATGCCCATCTTCATGTAGAGCACGACCGCGCGTGCCGTGCCCGCGCGGATCGTCATCTCGCCGGCGCCGGTGCAGGCGCAAGCGCCATAGCGCGTGTCCGCATACATGCCCGCGCCGATCACCGGCGAATCCCCGAGCCGGCCCGGATATTTCCAGCCCCAGCCGGAGGTGCTGACGCCGCCGCAGATTTGCCCGCTCGCGTCCTGCGCGATGAAGGTCGTGGTGTCGCGCCCGCGCTCGGGATCGACCGCGTGCTTGCAGAGCTCGATGAGGGGCACGTCGGGCCAGCGCTTCCGGTCTGCCGCGGGCACCTCCGCCTCGAACCAGTTGCGCCAGACGCGCGCGGAATCCGCGATCAGATTCTCGCCGGGCTCCGCGCCGATCTCGCGCGCGAACCGCTCCGCGCCGGAGCCCGCGAGAAAGACATGCGGCAGGCGTTGCAACACGGCGCGCGCAATCGAGATCGGGTGCAGGTAGCCCTTGATCGCGCCGACCGCGCCGGTGCGCAGCGTCGTGCCGTCCATGACGGCGGCATCGAGCTCGACCTCGCCCAGGAGATTGGGCCAGCCGCCGCGGCCCACGGTGCGGATGCTCTCATCGATCTCAACGAGCTTGATTCCCGCCTCGATCGCATCGAGGGCGGGCTTTCCTTCCGCGAGCAGCCGGGCCGTCACGGGAACACCGGGCGTACCTTCGTTGTTGGTGACGACGATCATCTCGACTGCCTCCGGCGGGGTTTGTCAGCTCGGAATTGGCTGATAGGATCACGCTAGCAGCGGGAGAACGAGGTGTCATCGCCGTCGTGACTCCGGCGCCGCCAAGGGAGGATCACGGGATGAACCGCATGGACGGGAAGGTCGCGCTGCTCTCGGGCGCGGCGCGCGGCATCGGCGCGGAGACGGCGCGGCTGATGGCGAAGGCCGGCGCCAAGATCGCGATCGGCGACATTCTGGACGAGCGCGGGCGCGAGACCGTGCGGCGCCTGGAGGCCGCGGGCGCGGATGCGCTCTACGTCCATCTCGACGTCACCAGCGAGGAGGATTGGACCGCGGCGGCCGGCAAGACGGTCGAGCGTTTCGGCGGACTCGATGTGCTCGTCAACAACGCCGGCATTTTCCTGGGGAAGAGCCTCGAGGAGGCGAGCGTCGCGGAATGGCACCGGCTCTGCGCGATCAACCTCACGGGGGTGGTGCTCGGCACCAAGCTCGCGCTACCCGCGCTTCGCGAGCGTGCGAAAGCAAGCAAGCACGGCAGCGCCATCGTCAATCTCTCCTCGATCGCGGGCATGGTGGGCTCGCAGATGGACCCGCTCTATTCCATGACCAAGGGCGGCGTCACCACCTTCACCAAGGCGACCGCGCTCGAATTCGCGCGCAAGGGCTATCGGATCCGCGTCAATTCCATCCATCCCGGAGTGATAGACACCGACATGGGGGCGCAGACGCTGGCGACGCGCGCGCGCAACCTCGGCACCAACGACATCGACGCCGCGCGAAAGCAGACTCTGGCCGCGCATCCGCTGGGCCGCCTCGGCACCGCCGAGGACATCGCACGCGGAATCGTCTTCCTCGCCTCCGACGATGCCGGATTCATGACCGGCAGCGGTCTCGTCGTCGATGGCGGCTATACCGCGCAGTAATCGGAGGTTCCCATGCGGGCCGTGGTGTTCAAGGGCGAGCGCGAGCTGGAGTTGATGGAGGTTCCCGACCCATCTCCAGGACCGGGCGAGGTGGTGCTGGAAATCAAGGCCTCGGGCATGTGCGGGAGCGATCTCAAATTCTATCGCGCTGCGCGCGGCGCCTCGTCCGCCCTCGGCCTAGGCGGCGCCAGCGGGCCGGTGATCGCGGGGCACGAGCCCTGCGGCGTCGTCGCAGCGGTCGGATCCGGCGTCGATCCGAGCCTTGCCAAGCCCGGCGCGCGCGTGATGGTGCATCACTACAAGGGTTGCGGTGTCTGCGAGCATTGCCGTGTCGGCTGGTCGCAGCTCTGCCCGGAGGGAATCGTCGTCTACGGCGTGACGGGACATGGTGCGCATGCGCCGCTCATGAAGGTGCCCGCGAGCACGCTCGTTCCGCTCCCCGAGGCGCTCTCCTTCGAGACCGGTGCTGCGATCTCCTGCGGCACCGGTACCGCCTATGGCGCGCTCCGCCGCATGAACATCTCCGGCCGCGACACGATTGCCGTGATCGGGCAGGGCCCGGTCGGCCTCTCGGCGACGCAGCTCGCCGCCGCCATGGGAGCCCGCGTCATCGCCGTCGATCCGAGTCCCGAGCGGCTCTTGCGCGCGCGCGAGTTCGGCGCGGAGACCGCGCTCGATCCGCGCGCCTACGACCCCGTGGGCGCGATCAAGGAATTGACGCACGGCCGCTGCGCCGATCTCACCCTCGACACTTCCGGCACGCCCGCGGGCCGCATCGTCGCGATCCGCAGCGCGCGCACCTGGGGCACGGTTTGCTTCGTCGGCGAAGGCGACACCGTCACCATCGAGGTGAGCCCGGACATGCTGCGGAAGCAACTCACCATCATCGGTTCCTGGACCTTCTCGGTGACGGGTCAGGCGGATTGCGCGCGTTTCGTCGAGGAGCGCGGCGTCGATGTCGATCGCCTCTTCACCCATCGCTGGCAGCTCGAGCAGGCCGCTGAGGCCTACCGCGTCTTCGACACGCAGACCGCGGGCAAGGGCGTGTTCCTGATGTAAGGCCGACCTCCATGCGGCTCGCCGATCTTCCGACCCCCTGCCTCGTCCTCGACCGGGACAAACTCGAGCGCAATCTCGCGATCATGTCGGCGGCGGTGCGGCGGAACGGCGTGGCGCTCCGCCCGCACATGAAGACCGCGAAGAGCGTCGAGGTGGCTCGCCTCGCAACCGCCGGCGAGGTCGGCGGCATCGCAGTCTCGACGCTCGCCGAGGCCGAGCACTTCGCCGCCGCGGGCTTCCGCGACATCCTCTACGCCGTCGCCATCGTGCCCGCGAAGCTCGATCGCGCGGCAGCACTCCGCCACGCGGGCGTCGATCTCAAGCTCGTCACCGACGATCCCGCAACCGCCGCCGCCATCGCAGCGCACGCGCGCGCGGCGGGGTGCGATCACCGCGTGCTCGTCGAAGTCGATTGCGGCGAGCATCGCAGCGGCGTGGACGCCGCGAGCGCGGCGCTGCCCGAGGTCGGCCGCGCGTTGGGGCCGCTCTGCGCGGGCGTCATGACGCATGCCGGTCATTCCTACGATTGCCGCAGCCTCACCGAGATCGAGACCGTAGCGGAGGCCGAGCGCGCGACCGCGGTCGCTGCAGGCGAGCGGCTGCGCGCCATCGGCCTTGCTGTGCCCATCGTTTCCGTGGGCTCGACGCCGACGGCGCTGCATGCGCGGAGTCTCGCTGGTGTCACGGAGACGCGGCCAGGCGTTTACATGTTCCAGGACCTGTTCCAGACGCAGATTCATTCCGGCCCGCCCGAGAACATGGCGGTGACGGTGCTCGCGAGCGTGATCGGGCGGCGTCCCCTAGAGAACCGCTTCCTCATCGACGCCGGGGGCATGGCGCTCTCGAAGGATCGCAGCACGGCCTCCGCGCCGCGGGATTGGGGATTCGGCCTCGTGCTCGACATCGACGGCGAGCGCGGCTTCGGCGACGCCGTGGTCGAGCGCGCCAATCAGGAGCACGGCATCGTCTGTGCGCCGACACCGCTGCCCTTCGGCCGGCTCGCGGTCGGCGCGCGCGTCCGTGTCGCGCCCAATCACGTCTGCATGACGGCCGCACAGTACGACCGCTATCATGTGATCGCAGGCAGCGACACCGTTGTAGACGTCTGGGAACGGGTGAACGGATGGTGACGTTCCATCGCTTCGGGCGCGAAATCCGGGCCGAGGTTGCGATATGAGTCGATTGGCCAATCTCGCGGAGATGATCGAGGCGCACGCTCGCATCTCGCCGGAGAAGATCGGCGCGCGCGACCTCGACCGTGCCATGACATTCCGCCAGTGGAACGAGCGCTCGCGGCGGCTCGCGAACGCCCTCCTAGGGATCGGACTTTCAAAGGGCGATCGCATCTGCGTGCTCGCCTACAATTGCGTGGAATGGCTGGAGATCTACGTTGCGGCGGCATTGTCGGGCCTCGTCGCGGTTCCCATCAACTTCCGCCTCGTCGGTCCTGAGATCGAATACGTGATCCGCGACTGCGACGCCCGAGCGCTCATCGTGCAGCAGGCGCTGCTCGCCGCGGTCGAGGCGCTCGGCGATTCGCTTCCGTTCGGCCCTGAGCACCTGATCGTCTTCGGAGGGAGCCGCGAGCCCGCGGGGATCCGCTCCTACGAGACGCTGATCGCGAGTGCGAGCGATGCGCGACCGCAGGTCTCTATCGACGCTGCCGATCCCTGGACCCTCATGTACACCTCCGGCACCACCGGGAAGCCGAAGGGCGCGATCCGCAGTCACCGCGGCAGCGCGATGATGTCGCTGGTGTCGGAGGCGGAGATGTCGCTCACGCTGCGCGACACGGCGCTATTGACCATGCCGATGTGCCACGCGAACTCGCTCTATTTCTTCGGTGCCTTCGCTTATTGCGGCGCCGCTTGCTCGGTTTACAGCCGCCGGAGCTTCGACCCCGAGCATTTCCTGCGCACTCTCTCGCAGGGCGGCGTCACCTTCACCTCCCTGGTGCCGACGCATTACATCATGATGCTGGACCTGCCGCGTGCGGTGCGCGAGCAGTGCAATGTCGATGCCGTCAGCAAGCTCATGATCTCCTCCGCGCCTGCGCGCCGCGAGACCAAACTCGGAATCATGGACTATTTCCGGAATTCCGGCCTGTTCGAGTTCTACGGCTCGACCGAGGCCGGTTGGGTCACGATGCTGCACCCGGACGAGCAGCTCACGAAGCTTGGCTCGGTCGGGCGCGAATGCGTGGGCTCACGGCCGATCCGGCTCCTCGACGCGGAGGGTAACGAGGTTTCCGACGGCGAGCCGGGCGAGCTTTACTCCTGCAACGACTACACCTTCGACGGTTACTGGAAGCTGCCGGAGAAGACGAAGGAGGCGTTCCGCGGCGACTACTGCACCGTAGGCGATCTCGCGCGCCGGGACGAGGAGGGCTACATCTATCTCGTCGACCGCAAGAGCAACATGATCATCTCCGGCGGCGAGAACGTTTATCCCTCGGAGGTCGAGGCCGTAATCGGCGCCCACCCGGCCGTGAAGGACGTGGCGGTGATCGGCGTCGCCGACGCGAAATGGGGCGAGCGCGTTCACGCCGTCATCATTCTCAGGGGGGGCATGGCCCCGGCACCCGACGAGATCATCGACTGGTGCCGGAGCCGCATGGCCGGCCACAAACGGCCGCGCTCGGTCTCATTCCTCGCGGAGGAAGAGATGCCGCGAACCGCCACCGGGAAGATTCTGCATCGCGCGCTCCGCCAACGGCTGGAGCGGGGCGAGGAGGGAGAGAAACGATGACACGCGCCGCAAGCAAGCCGGTCGATCTCAACGCCGACGAGCGGTCCTGCGCTGCCTGGATCGCAAAGTTTCTGAAGGCTCGCGGCATCGACCGCATCTTCGGACTGCAAGGCGGGCATATCCAGCCGATCTGGGATCACGTCGCGCGGCAGGGCATTCGTATCATCGACGTGCGCGACGAGGGCGCGGCAGTGCACATGGCTCACGCGCATGCGGAACTCGCGGGCGGCTTCGGCGTGGCGATGGTGACGGCAGGGCCGGGCGTCACCAATACGGTGACCGCGATTGCAAACGCCTCGCTCGCGCGCGCGCCGGTTCTGCTGATCGGCGGCTGCACCTCGCGTCCGCAAGCGAATATGGGACCGCTGCAGGACATTCCACATGTCGACATCCTCCGTCCCGTGACGCGCACCGCGCGGACCGCGCGGGTCGCGGATCAAGTTATCCGTGAGCTCGATGAGGCCGTCGCGCGCGCCATGGGCGATGCAGGCGAGCCCGGACCCGTCTACCTCGAAATCCCCACGGATGTGCTCCGGACGCACGTTCCGCCGCAGCTCGTACTCGCGGAGTGGATGCATGCGAAAGCGCCACGCCTTCTCCCGCCGGACCCAGCGATCGTTGCAGAGGCCGTCGAGGTCTTCTGGTCGGCTAAACGACCCCTCGTCATCAGCGGACGCGGCGCGCGCGGGTCGAGCGAGGCGCTGGTGCGGTTCCTCGACGCAAGCGGCGCGCTCCATCTCGACACGCAGGAGAGCCGCGGCCTAGTGCCCGCGGATCATCCCGCAAACGCCGCCGCCGTCCGCGCCGCCGCGATGGCCGAGGCGGATGTGGTGCTGCTGATCGGGCGGAAGCTCGACTATCAGGTCGGCTACGGCTCGCCGGCGGTGTTTCCGAACGCGCGCTTCATCCGCCTTGCGGATTCCGCAGGCGAGCTCATCGACAATCGCCGGGGACAGCCGGAATTGCTGGCCTCGCCGCATCTCGCCCTCGCGGCGATGGTCGAGACCGCGGGAAACCGGGAGCGCGGCCTCGACAGGAGCTGGGTCGCGGGATTACAGCGCCGGCATCGCGACCGGATTGCCGCGAGCGCCGAGGCGAAAGACAAACCGACGATGGGTGCCGACGGCAAGATCCATCCGCGCGTGATCTTCGATGCGATCGCCGAGATCGCCGATCCCAACTATGTCGCGATCGCCGACGGTGGCGATCTCCTGAGCTTCGCGCGGACCGGCCTTACCGCGCGGACTTACATGGATGCCGGCGCCTTCGGCTGTCTCGGGGTCGGCGTGCCCTTCGCGGTCGCAGCCGCACTCGCGCTGCCGGATCGGCAGGTGATCTCCGTCAACGGCGACGGCGCTTTCGGCATCAACGCGATGGAAGTGGATACCGCCGTTCGCCACGGCGCCAAGGCCGTCTTCATTGTCTCCAACAACGCCGCCTGGAACATCGAGCGGCTCGACCAGGAGATGAATTATGGCGGCCGTGTAGTCGGGACGACCTTGCGCCACTCCGACTATGCCGCGATGGCGCGCGCACTGGGTGCGCATGGCGAGCGGGTCGAGCGTGCCGCCGACCTCCCGGATGCGCTCCGCCGGGCGCTCGCGAAGGCACCGGCCGTTGTCGACGTCGTGACCTCGCAGACGGTCCTCTCGTCCGACGCGCAAAAGGGGCTCGGTTTCGTGCCGGACTACCAGGCGCTCACCGCCTGGGACGAGGCGGAGCGGAAGCGACGCGAGCCGCGGTAAAACCGCGGAGTATTGACCGTGGCCCGAATGTCGCAGGACAACCAGCGGCAGTCCGTGCCATTGTTCACCCCTGCGGATTCACCTCGGAGGAGAAAACGGCAATGCGGTTTCTCACTCTAACAGTACTCTCCGTGGCGAGTGTCGCCGTGGCCGCGACGAATGGGCACTCGCAGCCGCCGCCGGGATTCAGCTTCCACTACATCGATGCCGAGCGGGCCGCGGGGCAAAAGCTCTTCAACGATCACTGCGCCTCGTGCCACGCCTCGACGAGGCAGGCGTTCGGGCCGAGCCTCAACGGGGTGGTTGGGCGGAAAGCGGGATCGGTCGCGGGCTGGCCCTATTCCGACGCGCTCAAGGGTTCCGGCGTGGTCTGGACGGAGGAGAATCTCCTGAAGTGGCTCGCGGACCCCGCGACCTTCGTTCCCCACGCGCTCATGCCGCACGTGGCATTCAGCGATCCCGCAGAGCGCGTCTATGTCGTCGAGTACCTCAAGAGCCTGAAGGCTCGTTGAGAGTCAGGCGCGCGGCTAGACAGGGGGACGACAGATCTAATCGCCTTCCTTCAGCCGGTATCCGACCCCGGTCTCCGTGAGGAGATAGCGGGGACGCGTCGGGTCCTCCTCGAGCTTCTCGCGCAGCGTCCGCACGTAGACGCGGAGATACTGCACGTCCTCGGTATGCGCGGGACCCCAGACCTCGCGTAGGATGAATTGATGGGTCAGCACTTTGCCCGCATGCATGACCAGGAGACGCAGCAGGTCGTACTCGCGGGCCGAGAGCTTCACTTCGTTCCCCTTGAGCGTGACCACGCGTCGCACCAGATCCACCGCGAGGTCGCCGCAGCGGAAGATCGGCGCCTCGCCCTGTTCCTGGAGACGGTGGCGAAGAGCCGTCCGCACACGCGCGACGAGTTCGTCCATGCCGAAGGGTTTCGTCACGTAGTCGTCGGCACCGAGGTCGAGCGCCGCGACCTTACCCTTTTCGTCGGCGCGCACGGAGAGCACGATCACCGGCACCAGCGAGGTCCGCCGGATTTGCTGCAGTACTTCGAGTCCGTCGATGTCGGGCAGGCCGAGATCGAGGACCAGCAGGTCGGGCTTCTCGCGCGTGGCGCTCTCGATCCCGGCCCGCGCGGTCTCCGCCTCCAGTACCTCGTAGCCCTGTTCGCCGAGGCCCGTGCGCAGAAAGCGGCGGATCGCCGCCTCGTCGTCGACGACGAGAATTCGCGGCCGCTTGGTCATCGCGGCGTCTCCAGCGCGGTCGCGGCTACCGGGGCGACCGGTAGCTCAATGGTGAAGCGTGCGCCCGAGCGGTCGCCTCGGTTAGCGGCGCTGACTCTCCCGCCCATGCCTTCGACGAATCCGCGGCAGATCGCGAGGCCGAGCCCGGTGCCGGCTGGGCGCGAGTCTCCTGCATGGGCGCGGTGGAATTTGTCGAAGATGCGCTCGATCTGATCCGGCGGGATACCTTCGCCCTCGTCCTCGACCGCGACAGCCACGCGCTCGCCCTCGCGGTGCGCAGCGATCCGTATCGATGAGCCCTTGGGGGCGTATTTGCCGGCATTGTCGAGGAGATTGAAGAGCGCCTGCTCTAGGAGCGGCGGATCCGCCTCGAGCATCGGCAGGTCCGAGGGCAGGTCGACCTGGACCCGATGCTGCTCGAGGATGCGGGTCGCGCGGCGAAGCGCCGTCTCCACG
>Ga0335078_10003805_pt1 | contig 22444 bp, 23 predicted proteins | sample Lox_Sample_32_FD_206711 | JGI IMG/M metagenome (GOLD analysis project Ga0335078, IMG submission 206711) | Soil microbial communities from Loxahatchee National Wildlife Refuge, Florida, United States - Lox_Sample_3.2 | ecosystem: Environmental > Terrestrial > Soil > Wetlands | place: USA... | reverse complement strand
ACGACTTTCACGGCGAATACGAGTGGCAGATGTTTCTGAAGCGGATTCGGATGGTTTTCCCCGACCGGCCCATCGTGGAGATTCCCGACAACGATCCGATCTTCCACACAATCTACGATCTCGATGACCGTTACCAAGTCCCCGGCGCCGAGCATTTGGGCGTCGGCTACAAAATCCCGGATTACCCGCAGGGCCCTGACGATGGCAAGGGTGCACACTGGCGTGCAATTCGCGACGACAAGGGGCGCATTATGGTCGCTATTTCCTTCAACTCGGATCTGGGCGATTCGTGGGAGTGGTCCAACCGGCCGGAATATCCCGAAAGGTATTCCGATCTCGGCTTTCGCCTCGGGATCAACTACATCGTCTACGCGATGACCCACTAATTTCTTAAGGTTAGAGGCGAGTCCGCAAAAATTCTACGAGCACATATCCGATGAGAGACGCGACCAGCGCAATCTCAAAGTTGGAAAGCGTGAAAACGTCCAGGAGCGCCCAATCGAAACCCTTGGTTCGTCCGGCGCCCGAGCGCTCGAACTCCCCCATCAGGAGATTGGAATAAAAGAGGAAGATGATGAATCCGATCTCAACCAGAGCTCGCGTCGCGACCTTCTTCAATGGCCAATCTGCTCCAGGACAATGGACGTTGGCCCTCATCATGCCATGCGGAGAGAGCGCCCACAACGAAAGTCGGAAATGGACTTTTGGCCGAAATGAGGCCTACTCTGTTGCCTACAATTTTTCAGCGCGAGGAGAGTGAATGAGCTGTCCGATTTGCGGGAAGCGCCCGCCGAAGCGGTTCTGCCCGGCCAAAGGGGAGAAAATCTGCGCACTCTGCTGCGGCCAGGAGCGCGAGGTTACGATCGACTGCCCGGTTGATTGCGCACACTTAATCTCGGCGCATCGCTATGAGACGGAGCATCGCAAGCCGCCGTCAGCCCAGGAATTTCCCTATCGCGAGGTTCAGGTTGAGCCGGATTTCGTCTACGAGCACTGGCACGTGATCCACAGCCTCGCATCGCTGATTCTGCGTTCCCATATCCAGAACAAAGAATTGACCGATTCGACCGCTATCGCTGCGATCGAGGCGTTGGCCGTAACCTATCGGACGCTTGGCACCGGCATTTACTATGAGCGTCCGCCTGATGCGCCGATGGCTCGCGCTTTGTACGACCAGCTGACAGAAACGCTGCAGGAATCACGACAGGCGGAAGCGGCTCACACTGGTCTGCCAGCGTTGCGCGACTCCGAGGTTTTCCGATTACTGGTATTCTTCATCCGCGTGGCAAAGCAGGAGACGAACGGGCGCCGGCTATCGCGCGCTTTCCTGGAATTTCTCCGCGCACGCTTCCCTCTCCCCGCTGAAGAAGCCAAAGAGGAACCGAGAATCATCGTTCCTTAGCTCCACGAGCTACTGCGCTTTGAAGTTCGGATTCTGAATCACACCGAGGACGTTGCCGAAGGGATCGTGCACGGCTCCGATCAAAATGCCTTCGCCCACATCTTCTATCGGTTCCTGCTCCGTCGCGCCCATTTCCAACAGCCGTTTGTACTCCGCATGCGCGTCGGAAACGCCCCAATACGCAATGCCAGACGCGGTTCGCTTTGCGCTCGCATCCTCAACCGGCACGAGACCTAATTCGTATCCTCCGACGTTGAAGCCAACATAGAACGGCTGATCGAAATAGGGCTGAGCGCCAAGGACTTTTGCATACCATTCTTTGGCTTTGGCGATGTCCTTCACCTGATAGACCGCCGTTCGCAATCCAAGGAACATTTTCGGCTCCTTTTGAATCACCGCTTTCGAACCCGCAGCCGAAACTGGAGGCCGTCCCGCCGCAAACGCAGCGAGGCATACCAGCGCAAAGATCAGAGTCAGATTCGAGACAGTCTTTAGTTTCAATCCGCGCCGCGGTCTCGCTGGAGGCGCCTTTGGCTCAGGTGCTAGCGCTAGAGCCCTTTGTACTCCATCATCCCTTCGGGCGATACCTTTCCCACTACGCTTCCTACCCGTCCTTGTGGCTGACATCCGCTCCCTCCGTCTCCGAGATCGAGCGCAAGCTGCGGCGAACGCCACGAACGAATCGTTTCCGGTTTCTTCGGACGCGATCCGAGTCCGTACTTGCGCCGCAGATGCTCCACTCGTTCCTTAATCTCTTGGCGATAGGCTTCCGGCGCATCGCCATGGCCGCTGAACCACTCGCGATACTGCTTCGCCAACTTCGGAAATTTGGCGTCGAGAAAGCCGATCATCTTTCGCCATGACGCGGGCATCAGGAAAACGACATTCGCGGCGATCCATTCCGCACCGGCATCGCGCGCGGCGCGGAAAAGAGCATCCAGATCTTGTTCTCGATCCGTCAGTCCCGGCAGAATCGGCATCGCATTGATGCCCACGCTGATTCCCGCTTTGCGCAGTTTCGTTACGGCCGCGAGGCGCAAATCCGGACGCGGGGCACGAGGCTCGAGCATGCGCGCCAAGCGTGTTCGTAGCGTCGTCACAGTCATATGAATCGTCAGAGCGGATCGCTCGGTGATCCGTTTCAGAAGGTCGATATCCCGCAGGACCTGATTCGATTTCGTCGTGATCGAGACGCTCAATCCTTCGCGGAGGGCCATTTTTTCAAGGACAGCGCGCGTGGCGCCGAATTCCTTCTCGGCGGGCTGATAAGGATCGGTGGCCGTGCCTATGGCGATGTGCTCGCCCCAAATCGGTTCGATCGAGAGATCTCGATCGGCAAGGGGCCCCGTATCTTTCTTCACGTAGATCTTCGATTCGAAATCGCCGCCATCGATCTCCATGTACTCGTGCGTGTAGCGCGCGTAGCAGTAGTGGCAGCCGAATTCACAGCCGCGATACGGATTCACGGTCCACCGGAACGGTACCCGTTCCGAATGGCACTCGTTGAGGATCGACTTTACAGGTAGAAGGAAATACTCCGTCCCGCGTTTGGCTTCGGCGCGAGGGGAGGATGCAGCGAGGCGCGCAATGCCGACCAGTTCCGGAATGGGTTTCTCACTCCGGGCAGGTACCGGAGGGGGCGCGGAAACACCATTCCCGGACTCACAATCGCCGTGGCGAGCGGCTTGGGGGAATAAGGTGAGACTGGTTTGCTTCGCCCGAGGCGCACGACGCCGAAGCGTCGCCGGTCTCGTTTGAAGGATGGGAGAAGTGGCCATTGGCAGCCTCGCCGCACGAGCGCACTATATTCGCCTTTGTTTCGCCATGTCAAGCGAAAGTTTCGCTTTTTCTTTGCCTGCCCTCCCGTACAAGAGCGCCTGTGGAAACTGGGTCGCCGGCACAGAAGATGCGCGTCGTTGGCCACTCCTATACTGAGAGTACCTTCCCCAGGAAGCATAGGAGTTCAGCGTGCCCGAAGTCGGAATCCTCATCCTCGATGATGACGCGACAAATCAACATGCGCTGAAAAACATCTTGGATTCAGAAGGTTGGCGCGTCCGAATCGTCGAAAAAGAGAAAGAAGCGCTGACGGAGCTTGCGACAGGAAACTGGAGTCTGGCGATCATCAACACACAACCAAACGTCCGCGGGCCGCTCTTCGCCATCCTGAAAGAGCTTTCGCTATCGGAAGCTCCCGATCCTCGCGCTAGCGATGGGCTCGCCAAAACAGGTTTTCGCGCTCTATTTCTCGTGCCGGCCGGGAATGCGGCCCATATCCAGCCTCTGCTCGAGCGCGAAGGCCTTCCCTATTCGCTTAAACCGTACCACCTGAACGATTTTCTGGAAAAGGTGAGCGAACTTTTGGTGGAAGCGGGCGCGATCGCTCAACCCATCCGCGCCATCGGCGGGTTTACGAGCGCCAAGAAACGCCGGAGCGAACTGCGATCGTCGCGCGCCAGCCGGAGAAGCACAATGTTCGCCTCTCGCGAGGACTATCAGATGACCGAAGAAGAGATGGCCGAATTCGAGCGCCAGGAAGAAGAAGAAAAGAAGAAACGCGAGAAAGCCATCAAAGATCGCGGGCATTTGTAGTTCCGACCCGTCTCGTCAGCTCCCCGAACAAGCCTGCAAGGAATTCGTAGCTCCTCGTTCTAAACCATGAAGCCGCGAGCACGCGCGCTCGTGCCCGGCGACGAGGAGGTCTCGTGAAGATCCGCTTGGCTGCATTTTCGATTGCGATCTTGGCCTTGTTGGTTCCCTTTGCAAGCACAATCCACGCTCACTTTGCCGCCGCACCCTCGGATCCCGATACCACTCTCGCGGCCCCGGCCAACGGTGATTCACCGCTAGGCTGGCGAATCGAAAAGCCAGCTAGCTATCAGAACCTGACGATCTTCCCGGTAGTCGCTGCGCAAGAGGCCGCCACCGAAGACTTCGTGACGCTCGATCAGGCGCTAGCGAGCGGTGACGTCGTCATCGCGGAGCAAGGAGATTATTGGCGCCGGACCCGCGACCATCGCATCCCACCCCAGTTTTCGAATGGGCCGCAAGTGAATCAGCTCGTTCTCATCAATCGAGGGAAGAAGGCCCTGCTGCTTCTCTCGGGTGAGGTCGTTTCCGGCGGCAAACAAGACCGGATCATCGCCAAAGATCGAATCGTGCCGCCGGGCGCAGCTCCGCTGTCCCTCGACGTTTTTTGCGTCGAGCATGGCCGCTGGACTGGCGCAAGCGATACGTTCGCTTCAGCGGAAATGATGGTTCATCCCAGCGTTCGAGCCGAAGCCGCCGTCAAACAGGATCAGCGGCAGGTTTGGGCAGCCGTGCGCGGCGAGGCAGGTGCGGTCATTGGCGGCAGCGCGGCTGGAGTTGGCTCCGGAATCGGCGGCGGAGATGGCGCTCCACCAGCCCCCGCATTTGTCACCTCCCGTGAGCTATCTGCGGCGATTAGTTCGGCAGGGACGCAGTCCTACCAGAAAATTTACGAAGTCTCGCCCATCGGCGCTTCCGCGGAGGAATTTGCGCAGGAAATGCAGTCGCGGTTCGATCGCGCAACCTCGGGTCTAAAGGGCGAGCACGTCGTTGGAGTCGTCGTGGCTTTTGCAGACGAAGTCACATGGAGCGACATCTTTGCCTCTTCGAGTCTTTTCAACACCTATTGGCCGAAACTCCTGCGCAGCTACGTGGTTGAGGCATTGACGCGGCCAGGTGTTCGGCGTATTGCATCGTTCGATCAAGCGCGCGACTTCTTGCGCCCCGCCACTGGTCACATCGAAGAGGAATCCGAACCGGGCGTCTACGTTTGGCGAAAGCAGATGGAAGGCCGCATCGCGCAAATCGAGATTCAAGCGCTCGCTCCGCGGAATGTCACGCTGCACTACTTGCGCGTGATGCAAGCGGATGAAATCACACCTGGCGGAGTGATCGTTCGTTGATTTCGGCTGGTCTTTCAAAATCTAGTTCGATCTGAAAGGAAATATCTCATGAATCGAAAGCTCGCGATTGGTCTGTGCATGATCAGCGGCTTCTGCTGCGGTGCCTTGGTCAGCTTCCTGTCCGCGGAACGCGTTCATGCACAAAGGAAATACAACGTCGAAACGGTAGTGTGCGCGCAGAAGTTTGAACTTGTGAATCCGGACGGCTCGACGGCGGGCACGTTCGGTTTCGACGCGAATGGAAATCCCGAAATAACGCTCATGGATTCCTCGGGAAAAATTCTGTGGAGCACCCAAGCACACCTTAAGGCCATCCATCGCTAGCTGTCGCCTGAAAACGAGTTCAGCTCGGCCGTTCCCATCGCCGAACTCGGCTGTGATCGGGCGTTTCCAAGAGCAGCTCCGTGATGGTTTTTTTGAAAACCGGGTGCTCGACATTCCCCGCGATTTCGGCGAAAGGCACAAGAACAAATCGCCGCTCGGCGATTCTGGGGTGCGGAATCTCGAGTTCGGGCGCATGCACGACACTCGACGAAAACAGCAGAATATCCATGTCAATCGTGCGCGATTCCTTGAGGCCGTCCGGCCGCGGCGATCGCCGCCTGCCTAGCGATCGCTCGATCGCAAGCAAAGCGTTCATGAGTTGCTGCGGCATCATTTCCGTTTCCGCCTCAACCACACAATTCAGAAACCAGCCAGCGCTGCCCCGGACATCGACCGGTTCCGTCTCATACACAGACGATCGCCGCGTCACGCGAATCCCGCGATCGGCAAGAGCGCCGACCGCACGATTGATGTTTTGCGCGCGATCGCCCATGTTCGATCCCAAAGATAGATAGACAGTCTTCATAGCTTCAAGTCCGCGAAGCCAACCATGGTAGCCCAGCACGACGCCTCGGGCTATCTCGCCACCCAAGCCCACCATGTCGGTCGCAACTGCCCGAATGTCGGTCGTTCGGGCGTAGAATCGTGGACCACGTTCGACGACAGGAGAGGCGATGAAAATCTCACGTTCCTGTGGTGTTGCTTCTGCACTCGTTCTCGCCGCGGTGATATCGACTTGCGGTCAAACTAGCCCAACGCCAAAGGGTCCGCTCACAACCTCCCAAGAGCCAAAACCCACGACGCACGTTGCAATTCATGCCGGGCGATTGCTCGATCCGCGCACGGGAAATTACGCGTCGAACGTCTTTATCGTTGTCGACGGCGATCGCATCGCGAGGGTCAGTCCGTCTGCGCCTTCGGGCCTAGCCGTGATCGATCTTTCCTCGCAAACCGTGCTGCCGGGGCTTGCCGATTGCCACGCGCACATCCTCGGTAACGAAAAGGATGAGTCGCCGGCTTCCGGCTTGCGTATGTCGTCTCCGATGGCGGCGATTTGGGGATACCGAAATCTGCAGGTCTGGCTGGATCATGGCTTCACCTCAATGCGCGATGCTGGCGAAAGCGATCTTGCCTACGGACAGCTGGCCCTCCGCTACGCCATCAAGCAAGGGTTGATCCGCGGGCCCAGAATTGTGTCCGCGGGAAATTTCATCAGCGTCACGGGAGGGCACGGCGACTCAGATGTGCTCGCCCCGGACCAGGCCCTGCCTCGTCGTCCCAACCTGGCCGACACAGTGGACGAAGTCAGTGACGCGGTCCGTCATGACATCAAATACGGCGCCGATTGGATCAAGCTGATGGCCACGGGTGGCGTGCTCGATCCGTGGAGCGACTACAACGTGGAAGAACTCAGTGAGGCGCAAATGGCGCGCGCGGTCGAAGTGGCGCATCGCGCGGGCAAGCACGTGATGGCACACGCCGAGGGCACCGAAGGAATCAAGGCGGCTGTCCGCGCCGGTGTGGACTCGATCGAACACGGCACAATGTTGGATGAAGAAGGCGCAACGCTGATGGAGCAGCGCGGGACATGGCTCGTGCCGACGCTCTATACGTTTCAGTTCGGACTTCAGCACGACGCAGAGTTCGGCGCCGATCCGGTCTCTGTTGCGAAAGAGAAGGCGCTGATCAGCCATCAGCAACCCGCGTTTCAGTTGGCCCTGAATCATCATCTGAAAATCGCCTACGGGACAGATCTCGATCCGGATTATTCCTCGGGAGAGTTTTCAGCGTTGGTGCGCGGCGGGATGTCTCCTCTCGGTGCGATTCAGGCGGCCACGGTAAATGCCGCATCGCTGCTTGGAACATCATCGGACACGGGCGTGATCGAGCCGGGGAAATTTGCAGATATCGTCGCCGTATCGGGCGATCCGCTAAAGGACATTACCGTGATGGAGCATGTTGTGTTCGTGATGAAGGGCGGCGAGATCGTAAAGGATGAAGTACACACTCGAAAATGACACGTCTGGCGAAGCACGCTCGGTGCGAAAGACAGCGGCCGGCAACCGAACCATAAGGGCTCGAGCGCGAGTCCTGTACCTCAGAAAACGCTGCAGATGTCTAGCCGCAAAGCGCAGAGTTTGGCTTGGGCAAGAAGCACTTGACCATCAAAAATAAGGTCAAAAGCCCTGCCCTCATCGATCGTGCCTCCGTCAAATTCCGCTTGTTCCAACATTGACTTGATCTGCGCCGTTAAGTGGTTTCTCTCTGACGTCCACGACGCTATCTGGTTCTCCAAATTCGAATAAGTTGCATCGCCAGTGGAGTCGCTTATGGGCGCATAAGTGGACACTTTGAGTGTGGTTTCGGCTAGATCGCCGAAGGGCGCGTTGATCTGCTTGTAGGTCTGGCCGAGAATTTTCAGGGTTGGCGAATGCCAGAGTAGATTTCGCGACAGTATGCTGGGATCCACCAATTCAAGAACGACACGGCCATCGTGCTGGTAGTCGTCCTTAAGACCCGTTAGGAACATCAACGTCGGCCGCACGTCCACATGGTCGGAAAAGAAATCCTGAGGCCGAGTCAAACCAAGATTCCTTACGCCCGGCCCAACGATTCCGATGAACGTCCGCGCGATCTCGGGCTGAATGTCGCCGTGATTCCAAGCGAAGCTAGTGCCCACAACCGGCGAAGTGCTGCCGGATGTTGTGAAGAAGAAATTGGGATTGCCGAAGAACGTGAAAGTGGGTTCACGGTTAGGATCGGCCACGGTGTTCATATGCAGCAAAGTTTGCGCCACCGGATCGACCAACGCTCCCTGTAGATCCGGTCCCAAACCAATTCCCATAAGGTTCTCGGCGGGGCTGCCCGATGGATCATGCGGATTTACTGCCGTCAGGCTTGCCATTGTTTTTTCCAGCATGCGGACTGAGGAGCTGTTGTAGAGCGGTTGGCCGTTGACGTAAGTCGTCGCAGAGTCGTCGCTGTGAATTGAGTACACCGTTGGATCGCCAGCACTCTCCGTAAGACCGAGCAGATTGAGATCAATCTCCCCTACTCCGTTCGTTCCATACGTGCACGGCACGTCGGGTACGACGGCTCCATTCACGATGGCCGCTCCATCACAATTGGCCGGAGTCGGAGCACCGCCCACAAAGTGGTCGCCTTCATCGGGCGTGAAGATGAAGAGTGTGTTCGTCTGATCGATTCCAACCGCCTTGAGGTCGGCGAAGAATTTGCCGAAGGCGGCGTTGTAATCAGCGAGTTGCTTCACATAGGGAGCCTCGCCAGGCCCAAAGGTTTTCTCGGCACTGAGTGTGGCGCCCTCCTGGTTATCATGCGCGTCGGCGATGTACGCGTAAACGACCGGAATGCCGGCTTTCAGCATCGTCTCGATAACTGCCAGCGTCTGAGCGGGCGTCGGATCAAAGTTCAATTGATTAAATCCCGTGAGCGGAACACCGTTGTAATCGGGAATTCCCGACGGAAAACCAAGGGCTGGGTTGATGTATTTCAGGCCGAACAGCGCCTGGTAGCCGGAGTAGCCGCCCGGTTCATCCGGCAACAAGTCCGGTACCGAATTGGGATTGGACTGGCAGATGGGATCGTCCAGCGCACAATGGATCGCGGCGCCGATGAAGTCATTCGTCATCTCCGACGTAGATGGAAGACCCTCTGTCGCCTGGGGCGAGCCGGCTCCAAAGACCTTCGCCACATCGAAAGGTGCACGCTCCAGCACGATGTTCGCGGTCGAGAAAGCTCCCACCGTGCATCCAGCGCGCGTAAACGGCACCCAGGGCGCAGGCACGTTTGTGCCAGCGGGCGTCGTTAGTGCGAAGGTGTTGTCGTCCGTGGCCGGAGTGATGTCCGACACTTTGTCGGTCCAATAGAAGAAGGACGAAGGGAACAAACCATTTTCCCCGGTCGCGGTAGGCGAGAAGACGCCAAAACTATTGGCGATGAAGATTCCCGTGTCATCGGAGTAGAGGCCCGTCTGTGTGGTAAGAATGTCGTTGGCCGTATGCGAGATAAGGACTGTATGGTCCCCGGCATCAAGTGTTCCGTTTTGTTCGATGAAGTTGAGGAGGTTCGGCATCTGTTCCAGATCGGACGGGACGTTTGGGTTGTCGCGGGTAAAGTGCACGTTATCGAATTCAACGTACACGACGTGCTTGATTTGGCCCGAGGGTGAATTCAATTGGCATTGGGCGTGGGCCGATCCTGCGAATGCGATGGCCAGCACTCCGCAGAGCAGAGCGCGACCAAGCAATCTCGTCTGATTCATCGCCGATTCCTCCGGGCTACATGGTGGTTTTCCATGGCGTCGGATACAGTACGCGTCCTTCATGACGCGCCGGCGAATGGGTGATGAAACTTTCGTGTGGTCGCAGTTAACGCGAGGTTAAATTGCAATCTCCCAAGACGTGATCCAAAAGGGAGGGGATTAGGCGGAACACAACGATCACTGCCAAGACAAGCGTCATTAGGATGTAGCCCCGATAGAGTTTCCAGGCATTCATTTTTGGAGGCTCCCCGAGGTCGAATCGTCAACACTGAGCATAATTACTTCAAGCTCTTCGGTGATCGATTCCTGCCGCAGTGCGTTCGACAGTCGCCGGAGCCCCTCTTCGTCTTCTCGTAGTTTGTTGAGAGCACCATCCATATGGCGAAGCCGCTCATGGTTCTCAGCCACAAATGACTGGTAGAAGATTCCGTAGAAAAGAGCAAACAGGTATTGATCGAAGAGCTGAGGACGTAAATCTGACGAGGCCAGATTGAGGAGAGGTGGGAATTGGAGTTTCTTGGCTGGCTCAATCCTTGGGAGGTCGAATGGAGAGGTGACTTCCACGCTTGTCCCTGCGCCGGTGTATCCGTTGTGGATGATCTTCCAATCTGATGAAGAGAATCGCGTAAGAGTCTTCGCAAGCTGCGAGATTACCGACGGGATTTCTTCGGCGGCGCTGGGCCCATCTAGGGATGCCACAACACGCTTGTCCTGGAGAAACTTCAGTGCCAATTTTCGGCCGACAAGGATCAGCTTGGGATTAGTTCGGGCAATCGCATGACTTTCGAGTGTTTTCTGAATCGTTTCGTTGAATCCGCCGCAAAATCCGCGCTCCGAACCGATGAGAACATAAAGTGAGGCGCTATCGGTGCCTCTGATCTCGGCTGGCGATCCGTGGAACTGCTGAAAATCAGCGAGGGCTTCCTTCACCGAAAGCAGTAATTCCTGTTGGGTAATACAGAATCGCGAGACCTTCGTCATTTCCACAAGGGAAAGATTTTTCATCGCGTTCAGGATGCCCTCGATATCCCGGAGCGCCCGCATCCGAGATTGGAGATCAGCGAGCTTGCTCATGAAGGGCCACTCTGTCTTTTCCATCCTTCCAGCGCTGTCCGCCACTGATCACGAGCTGTCGCCAAGGTCAATCCAGAAGTCGACATCCACTTGAACAGGTTTGCAAGCGCCGGACGGATTGTTTCAGGTTTGAATTCATCGAGAAGTCCGTCATTGAAGGCGACCAGCCACGCCATCTGCCATTCAATCGGAACAGGGGCGAGACGGTCCTGTTTCAGGATCTCTCTCAGAACTCGGCCGTGATCTATCTTGTTCTGCATGGAGCGCTCCAGCTTGGCCCCAAAGCGCGTGAAAACCTCCAGTTCCAGGAACTGAAGATAGTCGAGCTTCATTCTTCCCGCTTCTTCCTTGATTTCGGTGGGTTGAGCCCTGCCCCCAACGCGTGAAACCGACCTCGTCACGTCGATGGCAGGGAGAAAACCAGATGAGAAGAGGGAGCTATCGAAGTAAATCTGGCCGTCGGTAATAGAAATGAGGTTTGTCGGGATATAGGATGCGATTTCCCCTTCTTTCGTCTCAATGATCGGGAGTGCGGTCATGCTGCCGCCGCCGTGTTTGGGCGCAAGACAAGTCGATCGCTCCAGGAGCCGGGAATGAAGGAAGAAAATGTCGGCGGGATATGCTTCACGGCCAGGCGGGCGCCGCAACAGAAGTGAAAGTTCGCGGTAGCTCTTGGCGTGCGCTGTCAGGTCATCGTAGACGACCAGGGTGTCGCGGCCCTTTTTCATCCAGTATTCAGCGACTGCACATCCTGCAAAGGGAGCCAGGTACTGCAGGCCCGGAAGCGCCGTAGCTTCGGCGACGACCAGCACGGTGTGCTCCCGCGCCTTGCTGTCCTTCAGCATTTGCATGGTATTGAGGACGCTCGAACGCTTCTGACCCACAAGGACGTACACGCAGAGCACGTCCTTACCACGTTGGTTGACAACGATGTCGATAGCCAAGGAACTTTTTCCCAACCCGTTGTCACCGATCAATAGTTGCCGCTGGCCTTTTCCGATTGGAATTAAGGTATCGATGATCTTGTTCCCCGATAGAAGAGGGCGATTCACGAAATCGCGAGCCACGATTGGCGGCGAGGCCACATCCAGGTCGCCCTGAATTTCGATTCGTGGATCAGCCTCTCCGTCCAAAGCTTTGCCCTGTGGGTCCACGACCCTTCCGAGAAGAGCATCTCCGCACGGAATACTTAGGCGAGAAACGGAGTGGTGCGCTATGGTTCCCGCAGTCAGTTCTCTTGTTTGTTCCAAAAGAATTGCGCCGACAAGCTTCTCGGTGAGATGAAAGACCATAGCCCGGCTTCCATCCTCCAGCAGAAGCACTTCATCGATCGAAGCTGAGGGCAGTCCCTCGATCCAGACAATCCCATCCCCCACCGAGAGGACTTTCCCGCGCTCGACAATACGAGGCTGGAACCGGTAGTCCCGCAGCCAATCCCTTTGCTTCGCAAGGAGCGAAGCAGATGGCACGCTGTCTCCGTTACTCATGGTTCCTCATCGCCGAGAAGTATTCGAGCTCATCCCGAAGATTCGCGCGCAACACGAAAGACCCGACTGTAATTTCCAGGCCAGCCAGCAGGTTCTGGTCCACCGCGAACTCGACGGAGGCTTCCATGCCGATCTTGCCTTTGAGAACCGCAGTTAGCGTGTCGCGTTGCCGCTCCGTCAAGGAATAGGCAGATCGCACTCGCACTGCTGCGTCCTGGTCCCACGACTGTGCGGCACCGGACGGGAGACTCTCTTGCTCGGTCGAACAAAGCTGCTTTGTGACCAGCTCCACGATTTTTCCTTCGATTTCCGGGCAAGCCACGTCCTTTAGGAGGCGCGACGTGAACTCGAGCGCCTGCTTCATCGCCTCTCTCTCCTCTTTTCTGCGACGTTCGGCGAATTTCTTCTCTTCCTGCGCCTCAGCTTTTTCGCGCTCCTCTGCGACCAAATTGTCGGTCAGCTTCAGTTGCTTGGTTCGTTCCTCGCTGAGTTCCTTTCGGAACTCTTCCTTCTGGCGCTCCTTTTCCACTTCCCATTCTCGAAGACGGCCTTCGTACCTGGATTGCAGCTCCTGTGCCTCGCGCTTTGAAGACTCAGCGTCACGAAGCGTCTTCTCGACGGCCGCTCGACGTTCGGTGATCGCCCGTTTGATAGGAGCGTAGAAAAGGCGCTTGAGCACCCACACGAGCACCAGGAAATTGATGGCTTCGAGAACAAAGGTGCTCCAACTCAGTCCCACGTTTATGACTCCTGTCTTACGGCTTGACCAGATACTGAATCAAGGGATTGCGGAAGAGAATGATCAGAACGATGACCAAGCAATAGATCGAAAGTGACTCAATCATCGCGAGGCCCACAAACAGCGCACGCGTGATTGAACTTTCCGCTTCCGGTTGATGTGACAGGGCTTCGAGGGCCTTGCTGATCGCCTTCCCCATGGCGAGGGCCGGCAGCATCGTACCGAGCACAATTCCTAAACCTGCGACAATCGTGGAAATCGTCACAAACGAATTTATGTCTTTCAAATTGCACCTCTTTTCTTTTCTCGCCGGAGCTCTTGGGCTTGAATGCCTCCCGCGATATAGATCAACGCGAGCATGCCGAACAGATATGCTTGAATCACCGCCTCGACCAGGTGAAGCATCAGCAGCGGAATAGGAACCAAAAAACCTGCGACCAGAAGGACTAACGCATACCCAATCTCAAGGCTCATGACGTTTCCGAACAGGCGCACAGCTAGAGCCAGCGTTCGGGAGACTTCGCTGATCAGGTGGAAAGGAAGCAGAATCGGGCTCGGGCTCACGTAGTGTTTCAGGTAGGCCGCCAAGCCCTCCGCCTTGATGCCGAACCAATGGACCGAGAGAAATACAAGAACTGCAAGGCTTGACGTGACCGAGAGGTCTGCCGTCGGAGAGTGGAGGCCAGGGATGATTCCCGTCAGATTAGCAAGGAGAATGAAGATCCACAGAGTAGCAATAAACGAGAAGACTAAGTCACATTTCCCTGGCAACACCGATTCGATCGCGTCTTCGATTGTTGAGACAATGCCTTCCAGCACGGTCTGGTAGTCACCGGGACTCTCGCGAAGCCTGCGCACGGAAAGCCACGAGGCAATTGCGAGAAATAGCATCAGGCCCCAAGATGTGATCACGCTGCCTGAAATCTTGATCTCGCCAATGTATGGCAGCGCGCCAAGCAGATTGGTTCCCATCTCATCCTTCCCGCACGAACAAATAGACATCAATTGCGCCGACAAACACGCCAAGCACGATCAGAGTTACCGTCCAACTAAAGGAATAGCCTTTAATTCGGTTATCCAGCCAGTTGCCGAGATAGGCTCCCGCGACAACTGGAAGCACGAAAATCAGTCCCAGTGTTCCTAGATAGATCGTATCGGCGAGAAGAGTTCGCCGCGCTCTCGCGGCTTTCCGAATCCGGCCCGCTTGCGACTCCACGCTTGCCTTAAGTTTTTCAGCATCAATATCGTCTTTCATATCTCGGGCTTCCGCGTGAGTTCGTACATTCGCTTCATGATTTCTTCATCCAGGCGGTGGAGGCTTTGCTTGATGTCACGGAGTCCTTCCTCCTCCTGTCTTAGTTGGCAGTCCAGCGCCACGGATATTTCTCCGAGTTCGGGGCTGCGCACGAACTTCGTTGTTGCGATGCGAAGCTCATTGTTCACGAAGTAGAGAACGCCTCCAGGTAGAGCCAGATATTCGACCTGGCCCGCCTCATTTTGCAAATGTGCGAGCCCGAAAACCAGAACGGTCATGCGTCGGGAGGCGTTTGCGAGAATGCCGAAACTGCCCGAGGCATCGCGGCCAGTAAATCGCACTATGTCGGGAATCCATTCCGATCGCGTGGCGCTCATGAGATGAAGCCGAAACGTCTTCATTGGGACAGCTCCGCTATCGAACCTCGCATATAAAACTGGTCCTCCGAAACCTTGTCGAACTTGCCCGCGATGATGGTTTCACAATCTCTCACCGTCGTATCCAGAGGTACGGAAACGCCTTTGATCCCCGTCTGTTCTTTCGTGACGTGAAAAGGCTGTGTGAGATAACGCTGCACCTTCCTTGCTCTTTCGACGATCAGGCGATCCTGCGGGGCGAGCTCCTCGATCCCGAGCATGGTGATGATGTCCTCAAGCTCTCGGTACCTGGCAATGTGTTCTCGCACTGCCTGCGCGACGGTGTAATGCCGGTCACCCAGGAAATAACGGTCCATAAACTTGCTTTTTGATTGCAAAGCGTCGACCGCTGGATAAATTCCTTTGGCAGCTTGCGAGCGTGAAAGAATTACCGTCGTGTCGAGATGGCTCAGAATGCCGCTGACAGCCGGGTCCGTCATATCGTCAGCAGGTACATACACCGCCTGCACGGACGTTACAGCATCGTGTTGAGTCGAGAGAATTCGCTCCTCGAGTTCCGCAATCTCTGTCATGAGCGTGGGCTGATAGCCTACGGCTGCGGGCATCCTGCCGAGCAGCCCCGAAATTTCGCTTCCCGCCTGAACGAAACGGTACACGTTGTCCATAACGAGCAGCACTTCGTGATGTAGCGCGTCTCTCAGGTATTCCGCATAGGTGAGGGCAGAAAGCCCGACTCGGAACCGCACGCCGGGTGATTCGTCCATTTGTCCGAAAACGAGAAGGGTCTGGGGCATCACCCCGATGGACTGCATCTCATGCCAGATTTCGTGGGCTTCGCGTATACGTTCGCCAACGCCCGCGAAGACTGATACTCCTCGATGAAGTTTCGCGATGGAATGCATGAACTCCATAATCAAGACCGTCTTACCCACGCCGGCGCCGCCAAAAAGACCGGCCTTTCCTCCTCGGATGAATGGGCACATGAGATCGATTACTTTGATTCCCGTTTCCAGAACTTCGCGTTTTGCAGATGACTCATACAAGGGGATGGGTCGTCCCAGGATGTTTCGAAATCCTTCGGCAGCAAGGCATGGACCGTCGTCCAGTGGCTCTCCAAAAATGTTCAGTAAGCGGCCCACACATTTGCGCGATACTGGCACGTGTATGGGGGCACCGGAGTCGTAGACCGGTAGTCCACGTTTTAGGCCAGTGGCTCGATGCAGAGCGATTGCACGCAGATGTCTTTCATCAACGTGCTGATAGACTTCCAGCAGGTAGTGGTCGCCGTCACAGCGCGTCTCCAGAGCTTGATGAAGAGGGGGGAGAACATCGCAGGACACTGTTACGACGGGTCCGTGGACTTCCTGGACTGTCCCCATTGCCTTTGTTTCCATGCCAAAGCCTCGTTGTAGACCCCGTCACCACGCCACGAACTTAACTCACGTAGGCGAGCTATTGCAGTTTGATCGATGGCCGAATCCGCTCGCCAGCTAACCTAATACATCCCTGGCTATCTTGCGCCCAGCAACAAAAGGAGAGCCGTGACCTGCATCACTGTGTTTCTTGGAGGCTGGAATGAAGAGGCGTGACAGTAGGCCACACTCGGGAGTGGCGATCAGAACTAGCACAGATCGGAGAGTAACGCGCATTGACTCAAATGCACGAAAAACAAAGGAATGAGGCAGATGTGGAATTCCTAAGTACTTGGCAGCCAGCGATGAGCGGCCTGAGACACACAGGACCTCAAAGAATTGGTGGACGTGACCGGGATCGAACCGGCGACCCCTGCTTGAATAGAACTGCGGCTAGTATTCCAAGGGCAACGACGTGTCGGATCATCGATCTCTCCGTTAGGTAATGTGCGCCGACTAAAACCTTGCCCCGGATCGTTCGTTTCGAGAGCAGATGGTCACAATAGCCGTAGATTGCGCATTATTGCTCGCTCTCTGTTTGCGGCATGCGCCAAGGTCGTTAAAGTTTTATGAAAATGCATTTGCTGCTGTGCATTGCAGATAGCGTTGTGACCCTGACTTTCACATGTCATTCATCGCGGACACGATAGCATCCCCTAAGTGCGGTCTTAAGCAAGCTCGAAGATTTCGATGACCTCCCAAAGCGATAAAAGTTTTCGAGGCGTACTTTGTTCCAGATGTGGGACGCCGATCCCCTTGCCCCTTCGTTTAGAGCGGCTTCTTGAAGATCAGTTCGTCGAGTCGCGCGAATCCGGAACATTTCTGATCCGTTGCGTTCAGTGCGAGGAAGAAAACAGATGTGCTACATCAGACGTCCAGGCCTTTTTCGGTGAGCTTAAGAGGCGCTCGCGTAATCGGCCTCGATAATTTGAAATCGAGGAACCGCCTTCACTGAGTTGAACGAAAATCTCTTTAGTTTGCGTGGCATCGCGAAGAGCTCATCGCCACAAAGGGTGAAGCTCGCATACTCGTGCAGAAACGCCTCGCGTCCGTAAACTCAGGTCAGCATCGAGCAGAAGCTACGATGACGTTTGGGAACTTCGTCGTGTTTCGCAGTGATGCTGAGGCGCTTCACAGACTTACCGTCATCGAGATCCTCGGCGATGAGTTTGCCAAAGCGCATCGTATTTGGGTCTGATAAATTCCGGTCCCGCCTAGCCACGTCAGGCAACCTCAAGCCCGCCTCGGTACAAACGGGGGTACAAATAGCTTCGACGGCCTTTGGCGGAAACTCCTAAAGACTCTGTTTTACAAGGGAACGACGCACTGCTTCCTACGCAAAGCGCTGGAACACCGCCAGAAGATTGAATCCGGCCAACCTGATCCGAAGGGCGGAACGCTTCAACCCTAGACGAAGAAACAGAAGTAGCGAAGTCGCTGAATCGAAAGGGCGGCTCTCGCAGGCCGCCTCTTTCTAAGGTGTCATACACTTGCCCTACAAGCAGGACCCGATGTAACTGCAACACTTTGGATACAGTACATCGTTGACAGACGTACCCATTTAGGGTACGATCTGTTGTGGAGATAAAGAGATGAAGACCGCAGAGATGCTATTTGGAAGCCGAGCGAAGAGCGCCCTGCTATCTACCATCTACAACAAGCCAAAAGAGTCTTTCCATGTGCGCGAGCTTGTCCGGTCAGTCGGAATGGGATCGGGCGTGGTTCAACGCGAACTCGGAAATCTGACCAAGCTCAAGCTAGTGCGCATGGAGCGCAAAGGCAACCGCTGCTTCTATCAGGCGAACACTGAAAATAGCCTGTTCCCTGATCTTCAATCGATCATGCTCAAGACATCGCTTGAAACAGTGCCCGATGTGATGAAGAAAGCGCTGCGAGCGCTCAAGCCGAAAATTCGGACGGCGTTTGTCTATGGTTCTGTCGCACGTCACCAAGCGAAACCAGAAAGTGATATCGACGTGATGATCGTGGGCGACACCACGTTTGACGAGGTTGTGCCCCGTTTGGCGAAGGCCGAAGCAAAGCTCCATCGAGAGGTCAATCCGACGATCTATTCCGAGCCAGAATTTCGAGCAAAGTTGATCGACGGAAACCATTTCTTGAATACCGTCATGGACGACGAAAAGCTCTTTGTGATCGGAGATGCTGGTGCAGTTCAAAGATTGGGCAACGTCGAAGAAGCTCACTGAGCATAAGAGCAGCTACGCGGAAGTCACCAGTCTGCTAACGCTGGCCGATCGTCGTCTGACCGACTGCGAGACGATGCTGAGGTCCGGCGTTTCCGCGGATACCTGTTTCGCAAACGTTTTCGAGGCCGCTTTACCGTGCGCGAAAGCCGTTCTCGCTGCATCAGGTTACAGGATCGGCCAAGAAGCTCAGGGCGGCCATCACTTATTGCTCGACGCTCTCACCTTCACCATTGATACAAGAAGTCGCGTCGTCGCGAAGTTGCAATCAGCGCGGAAGCGGCGCCAGCAAATTACTTACGATTCTGTCGCCAATCTCGATCCAGGAACTGTTCAGGAATTGCTGACTCTGGTAAAAGAACTGCGCCGGGCAGCTGAAACCTGGCTGACGAAGAACCACGCAGACCTGATGACTCCACCGAAGCCCAAAGCCGCAGCGCCCGCTCCTTCAATTGCCGCTCCTGCCGCATCCGCTGTTCCGCCCGCTGCTGCTCGACCTGCACCGGCTAAGCCAAAATCAAACACAAAGTGATCTGCGCATCAATGCAGAGCCAGACCGTGCAGTGTCACCTGAGTGGATGGTCGTCTCACTCATGATCGAGGTGATCGTGGTAGTCGTCATCCTCATCAGCACGATCATGATGATCGGCGGCGTCATCGTTGTCCCTCGTCATCAAAATGCTTGCGACTCGAAGAATCAACGGCTTACGTCCCTCGCCTCTGAAGCAGTCTGTTACGACTCCTATCCATGTTCCATCTCATTCTGCTCTGCCTTGGGTCATTCTTTCAGTTGTTTCGCAGACGCGCCGACCTCGCCATGGAAAACTTGGTGCTTCGCCAACAGCTTGCTGTGTTGAAGCGGCGACGCCAACGCCCTCACCTTCGCGTCATTGACAAGATATTCTGGGTTGCCGCATTCCGATTCTGGCCGAAATGGAAGCAGTCGCTCATCGTCGTCACGCCGGAAACCGTGGTGCGCTGGCATCGGGCTGGCTTCCGCAGGTACTGCGTCTCATTTCGAGGGCACGGAGATCCGCGGGCAGGAAGCCGACTCCCAGGGAGGTTCGCGAGTTGATCTTCCGAATGGTTCGCGAGAATGCGACCTGGGGAGCGCCCCGCATTCATGGTGAGCTGCTAATGCTCGGTTTATGGTCCTCAGTCCATTTTGTTTGGGTCAGGAGTTCAATCGCCATATCGCAAAATTCAATGCTGCCGCATAGCTGACCCACACCAAGTACGGAATCATCAGCCAGCCCGCTACTGGAGCGGCCCTACCGAAGGCAATCGCGGTAAAAAGAATGGCGCACCACAGCGCGACAATTTCAAGGAAAGCCCATCCCGGCGACTGGAACCGGAAGAAAACCGCCGACCAAGCGACGTTCAGGAGCAATTGCAACAGGAAGAGCTGCATGGGAACTGTCGTCAAGCTATCTCGTCGCCAAACCAGCCAGGCGGCGACACCCATCGTCACGTACAAGATTGTCCAAACAGGAGCGAACAACCAGTTCGGGGGCGTCCAGGTGGGTTTGGATAAACCTTCATACCAGGTCGTCAGGGCAGGCCGCGTTAGCAAGGAACCAAGCCAGCCGGCTCCAAGACATACGACAATGCAGAGTGTTAGTCGCATAGGTCTTTGTTCGGACTGAAGAACTCACGCCTCGAATCTGCTTCAGTTCACGCGCGAGCTACCCGCAAGCGATCGGTCAACGGTAGATAGCTCTCTTCTCCGGGCCGCGCAACGGCGCTTTTCTATTTTGATTCCTCTGTTCCCCACTCCTACAGAAGGATCAGCCAGAAACCCTGTAGCGCAATCGTTGTCACGGCAGCGTAAACAGAACCGAGAAGTCTCCCGCCGGTCGGAATTCCCCTACTCCTCTGCCAATTCGCCTTGCTCGGTGAGAACTATGTGCCGAACTGGGCGCAAAGGAACACTGAGACGGTATCGGGCGTAGCGGCGTTCGCCTTCGCGAACCAGAGCCCCTTTCTCTACTAAGTCGGCGAGGTCGCGTGTCGTGGTTGCTGGCGAGGCTCCGGTGATGGTGCTGTATTTTCCGGCCGAGAGACCCCCTTTGAAGCCTTCCGGGCCTTCGCGAAACATACGCAGCAGAGCCTTTTCCTGTCTTTCATTGAGTTGGCCTTTCAGGAGGTCGAGCAGTTTCGTCTTGTCGATCAGAAATTCCACAAGCGCGATGGTTCGTCGCTGCGCTTCGATGGCGACGCCGGCAAACCACATCAGCCAGCGTGTAATTTCGTTTTCTTTGTTCGCTGCTTCAAGTGCATCGTAGTAACCCTTGCGGCGAGCAAGAATCGTTGCCGCCAGCGCCGTAAGCGTCGGCTGGCCGAGGCTCTGCGCCAGAGCCTTCTCCGCGATGGCGCGCCCGATGCGCCCGTTGCCATCCTCAAACGGATGGATGCTCTCAAAATATAGGTGAGCGATCCCGGCTCGCGTGAGCGCAGGTAAAGCCTTTTCGCCACCCGGAGCAGTTTGAATAAACCAGACAATGAATCGCTTCATTTCCGATGGCACGCGCGATGAAGGCGGTGCTTCGAAATGAATTCTTGGTTCTTGAACGGAGCCAGAAACAACTTGCATCGGCTCCGCGCCCGTTCGGTAGCGTCCGACATCTCTCAAATTGCGGCTGCCGCTCATCACCATGCGGTGCCAGCGAAAGAGCATCTCTTCGGACAGCGGCTCGGCAAAAGACCGATAGAGGTCAACCATCATCTCCGCAATCCCACGCTCTGCAGGCCGGACGCGGCGCTCATCTGTGGCAATGCCTAGCTGCTTGCGGAGCGAGGATTGCACGCTGGCGCGATCGAGAATTTCGCCTTCAATTTCTGAAGTCGTCACCGCTTCCGTGCTCATCGCCTCAACGGTGAGCTGATCGCGTTCCTCTTTCTCTATGTGCCGAACCGTGCCGACGAACATGCCGCCGCCGACAAGAAACTGCTTCTCCGCAGTCTCCAGCCGCGCACGATCCCAACGGAAGTTGGGCCAGTCCGGTTTTTGCCAGTTCCAATTCATGAGCGATAGGCCATATTTCTATCGCTCATATTATGCCATATTCTTGAGCGATAATCGCGGTCCTATCGCTCGCCCGTTTTGGGCTATCCTTAGTTCCGAATGAGCCGCCAAAAACTGCCCCTGCTAATCTTCGCACTGGCACTGTTGGCCTGAGAATCGGTCAGCGCGCCGGGGAAAATAGTTGGAAACCCTCCATTGTTCGCAGTGTCGCTAACTGACGACGGCTGCGCCTACCCACGCAGCGTGGCAACTGGCTCGTCTCGCCGCAACGATAGCCCTTAATACGACGATGCGAGCCTGCGAGATTCGTGCACTGCAATGGCGTGACGTGGACCTCATCGGACGGACAATTACGATTCGTCGCAGTAAGACAAAGGCTGGCGAGCGTATTATTCCACTCAACGATAATTGCTTCGCGGCAATCTTGGAATTACGTGAAAGAGCCAAGTTGCTTTCCGGCTCCACACCGACTGAGAATTGGTATTTGTTTCCGCACGGAGAGGGACAGGGGCCTGTTGCTAAGCCTCGGAACCGACCAGGACCGACAGTTTCGGTGATACCCGATCCTACTAAGCCGATGAGTACTTGGCGCACAGCATGGCGCAGCCTCACAAAAGCGGCAGGGCTGGGGGGGCTGCGGTTCCATGATCTGCGCCACCACGCAATCACTGAGCTTGCTGAATCCAGCGCCAGCGATCAGACGATCATGTCTATCGTAGGCCACGTTTCACAGAAGATGCTCGACCACTACTCGCATGTCCTGTTGGAGCGGAAGAGGGAAGCTTTGGCTGTCTTGTCGAAGAACAAAACGAAGCCTGAGGTTACGTCACAAGCCGCGTCACAAAACGGACCGCCAGAAGTGCAAGTCGTTGAAAATCTGGTGGACGTGACCGGGATCGAACCGGTGACCCCCTGCTTGCAAAGCAGGTGC
>Ga0335078_10003804_pt1 | contig 22453 bp, 19 predicted proteins | sample Lox_Sample_32_FD_206711 | JGI IMG/M metagenome (GOLD analysis project Ga0335078, IMG submission 206711) | Soil microbial communities from Loxahatchee National Wildlife Refuge, Florida, United States - Lox_Sample_3.2 | ecosystem: Environmental > Terrestrial > Soil > Wetlands | place: USA... | reverse complement strand
AGGTCTCCAGCCCGAGCGCCTTGACGCCCTCGACCATGGCGCAGACCTGCTCCAAATCGCGGTCCTTCGGCTCGCGCCAGGCCGCACCCATGCAGAAGCGCGAGGCGCCGTTGGCCTTGGCGGCGCGCGCTTCGCGCAAGACCGCCTCGAGACTCATCAATTTCTCCGCCTTGACGCCGGTGTCGTATTGCGCGGCCTGCGGACAATAGGCGCAATCTTCCGGGCAGCCGCCGGTCTTGATCGACAGCAGCGTCGAGATCTGCACTTCGGCCGGATCGAAATACTGCCGGTGCGTCTGCGCTGCGCGGAATATCAGCTCCGGAAAGGACAGCTCGAGTAGCGCGCGGACCTCCTCGCGGGTCCAATCGTGCCGGAGCGTCAGCGGGCCCGGATGCGGTGACGCGGCATGAACAAGCGACATTCTTTGACCTTTCGGCGGAGATTTTCACCACGATTTGGGCAGATTGTAGCGCCAGATAAGGCCGTGATAAACCTATCCCAGGCCAGATACCGGGTGTCGTCCATGAAAAAACTGTTTGCCGCAATGCTCGCGCTCACCGCGCTGACCGGTCCCGGCTTTGCGCAAAGCGACAAGAAAACGCCGCTCCAGGTCGAGCAGGAAGAGAAGAAGAAGGCCGCCGCGCAAGCCGAAAAGGACTACCAGGCGGCGATGAAAAAGACGCAAGATCAGACCACCCCGCAAGTCGCCGTCGATCCGTGGGCGAATATGCGCCAGGTCGACGGCGCGCAGCCCAAACGCTGATGGCAGCCGCATGAACGGGCTGACGATTGCCCGCATCGTCTCGGTGCTGGTCGGCGCCGCCGTGCTGTTCGGTTTGCAGCACGGCCTGGACGTGAAGTTTTATATCGCCCTTCCGGTTGCGATCCTCGCCTACCTCGCCGTCAAGCTCGGGCTCGGCTTGCTGCTTGGCGCCGGCAAGACGACCTGACGCTCACCACCAATGGCGGCGCCAGCCCCAATAGGGCCGGTAATACGGACCGCCATAGTAGTAGACCGGTGGCGGCGCATAGTAGGCCGGCTCTCCTTCCTCGACATAAGGCCCGCGCGGCGCCGGATAGGCCGGAGCCGCGGCCCGGCGCGGCACATGGCCGCTCAAATCGAGCGCGGTCTGGATGGCAAAGCCGCTCTTGTCCTGCCAGGTGACCTCGCACCAGCCTTCGCTGCAATCCTTGGCGTCGATCAGACTGCCGCCGGGAATCTTGGCGACGATCTCGCTTTTGGTTCCGGGCGCGGCGCGCAGGTTGACGGTGGAGGCGACGTAAGCGGGCTTCGCCAAGGTGCCGGTTGCCGACAAGGCCAGGACGCCGAGGCCGAGGAGAATTCGCGCGTGTCTCATGACGCTGCTCCTTCATGTCCCGGCTTTAAAAATGCCGCGGACGTGGTGGAATTCCAGCCTGCAAAAAAGGCGCAATTCGGGCTACGGTTCGGCATGGACGACGAGGTCACCCGCGAGGACATCGCGCGCGTCGAGGCGCGCATCGAGGAATTGGCGGAGGCGATCGAGCGCTGCCGCAAATTTTCGCTGACCGCCAAGATCACCATTGCCGCCGGCGCCGGCTGGATCGCGCTTTCGATGTTGTCGGTCGTTTCCTACACCCCCGAGACGACCATCGCCGCGCTGGCGGCAATCATCATCGGCGTAGTGCTGCTCGGCTCCAATGCCACCACCTGGAGAGAGACCGAAGGCGCCATGCGCGCGAGCGAGACGATGCGCGCCGACATGATCGAACGGCTGGAATTGCGCGTGGTCGACGACGGCGTCAAGCGGCTGCATTAGGGCGAGCGAAGAAACGCGGAATTGTGAAGAGCACGAGGCCGATCAGCATCACGAAACACCCCGCGCCGAACAGCGGCAGCGCGATCGCCGGATCGCCGAGGACCGCGAGATGGCTGAGCACCTCGCGCGGCGCCGCGGCGCAGGCGGCAATCGCCGAAAGGCCGTAGCGCCGATCGCCGGTCGCTTCGGGAAGGCAGCCGCTGAAATAAAACGAGTAGAACGTGGTCGCGAAGACCAGGAACGGGACCGGAAAGAGAACCAGCGCGCCGATCAGCGGCCGCACCCGCCGCCACTTCGAGGTCTGCTCGAGCCCGATGGCGACGAAGGCCGCGAGCATCGGCGCCAGGCAATGCAGATACCAGGCTCCGGCCAAGAATCCGCCCACCTCGGCGATGATGACCAGCGAGTTTTGCAGCAAGGCGAGGACGAAAAGACCGAAGGTCAGCAGCACGAGCGAATCGAGCGCCGAGAGCTCTTTCGTTTTCACCGCGCGGCAGATCCAGCCGCCGGCGATAACAACGACCAGAATGCTGAGCGGCACCTCGATCCAACGCGGCACGAAGACGAACGACCACGTTCCCGACCAGGCGAAGGAGCGTACGTTTTGCACAACGCCGCTGATGGCCTTCCACCAGATGAAATGCTCGCGCAGGCCCTTGAGCAGGCCACCATGCGCGGCGACGTCGAAAGCGGCGGAGCTGACCAGCGGCGTGCCGTAATCGACGTAACATTTGAGGTACCACCAGCCGCCGACCGCGGCGACGGCGACGCCGAACGTCAGCAAGCGCGACAGCGCGACGCGCCGCAGCGCGGCGTCGCCGCGCGCGCGCCAGACGCGCCAGATCAGGAAGAGGCCGAGCGCGCCGACGAAAGGCAGCGCGGTGACCTTGGTCAGCGCGGCGAGTCCGCAGAGCGCCCCGAGCAGCGCGATGTAGCGCAGCCGTCCTTGCGGCGCGAGCGCCGTCTGGGTCACGGCCCATGCCAGCGCGAGCAGCAGCAGCAGCAGGCTGTCATTGCCGAGCCGCGCCATTTCCGGAAACCACATCGGAAACAACGCCGGCCACATCGCCGGGCCGAGCAGCAGCACCGGCCGTAACGACGGCGCGACCGCTGGCCGTGCCAGCATCACGCTGGCGATGATGAGCGCGCCCCAGGCGAACAGATAGGACGCCGCGCGCAGCAGCAGCAGTTGCGCGGAAAGGCTCCAGCCTTTCGACAGGGACCAGAGCGGCGCCAGCATCGCGTAATAAAGCGGCGGATGCTGGCCCTGCCAGTTCGGCCGCGTGCCGGCGCGCCAGGGCCGCGCCGGATCGCGCGCGTTGTGGACCGCCGCGTCGCCGGCCGCTTGCGCCGCGGCGTCGGCTTGAGAAAACGCCCGGTATGACCAGCGCGCGCTTTGCGGGCTCGGCGCGGCATTCAGATAATCGTCGATCTCGCCCGTCATCGGATCGTTCAGCCGCGGCCAGGTGCCGGTCTGCGCGATCTGCTCGATGTAGGAATAATGCGCCGACTCGTCGAAGCCCTCGTAGGGCGGCAGCAGCGTGCAAAAGCCGAGCCCCGCCAACAGCGAGCCAGCGAACAGTATTGCGGCGACGACGACGGACGAGCGCATGGCTTCCCCGGTGTGCACGCTATATGCCGGGATTGTCGCGCCACGGCCAGACGTCGTGCGCATCGGTCTCCGATCGGGGTGTGCGGGTCTCGCGCGGGCGTGCGCCATCGCCCCTGTTCTTTGCGGCGCGGGGGCGGCTCTCGTTGAATCGCCGCCACTCTAGCACGATCGCCGAAGCGTGCAGCCGCCGGATACCGCATCCGCTCGCGCGGAGCTACGTACATATCCCTAGGCTCGGCTTGATTTGATCTTAACGCGGCGAAACGCATTGTGCGATCGGTAACCTTATCGGCGTGTCGGCGGGCAGCGACACGATCAGCCTGCAGGCGACCGCATCAGGGCCCGGCACGACCTTCAGCCTGTCCAACATCACCGGCGGCGCGGTCAAGACCGTCGATTAACTGGTTTCCGATATCAACGGCAATGCCGCGCTCTCGCCAACCAGGCGGGTCAGGCGGTGCTCAGGGTGTTCGGCGGTTAGCCGTTTTGGCGCTTGCAAAATCGCGCGCCACCCAAGGCGCCCTTTCGATAATTTCGCGAGTGACGACGCGAGCCGCCGTATCACAGCGGCTGCGGCATCGTCATTGCTGCGCTCGACCGGAGCAATCCACGAGTCTTTTCCGCAAAATGACATTTCAAGGAAGTTTGCAAACGAGCCGCCCTGTCCGCTCGCTACTTCGTGATTATCAATTGCAACTACTAATTGTTACCCTAATACCGACCATTTTACCGGCAAAACACAGGGGGAACTGTCATGCCTGGGCTGTACGCGCAGACGAGCGGCTCGCTGTCCACCAACGCCACCCAATTGACGCCCATCCCGGGCCTCGCCATCACGCTGCCCGAGGGAGTCGATGCCATCGTGCCAGTTACGTTGAACTTGCCGAATCCCTACGCCGAGGGAAACAACTATCCCGGCGCTTTGCTCGGCATTTCCGTGAACGGTCAGGTCTCGCCGGTGCAGGCGAGCTTCACCTATGGCATCCAGGCGCCGCCAAGCTTCAACCGGATGCCGACGACATTGGTGGTCGGCGTCGCGCTGACCACGACCAAACAAATCGTCCAGGCCGTCTGGTGCGGCGTGCGCGGCAGCACGGTCATGCTCGACAGCCCGGCAACGCTCAGCGCCGTCCTTTAGGCCAGCGAACGGCGCGGGGCCGGATTCGCTGCACCCGCGCCAAGCGCTTGAAGCCTACTCAGCAGCCTCTGCCCTCGGCGTCGCCGGCTCGACCTTGGCCGCGCAGAATTTGAATTCCGGGATCTTGCCGAACGGATCGAGCGCCGGGTTGGTCAGGATGTTGGCCGCCGCCTCGACAAAGGCGAAGGGGATGAACACCACGCCGTCGGGGATGGCGTCGTCCTGCCGCGTGTTGAGTTCGACCTCGCCGCGCCGCGTGGTCACGCGCACCATGTCGCCCGGCTTGATGCCGAGCTTTTGCAGCGTGCCGCGCGACACCGCGGCGATCGCCGCCGGCTCCAGCGCGTCGAGCACGGAGGCGCGGCGCGTCATGGCACCGGTGTGCCAGTGCTCGAGCTGGCGGCCGGTGGTGAGGATGAAGGGGAACTCGTGGTCCGGCGTCTCGGCCGGTGGCCTGAGCTTCGCCGCCACCAGTTTGGCGAAGCCGCCGGGGCGCGGGAAGCCCTTGTCGAACACCACGTCGCGGCCCGGCTTGTCGGGCGCGTCGACCGGATAGGTCACCGCGCTTTCGCGCTCGACGCGCTCCCAGGTGATGTTGGCGAGCGAAGGCATCAGCGACGCCATCTCGGTGAAGATTTCGCTCGGGTGCGTGTAATTCCAATCGAGGCCGATGCGGCGCGCGATCTCCTGGGTGATCCACCAGTCCTGCCGCGTGTCGCCGGGCAGCGGCAGCGCGGCGCGGCCCATCTGCACCTGGCGGTTGGTGTTGGTGACGGTGCCGTCCTTCTCCGGCCAGGCCGAGGCCGGCAGGATGACGTCGGCATAGACCGCGGTTTCGGTGAGGAAGAGGTCCTGCACCACCAGATGCTCGAGATGCGCCAGCGCCTGGCGCGCGTGGTTGAGGTCGGGATCGGACATCGCCGGGTTTTCGCCGAGGATGTACATGCCCTTGATCACGTCGTCATGGATCGCGGTCATGATCTCGACCACGGTCAGGCCCTTCTTCGGGTCGAGCTTGGCGTTCCACACGCTCTCGACCTTGGCGCGGATCTCCGGATCCTCCACCGATTTGTAATCGGGAAAGAACATGGGGATGAGTCCGGCGTCGGAGGCGCCCTGCACGTTGTTTTGCCCGCGCAGCGGATGCAGGCCGGTGCCGGGGCGGCCGATCTGACCGGTGATCAACGACAGCGCGATCAGGCAGCGCGCGTTGTCGGTGCCGTGGGTGTGTTGCGATACGCCCATGCCCCAGAAGATGATGGCCGAATGCGCGCGCGCATAAGTGCGCGCCACTTCGCGCAGCGTGTCGGCGGGAATGCCGCAGATCGGCGCCATCTCCTCGGGCGTGAAATCCTTGACGTGCTCGGCGAGCTCGTTGAAGCCCTGCACGTAGGTCTGAATGTATTGCTGGTCGTAGAGTTTTTCGCTGACGATGACGTTGAGCATGGCGTTGAGTGTCGCCACGTCGGCGCCGTTCTTGAACTGCAGCATGCGCCAGGCGTGGCGCTTCAAGGCCTGCCCGCGCGGATCCATCACGATCAGCTTGGCGCCGCGCTTGGCCGCCTGCTTGAAGAAGGTGGCGGCGACCGGGTGGTTCTCGGTCGGGTTGGCGCCGATGACGACGATGACGTCGGAGTTCTTGACCTCGTTGAAGGTGGCCGACACCGCACCGGAGCCGACGCCTTCGAGCAGTGCCGCGACCGACGAGGCGTGGCAGAGCCGCGTGCAATGATCGACATTGTTGGTGCCGAAGCCGGCGCGCACCAGCTTCTGAAACAGATAGGCCTCTTCGTTGGAGCACTTGGCGGAGCCGAAGCCGGCCAAGGCCTTGGCGCCGTCGCGGTCGCGAATCTTTTTCAGGCCGGCGGCCGCCTTGTCGAGCGCCTCCTCCCAGGTGGCTTCGCGGAAATGCGTCCACGGGTTCGACGGATCGATGAACTCGTGCGGAATCTTCGGCACGCCGTCCTTGCGGATCATCGGCTTGGTCAGGCGCTGCGGATTGCTGACGTAGTCGAAGCCGAAGCGGCCCTTGACGCAAAGCCGTTTCTGGTTCGCCGGGCCGTCGCGGCCGGTGACGTAGAGCAGCTTGTCGTTCTTGATCTTGTAGGTGAGCTGGCAGCCGACGCCGCAATAGGGGCACACCGAGTGCACCTCGCGGTCGGGGAACTCGGTGCGCACGTTGTTCTGGTCCACCACCGTCGCCGGCATCAGCGCGCCGGTCGGGCAGGCCTGCACGCATTCGCCGCAGGCGACGCAGGTGGAGGCGCCCATCGGGTCGTCGAAGTCGAACACGATCTTCTCGGTGTGGCCGCGGCCGGCCATGCCGATGACGTCGTTGACCTGCACTTCGCGACAGGCGCGGACGCAGAGATTGCACTGGATGCAGGCGTCGAGATTGACCGCCATCGCGGGATGGCTGCGGTCCGCGGCCGGCGCATGGCGCTGACCGAAGCGGCTGGTCGACACGTTCATGCGGTCGGCCCAGGCCCAGAATTTCGACTGCGGATCATGCGCGGTTTCCCGCGCCGGCTGATCCGACATCAACAGCTCGAACACCATCTTGCGCGCGGTCTTGGCGCGATCGGAGACGGCCTTCACCTTCATGCCTTCGCTCGGCTTGCGGATGCAGCTCGCCGCCAGCACGCGCTCGCCCTCGATCTCCACCATGCAGGCGCGGCAATTGCCGTCGGCGCGGTAGCCGGGCTCGGGCGAATAGCACAGATGCGGGATGTCGGTGCCGAGGCGCTGCGCCACCTGCCAGATCGTCTCGCCGTCGCGCGCCTCGACTTCTTTGCCGTCGAGGATGAACTTCACCGACTTTGCTTTGCCGTTACCTGCGGTCATGGGTGTCAGCCTTCCGTCACCAGGTTCCCAGCGGCTTTTTCAATTCTTCCGGAAAATACTTTAGCACGCACAACAATGGGTTCGGCGCGGCCTGGCCGAGGCCGCAAATGGAGGCGTCGCGCATGGCGCTCGACAGTTCGGTCAAGAGCGCGGCGTCCCACGGTCCCTGCGCCATCAGCTTGACCGCCTTTTCGGTGCCGGCCCGGCAGGGTGTGCACTGGCCGCAGCTCTCGTCCTCGAAGAACTTCATCAGATTGAGCGCCACGGCTTTCATATCGTCCTTGTCGGACAGGATCACAACCGCGTGCGACCCTACGAAGCAGCCGTATTTCTCCAGGGTTCCAAAATCGAGCGGCTCGTCGGCCATCGAGGCCGGCAATATGCCGCCCGAGGCGCCGCCCGGCAGGTAGCCCTTGAAGATGTGGCCAGCCTGCATCCCGCCGCAGAATTCCTCGATCAGTTCGCGCGCGGTGACGCCGGCCGGCGCCAACACCACGCCCGGCTTCTTCACGCGGCCCGACACCGAGAAGCTGCGGAAGCCTTTGCGCTCGCGCCGCCCCTGCCCGGTCATCCAGGCCGCGCCCTTCTCGACGATGTCGCGCACCCAGAACAGCGTCTCGACGTTCTGCTCGAGCGTCGGGCGGCCGAACAGGCCGACCTGCGCGACATATGGCGGGCGATGGCGCGGCAGCCCGCGCTTGCCTTCGATCGATTCGATCATCGCCGACTCTTCGCCGCAAATGTAAGCGCCGGCGCCGCGGCGCAAATGCAGCTTGGTGTGCGACGACAGCCCGGCCTTCTCGACCTTGTCGATCTCCTCGGCCAGCATCAGCCGCAGCTCGGGATATTCGTCGCGGATATAGAGATAGGTCTCCGGCGCCTCGACCACCCATGCCGCGATCAGCATGCCTTCGACAAAGCGATGCGGGTCGCGCTCGAGATAGTAGCGGTCCTTGAAGGTGCCGGGCTCGCCCTCGTCGCAATTGACGGCGAACAGGCGCGGTGCAGGTTCCGCGCACACCAATTGCCATTTGCGCCCGGTGGGAAAACCGGCGCCGCCGAGGCCGCGCAGGCCGGCATCGCCGACGATCTTGATCAGCTCGTCGCGCGTGCGCGTGCCGTCGAGACATGACTTGAGCAGCTTGTAGCCGCCGGCTTTCTGATAGGCGGCAAAGCCCGTGTTCGGCTTCCAGGCATGCGCGTGGTTCTTTGCCTTGACGTCGGCGGCGATGGTGTCGGTCGTCGCCTTGAACGTCTGCAGATGGCCGACCGCGGCGACCGGCGCGCGGTCGCAGGCGCCCATGCAGGGCGCGCGCAACACACGCACGTCCTTGCCGAGGATGGCCGGCAATTTCTTCAGCAGCGCCTCCGCGCCGGCCATCGCGCAGGAGAGCGAGTCGCACACGCGCACGGTCACCGCCGGCGGCGGCGGGCCGTCCTTCACCACGTCGAAATGCGAATAGAAGGTGGCGACCTCGTAGACTTCGGTCTGCGCCACCGTCATCTCGGCGGCGAGTGCGGCAAGATGCGCGGCGGACAAATGACCGTAATGGTCCTGGATCAGATGCAAGTGCTCGATCAAGAGATCGCGGCGGCGCGGCCGGTCGGTCAAAAGCGCACGCACCTCGTCGAGCGCCTGCGGATCGACTTGGCGGCCCTTGGGGGTGCGCGGCGGCCGGCGGCGGCCGGTACGCGGGGGCGCCTTCACGTCCTGCTCGACAACACTCATTTTGCTCTCCCGACAGGAGAAAAGCCGCTTTGAATCGCAGGACACAAGGCCCCTTAATCAATGGCTCGATAGGTTTCCTCTATTAATATGTTATCCATCCTTGTAAAATCCGATTGTACCTGCCAAAAAGGCGGTACAGGGGTGCGCAGTTTCCGGTCTGGGCGCTTTCCGAAGCGAGCGCATACCGAGACAAAGGGCTGCAGTGATCGAAAAGCTCGAATTCCTGCTCGCGCTCGCCCGGGAAAAGCATTTCGGCCGCGCCGCCGAGGTCTGCGGGGTCACGCAACCGACTTTGTCGGCCGGCGTCAAGCAGATCGAGGATGCCTTCGGCGTGCTGCTGGTCAACCGCGGCTCGCGCTTCCAGGGCTTCACGCCGGAGGGCGAACGCGTGCTCGATTGGGCGCGGCGCATCGTCGGCGACGCCCGCGCCATGCGCGAGGAGGTGCACGCGCTCAGGCACGGCCTCTCCGGCCGCCTACGCATAGCCGCTATCCCGACCACGCTGGCGATGGTCGAACGGCTCACCACGCCCTATCGCGCGCGGCATCCGAACGTCCAGTTCACCATCTATTCGCGCAACTCGCTCGAGATTCTCGACCTGTTGGAAAATCTCGAGATCGAAGCCGGCATCAGCTATGTCGAGAACGAGCCGCTCGGCCGCGTCAACACCGTGCCGCTCTATCGCGAACGCTACCGGCTGCTCACCTCGGCGGAAGCGCCGCTCGGCAACCGCGACAGCGTCACCTGGGCAGAGGTCGCCCAGGTGCCGTTGTGCCTGCTCACTCCCGATATGCAGAACCGCCGCATCATCGATCGCCTGCTGAAAACCGCCGGCAGCGAAGCGCGGCCGACGCTCGAATCCGATTCGATGATTCTGTTGTACTCACACGTGCGCACCGGGCGCTGGGCGAGCGTCATGCCGGCGAAGATTGCCGATGCGCTGGGCTTCACCGAGAGCATTCGCGCCATCCCGATCACAGAGCCCGACGCGGTGCAGACAATCGGCCTAATCGTGCCGTCGCGCGAACCGATGACGCCGATCACCGCCGCGCTGGTGGCGGAAGCGCGGCGCGTGGCGGTTTCGCTGGACGACTGACGTCTGCGCACATTAGCCATTAGTCGCAGACGTGTGGACAATGCCAGGCGTACGTTCAAGTTTTTGCGCAAAAACATTATTCCGAATCACTCTCGTCAATGGAAATAGTCGTTCGCTATTGCGTCATGTGAATTTCCTATCACGCCATAGGAACACTTTTATTGATTCAATTAATCCCCCTCCGCACTCTGGCCAATAGCAGACTCACGGCACGTTCCCGCGCATTCTGGGTCTGACAAAAAAGAACGATACGAAACCAAGGGGAGAACGACGCTATGAGCTTGCTCTCGATACTCGATCGTAATCATACGATCGCAAAACCAGGATTCAGCCGGTGGATGGTGCCGCCGGCCGCGCTTTGTATTCACTTGTGTATCGGCCAGGCTTACGCGTTCAGCGTGTTCAATCTGCCGATGACCAAGCTGCTCGGCATCACGCAATCGACGCCGGCGGATTGGAAGCTGACCGACCTCGGCTGGATCTTCTCCATCGGCATTTTCTTCCTCGGTGCTTCGGCGGCGGTGATGGGCCGCTGGGTCGAGGAAGGCGGTCCGCGCCGCGCCATGTTCACCGCCGGCTGCTGCTTCGGCGGCGGCTTCATCGTCTCGGCGATCGGCGTCTACCTGCACACGCTCTGGATCGTCTATCTCGGCTATGGCGTGATCGGCGGCTGCGGCCTCGGCCTCGGTTACATCTCGCCGGTGTCGACGCTGATCAAGTGGTTCCCCGACCGCCCGGGCATGGCGACCGGCATGGCCATCATGGGCTTCGGCGGCGGCGCATTCATCGCCTCGCCGCTGTCGGTCTGGCTGATGTCGCATTTCTCGTCGCCGACACATGTCGGCGTCGCCGAAGCGTTCATTGCCCTCGGCGTCATCTACTTCATCTTCATGATGGTCGGCGCCGCGATCGTTCGCATTCCGGCGCCGGGCTGGAAGCCGGAAGGCTACACGCCGCCGGTGGTGGCGCAGAAGCTGATCACCAAGAACGACGTCTACGTCTATGACGCGATCAAGACGCCCCAGTTCTGGCTGATCTGGTGGGTGCTGTGCCTGAACGTGACCGCCGGCATCGGCGTGCTCGGCCAGGCTTCGGCGATGACGCAGGAAATGTTCCCCGGCAAGGTCTCGCCGCTCGCGGCGGCCGGCTTCGTCGGCCTGCTCAGCCTGTTCAACATGATGGGCCGCTTCTTCTGGGCCTCGACCTCCGACTACATCGGGCGCAAGAACACCTACTTCTGCTTCTTCGCCATCGGCACGGTGCTCTACGCGCTGGTGCCGTGGACGGGGTCGATCGGCAGCGTGGCGCTGTTCGTGTGCTGCTTCCTGGTGATCATCTCGATGTATGGCGGCGGTTTCGCCACCGTGCCGGCTTATCTGAAAGACATGTTCGGCACGCGCTACGTCGGCGCCATCCACGGCTGGCTGATCACGGCCTGGTCGATGGCCGGCATCTTCGGTCCGGTGCTGGTGAACTACATCCGCCAGTATCAGATCGAGCACGGCGTGCCGAAGGCGCAAGCCTACAACACCACCATGTACATCATGGCCGGGTTGCTGGTGATTGGCTTCATCTGCAATCTGCTGGTCAAGGCCGTGCATCATCGCTTCCACATGAAACCTGACCACGAAGCCGAACGCGCGCAGGCGGCCGTTGCCGCCGCGGGCGAACCGGCCGGCGCATAAAGGGAGGAACGCAACCATGACTGACCAAGCACAAGACAACTCGATGACCCTGAAGCTCGTGCTCGCCTGGGGCTTCGTCGGCATTCCGCTCGCCTGGGGCGTGATCCAGACGCTCATCAACGCGATGAAGCTGTTCCAGTAGTCGCCTGAGCAGACGGGCGCCGCCTCCCCACCGCGGGGCGCGGCGCCCGTTACTTTTAAGGAGCAGGCGATGGCGCGCGCTTACGTCTTCGGCGCCGTCCGCGCGACCCGGCGCAATGCGACCTATGCGATCCGCATTGTCGACGACATCGTCGATCCGATCGAAGCCGATGTCATCGCCGAACTGATGCGCGAAAAGCTGCAAAGCCGCGGCGATTATGCCGCCGACATCGTAGTGGTGCAGGGCGCGGGCAAGGAGACGCTGCGGCTAGAATAGCCCTCGCCCCGCCGAGCGGGGCGAGGGAAGGCGAGTCACGCCACCTGCATCTCGAAATGCTTGAACATGGCGCGCTTGGCCTCGTCGTCGAACTCGGTCTTGAACTTGTGCTTGGTGCGCAGTTCGTTCGCCCGCGCCGCCGCCGGACGGGCGGAGATCTCGTCGACCAGCCGCTTCAGGTTGGGGAACTTGGCCCAATACTCCTCGCCCAGCGCGTTGGGGATGAGCCGCGCCCAGCCCCACACCGCCATGTCGACGATGCCGTAGGCGTCGCCGACCATGTATTTCTGCTTGGCCAGGCGCGCATCGAGAATGCCGAAATGGCGCTGCGCCTCGTACATGTAGCGGTTGATGGCGTAAGGGATTTTTTCCGGAGCGTATTGGCGGAAATGCACCGATTGCCCGGCGAAGGGGCCGACGCCGGAAGCGACGAACATCAGCCATGACAGCAATTCGCCGCGCAGTCTGTCGCTTTTCGCCGGCAGGAATTGTCCCGTCTTCTCGGCGAGATACAGCAGGATGGCGTTCGAATCGAACACCACGGCGTCGCCGTCGACGATGGCCGGCACCTTGGCGTTCGGATTGATGGCGAGGTATTCCGGCTTGTGCTGCTCGCCCTTGCGGGTGTCGACCGGCACCGCCTCGTAAGGCAGGCCGGTTTCCTCGAGCATGAGCGCCACCTTCATCGGGTTCGGTGCGCCGCTGTAGTAGAATTTCAACATGGTTTCTCCCGTTTGCGTTTCTCGCTGTCGCTCTTCGCCTCTCCCATTGGAAGAGGTCGACGCCATTCCATAGCGCCGAACTCGGGGCAACCCCGACTTCGGATAAGCGTCCATAGAGATTATAGCCTATCGGGAGGCGCTTGCGCGCCCGCCGCGGCCCTTTCAGGCCGGGGCCAAGGCCGCGCGCCGTGCCGCCGCCAAATCGACTGGCGCCGGGGGCGCGGCGGCGTGGTGCACTTTGCCGCCCGCCGCCGCTTGCTGCTCCTGCATCCTCATGCGCCGCTCGCGGAAAGCAATGATGCTGCGCGCCGTTTCGCGGCTGAGCATCTTATAGCGCTCCAACTCCCCGCGCAGATTATCGGCCGTCAGATTGCGTCCGGCCGTCTGCATCAGCAGCAGTTCGCGCGTCGTGGTCCAGGAACAGTCGGCTGCCTTGGCCAGAACGACCAGCATTTCATTGCCGTCATCGAGCAAGGCACGTTCGACCATCTCGATCGGAAAACGGCCGAGCTTGGCCAGCGAAACGACGACCTTGTTGAACTGTTGCGCTCGGGCGGGCGCGTGAACGATGGCTTCCGCGACCGGTTGCCGCTCGAAGCGGCGGCGGACATCGCGCGCGGCGGCATTGTATTCCTGCGAGGCCTCCCGCGCGCCTTTTTGCATCGCGCGCGCCACTTCGTCGACGCTGTCGCGGATTGCCGCAGCGGCCTGCGGATTGGCCGCCTCCAGCTTGAAGCGCACCGTCGCCGATGCGGCGTCCAGCAGCTTGATGAAATATTGACGCGGAATGTCGCTGCGCTGGGCAAGCGTCAGGGTCAGCTTGCGGTCGCGTCGTGCGCAAACGGACAGGCGTTCGTAGCCGGCAAGCGAAAAACGCGCCCCGTGGTTTCCCGCGACCTTGCGCAAGACGCGGCGGCCGCCGCGCTCGACCAGAACATCGGTGACCGCCTCGCTCAGCTTCAGCCGCTTGGCGATAGCAAATAGGTGCCCTTGACTCTTGGTGCGAGCGTTTTCGACCAGATCGTCGTCGTTCAACTGTTCGGAGTGTGCCAGGACGGGACCGGCGACCTCAATCGCGTCGTCAAAAGCGAGCGAGCGGATGAGTTTGGGCGGGGCGCCGCCCGCGTCGGCCATCCGTTGCGCGAGTTTGGCCCGTGCCTTGACTTCGATATCGGCCGCCAGCTCTTGCAGCACGTCGTCGAACAGCGCGATCTGTTCCTTGGAATAGCCGCGCGCGCCGGCGACGAACAGGTCGGTGATGCGCTGGAGGATGCGCAGGCGCTGCTTCACGCCGCCCGTCTCCACGGCGGCGATCAGTTCATCGATCAGCGAATGATTTCGGGCGGATGGCGGGTCGGTATCAGGCTGTGGCGGAATGTTTTTGGGCATCGATAGGCCAGACTGTAATTACGGCTTGAGTTTTCAGTCTAGCGAAGAGACCCAAAAAGACGTTCTACGCACAAAGCGCAAAACGGCTAAAACTTTAATGAAATGGGCCGAGCGTGAAACGCAAGAAGCCCGCCGTTCGGCGGGCTCCTCGGCACAAGTCGGCGTGCGGGGTCGCTTCAGAACAGCCCGACGATTTTACCGTCCGGCCCGACGTCGATCGAATCCGCCGCCGGCACCTTGGGCAGGCCGGGCATGGTCATGATCTCGCCGCAGATCGCCACCACGAACTCGGCGCCGGCGGAGAGCCGCACTTCGCGCACGTTGATGGTGTGATCGGCCGGCGCGCCCTTGGCGTCGGGATTGGTCGTGAACGAATACTGCGTCTTGGCCATGCAGATCGGGAAGTTCTTGTAACCCATGTCTTCCCAGGCCTTGAGCTGATCCTTGACCGACTTGTCGGCGGTGACCGCCTTGGCGCGATAGATTTCTCGCGCGATGGTTTCGATTTTTTCGAACAACGGCATCTCATCCGGATAGAGGAACTTGAGCTTTTCCTTGTTCCCGTCGATCGCCTTGATAACGGCCTTGGCGACATCGGCAGCGCCCTCGCCGCCCATCGCCCAGTGGTCGGCCATGATTGCCTCGACACCCAGCGCCTTGCACTTGTCCTTGACCAGCGCGATCTCCGCCTCGGTGTCGGCGGAGAAGCGGTTGATCGAGACCACCGCCGGCAGGCCGAACTTCTTCACGTTCTCGATGTGGCGCTGCAGGTTGGCCATGCCGGCCTCCAGCGCCTTGAGGTTCTCGTTCTTGAGATCCTCCTTCTTGACTCCGCCATGCATCTTCAGCGCGCGAATCGTCGCGACCAGCACCACGCAATCCGGCGCGATGCCGGCCTTGCGGCACTTGATGTCGATGAATTTCTCGCCGCCGAGATCGGCGCCGAAGCCGGCCTCGGTCACCACATAATCGGCGAGCTTGAGCGCGGTGGTGGTGGCGAGCACCGAGTTGCAGCCGTGCGCGATGTTGGCGAAGGGGCCGCCGTGGATGAAAGCGGGCGTGCCTTCCATGGTCTGCACCAGATTCGGCGCCAGCGCCTCCTTCAGCAGAACGGTCATCGCGCCATGCGCCTTGAGATCGGCGGCGCGCACCGGCTTGCGGTCACGCGTGTAGCCAAGGACGATGTTGCCGAGCCGTTTCTTGAGGTCTGCCACGTCGCGAGCAAGGCAGAAGATCGCCATGACCTCCGAAGCGACCGTAATGTCGAAGCCATCTTCGCGCGGGAAGCCATTGGCGACGCCGCCGAGCGAGTTCACGATCGAGCGCAGCGCCCGGTCGTTCATGTCGAGCACGCGCCGCCAGGCGATGCGGCGCGGATCGATGCCGAGCGAGTTGCCCCAATAGATATGGTTGTCGATCAGCGCCGCGAGCAGGTTGTTGGCCGAGGTGATGGCGTGGAAGTCGCCGGTGAAGTGCAGATTGATGTCCTCCATCGGCACCACTTGTGCGTAGCCGCCGCCGGCGGCGCCGCCCTTCATGCCGAAGGAGGGCCCGAGCGAAGGCTCGCGGATGCACAGCATCGCCTTCTTGCCGATATGGTTGAGCGCATCGGTGAGGCCGACTGTGGTGGTGGTCTTGCCCTCGCCAGCCGGCGTCGGATTGATGGCGGTGACCAAGATCAGCTTGCCGTTCGGCCGGCTTTGCAGCGACTTGACGTAGTCCATCGACACCTTGGCCTTGTAGTGGCCGTAAGGCTCGAGATTTTCCGCGGCGATGCCGAGCTTTTCCTTGGCGATGTCGAGGATCGGGCGCTTGGTGGCGGATTGCGAAATTTCGATGTCGGATTTCGGCTTTTGATGCTGGGAGGCGGGCATGGGTCTATCCAATCAAGCGTTAGCGTTTGCGAAAATTCCTGGCGAACAGGCTGGATGTCATGCCCGGCCGGCCATGACGGTGGAACGATCAGGTGAACCTTGCTTTAGCGGGGATATTGGCGGACTTCGCCCATTCGCCGGCATCGATCTTCTTGCCGTCGGCGGGCTGCACCCGCGTGACCTTGAAGCGGCCGTCGGCGCAGACCACGGTGACGCCGTCAGCCTCGACGGCGACGATCTCGCCCAGCTTACCGCCGATCCCCTTCGGGTCCTTGGCCGGCAGCGGCTTGGCGTCGAAAATCTTCAGCGTCTTGCCGTCGAACGTGGTCCAGGCGCCGGGCGCCGGATTACAGCCGCGGATGAGGCGATCGATCTGCTCCCACGGCTTGCCCCAGTCGATCTTGGCGTTCTCGGCGCCACAACGGCCTTCGTAGGTCGCCTTCGATTCGTCCTGCTTGATGCGCGGCGCCTTGCCGGCTTTGACCAGGTCGACCGATTCCATCATGGCCTCGACGCCCTGGGGGAACAGGCGGTCGAAATAGACGGTGCCGAGCGTGTCGGTGGCGGAAATCGGCGTCGTCTTCTGCAGGAGGACGTCGCCGGTATCGAGCCCGTTGTCCGGCCAGAAGATCGACAGGCCGGTTTCCTTCTCGCCCTTGATGATCGGCCAGTTGATCGCGGAGGCGCCGCGATAGGCCGGCAGCAGCGAAGGGTGATATTGGATCGAGCCGTGCGTCGGGATGTTGAGGAAGTCCTCCGGCACGAACAGCGTGACGAAGGCCATCACCTGCAGGTCCGGCTTGAGCGCCTTGAAGTCTTCCCAGACCTTCGCGTCCTTGTAGGAGGCCGGCTGATAGACCGGCAGCTTGGCGGCGAGCGCGGCTTCCTTCAGCGGATCGGCCTTGGCGCCTTCCTTCTCCGGCGCGACATAGACGGCGATCACGTTCTCGCCGCGCTTCAACAGCGCCTCCAGCACGGCCCTGCCGAAGGCCTGCTGGCCATGAACGACAATACGCATATGGACGTTCTCCCAACTCTCTATTGTCATGCCCGCGAAGGCGGGCATCCAGTAACCGCCGGGGTTTCGATGGGGTAATGCAATGCCCCAAGCTGCCGGCGGTGATGACTGGGTCCCCGCATTTGCGGGGACGACAGCAACAGATACTTGTTCCTCTCCCCGCGAGCGGGGAGAGGGAAGGTTCACGCCGCCGCTTTTGACTTGTCCGGCGCAGTGATCGCGCCCGACGCCTTGATGTCGGCGACCTCGGCCGTGCTGTAGCCGAGCACCTTGGAGAGGATTTCCTCGGTGTGCTCGCCGAGCAGCGGCGAGCGCCGCACGTCGGCCGGCGAATCCGACAGCTTGATCGGATTGCCGACGGTGAGGTACTTGCCGCGGGTCGGGTGGTCGACCTCGACCACGGTGCCGGTCGCGCGCAGCGACTGCTCCTCGGCGATCTCCTTCATCGACAAGATCGGCCCGCAGGGGATGTCGTGCTGGTTGAACAGGTCCATGGCCTCGAACTTGGTCATGGTCATGGTGAACTGCTCGATGCGGGCGAAGATCTGCTTGAGCCGGGGCAGCCGCGCCTTCGGCGTGGCGAAGTCCGGATCGGTCTTCCAGGTCGGCTCGCCGATCACGTCGCAGATCTCGTTCCACACCGGCGCCTGGGTGATGAAATAGAGATAGGCGTCGGGGTCGGTCTCCCAGCCCTTGCACTTGACGATCCAGCCGGGCTGGCCGCCGCCGGAGTCGTTGCCGGCGCGCGGCACCGCCTTGCCGAAGGGAACGCCCTCGCCGTATTGGCTGAATTCGGTGAGCGGGCCGTGCGCGAGACGCTGCTGGTCGCGCAGCTTGACGCGCGTGAGATTGAGCACGCCGTCCTGCATGGCGCATAGCACGCGCTGGCCGCGGCCGGTGCGGATGCGCTGATAGAGCGCCGAGACGATGCCGAGCGCGAGATGCAGGCCGGTGCCCGAGTCGCCGATCTGCGCGCCGGTGACCAGCGGCGGGCCCTCGCGGAAGCCGGTGGTCGAGGCGGCGCCGCCGGCGCATTGCGCGACGTTCTCATAGACCTTGCAGTCCTCGTACGGGCCGGGGCCGAAGCCCTTGACCGAGGCGACGATCATGCGCGGGTTGAGCTTGTGGATGTAGTCCCAGGTCAGGCCCATGCGGTCGAGCGCGCCGGGGGCGAAGTTCTCCACCAGCACGTCGCAGGTCTTGATCAGCCGGTTGAGGATATCCATGCCCTTGGGATGCTTGGAGTCGATGGTGATCGACCGCTTGCTGCCGTTGAGCATGGTGAAATAGAGGCTGTCGGCACCCGGCACGTCGCGCAGCTGGCCGCGCGTGATGTCGCCGGCGCCCGGGCGCTCGACCTTGATCACGTCGGCGCCCATGTAGGCGAGCAACTGGGTGCAGGTCGGTCCCGATTGCACGTGGGTGAAGTCGAGAATGCGCACGCCCTGCAGCGCCAGACCGGCCTGCCCGTAAGGCTTGCTGCTTGGCTTCGGCAAGCCATTCGATTTGCCGTTGCCGTTCGCCTTCTTCGCCGCCTTTTTCGCGCTCGCGAGCTTCACCACCTTGCGGGCGGTTTTCTTGGCCGCGGCGCGGCTCTTTGCTTTTGGACGTTTCGTCTTAGCCATCTTCGTTTCCTCCACTAACCTAAATCTGGGTGGCAAAGCGGGCGGCGTAATTGCCGCCCGCATGGGATTTCATTTCTTTTTCAGTGCGCTTTGCGGATTGAGATTGCCGATGCGGCCGCTTTCGCTGCCGGCGGCCGGGTCGATCACCGCGTTGATCAGCGTCGGCTTGCCGGAGTCCATCGCCGCGTTGACGGCGCGCTTGAGCTCGTCCGGCGTCGTCGCATTGACGCCGACGCCGCCGAAGGCCTCCATCATCTTGTCGTAGCGCGAGCCCTTGACGAAGACGGTGGGTGCCGGATCCGGGCCGCCGCCGCGATTGACGTCGGTGCCGCGATAGATGCCGTCATTGTTGAAGATGACGACGCAGACCGGCAGGTTGTAGCGGCAGATCGTCTCCACCTCCATGCCGGAGAAGCCGAAGGCCGAGTCGCCTTCGATCGCCAGCACCGGCTTGCCGGTCTCGACCGCCGCGCCGACCGCAAAGCCCATGCCGATGCCCATGACGCCCCAGGTGCCGACGTCGAGCCGCTTGCGCGGCTGATACATGTCGATGACGCCGCGGGTGAGATCGAGCGCGTTGGCGCCTTCGTTGACCAGGATCGCATCCGGCCGTTCCTTGATGACGTTGCGCAGCACGCCGAGCGCGCCGTGGTAGTCCATCGGCACGTTGTTGTTCATCAGCCGCGGCGCCATCTTGGCGACGTTCTCCTCGCGCTTCTTGCCGACCGAGCCGGTCCAGTCGGCCGGCGGCGCCGGCCAGTTCTTGCCCATGGCGTCGAGGAAAGCCGAGACGCAGGAGCCGACATCGCCGACCACCGGGGCGACGATCTCGACGTTCGAATCCATCTCCTTCGGCTCGATGTCGACCTGGATGAACTTCTTCGAGTGCGGCTCGCCCCAGTTTTTGCCCTTGCCGTGCGACAGGAGCCAGTTGAGGCGGGCGCCGATCAGCATGACGACGTCGCTGTCCTTGAGCACGGTCGAGCGCGCCGCGCCCGCGCACTGCGGATGCGTGTCGGGCAGCAGGCCCTTGGCCATGCTCATCGGCAGGAACGGCGCGCCGCTCTTTTCGACGAAGGCGCGGATCTGCTCGTCGGCCTGCGCGTAGGCTGCGCCCTTGCCGAGAATGATCAGCGGTTTCTTGGCGCTCTTGAGCACATCGAGCGCGCGCTTGACGGCGGCGGGCGCCGGAATTTGGGCCGGCGCGGCGTCGATCACTTTCACCAGCGACTTGCGGCCGAGCTCGGCATCCATCACCTGGCCGAACAGCTTGGCTGGCAGGTCGAGATAGACGCCGCCCGGACGACCCGACACAGCGGCGCGGATCGCGCGCGCAAGACCGATACCGATGTCCTGCGCGTGCAGGATGCGGAACGCCGCCTTGCACAGCGGCTTGGCGATGGCGAGCTGGTCCATCTCCTCATAGTCGCCCTGCTGCAGGTCGACGACCTCGCGCTCGGACGAGCCGGAGACCAGGATCATCGGGAAGCAGTTGGTGGTGGCGTTGGCGAGCGCGACCAGGCCGTTGAGGAAGCCGGGCGCCGACACGGTGAGGCAGATGCCGGGCTGCTGGGTCAGGTAGCCGGCGATGGCGGCCGCGTTGCCGGCGTTCTGCTCGTGGCGGAACGAGAGGACGCGGATGCCGGCGGCCTGCGCCATGCGGCCGAAGTCGGTGATTGGGATGCCGGGAACGCCATAGATCGTCTTGACGCCGTTGAGCTTCAGCGCGTCGATGAGGAGATGAAAGCCGTCGGTGAGTTCGCGTTCGGCTTCGAGCGCTGCCGCCGGTTTCTTTTCTTGGACTGCTGCATCTGCCATGGGAATCCTCCCTCAGGTCTCGTTATCGGGTCTTCAATCCAGATAATCGGCGTAGCGCGACACATGCTCGGCAAGGCCGAGCGCGTGGTCGCGCACCAGCACCTCGGCGCGATCGGTCGCGCGCGCTTCGAGGGCCTCGATGATGCTCAAGTGATCGCGGATCGAGCGGTCGGCGCGGTCCTTCTCGCCGATGGTCTTGCGGCGGATCATGCGCATGTGGGTGAACAGATTCTCGGCAAGGTCGATCAGCACCGCGTTGCGGGAAAGCCGGATGATGGTCTGATGGAATTCGATGTTGACGTCGGAGTATTCGTCGAGATGCGCGCGCACCTTGCCGTTCTCGAAGGTGGCGAACATGCGGCGCAGGCCGGCGATCTCCTCCTGCGTGGCGACTTCGCTCATCAACCGCGCCGCCATGCTCTCGAGCGCGGCCCACGCCGTGATCATCTCGATCACTTCGCGCTTGGTCTTGCGCACGACATAGACGCCGCGCCGCGGTACCGAACGCACGAAACCTTCGCTCTCGAGCTGCGCCATCGCCTCGCGCACCGGCGTGCGGCTGATGCCGAAATCCTGCGCCAGCTTGCGCTCGTCGAGGCGGATGTCGTCGCGGCTGCGGTAGATGTCCATCGCAACAATGGCGTTCTTCAAGGCCGTGTAGGCCTTGTTCTTGAAGCTCGGCGTGTCGTTGAGGGACACCAGCGCCGGGTGCAGCGCGACGCTGGCCTTGGCCGGCGACGGGCTGCGGCTACGCGGACTCACGCGACGCACCGAATGATCGTGGGAACTCATGACTGGTATACAATATGCCAGATGAGCGGACGCGTGCAACGACCTTATCGACGGGATCATTCCGCTACCGCCTAACGGGGCGCCGCCGAACCGGCAAAAAACAAGGCCTCACGAATGAGGCCTTGTTCCAGGTCTTAACGCTGCGAATGACGAGAATGCAGCGACATTTATTGATCAGGTCGCGTGCGCGAGCTTGGCCTCGGTGCCCACGATCTTCGAGCGCATCGGCTTGAGCACGAACAGCGCCAGGGCGACGACGACGACGTTCATCACCGCGGTGACCACGAACACCATGTGCCAGCTGCCGGTCGATGCCTTGATCAGGTTGGCGACCGGGACCAGGAACGCCGAGGCGCCCTTGGCCGTATAGAGCAGGCTCAGGTTCACGGTGGCGAACTTCGGCCCGAAGCTGTCAGTGCAAGTCGACGGGAACAGGCTGAAGATCTCGCCCCAGGTCAGGAAGATCAGCGCGGCGAAGACCACGAAGGCCCACGGCGAGGTGCCGGCCGAGCCCAAGAGCCAATAGGCCACCGCGCCGAGGCCGAAGGCGATCGCCATGGTGTATTCGCGGCCGATATTGTCGGACACCCAGCCGAACAGCGGGCGGGCCGCGCCGTTGCAGACATTGTCGACCACGAGGGCCACCGACAGCGCGGTGGCGCCGCCGAGGATCGCCACATTGGCGATGTTGTAGTCGCGCGCGATCAGCGCGATCTGCGCCGTCGCCATCAAGCCCGAGGCCGACACCATGATAAACATGATGTAGAGGACCCAGAACACCGGAGAAGCGAGCACCTCGGCCGGCGTGTAGCTCCGGGCGCTCTGGATGACCTTGGGCGGGGCTGCGAGCGCCAGTTCGCCCGGCTCGGGCGCGCGCAGCAGCCAGGCCAGCAG
>Ga0335078_10003803_pt1 | contig 22459 bp, 23 predicted proteins | sample Lox_Sample_32_FD_206711 | JGI IMG/M metagenome (GOLD analysis project Ga0335078, IMG submission 206711) | Soil microbial communities from Loxahatchee National Wildlife Refuge, Florida, United States - Lox_Sample_3.2 | ecosystem: Environmental > Terrestrial > Soil > Wetlands | place: USA... | reverse complement strand
GGCTGATTGCGACCGGAAGGCAGACGTGTCCGAACGGTCAGCCCGCGTATGAGAAGGTCACTTACCGTTCGTGGGCCGCTCAGGGTTTGACACCGGACGCTCCTGGCACGACGGACCCCACCCACGCATTCCCCTGTAGACCAATGCCGTGGGCTAAGCTCAACCTCTGGCTTCCGTGGCGTAGTGACTGATTTCGCCCAGAAGAGGTTGCGCCGACGGCGGGGCGGGAACCTGGCCGTGCAGGATTTGCTCCCGAGTTACGTTGGGTCCGTACATGGCATGATCTCCGCTGCGGTCCGCCCGCACCGTGGCGCCGTCCAGGCTGATTCCCGCAAACACGCCTCGGGCGCGCGAGTAAGACAGGATCTCGGCGTGTAGCGTGACGTCTGTGCCAGCCGACGCGTTCCGGCCCACCGGTCCGGCTGCAACCGTGGCGTCGGCGCCCAGCTTAAACTTGTCCCGCAGGAGGTTTTGCAGCGCATGTTCGTTCGTGAAGATCATGACGAGGTCGGTGGAGGACCCGCCGATCTGGTAACCAACGCTTCCGCCCTCAACAGCCAGGAAAATCGGAGCAGTCCAACCAGGCCCGATACGGCAGGTTGCCAAGCCCCGGCCATAACTGCCGCCGAACACCAACGCGAACTTTTTCTCTCCCGGAATGATGGCGATACATTTCGCCGATTCCAGAATCTCGTTGGGAATGCCCTTATCGGGAGTACTCATGATCTCTTGGAACACCGTGGCGGCCCTCTGAATTCGATTGGCGTCATCCTCTTGGTCGGAGCCTAGGGCCACGGCCGGCAGGCTCAAAACCAGGGAGACAACTGCAACGATCCAAAGCTTTTTCGTCATAACCTTTCGCTCCTCTCTAAGAACATTTGGTTTGCTCGGTTTATCTCAACCGTCCATCTTCCATCCTAAGAGATGCGCGCGCCCACGCTGAAGACGTGCGCTTAATGCCGATAGCATCCTTCCCGGAGCGCCGCGAGCAACGTTGGGACGGGCACCAACGCTCTTTGGAAGTTGATGTCGCCAGAGCCGCCTATAGCTCGGCCAGCCGTCGTCGGAGATACCGCCGCTCGACCGCATTGGCGGTGAGTCCGAGCGCTCGCCGGTATGATTCCTCCGCCTCTCGCGAACGACCGAGACGACGCAGGAGGTCGGCTCGCGCCGCATGGTAGAGATGGTACGACTGAAGCTCACCCGAGGCCCCCAGTTCGTCGATTAACCTCAGGCCGCTCTCCAGCCCTTCGCTCAGAGCCACGGCGACCGCATGGTTCAGTGACACGATGGGCGTAGGATGAACTCGCGCCAGTTCCCGGTAGAGTGCCGCGATCTGCCGCCAGTCCGTCTCCTCGGCAGTCTGCGCCTCAGCGTGGACGGCAGCAATCGCGGCTTGAAGCTGATAGGGTCCGATTCTGCCCAGACGCAAAGCCCTTTCGACAAGCCCCAAGCCTTCCCTGATCCGCTCCCGATCCCACTGTGATCTGTCCTGTTCCTCCAGCGGCACCAGTTCGCTCTGGCGGTTGACGCGCGCCTGGCGCCGCGAATCATGCAGAAGCATGAGCGCGAGTAATCCCAGATTCTCCGCTTCTTGCGGCATCAACTCGCAGAGGGTCCGTCCCAGGCGGATCGCCTCCGCGCACAGCTCCTGTCGGATGAGGCCTTCGCCCGCCGTGGCGGTGTATCCCTCGTTGAAGATCAGGTAAATGACGGCTTCGACGGAAGCCAGGCGTTCGGGCAGCAAGTGCTCGGGAGGCACCTCGTAGGGGATGCGTGCGCCCTGAATCTTACGCTTGGCCCGCACCAACCTTTGCGCCAGCGTGGGCTCCGGCACGAGAAAAGCGCGGGCGATTTCCGGCGTGGTCAGCCCCCCCAGTGTCCGCAGGGTCAGCGCCACCTGCGCCTCCGCGTTCAGCGCCGGGTGGCAGCAAGTGAACATGAGGCGCAAGCGGTCGTCGGGGAAGTTCATTTCGGCAACGTCAGCGCTGGGATCCTCGTCGCGTTGAACGGGCTCCGCGTTGTGAAGGAGTTCGTCTTCCTTGTCGCGCCGGGTGCGGGCGCGGCGGGCATAGTCAATCAGTTTGCGATGGGCTACGGCCGTGACCCAGGCAGCGGGTTTATCGGGAATACCTTGGGTGGGCCAGCGAGCCAGTGCGGCCGTGAAGGCGTCCTGCATCGCTTCTTCGGCTAGATCGAAGGAGCCTGAAACCCGGATGAGGCCGGCGATGATGCGCCCCGACTCCCGCCGGAACACAGATTCCACGGTGCTTTTCAGGTCGTCCATTCGGCTCTGCGCCGCTTGCCGTTCCCGTTATTTGCCGGACATGGCGCAGATGGGCCTTACTTCAACACAACCGGTGCCGCCAGCGCAAGCGGTGGGAATCTTCGCGGCCCATTCGAGCGCTTCGTCCAGGTCCTGGCAATCGAGAATGTAGTACCCGGCGAGTTGCTCTTTCGTCTCCGCGAAAGGCCCGTCGGTAACCAGCACCTTCCCGTTCTCGATGCGAAGGGTTGTGGCGGTGCTGGTTGGCTCCAGTGGCTCTGCGCCCCGTAAGATTCCGCGCTTGCTGGTCTCCTCCATCACGGCCCCGTGCTGGGCCGCGATTCTCTCCTGTTCCTCCGGCGAGGTCGCTTCCATCGATTGTTCGTTCGAGTAGATCAGCAGCATGTAACGCATCGTCCAGCCTCGCAATTGAAATGATGGCGCTCGTCCGGCTACTCGGCGAATTTCACTGTTTCCGGCGGAAATCGAACCGGTGGGTGCTGGTTTGACCGTTGGCGAGGAACGTCCACTCCTCAACATGGTGATTGGGGTCAAGAAGCGTGAACTTTACGCCGACCATGTGGCCCGTTGTGGGGCTGGAAAGGTTGGTTGCGTCTTTGAATTCGAAGTCCACCACATTCGGGTCCGAGGTGGCGACGAAGCGGAAGCGCGGCTGATTATGGGCGGCACAGTAATGCGTGGCCAGCAGATCGTCGCCGTCCATGTGAAACATCGTAACCATCTCATGCGGCGTGCCCTGAGCGATAATGTTCATCAGGGCCGAACCGTCCGAGACCACGCGGAATGTCGTGGTCGTCGGAATCTCCTGCCCGCCCTCGTTTGACTTTCCTTCCCACTCTCCCGCCAGTAATTTCAGTCTGTCGAAGGCCGCGCCGGACCCACCGGGCTGCACGGACGGATTCGGTTGTTGGGCCAACCCTACAACCGCAAAAACAGCAACTGCAACGAGTAGTCTCAGACTTTTCATAAGCTTGCCTCCTTCGCGGATTGTATGCCTTTGTTCAGCGCTGACACACATCTTCCCCCGGACCATCAACGTAAGGCCGCCGAACATTCCTTTTTCTTCCACGCGGCGCCTGCGGTGCAGTGCCGCCATAACCCGGTTCGCCAGGGTGTCATCGTTGGTCATGCGGTTCTCTCTCCACGGTTCTTACATGTCCAACTTCCTGACGGGCCGCACTTCCACAGCGCCTTCCACCTCGAAGATGGGGCAGCCCTTGGAAAGCTCTACGGCGTGGTCCAGGTCGCGCGCCTCGATCAGTGTGAACCCGCCGATCACCTCTTTGGCCTCCGCAAACGGCCCGTCGGTCACCATCTTCTGGCTGCCTTTGACCGTCTTGCCCGCTCGTTCCAGCGGTTGACCCCGGTCCTTGAGGTGACCTTTCTCGGCCAGGTCCTTGAACCAAGCCATCCATTTCTGCATCTGTTGTTGCGCTCTCTCAGGGGCTGTTTCCCGCGTGCCACCGCGATAAAGATAAACAAACTCGCTCATGGTAATCCTCCTTTGATGATGTTACTTCTGATGACCTTACTTCCAAGTCGAAAGTTGTATGGGGCCTCGCTTCCCCAATACCGGCAGGTTTCATATTATCCGCCGGGCAGCTTGCGGCAGCGTTCCGCCACCAGTACGACGTTTGGCCTTTGGAAAATCGACAGCGGAAGCAAACGTTTTCGACCGCAATCAGAATTAGTGTCGCTGGCTTGGGTCAAGATGAGATTGAGTGGTGATCTTACCGACGCGGACTCCAAGTTTAGAGAGAGGCTGAATCCCTCGATGAACTAAAACCCTCTTGCAATAAGGAACACTCAGTGCAAATAGAGCCTGTTAATTATTGCATGTCTTCCCCGGATGTCGTATAAGCGTTTAGCCGCCTCATGAGCTGTCAGGGCGACCGATCGAGGCCGGTCTCGCCCAGGGCGGAAATCTAAGGAGGACAAGAGTCGCAGGTCTCGTCGACTCAGGCCACTCGCTTATGGAACGTTCCCCGCGCCGCACCAAGGAGTACCCCTGGTTCTTGATCCCGTTCGTTGTGGTGTCGTTTGCCACCATCGCCTACCCGATCTATGTGATTCGCCCGTTCCGCCACCAGGGCCCGCGCGAGTTGGCGGCAGCCTTGGCCATCTTGCAGGTTCGACCTCCCATTGAGCTTGCCTGCGCTCTATGTGCTCTGGGCGGGTTGCTCTGGTATTGGCGGTCGCGGCCCGAGCGCTCGCCGCGCGCCTGGGCGATCGCCGGCGCTTTCTTGGTGTGCGCCTTCGCGGTCGTATCACGGGTGAACGTCTATGAGCTGATGTTTCATCCGGACACTCATCCTCTCTTTGCCCCTGTCCAGCAAGTGAAGCTGGACCCGGACGACAAAGTCCTCGCCGTCAAGCTGGGCGGCAGCGCCCGCGCCTATCCCATCCGCAGCATGGGCTACCATCACATCATCAACGACGTGGTTGGACAGGAGCCTATCGTTGCGACCTATTGAACGCTCTGCCACACCGGTCTGGTGTGGAAACGCGAAAGTGGCGGCCTGGTGCTGACTTTCCATCTGGCCGGCATCAACAACCAGAACTTCCTCATGCGGGACGACCAGACCGGCTCTTACTGGCAGCAGATCACCGGGGCCGCCGTCTCCGGACCGCTGCGAGGCCGGCGCCTCGCCTTGATCGCCTCGGATGAATTGTCGTTCGCCCTCTGGGCCGCCGAGGAGCCCAACGGCACAGTCCTGAAGGATGTCGCCAAGTACGCTTCGAAGTATGAGAAGAAGGACTGGGAAGCGCGCATGAAGAAGGAGCCCACCGTGCTGAGTTTTGCCGACCCCGCCCGAGGTCTCGAACCGCGCACTCTCATACTGGGCATTCGGACCTTCGGGGCCTTTGGCGCAAGCCGGGGTTTCCCTTACGACGCGGTGGTTCAGGAGAAGTTGGTGCTCGACCGCGTGGGCGAGGAACCGGTTCTGCTGGTGGTGGGTCCCGATGGACAATCCGTGCGTGCCTTTCGCGATCGTATCCCCGGGGTCGAAGGCCAGCCGGCCTTCTATCGCACTCTCGACGACAAGCAATCTCATCCGAGCGATGCCGCCTGGCTCAAGCAGGCCGCGACAGCTCCGTTGCTGATGGACGAAGTTACCGGAAGCCAATGGAATTTCCAAGGCTGTGCGGTCTCCGGCAAGGCCGCCGGACTCTGCCTCGAACCTGTCGAGGTGATCAAAGATTACTGGTTTGACTGGAGAAACTACAACCCGCAGACAACGGTTTATGTCCGCAGACCTTAGCAGAATATAGGACTTCGCAATATCAGCCTTTCCGTCTTGCTCGCTGCCTCCTCCTGAATCGTGCCTATAAGGTTACTTGCTCGAGATTTCTGGTGGAAATCTGCAAGGAACTCCGCTCGGCGCTGACTACCTGAATGAGGAACTAATTAGGAGTAGAGGTGAACCGGACAGAAAGTCAGGACGAACTCTACCAGAACGTCGCGCAGGAGTATGGCGAGGCTCTTGCCCGGATGGTTTACGCCTATGAAGCCGATGCGGAACTGCGTCGGGACCTCTCACAGGAAATCCATCTGGCGTTGTGGCGCAGCTTGGCGAAGTTCAACGGGCGGTGCTCGCTTCGAACCTGGGTCTACCGCGTTGCGCATAACGTGGCGACGTCGCATGTCGTCCGCCAGGCCAAGGGCAGGAGCGTAGGGACCTTTCTGACCTTGGAAGAGGCCGAGGCTCAAGCGGGTATCGAAGACGTTGAAGATTCCGCGGATCGCGCCCAGGCGCTCGGTCGATTGTTCACGCTGATCCAGCAACTCGATCCGCTCGATCGCCAGGTGATCATGGCGTATCTGGAAGGTCTGGACGCGGAATCGATTGCCGAGATCACAGGTCTCACCGCGGCGAATGTCTGGAGCAAGATTCACCGCGTCAAGAACGTGCTGGTCCGCCGATTTCACCGAGGAGACCGGAATGCCCTGTGATGAGTTGCCCGATGGTCTGAAAACTCTCTGGAAGGAAGCAGGGATGCACGGACAGGTGTTTTTGCCGGGTCAGCTTCGTATGGAGGCGGAGAAACTCCGGGCCTCGCTGCGTAGAACCTACCTCATAGTCAGCGTTGGCTACTCGACCGCGGTAGCAACCTACGCCTTTATCATCTTCAATTTGCACTATCTTCACAACACCTTGATGCTTCTTGGGTCAGGCCTGGCGATGCTCGCTTTTGGGTATTTGGTGATCGAGTCTCTGGCAAAGCGGGCCCGAGCCTTGCCCGACCTGGGCGAAACCGATGGCCTTCGCTTCTACCGGTCCGAACTGGAACGTAAGCGTGACTGGCATCGTGGGCTCCCGTGGCGGTTACAGATGGTTCTCGTGCCTCTCATCCTCGTCGGCCTCGGTGCCGCCCAGATGTTAGCCGAGATCTCGACATTCTTCGCGTTGGTCATCTTGTCCTGGGCGGCGTTCGTCTTGGTAGTAATCGGAATTTGGGGACCAGTAAAGCATCGCAGAGTGGCGCGGAAATATCAGGATCGCATCAATGCACTGGACTCGGCTGTAAGGACCGCAAAAATCGGCTCTTGACATTACTTGCCTTCGTGCTATACTAGTCTTACCCCTTCCTCCCAGGGGCTGAGTCTCTTAACCGTTGCAAGGCGAAACCAGTTGTGTCACTAGAAGCCGAAGCAGTTCCCAACCCGGACGCCCAGCGCGCACCCCAGCGCGGAGAAACCGCGTCTGCGGCGAGCCTAAGTGCGCCGTTTCCAAGCGCACCGGGCACGGCTGCGCCCGGCGTTGCAGCTTCCGAGAGCGACCGTCCGCCTTCCCCTGCGAACCCGGAAACCCGAATCCCAAATCCGGTCTCCACCGCGAGCCCTGAATCCCGGAACTCCGCCAAGACGCGCAAGTACACCATTTCGCCGAGGGCGCTGGAGTCGTGGCGCGGCAATCCGGGAAAGGCAACTGCCGTTCCCAAGGAGGTGCGCTACCGCGACACTTGCCGGCGCCTCGAGTCTTGCCGGACCAACTTTGGTGGAGCGCGCGAAGCCAAGCGCCGCAAGCACGAGGAGGGCAAGAGCACCGGCGTCAGCTACGGGCTCAACTGCGCGAACCGGCGCGGGAGCTTGGCGGCCACGTGGGCCACTTCGGGCGTTTTGGTGGGTCGTAGCGAGGATATTTTTCCAGCAAAGCCACGATCTTGCCTAGAATCAGTGATTACAGAAATATCCATACTATCTGGAATTCGAACCGCCCCTACCGGCTCCAAGGGACCGAGCGCCGCTCGGCCCTACCTTAACCTGGCTGGGCGGGCAGGCTTACTTGGAGTAGAGGCTTTCCATCTGGCCCAGGGAGTGAGCCAGGTCAGCGCGCGATTGGTTGTATCGGTACAACGCGCTGATCTGATTGTCGTTGGCGCGGGAAAGTTCGTCCTGGGCGGTGACCACTTCGATGTTGTTGGCGACGCCGGCCTGGAAGCGGTCGCGCGACTGGGTCACTTCCTCCTGGGCCAACTTTACGCCCAGGTTGGCGACGTCGACCTCGTGCCGGGCGGAATCGAGCTCGGCGATGGCCGTCTTCACTTCCAGGGCGATCTGGTCCGTCAGCGCCTGCTTCTGCTGGTCGAGCTTCTTGATTTCGAGGTCGGCCCGCGTGATCTCGGCGCGGATTCGGCCGCCGGTGAACACCGGCACATCGAGGACGGCTTGATAATTGTAAGCGGGAATCGACGCAGGGAGCGACAAGCCACTGTAGCCCCAGTTGCCCTTGAGATTGAAGGTCGGCAGCCGCGATTCGGCGGCGGCGCGCCTGGCGGTCAACGCCTGCTGCTCGCGTGCCTCGATGGCCTTCAGTTCCGGCCGGTTGGCGAAGGCACTTTCCAGGCTCTGGCCCATTGGGAACTCCGGCGTCTCGAAGAAGCTGACCTCGTCGGCCAAGTCCACGTCCTGGTGCACGTCCAGGTTCAGCAGGCGCGCGAGGCCATAGAGAGAGGTCTTCAGGGTGGTCTCAGCCACCACCAGCCGCTGCTTTTCGTTTTGAAGCTGAACGTTCGAGCGCAGCGTGTCCAGGCCCGTTCCCACGCCGTTCTTCTGCAAGTCGGCGGCCTGGTCGTAGATCGCCTGCGCCAGGGTCACCCGCGATTGGGCGGCTTTCACGTCGGCGGCGGCGCGCAGACTGCCCAGATACTGGGACACCACCAGCAGGACGGTCTGCTCACGTACGCCCATTTCGTCCGAGAGGGAAGCGCGAATGCCTTGCTGAGAGGCCTGCCAGCGGCGCAGGAGGGTAAGATCGAAAATCGGCATCGAAAATCCGGGCCCTGCCTGGAAATCCTCGGCCGGGCCGGAATGCTCCGCAATGCCGGGGAAGGGGCGGCCGAACAGGGCATAGACGTTGAACCGCTGGGCGAGGATGAATCCCTCCGCGCCGACATGGGGCAACAGCGCCGAGCGCTCGATGTTGCGGTCCTGCTGGCTTTCGGCCACGTTGAGGTTGGCGATTTGCACCTGCGGGTTCTGCTTGAGAGCGAGTTGCACCGCGTCGCGCACGGTCAGGCGCAACGGGGGTTTCTCCTGGCCGCAGAGGACGGCGGGTGCGCCGAGGAAGCAAACGACGATAACGAGGGTCATCATCATGCCCAGCAGGCCGCCCGACCGGGGTGCGGTGCGGGGGTTCGGGTGCGAGGTTTTGATCCTCTCGATGATGGACTTGTTCATGCAATCGGTGGCTCGAAGCTCGGCTCCCTCGGCGAACATCGCCCCCAGCAACTTCTTCCCCTCGTCATCGACGAAGGTCACGGCCGAGAGGTCGAGCGCCAGACGCTCTTTTTGGCCGGTTTCCTGGCGGGTCCCTTGGTGGACCTCACGGGTATATTCCGCGGCCCTCGAAGTCCAGAGGCGCTCGAGTTCGTCCACCCAGGGCCCGGCCAATCTCCCCTCCAGTCGCAAAAGGGTAAGGCCGGGGCTCTCTTCCACGTTGATCCTGAGCATGAGACTTCCCTCCACGCTGCACCTCCTCCAAGGCATCTGCCACTCCAAATGAGCGGCTGTCCGCAAATTGTATTTAGCAAATTGAAAACAAGTATGTTAGATGATGCGGAACGGCGTCCCGGTCGCAGGTTATGTCGTTGGGCCGGCAGTCCCGCGTGCCGATATATCGGCGTGTGCCGGAAGACCGCCGCCAGAACAGTGTGGCGGCGGTCACTCGCCATCGCCACATTGAAGGAAGATGAACGCATTCGTCCGAGGGCCCGATGGAAGCGGGTCACGAACAGGGCACCGGTTCCGAGTTGAAGTTTCGAATCTCGACCTTCAGATTTCGGTTAGAATTGATGTGGCCATGTTGGTGACCGAGATTTTCAAGTCCATTCAGGGAGAGTCGACTTTCGCTGGTCGGCCGTGCGTCTTCGTACGCCTCACGGGGTGCAATCTTCGTTGCCACTGGTGCGACACGGCGTACGCGTTTTACGGGGGCGAGAGGATGTCCATCGACCAGGTCTTCGATCGCGTGCGGGAATTGGGCGCGCCCCTGGTGGAGTTCACGGGGGGCGAGCCACTGCTTCAGAAGCAGGAAGTGGTCCCGCTCGCCGAGCGGATGCTGGAGGAGGGATACGAGGTGCTGGTGGAGACGAGCGGCGAGCGCTACGTGGGCGACCTGCCGCGCTCGGCGGTGAAAGTGGTGGATGTGAAATGCCCCGGCAGCGGCGAGGCCGATAAGTTCTGCCTGGAGAACTTGCAGGTGCTCGAGCGCAAGGACCAGGCGAAGTTCGTGGTCCTCGATGAAGTGGACTACCAGTACGCGCGCCGATTCATCGAGAGCCACCGCCTCAGCGATCGGGTGGAGGAGATCATTTTTGCGCCAGTCTTCGGCCGGCTGCGTCCACGCCAGCTTGCGGAATGGATTCTGCGCGACGGACTGCGCGTGCGCCTGGGGCTCCAGCTCCACAAGTTCATCTGGGACCCGGAGGCGCGCGGCGTGTGAGGGAAGCAGGGCTGAAGAATTACCGATTTGGAAAAAGCTTTAAGCTAGGCTAGCTAACTAATTAGTCTGACCTCCAGAGGCGATTTTCATGATCGGCAGCGAAGCTTGATTCATAGGGGCGACCAGATTGACCATCTTGGGGCCCGGCGAGGGTCGCCCTACGCGTAGGCCGCCACTCCGGTCACCCTCTCGCCGATGATGAGCGTGTGGATGTTGTGAGTGCCCTCGTAGGTGAACACCGACTCGAGGTTGCACAGGTGGCGGAAAATGGGGTACTCGTCGGCGACGCCATTCGCTCCCAGAATATCGCGAGCGGCGCGGGCCGTCTGAAGCGCCATGGCGACGTTGTTCCGCTTCAGCATGGAGACATGGGCGAAGTCGGCGCGGCCCTGATCCTTGAGCCGGCCCACCTGCAACGCCAGCAACTGGGCCTTGGTGATCTCGGTGATCATATCCGCGAACCGGGCCTGCACCAATTGGTGACCGGCGATAGGCTTGTCGCCAAACTGCTTGCGCACTTTCGCGTATTCCAGCGACTCGTGGTAGCAGGCCATGGCGGCGCCGATGGCGCCCCAGCCGATCCCGTACCGTGCCTGGGTAAGGCAAGCGAGTGGCCCCTTCAAGCCGCGCGCGCCGGGCAACATGGCGGTGGCCGGCACGCGGACGTCGGCCAGTGACAGGGTGCTGGTGACCGAGGCCCGCAGCGACCACTTGCCCTTGATGTCCTTCGCCGTGTAGCCAGGCGTGCCCTTCTCCACCAGGAAGCCGCGGATGCCCTCGTCGGTGCGTGCCCACACCAGGGCTACGTCGGCGATGGTGCCGGAGGTGATCCAGGCTTTCTCACCGTTGAGAACGTAGTCGCCACCGTCCTTCACCGCGCGCGTGCGCATGCCGCCGGGGTTGGAGCCGAAGTCGGGTTCCGTAAGCCCGAAGCAGCCCAGCGCCTGGCCCGATTGCAGCGCCGGGAGCCAGCGCTGCTTCTGCTCTGCCGAGCCGTACTCCTTGATGGGGTACATCACCAGCGCCCCCTGCACGGAGACGAAGCTGCGCAGGCCGCTATCGCCGCGCTCGAGCTCCTGCATGATAAGTCCGTATTCAACGTTGGACATGCCCGCGCAGCCGTAGCCTTCCATGTTGGCGCCGAAGAAGCCCAACTCCGCCATCAACGGCACCAGATGAATCGGAAACTTGCCTTCGCGGTTCCACTCCTCGATGTGAGGGATGATCTCCTTCTCCACAAACTCGCGCACCGTCTGGCGCACCAACTTCTCCTGGTCGCTGAAAAGAGCGTCGATCTCCATGTAATCTACGCCGTGAAATGCAAACATAGGACCTCCCTCGAATTTGGGCGATCGAATTGCCCTCCCACCTGATTTGATTCAGGGTTTATCCGTTGTGGCTCGGGGTCCTGGGGGAGCGCGGCATTGCCGCCCGCAACTTCACGGTTGCTTCCGTCCGACCCTCCGGATCGAAAGGGCGCGGCCCGTTTCCGAATCAACTTCGATCAGGACGGCGGCAAGCCGGACGTCGTTCTTACCGACCTCGTAACGGGCGGGCATCTGAGTAAGGAATTTTCGGAGCACCGCTTCCTTGTCCATGCCGATGACGGAGTCGTACGGTCCGGTCATACCGACGTCGGTGATATAGGCCGTACCGCCGGGCAGCACGGTCTCATCGGCAGTGGGGACGTGCGTGTGCGTGCCCACGATGGCGGTGACCCGCCCGTCAAGATACCAGCCCATGGCGATCTTTTCCGAAGTGGCTTCGCCGTGCAGGTCGAGGATGCGCACCTTCACTTGGGGCGGAATGGAGGCTAGCAGCGTTTCGACAGCGCGGAAAGGGCAATCGAGCGTCGGCATGAACACGCGGCCCTGCAGGTTGAGTACGGCGTAGTCGACGCCCAGGCCCGTCTTGCCTGTGTAGAAGCCGCGGCCGGGCGCGGCGGGGGGATAGTTCGCGGGCCGCAGCAAGCGCCCGTCCGGATGCTCAGCCAAGTAGGGAATGATCTCCTTCTTGTCGAAGATGTGGTTGCCGGAAGTGAGGACCGCGATCCCCGCGCCAAGCAATTCCTCCACCAGGGCTGGAGTGATGCCCACGCCCGCCGCCGCGTTCTCGCCGTTGGCGAGCACCAGGTCTACCGCGTGCTCGGCCACCAACCCAGCCAGAGTTTCCTTCACGATTCGCCGGCCGGGGTGGCCCACAATGTCGCCGATAAACAAAATTCGAATAACGCTCACCACGCTTTCAAACAGGGGTTCGACTTCAGGAAGGCGGGAAACTCGTTTCGAGGCAGCTCACTCAAGCAACCGGTCCAGGACCGCGCTGCACGCGCTGACCTTCTGCTCGATTTCCTGTGTGGCCGCTTCGTGCTGGGCCTTCAACTGATGGTATTCGTCGACGATATTGAGGGCGGCCAGGATCGCCACTCGCAGCGAATCCACGGTGTGAGTCCGCTCGGCGATGGCCCGCATCTTCGCGTCCAGGTAGCTCGCCAGCTTGCGAATGTACTCGGGGTCGGGGCCGCCCCGCATGAAATACTCCTGGTCGTAAATCTCAACCCGAATCCGGTCGGAGGTCCCCGTCACGTCACACCTCTGCGCGGACGCCCCGGGATTTCCCCTCGCGGAGCCGCCCGATTCGAAACTCATTATCCCAGAGCATCGGTCTTTGTCAAGGCGTCGATCTGGCGGATCATCTTCTCGACGCGGGCCCGCACGTCTTCGCGTTCGCGCCGCAGCCCCTGGAGTTCGCGCTCCAGCGCCGGGATGCGTTGCAAGTCCGCTTTCAGCGCCTGAATCTCGCGTTCCTTCTCCGCCACTTGCTGCGATCCCTCTTGCGAGGCCTCGCGCAGCTTCTTGAGTTCGTCTTCCCGCGCCTGCTTTTCTTCCCGCGTTTGCTTGAAGACCTCAGCCACCTTCAGCAGTTTTTCTTCGAGTTCCTGGAATCGATCGTTGTTTTCCATGAAAACCACCCAAGGGAAATCGCTCACACGCCTGTACCAAAATACACCGGCCGGGCATCTCAAGGAAACAGATGATCCGTCAACTTCGCAGCCGTGCCCCGACGGGCTCCAGCGCGCTGAGCACCTGGCGGCCGAAACCGTCGATCTCCTCCCCGGTCAGTGTGTGATCCTGGCTCTGGAAAGTGATATGCAGCAACAGGCTGTAATAGCCTGCCGCAACCGCGCCGCCGCGAAAAAGATCGGTTGGCCTGAAGTCCGCTAGCTCTTGAAGGTCGAGGCCACGAATCGCCGCGGCCAGCGTCGCATACGGGACCTCTTCCGGCAGCACCAGAGAGAAATCGCGCTCCACCGTCGGAAACTTGGAAAATGTCCGGAACGTTCGCTGCCTCAAGGCCAGCGCCAGCAACGCGTCGAGATCGAGCTCCGCCACCCACACCGGTTGCCGCAGCTTGTATTGCTGCGCGACCTGCCGGTTGAGCTGCCCGAATACGGCGAGCGTTGCAGCGCCGCCCTTCAGAGCCTGCCCGGAGGGAAGCGAAGGGGCGGCATCTTGAGCTGCCGGGCTGAAGCGCGGGGCTACATCGGCCAGAAAACGCCCGCACACACCGGCCTCGCACCAATCCGCGGAAGCAGGCTCTGAGCGCGGGTGCGGAATTTCGAACACTTCGAGCAGCGCCTCGAGATCGCCCTTGAGGTCGAAGATGTCGAGTTCCTTTGCGCCATCGTGGACGCTGGCCGGTCGGCGATGGCCGCTTGCACCCAGCGTCACCACTCGCCGCTCGTCGGGCAACCCCTTGGCCCCCGGTGGAAGCGCGGCATAAGTCTTCCCCGTCTCGAATAATCGTAACTCGCTCTCGCCGCGGTCGAGGTTCCAGCGCAAGGCATGGATCATGCTCGGAACCGCAGTGGTGCGCATCGCCGAAGCGTCCTGGCTGAGAGGGTTCAAAATTCGCACCGGCGGGCGATCAGTGAAGCGGGCGTCCTCGTCCGGATCCACCATGGCGTTGCTGATGATCTCGCGATAGCCGAGCCCGACTAGAACGCTCGAAACCGTAAGCTCCTTCTCGCGTCTTCTGTCTCGTTCCGGCCGCGGCGGCGCGGGGCCCACCCGCGAGCGCAGGCGATCGTAGCCATACTGGCGCGCGACTTCTTCCACCAGGTCCACCTCGCGGCCAATATCCAGACGCCACGAAGGCGGACGTACCCACCAACGGCCCTGGGCCTGCTCCACCACTTCAAAGCCGAGGGCGCGCAGGATGCGCTCCACTTCCTGGCCCGCGATGTCGGAGCCGAGAATGCGCATGATCTCGCTCGCGCGCAGCGCCAACTCCGGCCGCTGGCGGCGTTGCGGGAACACGTCGAGGATGCCGGCCAGAATTTCGCCGCCTGCCAGTTCGGCGATCAGAGATGCGGCGCGGTCGAGCGCCTTCGGCGCCATCTCGATGTCGGCGCCTCGCTCGAAGCGATGCGAGGCCTCCGTGTGCATCCCGAGCGCCTTCGAGGTGCGGCGGACCGAGAGCGGATCGAACCACGCGCTCTCCAGCAGGACGGCGCGCGTGGCCGCCGAAATCTCCGAGTCCTCACCTCCCATCACGCCTGCGATCGCCACCGCGCGTTCGGCGTCGGCGATCACAAGATTGTCTTGGGTCAGCGTGCGGCCCACTCCGTCCAGCGTCCTGAGAAACTCGCCACTCTTGGCGCGACGAACAATGATCTTTCTCTGCCGCAGGCGCGCCAGGTCAAAAGCGTGCAGTGGGTGACCGAGTTCCATTAGCACGTAGTTAGTGACGTCGGCCACGTTGTTGATAGGGCGCTGGCCGACCGCTTCCAGGCGTTTCACGAGCCACGTCGGCGACGGCTTCACCTGTACGTTGCGGACCACGCGCCCGCAGTAACGCGCGCAGAGGTCAGGCGCGGCAATTTCAATCGCGGCTTCACTGGCTGCCCCCGTCCCCAACTCTTTCAAGCCTGAGACGATTTCACTCAGCGGCTTGAGCGGGTGTCCGTACAACGCCGCGAGCTCGCGGGCCGTGCCATAGTGGCTGAGGCAGTCGGGCCGGTTGGTGGTGACTTCGATTTCAAACACGAGATCGCCTTCGACCGAGGCGTACGACTCAACCCCCAGGCCGACACCCACCAGCGCCGCCTTGATGGCGGCTGGGTCAGCGGGCACTTCGACGAATTCTTTGAGCCAACCTAGCGAGATCTTCATCGGAGTCGAAAGTCGAGAGTTGAAAGTCGAAAGTGAAGACGCAAGAGACGAATCGTTTGGCTCGTCTTATGCTTTCGACTTTCAACTGTCGACTCTCGACTGCTTTCAAAACTGTTCCAAAAACCGGACATCACCCTGAAAGAAAAGTTGGATGTCAGTGATGTCGTACTTCACCATGGCAAAGCGGTCGATGCCCAGGCCGAAAGCCCAGCCCGAGTAGCGATCCGGATCGATCCCGCCCGAGCGCAGCACTTCGGGATGGACCATGCCGCAGCCCAGTAGCTCGATCCAGCCGCTATCCTTGCACCTCCGGCAGCCGCTCCCATCGCAGAACGGACAACTGACCGAGACCTCGCCGCTCGGCTCGGTGAAGGGAAAGAAGCTGGGGTTGAATCGAGTGCGTACCTTCTCACTGCCGAAGAACTTCTTGGCAAAAAAGTCCAGCGTGCCCTTCAAGTCGGCAAACGTGATGTCGGTATCGACGGCCAGCCCCTCGATCTGGTGAAACATGGGCGAGTGGGTGGCGTCCGGATTATCGCGGCGGTAGCACTTGCCGGGCGCGATGATGTAGAGCGGCGCGCCGTGCTTCTCCATGGCGCGCATCTGCACCGGCGAGGTGTGCGTGCGCAGCACCGTGTTCGCATCGATGTAGAGCGAGTCCCAGTCGTCGCGAGAGGGGTGGGACTCCGGGATGTTGAGCGCATCGAAATTGTAATAGACGGACTCAATCTCCGGGCCCGTCTCGATGGAGAAGCCAAGGTCGAGGAAGATGTCCTCGATCTCACGCTGTACGCGCGTGATGGGATGAACCGAGCCGAGAGTCCGTCGATTGCCGGGAAGGGTGAGATCGGTCGGCGTTTGACGCGGGCGTTCAGCTTCGAGCCCCCGAACAGTCTTCAGGATCAGCTTCCGCCTCTTGTCGAGCCGTTCCTGAAGCTGCTCGGCGTGGCCTCGAAGAGCGTTGAAGTGAAAGCCTACTATTGGCCTTAGTTCCTTCGGCGCGCCTTTCAGCCAGGCCTTATCGATCTTAGCAATCAAGCCGTTCTTTCGGCTAAGCCAACGGTCTCGAAGTGCTTTGGCTTTCGCGCTGAACTCCTCGTCGCTCTCAAGACCCAGAATCTCATTTTCCTGAGAGCCAAGAAACTGCTCTGCTTCACCAAACAAGCGCACGACTTCCTGGGCATCAGCGGTCCCCAGTTCCACGAGGGTCTTCTCGGCCTTTTCTTCCAGGATCATAAACGGCCAATACTAGTTTGCGCCGCAGGCGCCTTGGAGTGCGGCAGCTTGCTGCCGCTTTTCCTTCCAGCGAGCTTGCTCGCTGACCCCTCAATCGGGGTGGTGGGCAAAGCCAAGCACGGCCCGCAAGCTGGCCTGAGGCAAAGCGGCAAGCTGCCGCACTCCCAAGCGGGGCAGCCCCACTTCGGATTTCCCGTGCCACGAGCGGAGGAGATGGGACGCCCACGCTTCCGTCCCAGGTTAATCAGACCTGCGCTGCCGGAGTCGCCTTCGCCAGCTCGGCGAGGTGCGCGTCGACCGCCACCTTCACCTTGGCGGCGAGTTCGGCGAAGGCGACCGCGTCGCGGGCGGCCATGTCGGACATCACCTTCCGGTCAAGCTCGATGCCGAGCTTCTTCAGGCCCCAGATGAACTGGCTGTAAGTGAGCCCGTTCAGGCGCGCGCCGGCGCTGATGCGGATGATCCACAGGCGGCGGAAATCGCGCTTCTTGCGCTGGCGGCCGCGATAGGCGAACCTGCCGGCGCGGTCGGCCGCTTCCTTCATCGACCGGTACAGTTTGCCTTTGGTGAGGAAATTACCCTTGGTTAGTCTGGCGAGCTTCTTGCGTTTGGCGCGGCGCACAGTGCCGCGCTTGACTCGAGGCATGGGTTTGCTCCTTTTCTAGAGATTTTGTGGGGCGATAAAGGCACCCAGCCGATGGCCTTCTCGCACTCCAGGGAACAGGTTACAGGGAGCAGGAGAGAGGGTGCCGTACATTTGCAGTACCCTATACCCTGTCCCCTGTACCCTACGCCCTATCTTCCGTAGGGCATCATACGCCGGACCTGCGCGGCATCGCCCGGGGCCACCAAAGCATCTTTGGCGAGGCGACGCTTGCGCTTCCGGGCCTTGGAGGTCAGGATGTGACGCGCGTACGCGTGCCGCCCCACGACCTTGCCACCAGCGGTCAACTTGAAGCGCTTGGCGGCGCCGCGATGAGTTTTGAGCTTCAACTTCACTTTAGCTTTTACCAAAACCTTAACCTCCAGCGGGTTCTCCCGGCGCGACAGACTTGGGCGCCTGGGTGTGCGAGACCGTAGCCGAGTGACTCGCGGGTGGCTTTGCCCCCGGCGCGTGTGATGCAGGAACCGCCTGGACGGCGAGCGGCTTGGTTCCCGGCGCGGCAACGACCGCGCCCGCCGCCTGAGGCTTCGGAGCGGGCGGCTTAACCTGACCCGCGGGTTTCTGGGCCTTTCCGCTCGGCTTCTTGGCGGCGATAATCACGGTGAGGTTCGGCCCTTCCTGTCGGGGACGCGCCTCCACCTGTCCCACTTCGCCCACCTCGTTCACCAGCCGCTCGAGCATCTGCCAGCCGAGGTTCCGGTGGGCCATCTCGCGACCGCGAAACATGATGGTCGCCTTAACCTTGCTGCCTTCCTTCAAGAACTCGATCACGTGGTCGCGCTTGAAGGCGAAATCATGTTCCGAAGTCCGCGGCCGAAACTTGACTTCTTTCAGCTCGATCGATTTCTGATGTTTGCGCGCCTCGTGCTGCCGCTTGTTGAGCTGGTAGAGATACTTGCCGTAATTCATCACCCGGCAAACCGGCGGGTTGGCCGTGGGTGAAACCTCCACCAAGTCTACGCCCCTTTCGCGTGCAATCTTGAGGGCCTCAAAAGGGGGCATGATGCCGAGTTGTCCCCCCTCTTCATCCACTACCCGGATTTCACGGGCGCGAATCCTTTCATTCACGCGAACATATCGATCAGCGATAGGCTACCTCCTCAGGGAACAGGGAATAGGTTACAGGGAACAGGGAAAAGACTCCACCATGCCTTTCTTGCCTGTTCCCTGTAACCTGTCACCTGTTCCCTAATTTACCATTTTACAGCGCGCGTGTCGATAAGCTCGCGCGCCCAGCGGACGAACTCGCTCAGGGGACGCGCCCCGGCGTCACCCGAATCGCGCCGGCGCACCGCCACGGTCCGCGCTTCAGCCTCGCGGTCGCCGACCACCAGCATGAAAGGTACCTTCTGAAGCTGGGCGTCGCGCACCCGGGCGTTCAGTTTCTCATTCCGATCGTCGACCCGCACCCGGATCTTCGCGGCCCGTAACTCCGCCTCCAGCTCGCGCGCGTAAGCAAGGTGTTTTTCGCTGATGGGCAGCACCACCGCTTGCACGGGCGAGAGCCAGACGGGAAACGCACCGGCGTAGTGCTCCACCAGGACGCCGAAGAAGCGTTCCACCGAGCCCAGCAGCGCCCGGTGCACCATCACCGGATCGTGCGCGTGGCCATCGGCGCCGACGTATTCCAATCCGAAGCGCCGCGGCAGGTTGAAATCGAATTGCACGGTGGTAAGCTGCCAGGGCCGCCCGATGGCATCCACCAGCTTGACGTCAATCTTGGGCCCGTAGAACACAGCCTCGCCGGGCATGTACTTGAACGGGATTTCCATGCGGCGCAGCGTGTTCATCAGAGCGCCCTCGGCGCGTTCCCACTCCTCCACCGTGCCGGCGTAATGCTCGGCGTGCAGCGGGTCGCGGGCGGAAAGTTCCACCTGGTACTGATCGAAGCCAAACGTTTTGAGCACCGCGAAGGCGAATTCGACGCAGGCCTGGACTTCGCTTTCGAGCTGCTCGGGCATGCAAAAGATGTGGGCATCGTCCTGGGTGAAGCCGCGCACTCGCAGCAGGCCGTGCATCACGCCGGAGCGTTCGAAGCGATAGACGGTGCCCAGTTCCGCCAGCCGCATCGGCAGCTCGCGATAGCTGCGCCGCTGGTCCTTGTAAATCAGGATGTGGCCGGGGCAGTTCATCGGCTTGAGCTGGTAATGGTCGTTTTCCACATTCATGGCGCCGAACATATTTTCGCGATAAAAGTTGGTGTGGCCGCTCGTCTCCCAGAGGTGCAGCCGCATGACGTGGGGAGTGAACACCAGGTCGTAGCCGCGCGCCAGCAGTTCTTCGCGGAGCCAGTCCTCGATCTCTTTGCGGATGATGCCGCCCTTGGGATGCCAGAAGATCAGCCCGGGACCCGCATCGTCCTGGATGCTGAAAAGGTCCAGGTCTTTGCCCAGCCGCCGGTGGTCGCGCTTCCGGGCTTCCTCCACCTGGGTCAGGAAGGCGTCGAGGTCCTTCTGGCTGAAGAACGCGGTCCCGTAGATGCGCTGCATGGGGTGCGAGTGCTCGTCGGCCTTCCAATAGGCGCCCGCCACGTGGAGCAGCTTGAAAGCCTTGATCCGGCCCGTGGAGGGAATGTGGGGGCCGCGGCAGAAGTCGAGGAACCGGCCGGTCTTGTAAGCGGAGAAGACCGGGTCCGCTTTCTCCTCAATCAGCTCGCACTTCAGGAACTCGCCCATCTGCTCGAACAGCTTCTTCCCCTCTTCCTTGGGATAGTAGACGCGCTCGTAGGGCAGGTCGGCCTTTACCAACTCGCGCATCTTCTCTTCCAGCCGCTGCAGGTCGTGCTCGGTGAATGGCTTTTCGCGATAGAAATCGTAGAAGAAGCCGGTCTCCGTGGGCGGCCCGATGCCGGGATGCGCGTCGGGGAAAAGTTCGAGCACCGCCGCCGCCAGAAGGTGCGCGGAAGAGTGCCGATAGACTTCCAGGGCCTCCGGCGAAGAAGGAGTGATGAACTGAATGGGCCCACTCGCATCTAGCGGAGCCGAGAGATCAACGAGGCGGCCGTCCACCTTCGCCACCAGCGCTTCGTGAGCGAGACGCGGGCCAATCGACTTCGCGATTTCAAGCGGCGTGGTGCCCTGCGGAAACTCTTTTGCAGCTCCGTCGGGGAAAGTGATTTGAATATTCGACATTCGAACGCAATGCTTCCCTGGTACGCTGGTAAGCTACCAAATTAACAGATAATGCCACCGCCGGTCAAATTACAATTGACGATTGACGATTGCCGATTGGAAGACAGCTCCCCTGCTGGCCTGGGTGGACTTCCGCAACCCATCGCCGATTGCTGATTCCTGACCGAGGAACTGGCCATCGGAGACCCGTCTTTTCCTTTCAATCGGGCAATCGACAACCGTCAATCGTCAATTCCCCTCCTCCCACCACCGGCCGGCAAAGAGCTTCGCATGGTGGCGCAGTAAGGCGGGATCAGGCGGCGGCGCGTTCGGGTCGAAGACGCCGTCACGGTCCAGCCTGTACGTGATCCGCTCCACGAACCTCGGCCGTCCCAACCGGAATGCCAGCTTTCGCACTTTCCCTTCCATCACTTGGCCTACGACGTGTACCGGTAGAAGTCCGTCGCGCAACGTATCCAACATCAACCGCTCCAGCGTCCAATACCGCCTCCGCTGTACCCAAAAGACCAGCCCGATTCGTCGCCGGTGATCCTTGACGCGAAAGTGCACCGGCGATTCGTGACGAGACAGGGGCATCGAGATGGAACAAAACAAGTCAGATTGCGGTTTACATCCCAAAATTCCCGCCCGCCACACCGTCGTCCATACCAGCGCCGCCACCCGCTCGGCCCGCTTCAGTTCCACCGGGTCCTCCGCCTCGAAGGTGTCGATGACTTCCTGCCGAATTTGGTCGTAGAGGGCGGCAGCCGACCGGTATCCTGCCGCCTCCAGCTTTTCGGGCAGACGCTCGGCGTAGCGGCCGTGCTTCAGGGCGTTGAGGGACACGCGGGCCTTACCCTCCGGGGTGCGCGGGCCGGTACACTTCTGGGCGTTCCGGCGGTTGGCCGCCAGAAACGCCTCGGTCCGAGTTGGTGACTTACGCAGCATAGAGGCCTCTCCTTGAGCCGTTCTCATCACCAGCCATGAGTCATGATTGTCCTCCTAGCTTAATATACGCTGGGATACGTGTCAATAAAATTATGAGGTGGGCATCCAAAATTCCGCCGGGAGTTTGGGGGCAGGTCCCCGCTGCCCTTGCGTTACACGCATTCACCGCCGCACAACTGGAGGATCGTGTTGAGAAAGGCTCGCAATTCAGAACAGGGCGCGGCCGCAAGCAGAAGATCGTTTTCTCGCAGAATCCTCTCGGCGTCGCGTGGCTTCACGTAGTCCCTCCGGCAGGTACCGGCGCGGAAGATCTCTTCGATTCGGACCGAGGGCGGGCGGGTGAGGTTCACCGTTTCAGGATGGCTGCCCGGGGCTGCCATGTTGTGACCCGCGAGACGCTGGATGGTGTCCCAGAACGGAAGCAGCCACGCTTCGAATTCATACTGGGCGGCGTGGGGAAGGAACCTGGCGTTCTCACCCACCCACTCGCGCATTTTCCTCTTGGCGTCCTCGGCGTCCCGAAAATCCCCGGTTCCGGTGTAAACGTCCGTCAGCGCGATCACGGCGTCGGCGGGCGGACGGCCGGTTCGCAGCAGGCGATCCACGTCGCGCCCCAAGCGGTCACCTTTAGGAATGCGGCCGTGAAACAGTACAGGATCGAGGCGCGGCATCCGCCCGCCGAGCCGCGTTGCCAAAAAACGCCGGAGGTGGGGAAGAAAGGCGCGCTCGGTCTGCCCTTCAATGAGAAGAGCAATCTTCATGCGCGCCCTCCCATACGGCCCATGCTCCAAACCTCGTCGAGGGTGTACTCGGCCAGCCACTCGTCCAAATCCATTTTGTCCGCCCACGTGAGTTGCGCCATCCCGTCGGGAGCCGAATCAATCACTACCACCTCGGCTGGCTTGAGGAACCGCACTAAGCGGTCCGAGTGCGTGGCCACGATCAACTGCGTACGATTCGCGGCCTCTCGCAAAAGCCCGGCCAGGAGGCTGAGAAGCTCCGGATGGAGGCTGACCTCCGGCTCGTCGAGCAGCGTCAGAGCAGTCAGACCGGAACTGGCAAGAAGCGTGGTGAGCCACAGGAAGCGCAACATG
>Ga0335078_10003802_pt1 | contig 22459 bp, 18 predicted proteins | sample Lox_Sample_32_FD_206711 | JGI IMG/M metagenome (GOLD analysis project Ga0335078, IMG submission 206711) | Soil microbial communities from Loxahatchee National Wildlife Refuge, Florida, United States - Lox_Sample_3.2 | ecosystem: Environmental > Terrestrial > Soil > Wetlands | place: USA... | reverse complement strand
TCCCCCAGGAAAAATCCGCGCGTCCCGAACGTCGTTACGACATCCACATCGGGCGATGCCGACCGTATGAACGGCGCGTAGTCGTAGTCGAAGAACTTTCGCATGCGAATTTTCGCCGGCCAGTGTGCCGGGTCCGTCCCCGGCGGAAATCGCAGAAGAAAATACGTGCGTGATCCCAACGATTCGACCCGATCCTGCACGAACTTGTTCAACCCCTGGATGATTGAGGCCATCGCGATCACCGACGACACTCCAATTACGATCCCCAACACCGTCAGCGCGGTCCGCACCTTCGACGACCGCAGCGTCTCCATCGCCGCCAAGAAGTTCTCCCGAGTTTGTGCGGGCGTCATCCCCATTACTCGCTCCTCAGAGCAACAATGGGGTCTACTCTCGAAGCTCGCGTTGCGGGATAAATCCCAAAAAACAGCCCCACCGCTGAGCTCAGCATCACTCCCAGAATTGCCACCCAGGTTTGCACCGCGGCGGGAAACGGCGTGAAAGTCCGCAACAGCAGGGCCACCAGAAATCCGATGAGGATTCCCACGAGTCCTCCAGCGATGCACTGCAGCACGCTCTCCACCATGAATTGCCCCAGGATGTCCCGCTTTGTCGCCCCGACGGCACGCCGCACCCCGATCTCTCTTCTCCGCAGCGTCACGCTCATCAGCATTACGTTCATGATCACGATCCCGCCGATGATGACCGAAATCGCGCTCACCAGGATGAACACGCCGAAAAACGCAGTGCTGATGCTCCTCCACAACGCCATGTAACTGTCCTTGGTTCCAATGAAGAAATCGTCCTCCATCGCAGCGCTCCGGTGCCGCCTCGCCCGCAGAATTTGCCGCGCCTGGTCCTGCGCCTTTTGAAAGTTTTGTCTGTTTGTCTTCACATTGATGGTCACACTCGATTGCGCCCCTTCCATTTTCAAGTACACCGTCAGCGGCACAATCACGAAATTGTCCTGATCCTGTCCCAGCACGCTTCCAGTCTTCTCCATCACGCCGATCACCATGCACTCACTCTCGTCCACGCGGATCGTTCGCCCGAGCGGATCCATCCCCGAAAACACTCGCTGCACGATGGTGTCCCCGATCAGGCAGACGTTCGCATGGCGTTCCGACTCCGCTTCGATAAAGTACCGACCCAGCTGCACTGTCCTCGTATCAATGTCCGCCATGTCCGGCGTCTCCCCGTAAAGGGTTACGTCCGTCACTTCTTTATCGCCCGACCGCACTTTTACCCCTGCGCTTGCGGTTGCTCCCACCACCCCGCACGCCGGGCAGCGCTCCGCAACCGCTTCCATATCCTCGATTTGGATCTTCTTGTATTTCAGTGCCTTGACGATCACGTCGAAATCCGTCACGGCAAACGGAGTGCGCGCAATCTGAAACACGTCGGTCCCCATGTTCGCGATCTTGTTTTCTACGTAGAGATTCGCGCCCTGCACGATGGTCATCACTGTGATGAGGGTGGCCACGCCCATCGTCAGTCCAAGCATCGTCAACGAGGTCCGCAGCTTATGCGCCTGCAGGGCACTCCAGCACTGCGCCAGGTTGTCCCGTATCGCCAGCATCGATGAATGGAACGCCCTTTGGCGCTATCTTACCGGAAGAGCTGCTTACCGCGCTGCAGGTTCGGGGTGCACCTACGGGTCCCCGGAAACACCGCCGAAGAACCCTGGAATTGCGCGCTTTGAGGAACATTCCGAAGAACATCGTCTTGCTGCGCAATGTACGTGACTATATAAAGCCTGCCTATGCTTCTCAAACGAGCCATCGCATTCACCGAAGTGCTCCTCGCCCTTCCCGGATCTCTGTTTATGGCCGCGTTCTTTGCCTGCAGCATCCAACCGGCGCCTTTTGAACCCGCGGAGCGCGCCACGCCTGGTGGATTGGTGCGCCGCCCGGCCGTGCCTGGCTCTCGAAATTTTCCTGATCGCGCTGCCGTTTGCAGTGTTCGTGATAGGTTGCACGCTGGCGCTGCACATTTGGAAAGGCGACGCCGACTTCCGCGGGGCCGCTGTACATGCGCTTGCCGCGGCTTGCTCACACTTCGCGACCCTTCTGATCGCTCTGGCAACGTTGAGTGAGGGATGTGTCCTGGCCATCGTCGCCCTGCACGTCATCGCGGACTGAAGCGGGAGCATTCATCCGTGCGCGGGCATTTCGCGCTCGCCACTTTTTGGCTCTTCCTGTTATCCTCTCTCCTTCCCAAGGAGCCCCAATGATCCGGACGCATCGTCTTATTCTCGCCGCACTTTTTTTCTTCCCGACGTTTGGGCTTACCTTCCTGGTTCCCTCCGCCCAGGCCTGGGGTTGCAAAGGCCATCAGACCGTCGCCTATCTAGCCGAAAAGCATCTTTCCCCGGAGGCTCTGAAGATGGCCAGTGACCTTCTAAAAGCAAATCCCACTGATCCGAGCCTCCGGCGCTGGTGTGGAAATGCCATATACGATTTGCTGGCAGACGCTTCGACATGGGCTGACGACGTTCGCGGCCAGCGCAAGAACGGCGCCTGGCACTACATTGACATTCCGCGCCAGGCTGCCAGAGGCCCCCTTTCTCCCTTTTGCGGGAATCAAGGCTGCGTCACCGAAGCCATCACCGAACAGGTTGCCATTCTCAAGGACAAAACCGCAGATCCCGCCAAACGCGCCGATGCGCTCCGCTACATCATTCATTTTGTTGGAGATCTCCACCAGCCCATGCATGGTGTGGACAACGACGACCACGGCGGCAATTGCGTTCCTCTTCAGTATTTTCATTCCGATCCCCGCCTCAATCCGCATCATTCGGAAGCGGAGGACTATTCGCCGAATCTTCACGGCATCTGGGACACGGATATTGTCGAACGCGACATGGAAGTCGGGAACCCTCAACGCTATGCCGATGACCTGGACCAGCGTTTCGCCAAGGAATTTGCCGGATGGGAGAGAGCCGGGATTCACGTGGACGATTGGGCCTGGGAGAGCCACGACTTCGCCAACAAAGTCGCCTATGGCGACTTGCCCGTTGCGATCGCCATGGAAACTCCCGTGAAAACGCCCAGCTGCCATGATGACAATGACATTGCCGGACGCATGCTCAAGCTGCATATCGCTGTTGGCGAGCCGTACCAGGCTTCTGCCGCCGAGGTGGTGGAGTTGCGCCTGGCGCAGGCCGGCGTTCGGCTCGCCATGATTCTTAACGACGCCGCAAAAACCTTTCAATGATTCCGAAAGTTTCATGTCTCTCGAACCTTCACTGCTCTTTTTGTGTCTCTGGCGCCTTTCCTCCTCATTGAGCGTTATCAATACTTCGCAACTTCCCGGTTAGTCCTTGCCAGTTGTTCGCGGGATGGTAAACTTTCAGGCAGAAAGAGCGCAAATCTCTTTCTTACCGGCGTCGCATTCCAGCCCTCTCACCTGGCGCCGTCAATAAATCACCAGCGGCGAACGCCTTCCCCGTTTCTGTCCGTCAGGATACGCATTGCTCGATATTGCACAGCCGCAACGCGTCTTGGCAGCATTGTTGGAGTCCTCGGAAGACGCCACTCTCAGTGTGTCTCCGAGCGGCACGATTCTCAGTTGGAGCCTGGGTGCGGAATGTCTTTACGGTTATGCGGAAAATGAAGTCCTGGGCCACTCCATGTCCATGCTGATGCCAATCTACGAAGCGTCGGGGCTGGATGCGCTTCTGAAAAACTCGAGCAGCGGAGATCTCCCTCCAAACGGCAGAGCAGAGCGCATGCGAAAGGACGGAAAGAAAATCACCGTATCCGTGCGGAGGAAGGTCGTCCGCGATGACCGGGGTGACATGATTCTGATCCTCGAAAACAGCCGGGAAATGGATCTGCAGGAATGCGGCGGCCCGGCGGAACAACTCATGCGCATGATCATGGAGCAAACTCCAGTCCTCGTTTGGTCCACCGACGAGAGCTTGAAGATCACCTCCCACTGGGGAACGGGCGCCCTTTTTTCGGACCCGCATCCCTGTGATCTGGTCGGCCGCACCGTCTTTGATCTTTTCCGTGGCAATGAAGCTTCGGCCATGCCGATCGCGCAGCATCACAAAGCGCTTCGCGGATTGGCATCGCGCTTCGAATACGGCAGGGGAAATAAGGCGCTTGATATTCAGCTTGGCCCGCTGCGGTCCTGTGATGGGGAGATTATCGGATGCGTGGGCGTCGGCTTGGACATCACTGAGCGCAAGAAACTCGAGGAGGATATTCGGTTTCAGGCCACACACGATCATTTGACGGGCCTTGCAAACTACGGCGTGTTTGCGGATACGCTGGACCGCGAAATTCGCCGAGCCAGCCGCACCCATCGCCCCTTTGCATTGCTGTTCCTGGATCTGGACGGGCTCAAGACCATCAACGATTGCCTGGGCCATCTTGCGGGCAACCGTGCCCTGAAGCGCCTGGGTAGATTAATGACGAAGCATTGCCGGGCCACGGACCTGGCGGCGAGATACGGCGGCGACGAGTTTGCTTTGATTCTGTTCGAAGCGGACCCAGGCATGGCGGGGCACGTGGCGCAGAGAATTGAATCCTGCCTGGCGAAAGACCCGGAGCCGCCGATTCTAAGCGTAAGTATCGGCACAGCAAACTTCCCGTCGGATGGCAGAACCGCTCAAGAGTTGCTCGAATCCGCGGACCGAAGACTCTACCAGCGGAAGCAATCGGGAAGAAGCCGCACAACGATCGCGAAATAACCGCGATCCAAAACCCACGCAAAAAGCCGGAACGGTTGACAGCCGAGGCCGCCCGCGCGAAGCTTGCGGAGTTCACATACCTCCGGAGGTGAAATGAAAACCGCAGCGGCGATGCTGGCGATCCTGGAGGAAGGCTACCAGAAAAAGGCATGGCACGGGCCGAACCTGAAACAGTCGCTGAAGGGCGTGTCCGCGGAACATGCGGCGTGGCGGCCGCATGAAGGAAGGCACAACATTTGGGAATTGACTTTGCATGCAGCGTACTGGAAATACGACGTGCGAAGAATTTTGGAGGGTGGGAAGCGCAGTTCATTCGTATTGAAGGGACACAATTTTTTCCATCGGCCGGAAGAAGGCAACTTCACTGAAGCTGCGTGGAAAGCAGACATGGAGATTCTGGAGAAGGAACATCGCGCTTTGCGCAGCGCGGCCGCGAAAGCCCTCAAAAGATCGCCGAATATGAAAATCCTGCACTTACTCTATGGCGTGGCGTTCCACGACATTTACCACGCGGGGCAGATCCGCCTGCTCCGCCGCCTGGGGGAAAAAACGGACTGAGGAATTATTGGTAGCGGAGCGCCTCCATCGGATCGACTTTGCTGGCGCGGCGCGCGGGGATGTAGCACGCGAGCAGCGCGACTGCAACTAATCCCAAAGCAACAAGTAGAAATGTCAGCGGATCGGTCGGCTTCACACCGTAAAGGAAGCTGGAAATCAAGCGCGCCAAAGCCAGCGCCAGACATCCTCCCAGAATCACGCCAATCACCGCCAGCAGGAGCCCGAGCCGGCTCACCATGCGGAGAATATCTTTGGGGAGGGCGCCGAGCGCAACGCGAATGCCGATTTCCTGCGTGCGTTCGTTGACGGAATAAGACATCACACCATAAATTCCCACAGCCGCAAGCAGCACGGCCAGGACTGCGAAGATCCCCAGGAGTTGCATATAGAACTGCCATTCTCCGATGGATTCTGCCAGGACGTGGTCCATGGTCATCAGGTTCGTCACTGGTTGGTCTGGATCAATCTCAGCGACCGCTTTTTTCATGTCCAGAGCCAATGTGCTCGAGCTTCCAGCCAACCCCGGAGCGGTGCGCACTAGCACTTCCTGTTGGATATTGGCAATCACTTCACCGCCAGGAAACGCGGCTGGCTGCTGGAGATAGGATTCGTACACGAAGGTAGGGGCAGGCCGGCTCAGTCCAAAATGATTCACGTCGCCGACGACACCCACGATTTGGCGCGGATGATCTTCATCCACCTCGTAGCCCCCATAGCGCAAGAGCAACTGCTGCCCGATCGGATCTTCGTTAGGGAAATAGCGACGCACAAATGCCTGGTTGACGTCTATGGCCCAGGGAGAGGCGGCGTTATCCCGATCGTCAAGAAAGCGGCCCTTTTTCAGGGGAATTCTCAGTGTGCTGAAAAGTCCCGGGCTTACTTCGATAGAGCTGGTTTCGGGCCTCTGGTCAGGAGGAGGCGTTGGGCGGCCCAGAATTGAAAAGGTGAATCCGTTTGCTCCCCGCAAAGGAAGGTTGCTCATCAATCCCGCAGACTCTACTCCCGGCAGTGCCCTCAGCTTTTCAAGGAGTAGCTGATAAAAGGCCGCGACGCTCGGCAATGGCTTTTCGATGTCCGTTCCGGGCACGCGAGTCAAATATTTGCCGCCTTCCGGGAGCGGGATTCCCATCGTCAGGACGTCACGGGAATCGAAGCCGGGATTGACTCTCTGCAAACGGAGAATGGTATTGATCATCAGCCCTGCGCCCACGAGTAGAACCATCGCGAGGGCGACTTCGGAAACCACCAAGGAATGTCGCGCGATGCGGCGTGAAGAAGAGGTGGTTCCGCGTTCCGATTCACGCAGGACAAGATTCAAATCAGCTCGGGAAGCCTGGATCGCTGGAGCGAGGCCAAACAGAATCGCGGTAAGAAGAGAAACGCCCAGCGTGAAGAGTAAAACGCGGGAATCAATTTTGATTTCCCGGGAATCCGGGATATCTCCCGCAAAATGGAGAAAAAGCCAGATCCCCACAAAGGTCAGCAGAACACCCAACGCACCGCCGACAAGGGCGAGGAGCCCACTTTCCGTTAGCAATTGTTGAATCAGACGGCGGCGGCCGGCGCCAAACGAGGCGCGAAGCGCGTACTCCTTGCGGCGCGTGTCCATGCGAAATTGCATGAGATTGGCGACGTTGAGACATGCGATCAGCAGAACGAAAGCGACGGCTCCGAGAAGCGGATAAAGCGCCGAACGGGCCCAGCCAAATAATTCCTTTTGCAACGCGACAATCTTCACGCCAACACCTTTGTTCGTTTTCGGGTACTCCGCTTCGAGATTCTTGGCGATCACGTCCATTTCGGCCTGCGCTTGGACAAGGGTCACGCCCGGCTTGAGGCGTCCCACGGGCATGAGCCAATGATCGATGCGCTGAGCGTAGCGAGTGCTGGAAGGATTGATCGGGATCCAGAGGTCAATAGGAAATCCGTAAAAGGGAGCGAAGCCCGGAGGCATGACGCCAACGATTGTGGATTCAATGGCTGCAACCTGAAATGTTTTGCCGATCACGTTAGGATCGCGACTGAATTTGCGGTTCCAAAAACCGTCGCTGATCACCACGGTCTGAGAGAGGTCCTGCTGCTCTTGCGGCAAAAAGACCCGCCCCAAAATGGGCTTCGCACCGAGGATGGAGAAGAAGTTGGGGGAAACATACTGGACGCGAATGGAATCAGGATCGCCTAGGCCAGACATGGTGGTGGTGTCGTTGAAGCTGGAGAGCGCGATGTCCTCGAAGACGTGATTTTGTTTCTTCCAATCCACGGATTCCGCAATGGGTGGCGGCTCCGTATCACCTGGGTGGCCTTCTTCCGTCTCCCAGATCGCCACGAGACGATCGGGGTGTGGGTAAGGCAAGGGGCGGTAGAGAAGGACATCCAGAACGCTGAAGATCGTGCTGTTGGCGGCAATCCCCAAAGCCAGGGAGAGGATCACGACAGCGAGAAAGCCGGGACTTTTCAGGAGGCCGCGGGCGCCAATGCGAACATCCGTCCAGAGACTATGCAAGGATTCGACGATTGCCATGGGCCACCAATCTCTGCGCTAAACGGGACCCAAGTCCGGCGCCCAGATAACAGGGCGAACGACATGCTTACTTCTGCTTTGTATTGACGCAAGCAGGAGGAAAAAAGTTCTCCGCTCGAACCAGAAAAACGAGAAGTTTCATCGCGCCCTTGCTGGGCATAGTACTTGCCCTTCGCGGTGAAAGAGTACAATCGTGACCTGACGAAATGAATCGAGGGGACTAACGGCGCCGGCCGTCGAAATCCGTGCCGGGGGTGAAGGCGACGCCCCGGAGGACCTCGTCGAATCGCGCGACGCGCAGCGTCCAAAATCTCTCGTAAGCCGCGACGCTGGGATCGGTGTTTGCGAGCGAATCGGTAATGAAAACCAGTTTGTTGGGATCAGCACCCGGATCTCCGTTGCCACTGACCGTGGAAGTGATGGCCCAGATAAGCGCGTGGCCGAACCGATCCACCTGGCCGGTGATATTGCGGAGGCCGTCGGTTGCGGGAGCCCAGGGCAAGCCGGTGGCGGGATTATTGCCGGTGGGATAATCGCGAATTGTATATGGTGTGCCGAGTTCCAGACCATTGCGTAAAGTGTAAGCCAGGTTCCACGTACCGCTGGTCGAGTCGAAGACCCACTTCTGAAGTCCAGCAGTCGTTTGCGCGGCGGCGTGAGTATAGAGGGTATTGTCAGACGTAAAACCGTCGCCTTCGTCCGCGACATAAATGGTGTTCGCGCTGGCGAACCAGATGCCGAACGGAGCGGAGGTGGTTGTAGCAGATTTATTTGGTGTGGAGGGAAAGCCGGAGAGGATGCACATATTGTTTGGAAGGCCGTTCTTCTGAAAGTCGGCGGAATTGGGATCAAATGAGAGGCCCGCCGTCGGGAGAATAGCGCCAGGAACCGGAAGGCCTACGCCATTGGGGCACGCCGTTCCAGTGGTGTCCACAAAATAGACGGTGTTGACTCCGTTGCTCCCACTTCCCTTCGTATAGTAGAGAACGTTGTTAAAGATGGTGATACCGCGGAAATTGTCGTCCTTGCCGAGTTTGTCCGCTTTAGCTCCAAGCTGGGTAACCGAGAAGCTCGCCACAGGAGTGGGATCGCCGGGAGCTTGGGCAGACTCTGGAAGACGAGACAGAGTCAAGATTTGGGCGCCGGCGCCGATGATGATTCCCGTGGGCTGTGGATTACTTCCGTTGCCGGCATTTCCGGCAAGATAGAAAACTTTGGCGCCGTTTGCATCGTTCAGAATCGCCGCGCGTCCGTTGTTCCCGCTGTAGGCGTTTGTTTCGGTGAAATGGAAGTCGCCGTCGCTGTCCACCTGGGCGACCCCACGATAGAAGCTTTCGCCTACGGGATCCGTTGGATCATTCGCGGAAGGCGTGTTCGAATTGGATGTGTCAATGGTATCCACGGGCGCAATATATCCCATGAAAGTCAGGTAACGGCCCGAAGTAGAGAGGTGGAGCGCGAGTTCGGATTTCGAGCTGAAACTCGTAACTAATTGATCGTTCGAATCGGCGACATGCCGCTCCAGGCTATTGGGCACTTCGAGAGAGTTGATATAGGAACCGAAGGGCGTGAGCTGATCCAGGAAGATCGTCGAAGTAATTCCAAAACTTGCGTCGTAAATATCATTGTTCCAGACGGAGGGATAGGTGCCGTCATACGGCGCGCCGCTGGCCGCGGAGCAGCCTCCCTGTGTGTTCGCGCAGCCGGGCGGAAGAATTGTGCCAATCTGAACGTTCTTAGGGTCATTGTGATACACGCTGCGGCTGACCACCAGATTGCCGGGGAAGAAGTGAAAGTCGCGGGAAGAAAAATCTTCATCCGCGGAAGCTCCGAATGACCCGAGGAGAATCGCGAAGGGAAGAATCAATGCACATACGAAACCAAGTGCGCGCCAGCGCGCTGACATTGCGGAAGATTTTCTCTTCATGAGTTTGCGCCTCGAGGTATGCAGGCGAGGCCTGGATCGCCCGAAGGATTCGTCAACGGACGCCCTGATTTAACGCCTCGATGTTACGGGTTCGTGAGTGCAGGATGGAATGTCCGTGAATGACGCGCCGCAAGGGTGGAAGCCGGAAGCGAGATCGCACTGAGCGGAACTCAGCCAGTTTTTGATGGCACAGGACTGTTATATTGAAAGACAAACGCAATAACGATATGGGAGGCGACCGGCCGTCCCCGGAATGCCGCGGGGCTGAAAGCAAAACTTCTCGTTGCCGAGATGGCCGCGGAAGTGAGCGGAGGAACGCCACGTATTGCGTGGATTGTTTCCATTGCGCCGCTGCTCGTCAAGCTCACCGCCAGCACGACCGTCCCCGCCTCCAGGACTTTGACGGGGTATCTCGCGAAGGACGCGGACAGAAGTTGCGGAGGAGTGAATTGCTCGGCGTCAGGAGTGGTAGGGGCAGGAGGTGGAAGCTTCAAGCCGAAGAATTTGAGACCATTGGGGTCGAAGACATTGAAAATCACGTTCACGGCGACGCTGGAAGGAACCGTTTTGCCATCCAAGGTTGCGGAACTGAAGGTCCACGTCCGGACGGCGGCCTCCGCCGGAGCCATAAACGGCGCGAAGTCGCGGGTCACCTGCAGGCTTTCGACGTGTCCATGCTGATCAAGATGGGCAACGAACGAAACGGCGCCCGCCGCCAACGTATTGGGAGGGTATGGAACATCGTCTGCCGCGACAATCCCCGGTGGCACAAAATGGGGAGCTTGAGCAAGGGACGGCAACACCCTGGCGAAGGGCAGGCAGGCCAGAACAATCACACCAACGCTGGCGGGAAACCTCCGATGGATGTTCACGTCGCGTCTCCTTTCAGCCACTCGCGCGTGGCCGCCGTTCCCCGCCGGGCCACAAACCACCAAAGAACAGCGACACAATCAGAATACACCTCCGAGCGGCTCCGGAAGCAACCGGGAAGCAAATCTCTTCATGACGGGAGGGAGGAGTGGAGGTGCTCGACGACGGAAGAGAGATTGGCGGAATCCTGGAACAGCCGGATCGCGGCAATCCCCGCAGCGCCCGCAGCGAAGCATTGCGACGCATTTTGAGCGTTCACCCCGCCGATCGCAAGGACGGGAATATCAACGGCATGGCAAATGTGCGCGAGGCGCTCGACTCCCTGGGGAGGACCGTAAACTTCCTTGGAAGGCGTGGAAAAAATCGGACTGAAGTAGATGTAATCGGCGCCGCCGCGCGCCGCTCCCAGAGCGGAACCGAGGGAGTGGCAGGAGACTCCGATTAGGAAATCGGGCGGGACGGAACGGCGTGCGAAAAAATCATCGCGCACCCGGCTTGCGTCCTGAACCGTCAAACTGTTTTCGCTGAGATGCACGCCTCCGGCGCCCGCGGAAAGAGCCACGTCGAGACGATCATTGACCAGGAGGCGCGTGGCAGTTCCGCGAATCTGGATGCGCTGGAGGGCCCGGCGGGCCAGCTCGAAACATTCGCGTCCTGAAAGATCCTTTTCCCGCAGCTGAATCCAGTCCGTCCCAGCTGCGGCGACGGCTTCGATCGTGTCCAGCAAGAGTCCCATCGCGTCCGAGGAAGTGGCCAGCGGCAAGCTGCGTCTGTGCGTGACGTAGCACAGTATCGGCGAGCCGCGATCAGGGGTGGGGGGCACGGGAAGGATCCGGACGCGGTTGGATGAGGCTCAGAGCGGCAAAGAAGTCGAGGATGCCGAGCCCGCTGATGATTCCCCGGAAAGACGGATGGAGGAGGATGGGCATCAGGGAGGGAAAATGCATGAGGAAGTAATTCTGCTCCCAAAACGCGGACCACGGGAGGAAGAGGAGCAGGGCACCCATCTCAAAACACAAAACGATCAGAATTGCGCGTAAGACTTTGTTCATGAAGAGAAGACCAATGCGGCCAATGGAAAATATTGTCAGCGGGCCGTTTTTTGAAGAGCGGCAATGCGCTCCGCAACGTCGCGATAGTCAATATTGACGGCGTAGACCTGGGAGAAACTCTTCAGGGCAGCATCCGAATCGCCCGCCGATTCCTGAGCCACTCCCAAATCATACCGCAAGGCGAGCGTACTTTCCGAGTCAACGCCGGGAGTGTGGAGCGCGCGTTCGTACCAAATGGCGGCAATCGATGGCTGGCCCTTCTCCATGAACGCGAGGCCGAGAAGCGTGCAGCATTGCATGGCGTAGCGGAAAGCCTTGCCGTGATCATTGGCCTTGGCGACTTTCTGGAATTCGCTGATCGCTTCTTCCAGAAGCCCCATTTCGCGGAACGCGATGCCCAGATTGTAATGGGTCTCCAGATCCTCGTCCTCGGCGCCCATCTCCCCAAGCTCCGCGCGGAATTCGTCGAATACTTCCTTCAGGGGAGCGTGTTCGGCCGGACCCGCAGGCTTGGCTTCCGCCGCCGGAGCAAGTGCCTTTTTTTCGGGTGGAGGAGCAGGTTCGGAGAACGCCGGAGCCAGCTCCCCAATCCCCAGCTGATCTATTTCGTTGGCGAGATCGGCAAGAAATTGATCGGAGGAAATGGCGGCTGGCGCTGCTGTGCCGGGAGCAGGCTCCGGCGGTTTCTGATCGTAGGCAGGAACGAGAGGTTCCGGAGAAAGTACCAGCTCATATTCCTGCTCAAGCTCAAATTCAGGCTCAGACTTGGCTGCCGGGGGCGGTTGATCCACGTCAAGAGCGGGATCCTCGGCGGGAACGGCATCAAGATCTATGGCGGCGGGTTCTTCCTCCTCAACAGGAGAAGGAACGGGAGTCGGTGGAGCCGCGGTGACCCCCGCGGCGGGCATTTCATCATCCTCGGTAGAGACCACCTCAAATGGAATCTCAAATTCCTCGACGTCGGGCTTCGGGGGAGGAGGAGGCGCGGAGACCTTTGGCGGCGCCGCAGAGGGCTTCGGCGGCGGTGGAGTTGCGGATACTTTTGCGGGAGGAGCGGCAGCCTCCTTAGGCTCGAGAGCGGTGGACCACTCCTCAGAAAGATCCACCTCGTGAACTTCCTCGGAAGCAGGTGCAGCTTCTTCCACAATCTCGACTTCGGGAACAGATTCCTCGGCGGCCGGTTCCGGTTCGGCGGGTAAGACGGGAACATGGTCTTTCGAAGGAGGCGCAGCCGCCGCGGATACTCCCGGTGCCGCTGCGGCCGGGGAAGTCATCGCTGCGAGGTCAGCGTCGGTAAGACCGGCAGCACGCTGGAAGCGGCGGCGGAGTTCTCCGAAGCGTTCGGCCCCACGGTCGTCGCCCCGGTCCAGATGGATCTGCTCTAACTGGGCCGCAAGTTCGGCAGTGCGGCGGTCGTCTCCGGCGCCAAGGACAAAGTCAAGCAGCTTTTCAAGAGTGGGAACATGACGCGGAGACCGGCGAAGAATGGCCTCCAGAAGGCCGATGGCTTTCTGCGTTAAGCCATAACTCGCAAAGAGATCCACATCCGTGAGCGACTGGGCAATGAATTTTTGAGTTTCCTCGTCTAGGTGCTCTTCCGCGGCAACTGCGGGAAGAGGGGGAGGAGGCACAGGCTCGGCAGCCACTGGTGAGGCATGCAATTCCACGCCCGGCCGGACTTTGGGGGCTTCGGGCTTCGGAAGTTCCGCCTGCAGCGGCTCGGGTGGAAGTTCGGGAGCGGCCTCGGCCCCCCTCAAGCCCATTTTGCGAAGAACATCGTTGAGCTTGCGTTTGGCGGAATCGCTCTCCGGCTCGCGGTCCACGAGCTTCTCAAGAACTTCCTTGGCCTTGTCGTATTTTCCGGCCGCGGAAAGAGCGTCGCCGAGTCTCGCGAGCGCGTCCGACAGGCGGAAAGGATCGCTGGTGCGGCCATAGGTGTCCACTAGCCATTCCAGGGGCTCGAGACGCCCGGGCGTGCGCTCGGCGAGATCAGAGAGCAGCTTGCCGATGGCTTCGTGTTCACCTGCATCAATCATGGGAATGCGCAACTGGGAGATCAGCCCCATGGCGCGGTCGGTCTGGCCGGATTCAAGAAGAGCTTCCGCAACGCGCTGGGCCAGACCAAAATTTTTCTCATCCGCCTCGAAGATTCCGAGGGCCAGCTTGCAGGCGTCATCCCAATTCGCAGCCTTCAGGTAGAGATCCAGGAGGAATTCGCTTTGTTCGCCGCCTTTGTCCAAACCGGGAAGATTCTTGAGGAGCTTTGCGGCGTCAACAATATTGCCTTGCGCGGATTGTGAGCGAGCCTTGACCGTGATCGCTGGGAGATTCGCGGAATCCAGCTTAAGGGCTTTGTCGGCGAGCTTTTCACATTCTGCATGGTCGCCGCGCGCGAGGGCCCGCTGTGCCGCGGAGACGTAGGTCTCTATTGCCTCGGCGTTCTGGTTCATCGCCTGATAAAGGTCGGCAAGGCGAATCTGGATGCGGAGATTATCGGGCTCGGCTAGAAGGAGCTTTTTGAGAAGCGAAACGGCATCCGCCTGCCGATTGTTCTTCAGATGAATTTCGGCCAGCTGCAGAAACAGCGGCCGGGCTTCACTCATCACCCCCTGCTGAACATAAAGATCGGCGAGGCGCTCCAGCGGGCGAATTTCTTCCGGAGCAAGCTTGGCAATGCGCTTGTATACGGCGATGGCCTTGGTGAGGAAGCCGTCACCCACGAAAATCTGCGCGAGGCGCTCAAAATAATCAATGGCCTGAAAGGTCTCGCCCTGGCGAATGTACAACTCGCCGATGGTCATGAGGGTGACCTGGTCCTTGGGCTCGTGCTTTAGGATTTGCTGATATTCCGCGATGGCCTGGGGAACCTTGCCCTGGTTCAGCAGCTTCTGCGCGGCTTCGACATGTTTGCTCTTGTTGTAGGCCATGCGTGCACTCGGACGCGGTACTCCGCTAGCGCGTCCGAGAGATTCTCCTCGATCTCAGCGCGGCAAAACGAAACAGCAATACTCAAGTTACGCTAACAGGCGGGAGAAGAGGGGTCAACGAAGGCAAGACGCTTTGTGAACAGGCAGTAATCCCCTTGGCGAACAGGAAACTTAACGGCGAAAGACAGGCGAACGGAAAGCAGGGCTCAGAGGATGAGGAATTGGGAACAAAATCTCTAGAACATCGGGAGAGAAGTTTGCGTCGCCCCGGAAGACCAGCAAGCCGCCTCGCGGACGGGCGCGAAGGAGTGTCGGTGCAAGGGACTCGGACCAAGGCGGCGCAGGGCTTCAAGATGCTCGGGCGTCGAATAGCCTTTGTGTTGGGCGAGGCCATAACCCGGATAAACGGCGTCCCATTCCAACAATCGAGTGTCGCGGTGCGTTTTTGCGAGGATGGAAGCGGCAGCGATGGAAACGCTGCGCGCATCGCCTTTGATCAACGATTTTTGTTCGATCAGAACGTCCAGCTCCATCGCGTCAATAAGAAGATAATCGGGAGAGATGGAGAGCTGCTGCAACGCCGCGGTCATGGCCTGGCGGCTGGCTTGATAAATATTCCAGGCGTCAATGCGTGAAGCATCCACTTCGGCCACGGCAAACGCGAAAGCGTGGTCGCGAATGCGTGCCGCAAGTTCGACGCGGCGCTCGGCGGTGAGTTTTTTGGAATCGTCAAGGCCCACAATGCGGCGCTTGGGATTGAGAATAACGGCAGCGGCGACGACGGGACCAAAAAGCGCCCCTCGGCCGGCTTCGTCGAGTCCAGCGATGCGGGTCCAGCCGAGCTTGCGCGCCGCTCGCTCGAAACGGGATGAGCAGAGGCGGGACATTTTTGCGACAGGATTCTAGCACGCGCAGAAGCGAATTCCTCGTTGCGCCTCCCAGCCGCGGCCAGATTTTTACTCCAGGCGCAGCACGTTGATGGGGTCCACGCGCATGGCCCTCCTTGCGGGAACATAGCACGCCAGCAGCGTAACGATGATGAGCAAGAGCGACACGCCCGCGTAAGTTGCGGGGTCTGCCGGACTGACGCCGTACAGCTCACTTGCGAGCAGGCGCGATAGGCCGAACGACACAATCAAGCCGAGCGCAATGCCTGTAAGCGCGAATTTCAATCCCTCCCTGATCACCAGCCAAAAAATATCTCCGCGCCGTGCGCCCAGCGCCACGCGAATGCCGATTTCTCGGGTGCGCCGGGAGACCAGATAGGAAAGCACGCCGTAGATGCCGATGATACCCAACGCCAGTGCCAGTCCGGCGAACGCAACAAACAACGGGGTCGTCGAAGTCGGCGCAGAAATTGCTTGAGAAACGATCGTCTGCATCGGCTTGATTTCGCTCACGGGGACTTCGGGGCTCAGCGCGGCCACCGTCCGGCGCAACACGGGAGCGAATTGCGCCTCATCCGTCGTCGTGCGAAGCGTAAGTGTCATTTCGGCCGGAACACGCCAGTCTTCAAGCGTTGCCGTGGAGTTAAAAGGAATATATGCGGTGCCGTGAACCCAGGCGGGCGCGTTTCTCTGCAGATTGTACGCACGTACATCCCTGGCGACCCCGACGATGGTGCGCCAGTCCTTGTCGTTCAGCAGCCGAACATGCTTTCCAATCGGATCCTGGTTCGGCCAAAAGCGTTGGGCCGTATCCGCCGCGATGATCGCCACAGGCGCGCCAGCTTCGTCGGATTCCGTGAAGCCCCTGCCGGATAGAATCGGAATCCCCATGACCCGGAAGTAGTCGGGCGTAACAATGTCGAGCCAGAAAAGCGGCGAATCTTCGCCGGCGGCAACGACGTGATTCTCGAGATCGAGCGAGCGCTTGGCAACTCTTCCGTCGAGGGGTAGCGTGTTGACGAGCGCCGCACTGCTGACACCGGGAAGACCGCTCGTTTGCTGCAGCAGGTTACGATAGAAAGTGAGGCATCGGGCAGTGCCATTGCAAAACGATTCGTTTGGCGTGATGCGCGCGGTCAACACACGCTCGGATTGAAAGCCGGGGTCCACATGGGAGAGCGCCCAGAAGCTGCGGATCAGCAGGCCGGCACCGATAACCAGGAGCACGGCAAACGCTACTTCAGCGACGACGAGGCCCCCGCGCAATCGCTTTGAAACGGAACCACTCGTGCCGCGCCCGCTCGACTTGAGCGATTCGACGAGGCTCGTGCGCGAAGAACCCAAGGCGGGGGTGAGTCCGAAGACGAATCCCGTAACGAGAGCGATAACGCCGGTAAACGTGAGGACGCGCCAATCCATGTGCACGTTGGCAAGTCGTGGCGTGTCCGCCGGAAGCATGACGCGGAGAAGCTCAACGACTTTGTACGCCAGGAGCAATCCAAGTAAACCGCCGAATGCCGCCAGGAGGACGCTCTCTGTCAGCAGCTGCCTCACCATTCGCAATCGTGCCGCTCCCAGCGAGCAACGAAGTGCGATCTACTTCTCGCGCATGGCGGCACGCGAAAGCGTGAGATTGGCCACGTTGGCGCACGCAATCAGCAGAACGAAAACCACTGCTCCAAGCAACATCAGCAAACGCAAGCGCACGTCCGCCACCATACCGCTCTGCAAAGGAACCACACTGATATCCGCGTTCCAATCCGTCGGCATGGGCCACGGAAACAGCGAGAAAACGCGCTTTTGAAACAGCCTGACTTCCGCGCGCGCTTGTGAAATTGTTGATCCTGCCCGCAGCCGGCCGATCACTGGCATGAAATCGCTCGCCCAGTAGGAGGTGGCGTCACGCGCATCATTATGCAGTGGGATCCACACTTGCGTTTTGGCGGATGGAAACCGAAAATCCGCCGGCATCACGCCCACCACCTCGCGGCTCTTCCCGTCCAGGTCAATCGGCCTCCCGATGATTCCGGGGTCACTTCCAAATCGTTCCCGCCACAAATCGCGACTCAGGATGACGTACTGATCTTGCCCAGCGAGATCTTCTCCCGGAAGGAACGCACGCCCCAATTCGGGTTTCGCGCCGAGAACCGAAAACAATTCCGCGGACACCAGAGTTCCCGTCAGACGAACGGGGTCGCCGCGTCCACTAAGGTTGAAGTCGTGCCCTTCGGCATAGGCCGCGACGTCCAGGCTATGCACCTGTTCTCTCATCGCCACGAACGCGCCTCGCGGATAAGAGCCTGTGACGCTGACCAATTTATCCGCTTGGGGATAGGGCAGGGGTTCGAGGAGAATCCCGTTCACCAGGCTGAAGATGGCAGTGTTAGCGCCGATGCCGAGAGCCAGGGTGAGGACGGCGACAGTGGTGTAGCTGGGATTTTTCGCCAGCAGCCGGGCTCCGAACCGCAGATCCTGTAGAAGCGTTTCGAAAAAGGGCAGCCCGCGCTGTTTGCGGTACAGTTCCTTGGTTTGCTCGATCCCTCCGAATTCGCGCCGTGCCGCGTAGCGGGCTTCTTCAGGAGTCATGCCCCGCCGGATGTTTTCCTCCATCAACGCGTCAACATGCGCGCGAAGCTCTTCGTCGAGTTGCGCGTCGCTGCGATTCTTATGAAGAAGCGACGCGAGGCGCTTCCAGAAGATCCGGAGTGCATCCATGACGATTCATTCCCCCTGCGAGTGGCAATTTTCGCGCTAAGAACTTTCCGCCACCGCGAGTAGCCGCGATATAAGCGAGGACATGCGCTCCCAGCTTTCCTTCTCTGTCGCGAGCTGCTTCTTCCCTCGCTTCGTGAGCGAGTAGAACCTCGCCCGGCGATTGTTTTCCGAAACTCCCCATTTTGAAGCGACCCAGCCGCGCTGTTCCAGGCGAAGAAGAGCGGGATACAGCGTGCCCTGGTTGAGCTTGAGCAGATTTTTCGAGACTTGACCGATGCGCACGGCGATACCGTACCCGTGCAACGGGCCGACGGTGTCGAGCGTTTTCAAAACAATCAGATCGAGGGTGCCCTGAAGAACTTCACCGCGCGGAGGCGACATTGTCCTTCTCCTTTAGACCATCAACAGGAACTTACGCTCGCTCCTGTAGATTGTCAACAGGACAGTCGGATGCTCACGGGGGCGGTGGAAGTTCTTCGGGCCACGCCGTCACGAAGACCTTGCCGTCCGGCCCGCGCTCCAGCGCCGGCGCATAGAGTCCCTTGTCTTCGCGCCGCCACCACATGCCTGTCTCGCGCTTGGTCTTCAGATCGGTGAACCAGTATTGCCACAGCACCGCGCGGATCTGCTTTGGGGGCGCGTGCGGAAAAGGATTTCCCGCAAAGAGCGCTAGCACATCGCGATCGTTCTCGAGAAGGAGCTCTTCGGTGTGAATCACGAAGGGATTTTCACGCCAGTAGCCGAGCGACGCGAACCACAAATTCCATTCGAATCGCGGTTGATAGGGAGCGTAAATGCCCGGAGCCTTTGCGGGATCCTGCGGCTTGAACCGGAATGGGTAAGCGGTCCAGTTCACGCCATCGTTCGAACCCTGAAACTCGATTTCGTACCGCCTCCACGTCATCCGGCCGAAGAGTCCGTACTGGTTAGCGATGCGAAATGGATCGAGCGCGCCGACCGGCTCCGCAGGAAGCGGCACGCCTCGAAACACTTGCGCGAGGAGCAGAAAACTTGTCGCGTAAAGCACCCACGCAAGCAGGATGCCCGTGAGCCAAATCCACACAGCGGAACTAAATCTCCGCGTGCGTTCGACCCACAAGGTAAGGAATGAATCCCCCGCGCGATTCGAAAATTGTTCCTCTGCCGAAGCCCGTGGCTCGATCTCCGAACCCGTGAGATCCAACTCCACAAGTTCCTCTTTCCTATCCTCAGGTTTTCCCTCGAGATTCTTTCGCACCGGCAAAACCCAGGCCCATTTCTCGGGCAAAAACTTCAGCGCGAACCGGTCGTCGAGCAGCAACACCCCGAGAAACAGCACAAGATGGTTTAGGAACGCGTAGTTCGCCGTCAGGATGATACTGATCTGCATGGGCGTCACGATGAAGAAGCAGATGATGCGAAAGCGCGGGGGAAGGAACAGCATCCAGACGATCAGCAATTCCACAAGCAGCGTGTAGAACGCGGACGAGGCGTGAAACCAGTGCGGCAATTGCTGCACGTACCAGCCGATCCACGTGGGCAGCGGGCCATTTTGATAATACTGGTCCATCGCCGTGAGATTCCGCCATGAGGGATCCCCGCCGAAATATTTCGCGATGCCCGACTCGAAATAGATGCGGAACCACAGCCACTGCAAAAGAAAAAGTGACGCGCGTGAAGGTGGCTCCGCTGCTCCCCGGCCGGGTCGCCATCCTCTCGGCGCAAAGAAGAACGAAATGAACCCGGCCGCAAGGAGCATCCCATCGGACTGGTATCCGGAAAAATCCTGCGCCGCCGTCACAAACGACAAAAACAATACAAAGCAGATCGCCAGCATCCCGCGCGGCCACAGATTCAGCGTGAGCAGGATCGAGGCAATCATTCCCACCCAGCAAAGCGCTGTCAGCCCCTGCCCGCTGCTGTTGATCCACAAAAGCGTTGGCGCATACCAAAAGCGCAGGTGGCCAAGCATCTTGGCGACTTCTTCGAGATACAGATTAGCGGGAAGCAGCCCGTCCGGCGCCATCAACCCGCGAATCTGAAAAACCAGCGAAAAGAATGCGGAAAAGTAGATTAGTCCGAGCGCGCGAAGAAAGATCCAGCGAGGGATGAGATGGCCCGGCGGGCCCGCGGGATGTGGCGCGGCAAACCAGCGGAGAAAAAACGGCTTCCCGGCATTTTGGGATTCCAGGCCCATGGGGGGAAATGATAACTCGGGATGGGCCGGTATCTGTCCGCTGCGGCGTCTGCCGTATTCCTACTTCGCGCCAGTAGGAAGATGAAGTGAGCAGGTGCCGTCCGCGCACGCTTCGCGGTTCCACCGATAGCGGTTGCGCGCAATCCAGGCATAGATTTTGCCCGCGATCCAGCGAACGCCCGGAACAAACAAAATCCAGGCAAGCAGATTCCAACCCGGTAAAAGAAGGCCTATTCGCGCCCAGGCCTCCACGCCGCTGAAAACTCGCCCTCGACCGTCCACGGCTTGCATCCACCTCATCGCAATCTCCAGATCCATTTGCGGGAAACGTTGCAGTGCGGATGGCTCGTGAAGATCCAGAAATTCGATGCGGCCGCGCGCATCGAATGGCCGCACACGCGCAACGCTAGCGCGGCACAGGCTGCAGGAACCGTCGTAGAGAACAGTCAGTTCGGGCATAGCTTTCGGCGCGGGCGAGAACGCCTCCATATTGGATTCTATCCCTGAACCATTGGATTCAATCTGGCGATCGTTCGGTTTTGCGGGCTGGAAAAGTAACGGCCCCGGATGACCGGGGCCGGAAAAGAAAAGTCACGCGGTGGCCAAAAAACGGCGGATTCAGGATTGAGAATCAACGCCCGCCGAAGCAGCCACTGCCTCTTCGTGCCGGTCTCGTGTGGAGCGCTTGATGCGCGCCGCCTTGCCGCGCAAATCGCGCAAATAATAGAGCCGTGCGCGGCGAACCTTGCCCTTGCCGGTCACTTCAATCGAAGCGATCGTCGGCGAATGCAGGGGGAAAATGCGTTCGACGCCAGTCCCGAAACTGACTCGGCGTACCGTAAACGTCGCGCTCGCGGCACGGCCCTTCTTCGAGATCACCACGCCCTCGAAAGCCTGGATGCGTTCCTTCACCTTTTCGCCTTCGCCCTCCTGGAGGCGCACATTGACGCGCACGCTGTCGCCGGGGCGGAATTCGGGCAAATCTTTGCGCAGTTGCGCGTCATGGATTTTCTGTATCATCGGATGCATTGTCGTATTCCCTGCAGACCCACTCAGGCGGGGCCAGCACTTCTAAGACAAACAGCAATTATAGGAGAAAAAGCCCCATTTTCCTAGCGAGATTCCCCCAAGTCAGTCTGCAAGCAAGTCTGGCCGAACGCGGCGGGTTTTCTCAATTGCGGCGGCGCGGCGCCATTTCGCCACTTCCCCGTGATTGCCCCCAATGAGCACTTCGGGCACTTTCCATCCGCGAAAATCGGCCGGACGCGTGTAATGCGGATAATCGAGGAGCAGGGGACTCGGCATCCGCGACCCGGGAACAGCGGAAGAATGCAAGACAGGCTCGGTTTCTGACGCACTGAACGACTCATTTTCGGACGACGCTTCATTCCCCAGCGCCCCCGGAATCAACCGCGTGACCGCATCCACCACCAGCGCAGCGGGTAGCTCGCCTCCGCTCACCACAAAATCGCCAATCGAGATTTCCTCATTGGCCAGATGCATCGCAACCCGCTCATCTACTCCTTCATAGCGTCCGCAAAGCAGAATCATCCGGTCGAGTTTCGCGTAGCGCCGCGCGGATTCCTGCGTGAAGCGTGTTCCTGCTGCAGAAAACAGCACGACGGAGACTCCGGGATCGGGCGGCGCCTTTTTCGCGGCATCGCCAATACCATGGCCCAAAAGCGTCTCGACCGCTTCAAACAATGGCTCCGGCTTCAGCACCATCCCTTCGCCCCCGCCGAACGGGCGGTCGTCCACCGTTTTGTGCCGGTCCTTCGTAAACTCGCGCAAATCCTGAATCTCGATCCGCACTAGTCCCGCTTCGCGTGCCCGGCGAATGATCCCGTGCTCGAAAGGACCGGAAAAATACTCCGGAAATATGGTGACGACGTCAAAGCGCATGGAACAAACAGTGTAACGCAGCCGACCCATTGGGTTACCCCTTGGCGTGTACTCAACCTCTCAGGCCGAACCTGGGTGGACACAAGCACGAAGGATAAATAAAGATCGAAATGTTGGAACTTACATGAGTGAGAGTCCGAATCGGGCCGTTCCAATTGCTGAACATTTAACTCGTGCGTTAATACTAATAATATGACTTAACTCGTGGTGACCATGGTTCTATAA
>Ga0335078_10003801_pt1 | contig 22462 bp, 22 predicted proteins | sample Lox_Sample_32_FD_206711 | JGI IMG/M metagenome (GOLD analysis project Ga0335078, IMG submission 206711) | Soil microbial communities from Loxahatchee National Wildlife Refuge, Florida, United States - Lox_Sample_3.2 | ecosystem: Environmental > Terrestrial > Soil > Wetlands | place: USA... | reverse complement strand
CGCGCCGCCGTCGAGCGCAATCGCGGCGCACTGGAGAAGCTCCTGCACCTGATTGAGCCGCTATTGGATCAATAACAGGCTGCTAGCGCCTCAACGTGTATTCGGCGCTGCAATAGGGACACTTCGCCCAGCCGGTCGTCTCGATGGGCAGATAGACCCGGGGATGAGAATTCCACAGGTACATCTGCGGCATCGGACAGGAGAGCGGCAGGTCCTCGGCCGTTATCTCGTATTGGTTCTGCGCATTCGGCTGGATGAGGGCGCCGGCTGATGCGCTCGCGCCGGTGGAAGCCGGCTTCAGAGGGGATTGTGCGGCCATGAATCATTATACCCGCTCGGCCCGCACCATCACGTCCTGCCAGATAGCGGTCACCGCGTCGCGCTCGGCAACGAACTCCTTCGCCGAGATCACGGCAGCCTCTCCGGCAAGGGACAGGTGATGCAGGCGCGTCCGATACGCGCGGTAGGCCGCGGTCAGGGTATCCACCCTCTGCTGCGGCACGAGATCGGCCGAGGCGACGGACTCGAGCTGCCGGATGGTGTCGGAGAACAGGGCAACCGGCGGATAATCCCGAGCCCATTTGAGCGCCCAGTACTGCGCCAGGAATTCGATGTCGGCGATGCCGCCGGCATCCTGCTTGAGATCCACCCGGCCGTCGCCGCCCTTCGACAGCTCCCGGCGCATCCGCTCGCGCATCGCTCTGACCTCATCCCGCAGGGTTTCGCGCCGCACGGCACAGCGCAGCACCTCGAGCCGCGTACGCTCGAACTCGGCACGGAGCTGCGGGGGGCCCGCCACGGCACGTGCGTGCAGCAGCGCCTGATGCTCCCAGGTCCAGGCTTCGCGGCGCTGGTAATCCGCGAAGGCGTCGATCTGGGTCACCAGCAATCCTCCCTTGCCGCTCGGCCGCAGTCTGACATCGACCTCGTAGAGGCGGCCCGCGGCCGAGTGCACGGTGAGCAGGTGCATCATCCGTTGTGTGAGTCGGACGAAAAAGAGCGCGTTCTCGATGGGACGGCCCCCGTCGGTCTCCTGCCGCTCGCCCCGTGAGTCGTGCAGGAACACGAGATCGAGATCCGACGCGTAGCCGAGCTCGAGCCCGCCGAGCTTGCCGTACCCCACGGCACAGATGCTGACCGGCCGCCGCTGGGCACCGTCCGTGCAGTACGGCACACCGTATTGCGCGGTGATCTGCCCCCATGCGAGCTCCATGGCGCGCGCGATGATGAGCTCGGCGATCTCCGTGAGGCGGTCGCTGACCCGCATGACAGGCAGCCGGCCGGTGAGGTCCGCCAAACCGATGCGGAAAACGGCCGCGCGCTGAAAATGGCAGAGCGCCTCGACCTGGTGCTCGGGATCGTCCCCGGGAATCTCCTGCATGACGAGCTGCAGCTCACGGGCAAGTCCCTCGCGTCCGGGAAGCTCCGACAGCCCACGCTCGTCGACGAGCTCATCGAGCAGCAGCGGATAGGAGGCGATCTGGCGGACGAGGAATTCCCCGTGACGGCAGATCTCGATGAGGCGCGAGCGTGCCGCCTGGCTCTCGCGCAGCAGCGCGAAATACGCCGAGCGCTTGCCCGTGGCCTCGAGGATGGAAATGATCCGGTGCAGCACCGCCTGCTGCTCCTGCGCGCCCGCGAGCCGCGCGGCGCCGATGTCCTCGAGCAGCGGCGGCAGCAGAGCCTGGAGCCGTTGCCGCCCGGGCTCATCGAGTTTGCGCACCAGCGCCGAGGCACGCAAAGCCAACAGCATCCGAGTCGCTCCGGCGGGGTCGACCCATCCGGCACGACCGAGCGATTCGGCGAGCACCGCGCTCTCCGCCCCCTCATCCCAGAGCCTGCCGAGATCGATCCTGACACCTGCGCCGGTATGCGTCGCCGACGCACCGAAGACGAACCGGTGGAAATGACCACTGACGCGTGCCTGGTGGTCTCGGAGCTCGCTGCGCAACGCCGGCCAGCCCGAGGCGCGCATGGCGAGTGCGATGCGCTCCTGGGACAGCGCATCCGGCGGAAGCTGATGGGTCTGACGATCGGCCAGCATCTGCAGGCAGTTCTCCAGCCGCCGCAGGTAAAGATACGCAGCGCGCAGCTCCGCCACCGCTTCGCGCGGCATGAGCTGCATTTCCCCCAGGGTAGCGAGCGCCTGCAGGAGCGAGCTCGTCTGCAGGCGACGCTCGCGTCCGCCGCGGATGAGCTGAAACGCCTGCACGATGAATTCGATCTCGCGGATACCCCCCGGCCCGAGCTTGATGTGATCGGCCAGCTCCCGCCGCTCGACCTCACGCTCGATCAGGGCCCTCATCTCTCGCAGGCTCTCGAACACCCCGTAATCGAGATAGCGACGGTAAACGAACGGGCCGAGCGCCGAGGCGCGGATCTCGGCGTAGCGCTCCTGCGCCGTGACGGGCCGTGCCTTGACGTACGCATAGCGCTCCCAATCACGGCCGTGCAAGGGCAGATAATCCTCCAGGGAGGCGAAGCTCGTGACCAGCGGGCCGCTGTCACCGAAGGGACGCAGGCGCATATCGACCCGCAGCGTGAACCCGTCCGGGGTCGCCGTTTCCAGGAGCCGGACGAGACTCTGCCCGAGCCGCGTGAAGAACTCCTCGTTGGCGATCGGGCGCGGACCATCGGTCTCGCCGTGCTCCGGAAAAAGCAACACCAGATCCACGTCGGAGGAAAAATTCAGCTCGCGTCCTCCCAGCTTGCCCATCGCGACGATGACGAGCGGCTGCGCCGCGCCCGACGCCGAGCGCGGCTCACCATATCGGGCCGTGAGAGACTGTCGCGCGTGCTCCACCGACACGCGGATGGCCGTATCGGCGAATTCGGAGAGGTCGGCGAGCGTCTCCTCGACTGGCGACCAACCGGCGAGCGCGCGCCACGCGATGCGCACCATCTCCCGTCGGCGCCAGCGCCGCAGCGCCGTCAGCATCTGCGCCTCGGAACCGCTCGAGGCAGCGGGCGCCCGAGCCGCGTAGTCGCCAGGGGCCGAGCGCCGGATGAGTCCGAAGCGCTCGATCAGATCGGGCAGCAGCTCGGTGTCGCGGGCGCAAGCCTGCGCCACGAAATCACTGGCCGCGAAAACGAGCAGCAGCGATTCGCGGACGTTGACGGGCAGGGAGCTCAGCCGGCCCGGGGAAGCGGACTCGAGCGCATCCAGTTGCCTTTGAAGACAGGCGCTCAGCTGCGAGCTGAATGCGCCACAGGCAACTTTCAGCCAATCCAAATTTAAAGCCAGACGTTATTGCCGAGGTCGTGTATCGAGGCCTGGGCCACGCGGCGGGCGGCGCCTTTGAAGGTCGATGTCTCGGCGTAGATCTGCGCCTTGCCAGTGGCGTCGATGGACGCCTGACCGCCCTCGATCTCGCTGTTCTCGATGTGCACGCTGGCGTTACGCGCGCGGATGGCTATTCCGCCGGCACTGATCCGGCTGTTGGTGATATGGACCTCGCAGCCGTCCTCGGCGGTGATCGCGTTGCCCTCGAAGCGCAGATCGCGATTATCGATGTGCAGAACCCGCTCACCCTGGCAGACGATCGGCTGATGCAGGGTTTCGAGTGGGGCGTCCGTGACCCTCGCCTGCCCCGCGCGGCCCGCTGTACGGCCCGCCCCCGGTGAGGTCACGATGATGCTGTACCCCGGCCCCTTGGCGACGACCCGGCCGCCGCCGGCGGCCTGCGACTGCCCGGCTGCGAGGCCTGCCAGCCCGAGGCCGAGCGTGAGCGCAGCCATGGCCGTTCCTACCCTCAATGCATGCCTGGAAAGTACGTTCATCCGATGCTCCCGCGGCCTCGCACAGGCCTTCGATTATGCGCCAGCAAGTTGCCGGCCCCAAACCGGCCGGCGTACGAAGGCAAATGATCAGCGGCACCGGGCCGTTGCCGGCGCCCAGCTCCCCGGCCGGGCCGCTCCGTTTCCCAGGACGCTGCAGCTCGCGCTGGTGGGTCTCAGAGGACCGCGAGGTCGAACGCGGTGCCAGGGCCGCGCTCGCCCGAACCGCCGCAGGCGAGTTCGGGCCAATCGAAAAACCAAAAAAAAGGCCCGCGCTAGCGGGCCTTCGAGGATTGCGCGGAATAGGGGGTCTTGCTCCGCGTCTTTCAGGGTGGCAGCCGCTTTTGGGTCGGCTGCCGCCCCTAACCATTGCCGAAAAGATTAACGGCTCATCCTTCTGGAATCGATACCTCTTTCGAGGGGGCGTTACATATCCATTCCGCCCATGCCGCCCGGCGGCATGCCACCGTGGCTGTGCTCCTCTTCCTTCGGCGCCTCGGCCACCATCACCTCGGTCGTGAGCAGCAGACCCGCCACCGAGGCCGCATTCTGCAGCGCCAGGCGCGTGACCTTGGTCGGATCGAGAATGCCCTGCTCGATCAGATCGCCGAACGTACCGGTGGCGGCGTTGTAGCCGTAGTTGCCCTTGCCTTCCTTGACCTTGTTGAGGATCACGGCCGCGTCCTCGCCGGCGTTGTCCACGATCTGGCGCAGCGGCTCCTCGATGGAGCGGGAGAGAATGCGAATTCCGACCGTCTGGTCCTCATTCACACCCTCGAGCTTGTCGAGCGCCTTCTGGGCACGGATCAGAGCGACACCGCCGCCCGGCACCACGCCTTCCTCGACGGCCGCACGGGTCGCGTGCAGCGCATCCTCGACGCGCGCCTTCTTCTCCTTCATCTCGACCTCGGTGGCCGCGCCGACCTTGATGACGGCGACACCGCCGGAGAGCTTCGCGACGCGCTCCTGCAGCTTCTCCTTGTCGTAGTCGGAGGTGGCTTCCTCGACCTGCTGACGGATCGACTCGATGCGAGCCTTGATGTCGGCCTGCTTGCCGGCGCCGTCGATGATGGTGGTGTTCTCCTTCTCGACCACGATCTTCTTCGCCTCGCCGAGGTCATTGAGCGTCGCCTTCTCGAGCGACAGGCCCACCTCGTCGGAGATCACGGTGCCGCCGGTGAGGACGGCGATGTCCTGCAGCATGGCCTTGCGCCGATCGCCGAAGCCGGGTGCCTTCACCGAGGCCACCTTGAGGATGCCGCGGATGTTGTTGACCACCAGCGTGGCGAGCGCCTCGCCCTCGACGTCCTCGGCCACGACCAGCAGCGGCCGGCCGGACTTGGCGACGCCCTCGAGCAGCGGCAGCAGCTCGCGGATGTTGGAGATCTTCTTGTCCACCAGCAGGATCACGGGCTTGTCGAGCTCCGCGGTCTGGTTCTGCTGGTTGTTGATGAAGTACGGCGAGAGGTAGCCGCGGTCGAACTGCATGCCCTCGACCACTTCGAGCTCGTTCTCGAGGCCCGAGCCTTCCTCGACCGTGATCACGCCTTCCTTGCCGACCTTCTCCATCGCATCGGCAATGGTCTTGCCGATCGACTCATCGGAGTTCGCCGAGATCGTGCCGACCTGGGCGATCGAGCGCGAGTCCTTGCAGGGCTTGGAGTGCTTCTTCAGCTCCTCCACGGCGGTCGCCACTGCCTTGTCGATGCCGCGCTTGATGTCCATCGGGTTGCGGCCCGAGGAGACGGCCTTGAGGCCCTCGCGGATGATCGCCTGCGCGAGCACGGTGGCGGTGGTGGTGCCGTCGCCCGCCTCATCGGAGGTGTTGGACGCGACTTCCTTCACCATCTGCGCACCCATGTTCTCGAACTTGTCCTTCAGCTCGATCTCCTTCGCAACGGAGACGCCGTCCTTGGTGACGGTGGGGGCGCCGAAGCTCTTCTCGAGCACGGCATTGCGGCCCTTGGGGCCGAGAGTCGCCTTGACGGCGTTCGCGAGCACGTTGACGCCGCGGAACATGCGCGAGCGGGCGTCATCGCTGAATCTGACTTCTTTGGCTGCCATTGTCTTAGCTCCTCACTTGCTCTCGATCACGGCCATGACGTCCTCTTCGCGCATCACCAGCAGCTCCTCGCCATCGACCTTGACTTCCGTGCCGCTGTATTTGCCAAAGAGAATCTTGTCACCGACCTTGATGTCGAGCGGACGGACCTTGCCGTCTTCGAGAATCTTGCCGTTACCGACCGCGACGATCTTTCCCTGAATCGGCTTCTCAGCCGCCGTGTCGGGAATGACGATGCCGCCCGGGGAGGTACGCTCCTCCTCGAGGCGCTTGACGATCACGCGGTCATGAAGAGGACGAATCTTCATGGGGGACGCTCCTAAGAATGCTGTGTTATGGAAAAATGGACGCGGGAGGGTATTAGCACTCTCCTCACGCGGCTGCTAATGATAGGCGGCAAAGCTCGGATTTCAAGTCCGGCGAGGAGATTTTTTGGGCGCGGGATTATGATCGTGCGGCCCGTACGCCGCCCCGATGCCTCCAATGGCACCCCCCGCAGAACCCGCCGAGCCCATCGTGGTACTGACCACCTGCCCCGACGAAGCCGCCGCCGCGAGCATCGCCCGCGACCTCGTGGAATCGGGACTTGCGGCCTGTGTGAGCCGGGTGGGGCCGGTACACTCCACGTTTCGCTGGCAGGGAGCCATCCAGGATGAACCGGAAGTGCTGCTGGTCATCAAAACCGTCATTCCCCGGTACTCGGAGCTCGAGATGCGGCTGAAATCCCTCCATCCCTACGAGGTGCCGGAGATCATCGCCCTGCCCGTGGTCGCCGGCTCGGCGGACTATCTCGGCTGGCTCCGGGGGATGGTCGGTTGAGCTCCAGGAGACCGCTCGGCCGGACGGCGGCCGTCGTGCTCCTGGCGGGCCTCGCCGCCCTGGCGGGGCCGGCGCGCGCGGCTCAGACCGCGCCGGATCCGAGCCCTGCGCTTGCCGCGCTCGCCCATCAGCCGAAGTTCCTGCCGGTCGACCAGGTATTTCACGTGATCGCCACGGCTGCGGGTCCGGATGCGGTACGCCTGCAGTGGAGCATCCGGGACGGCTATTACCTCTACCGCAGCCGGCTCGGGGTCAGCGCCGCGGGCGGGGTCAAGCTCGGGACTCTGCAGCTGCCCCAAGGCCTGATCAAGATGGATCCGTACTTCGGGCGCGAGGAGATCTACCGCCATGGCGTGAGCGGCGTACTACCCCTCGCGCGGCCGGCGGGCTCGGGCTCCGGGACGGTCTCGTTGCAGGTCCGGTACCAGGGCTGCGCTGACGCCGGCCTCTGCTATCCCCCGGTCACGAAGACGGTCAGCGTGAGCCTGCCTCCTGCCGCGGCAGCGGGTGGCGCGGCCGGCGGTGGCGCCGTGATCGCCGCCATCTCACCCCCGAACGCCGCGGCAAGCCCGTCCGGTCAATTCCGCTTCGAGGCGCTCGCGCGCTCGGGCAGTCTCCTCGCGATGATCGTTTGGTTCTATCTGGCGGGTCTCGCGCTCGCCTTTACGCCCTGCGTACTGCCCACCATCCCGATTCTCTCGGGAATCATCGTCGGGCAGGGCAGCAAGGTCACGGGAAAGCGGGGTTTCGCCCTATCGCTGGCCTATGTGCTGGGGATGTCCGTGACCTACACCGTGGCTGGGGCGGTCTGCGCGGCGGCCGGTGCGCAGGTCCAGGCCGCCTTCCAGTCTCCGTGGATCATCGGCGTATTTGCGGCGCTCTTCGTGGCCATGGCGCTCTCCATGCTCGGCCTCTTCACCGTGCAGATGCCGGCGGCCCTGCAAACACGGGTCGTGCAGCTGAGCAATCGGCAAACGGCGGGCACGCTGGGCGGCGTCGCGCTCATGGGCGCGCTGTCCGCGCTCATCGTCACGACCTGCGTCGGCCCGGCGCTCGTCGGGGCGTTGGCCGTCATCAGCCAGACCGGTGAGGTCGCCCGCGGCGCGGCCGCCCTTTTCGCCATGAGCATCGGGATGGGCACGCCCCTCCTCGTCGTCGGCGCCTCGGCCGGCCGACTGCTGCCGAAGTCGGGCGCCTGGATGGACACCGTGAAGAAGCTCTTCGCCGCGGTGATGCTGGCAGTGGCGGTGTGGATGCTCGCCCGCTTCCTTCCCGCCCGAGTCACGCTCGCCCTCTGGGCCGTGCCGGCCGCCACGCTCGCAGTCGTCCTCTGGACGGCCACTCGCCGCGGCTCATCGTCCCGAACCTGGTCGGTGCGCCTCGCGGGTCTCGCCGCGGGAGCGTATGCAGTGGCCCTGCTGACGGGCGCCGCGCTCGGCGGAACCGATCCGCTCGAGCCGATTCCCGCCTGGGCTGCGGTGCAACGGCCCCTCGTCTTCGCTCCGATCCATAGCGTGGCCGATTTGAACGGGGCGGTGGCGCAGGCGAGCCGCGAGGGCCGTCCGGTCATGATCGACTTCACCGCGGCGTGGTGTACGTCCTGCAAGGAAATGGAAGCGACGACGTTTCTCGATCCGGCGGTTCGCAAGGCGCTGTCCGGCGTCGTGCTGCTGCGAGCGGACGTGACGGCCGACGATGCGGACGACAAGGCGCTGCTCAAGCGCCTCGGCGTCATCGGACCTCCCACCATCGCTTTCTATGGTCGTGATGGCCGGGAGCGCTCGAGCGAGCGCGTCGTCGGCTATCTCGACGGCCCGCAGTTCACGGCGGCGGTGCACGCCGCTTTCGGCGCCCCTCCCGCCTCCTGATATCGCGATGCGGACCTTGCTGACCCGGGCGCTTCCCGCAGCGGTGGTCATGGTCGCGGCGGGAGCCGGCGGCTTCCTCGCTTACCGCGGGCTCGCTCTCGCGCCCACGCCCGCCCGCGCACCGGCCGCTCCGATCCCGGCTACCGCGCGAAGCCTTGCCGGCACCACCTCCAGCACCCCTGACGCTCGAGCCCGGGCCGCCGCCGCGGAGCGCCCCATCCCGGACACGCTGCCCGACATCGCCTTTGCGGACCGGACGGGTGCGATTCGCCGGCTTTCACATTGGAAGGGCCAGCCCCTGCTCGTGAATTTCTGGGCTACGTGGTGCGGGCCGTGCCAGGAGGAAATCCCGCTGCTCGAGCGGTTGAGCCGGGAGCGCGCGCAGGATCGGCTCCAGGTGATCGGGGTCGCAGTGGACTCCCGAGCCGCGGTGCTCCGGTATGCGCGCCGCAAAGCCATCCGGTACCCTTTGCTCATTGGAGAGCAGCCGGGGCTCGAGCTCATCCGTTCGCTCGGCATGCAGGCGGTCTTCCCGTTCTCGGTGTTCGTCGATGCGCGCGGGCGCATCGTTGCCGTGAAGATCGGAGTCCTGCGGCCCGATCAGGCGCAGCTCATCCTGGATCGGGTCGGTGCGCTCGATCGTGGGGTTATCGACCTCAAGACCGCTCGCCAAGAGATTTCCGACGGTATCGCCAAGCTGGCAGTTGCGCGCGCACAGGCCAGTCTCGGCCCGAGGCTGTAATCAGCAAAACGCGCGTTCCGCGCCATTCGGCACAAAAACCCCCCGTTTCCTTGTAATTAGGGTAAATTCCCCGCGGGTCGCCTGTCTCCCGCGGAAAGCCTTGTCCGATGTCCCGTCTGCTGTTGCTGAACGGTCCGAACCTGAATCTGCTCGGTCGTCGGGAGCCCGAGATCTACGGGGCGGACACCCTGGAGGCGATCGAGAAGCGGCTCGTTCAGATTGCCGGCGCGGAAGGTCACGAGCTCCTCTGTTTCCAAAGCAACGCCGAGCATGAGCTGATCGCCCGGATCCAGCAGGCTTCTGCCGAGAACATCGCGCTTCTGATCTTCAACCCCGGCGCATTCACCCACACCAGCATCGCTCTGCGGGATGCGGTCTTGGCGGTGCGCCTGCCGATGATCGAGGTGCATCTCTCCAACCCGAAAGCGCGCGAGGAATTCAGGCGCCGCTCGTATTTCTCCGATATCGCCATTGGAGTGATCGCGGGATTCGGCTCCTTGGGCTACGAGCTCGCGCTACGCGCCGCCTGCCGCCATGTCGGCGGTGGTGCGCGGCGGGCGCAACCCAGTCCGGCCGGCTCGTCCTGACCCGCGACGCCCATCCAACCAACAGAACCCAGGGGGAGCATTCCCGGCATGGATATTCGAAAAATCAAAAAACTGATCGAGCTGCTGGATGAGTCCGGCATCGCGGAGATCGAGATCAAGGAAGGCGAAGAGGCGGTGCGGATCAGCCGCATGCCGGCGGGCGGTCCGGTGCTGCACCAGCTGCCGCCGCAGGCCTGGGCGGAGCCCTCTCGCGCCGCTCCGATTCCGCCCCCGCCCGAGGCGGCCGGTCAGGGGGGCGGCGCCGGTGAGGGCGCCATGAAGCCCAAGACGAACGAGCACGTCATCACGGCACCCATGGTGGGCACCTTCTACGCCAGCGCTTCGCCCGGCGCGAAAGCCTTCGTGGAGATCGGCGACGAGGTGAAAGTCGGCCAGGTGCTCTGCATCATCGAGGCCATGAAGATGATGAATCAGATCGAGGCCGATCGCGCCGGCAGGATCACCTCGATCATGGCTCGCAACGGCGATCCGGTCGAGTTCGGTCAACCCCTCTTCGTAGTCGAATAAGCCACCGATCATGCTCGAGAAGGTCGTCATCGCCAACCGCGGCGAGATTGCTCTGCGCATCCTGCGCGCCTGCCGTGAGCTCGGCATCAAAACCGTGGCGGTGCATTCCACCGCCGACTACAGCCTGAAGCACGTGCTGCTCGCGGACGAATCGGTCTGCATCGGACCGCCGCCGTCGGCCGCCAGCTATCTGAACATGCCGGCGATCATCAGCGCTGCCGAGGTTACCGACTCGGTCGCGATCCATCCGGGCTACGGATTTCTCTCCGAGAATGCCGATTTCGCCGAGCGCGTCGAGAACAGCGGCTTCGTCTTCGTGGGGCCCCGGGCGGAAACCATCCGCACCATGGGCGACAAGGTATCGGCCATCCGCGTGATGAAGAGTCACGGTGTGCCCTGTGTGCCGGGTTCGGACGGTCCGTTGGGGGATGACGCCGATGAGAATCTGCGCATCGGGCGCGAGATCGGCTACCCGGTGATCATCAAGGCCTCGGGCGGCGGTGGCGGACGCGGCATGCGCGTGGTTCACAGCGAGGCCTCGCTCCTCAGCTCCATCGGCATCACCCGCGCCGAGGCCCGTGCCGCCTTCGGCAACGATCAGGTGTACATGGAGAAGTTTCTCGAGCGGCCGCGGCACATCGAGTTTCAGATCCTGGCCGACAGCCACGGCAACGTGATCCACCTGGGCGAACGCGACTGCTCCATGCAACGTCGCCATCAGAAGGTGTTGGAGGAGGCGCCCGCGCCGGGCATCACGGCCCGACAGCGGCGGATCATGGGAGAGCGCTGCGTCGAGGCCTGCCGCGCGGTGGGGTATCGCAGCGCCGGCACGCTGGAATTCCTCTACCAGGACGGCGAGTTCTACTTCATCGAGATGAACACCCGCATTCAGGTCGAGCATCCGGTCACCGAGCTCATCACCGGCATCGACCTGGTCAAGTCGCAACTGCTCATCGCCTCCGGCGAGCGCCTGCCCTACGTGCAGAGCGACATTCAGATCCGTGGCCACGCGATCGAATGCCGCATCAACGCCGAGGATGCCAAGACCTTCATGCCCTCGCCCGGCCCGATCCGCCTCTGGCATGCGCCGGGTGGCCCCGGCATCCGCGTCGACAGCCACGTGTACTCCGGATATCACGTGCCGCCCAACTACGATTCGCTCATCGGCAAGGTCATCGCTCACGGCGACACGCGCGAGACCGCCATTGCGCGCATGAAGAACGCGCTGGCGGAGATGGTCATCGAGGGGATCAAGACCAACGTACCGCTACACCAGGAGATCTGCAACCACGGGGCCTTCCAGAAGGGCGGCACCGACATCCACTACCTGGAAAGGCGCCTCGGCCTGAGGTGACCGTGCCGCCGCTCTCAGAGGCTTCACACCGGGCGGCGGCCTTTCTCGAGGTGAGCTGCGATCTCGACGGGCTGTCGCCGGAGGCCGTCGAGAGCGCCTGCTTTGCCTGCGGAGCCAGCGCCGTCACGTTCGTCGATGCGGACGAGCGCGATGCCTCGCCGGTGCTCGAGCCCGCACCGGGCGAGTTCCGACTGTGGCCCACGGCGAGGATCAAGGCTCTCTTTGCGGCGGGCGCGGATGGCGATGCCACCGTGCTCGCGCTGAGCCATGCGCTCGGGATCGAGGCCGCGCGGTTGCACGTGCAGCAGTTGGCCGATCGCGCCTGGGAGCGCGAGTGGTTGCGCGATTTCCATGCCATGCGCTTCGGCAGGCGGCTCTGGGTTTGTCCGCGGCACGAGGAGGTCGACGATCCGGCGGCCGTGGTGGTGAGAATGGACCCCGGCCTCGCCTTCGGCACGGGCACTCACCCGAGCACCGCCCTGTGTCTCGCGTGGCTCGATGCGCACCCGCCCGAAGGCAATGAAGTCGTCGATTTCGGCTGTGGCTCCGGCGTGCTGGCGCTCGCGGCACTGCGGCTCGGCGCCCGTTCCGCCAGTTGTTTCGACATCGATCCTCAGGCGCTGATCGCGACAGGCGACAACGCGACGGAGAACGGGCTTGCCGCGCAAGTGCGCCTCTGCGACTCCCTCGGTGCGGTTCCGCGGGGAGCGGACCTGCTGCTCGCGAACATTCTCGCCGCGCCGCTGATCGAGCTGGCGCCGAGCTTCGCTGACATTCTCCGTCCCGCCGGCGCGCTGGTGCTCTCGGGCCTCATGGCGGCGGATCTTGCCGAGGTGACACGCGCCTATCACGCGTGGTTTGATATGCGAGTCTACGGAGTTCGCGAGAGTTGGGTCTGCCTCTGGGGACGGCGCAACGACCGTCCGCGCGACTGAATGTTCACGGTCTGCCCCAAATGCGCTCTGACCCTGGTTGTGACCGCAGCTGATCTGCGCATTGCGCAGGGGTACGTCCGCTGCGGGCGATGTTTGAACGTCTTCAATGCGCTGGCCCGGCTGTCGGAGGAGCGGCCCGGCGCCGCTGCGGCACCCGCTTCGGAACACGGCGGCCAGAGCGCACCCGAAGCGTTGCCGTCCCAGCCAACCTCGCCGACGCCCTCGCCGACGCCCTCGCCGACGCCCTCGCCGACGCCCTCGCCGACGCCCTCGCCGACGCCCTCGCCGACGCCCTCGCCGACGCCCTCGCCGACGCCTTCGCCGACGCCCTCGCCGGCGTCTGCGGCGGAAGATACCGGCGAGATCGAAATCGAGCTCGACCCGAGCATCTTCGTCACGGCGACGCGACCGCCGACCTCGCGGCGCGACACGGCCGAGGCCGAAGCGCAGGCCTTCGAGCCAGAGCCGCCCGTGCCGAGGGCACCTGCGCCGCGAGCCCGCGAGCCGCAAGCCCCTGCGCCGCGGGTCAATGAACCGCAGATACCTGAACCGCACGCCGCTCCCGAGCCAGGGTCCGCGCCCATCGTCAGCGCGCCGTCAGAGCCGCCGCAGGCACACTCCCCGGAAACCAACAGCGCGCAGGAATTCGAGCCGCAATCCACGCAGGAATCCGCTCAGGATGCCGCACAGGAGCAGAGCAAGCAGTCGCTCGATCGGCTCGCAGGGCGCTCGCGCGCGGGTCTCGCCTGGCGGCTCGGCGCCGGCGCGTTGGCGCTCGCCCTCGCGCTCCAGATCGTCAATCATTTCCGGGACGCGCTGGCCGCGAATCCCGCGCTGAGCGGCCCGCTGCGCTCGATCTATTCCGCAGTGGGCGTGAGGCTTGCTCCGCACTGGAACGTCCGTGCCTATGACGTGCGCCAGCTCGGCGCATCCGTCGACGGCACCACGCCCGGAGAGATCGTCGTGCGCGCGAGCGTCAAGAATTCCGCAAGCGATCCACAGCCGCTGCCGCTGCTTCGGGTGACACTGCAGGACAGATTCGGCAACCGCATTGCAGCGCGTGACGTGCCGCCCCGTGATTATCTGCCCGCCTCCGTTTCCTCGAGCTCGCTGCTCGCCGCCGGCAGCCGCGTGGACGCTACGATGGTGTTCGTCGATCCGGGGCCGCAAGCGGTCGGCTTCGAGATCGACGCATGCCTGCCGCTGGTTGCGCACACCGCCACGCAAGTGGATCCCGGTCGAAGTGCCGCGGTGACGTGCGCGCACGGACCTTGAGCAATTTCTGATCACTCCGCACTGGCGATGGTGGGATCGGAGGGATATGATCGCGCGCTCCCTGGGGAGGCACTTATGATAGAAAGAAAGAGGGGTCGGCAGCGGGACGCCTCTGGCGCCAGGTTCAACGGGCGCACATTGAATGATCCGCTGCCCCAGCGGCCGCTGCTGCCGTTGCGCAGTCACGCGGAACGCGCGCTCAGCGATTACTTCACCAGCCTCAACGGCTCGCGGCCCGCGCATCTTTACGATCTGGTGCTGCGCGAAGTCGAGGAGCCGCTCCTTCGCGTGGTGCTCGACTACGCGGAGGGCAACCAGAGCCGGGCCGCCGGAATCCTCGGCATCAATCGCGCGACCCTGCGCAAGAAGCTCAAGCTGCTCGGCCTCGCCCATTGAGCGCGAAGACCTTGCCCGTTCGGCGGGCGCTGCTATCGGTCTCCGACAAAACCGGCCTGGTGGAGCTCGCGCGCGCGCTGGCAGCGCGCGACGTCGAGATCCTCTCCACGGGCGGCACGGCCCGACTGCTCGCGGACAGCGGGCTCGGCGTCCGCGAGGTAGCGAACTACACCGGCTTCCCGGAGATAATGGATGGTCGCGTCAAGACGCTGCATCCGAAAATCCACGGCGGACTGCTCGGCCGGCGCGGCATCGACGATGCCGTGATGGCCCTGCACGGCATCCAGCCCATCGATCTGCTGGTGGTCAATCTCTACCCCTTCGCCGAGACGGTCTCCCGGCCCAACTGCCGCTATGCCGAGGCGATCGAGAACATCGACATCGGGGGTCCCGCCATGCTGCGGGCAGCGGCAAAGAATCACGCGTCGGTCGCCGTGGCGGTCGATCCCGCCGATTATCCGACCATCATCGCCGAGCTCGCGGCGCACGGCGGCGGCACGACGGCGGCCACGCGCTCGCACCTGGCTGCCAAGGTCTTCGCGCACACCGCGCGCTACGACACCATGGTGGCGAGTTATCTCGCGGCGCGGGAGGCCGGGCACGGAGCGCCGCCCGTGGAGCGCTTTCCCGCGATCCTGCCGCTCGTGTTCGAGAAGGTGCAGGACCTGCGCTACGGTGAAAATCCCCACCAGCAGGCGGCGCTCTACCGCAAGCCCATGGCACGGGAGCCGAGTGTCGCCACCGCCCGTCTCCTGCAGGGCAAGGATCTGTCGTTCAACAACATCGCCGATGCGGACACCGCGATCGAATGCGTGCGGCAATTCGAGGAGCCGGCCTGCGTCATCGTCAAGCACGCCAACCCCTGCGGCGTGGCGGTCGCCCCCGCGGCGCATCAGGCTTACGATCGCGCGCACCGCACCGATCCCACCTCGGCTTTCGGCGGCATCATCGCGCTCAACCGCGTGCTGGACGCCTCGCTCGCCGCGACCATCCTCGAGCGGCAGTTCGTCGAGGTGCTGGCCGCGCCAGCCGTCGAGCCGGACGCGCTCGAGGCGCTCGCCAGCAAGCCCAACGTGCGCGTGCTCGCGGTCGGTGATCTCGGCCGCGCGGCATCCGGCGAGCTCGAGTATCGCAGCGTCACGGGCGGACTGCTCTCGCAGACGAGAGACGAGTCGCACGTGAGCGACAAGGAGCTCACCATCGTCACCCGGCGCCGGCCCAGCCAGCAGGAGATCGCCGACCTGCTCTTTGCCTGGCGGGTGTGCAAGTTCGTGAAATCGAATGCGATCGTCATGGCGCGCGACGGCGCGACCGTCGGCGTCGGAGCGGGGCAGATGAGCCGGGTCTACTCCATCCGGCTCGCAGCTCAGAAGGCCGCCGACGAGAAGCTGGCGGTCGCGGGTTCCGTGATGGCTTCCGACGCCTACTCGCCCTTTCGCGACAACGTGGATCTCGCCGCGCAGTACGGCATCCGTGCGGTGATTCAGCCGGGTGGCTCCAAGCGCGACGCCGAGGTCATCGCCGCCGCCGACGAGCACGGGATGGCGATGGTGCTCACCGGCGTCCGCCACTTCCGCCACTGATTGGAAGCCCTGGCCATGAAGGTACTCATCGTCGGCTCCGGCGGCCGCGAGCACGCCCTCGCCTGGAAGTGCGCCGCATCGCCTCGGGTGAGCGAAGTGCTGGTGGCACCAGGCAATGCCGGCACGGCGCGCGAGCCCAAGGTGCGCAACGTCGCCCTGCAGGCGACCGACATCGAGGCGCTCGTCGATTGTGCGCACAGGGAGGCGGTCGCTCTCACCATCATCGGACCGGAAGCGCCGCTGGTCGCGGGTATCGTCGATGCGTTCCAGCAGCGGGGGCTGCGTTGCTTCGGACCCCGCCAGGCGCCGGCGCGGCTCGAGGGCTCCAAGGCATTCGCCAAGGAGTTTCTCCGCCGCCACCGCATTCCAACAGCGGCATCGACCACCTTCACCCGGGAAAGCTTCGATCCCGAGGCGATCAGGCGCCAGCGCCCGCCGATCGTGATCAAGGCGAGCGGATTGGCGGCGGGCAAAGGCGTGGTGATTGCCGAATCGGCTGCCGAAGCCATCGAGGTCGCGCAGGGGATGCTCGACGGCAGGCTCGGCGAGGCCGGACGCGAGGTGGTGATCGAGGAATTCCTCGAGGGCGAGGAAGCGAGCTTCATCGTCATGGCGGATGGCTCGCACATCCTGCCGCTCGCGACCTCGCAGGATCACAAGCGGCTGGAGGATGGAGATCGCGGACCCAACACCGGAGGCATGGGCGCGTATTCGCCGGCGCCGGTGGTGACCCCGGCCATCCACGCGCGCATCATGCGCGAAGTCATCGAGCCGACGATTCGCGGCCTGGCGGCGGAAGGGATGTCCTACACGGGGTTTCTGTACGCCGGCATCATGATCGGGCGCGATGGCACGCCGAACGTGCTCGAATTCAACTGCCGCTTCGGCGATCCGGAAACGCAGCCGATCCTGATGCGCCTGCAATCGGACCTGACGGTGCTCTGCGACGCGGCGCTGGACGGTCGCCTGCACCACACGGAGGCCAGGTGGGATACGCGTGCGGCGCTCGGCGTGGTCCTTGCGGCGCCCGGATATCCGGATGCGCCCCGCCTGGGAGATGTCATCCCGGGACTCGATCGTGCCGCGCAGCTGCCGGGGAAAGTCTTCCACGCGGGAACGCGCCTCAGCGGTGACCGGGTGATCGTGAGCGGCGGCCGGGTGCTCTGCGCCACCGGCGTGGGCGCAACCGTGGCCGAGGCGCAGAGAGACGCGTATGCGCTTGCGGATGCGGTGCGCTGGCCGGGGGCGATCTTCCGGCGCGACATCGGGTATCGCGCCATCGGGCGGCAATTGTAAATTGGCGGCGCCCGGCCGCGGGCAATTCGCCCTTTGGAAAGCCAACGACGTGCACGGCGTGCTTCCCGCCGGCGTCGCCGGCCCGCGGAGTGCGGCCGTCAGGCCTTTGGACGAGGTCGCACGCGGCGCGAGACGCAAAATCCGCCGCCTGGTATGGTCATTGCATAATCTCCCTGGAGAAAGCCGGGAGGAGCACTGACGATGACCACGACTCACACCGCATCGGACCGATTCGCGTCCTGGCTGGAGAGCGAGTACTGCGCCTCCGTGGCGGCGACGATGCTCGCTCGCTGCGAGTACTTCGAGTTGTTGGAGGATGCGATGGTCCCGCCGGCGCGGCTTGCGCAAGCGTTGACCACCTGGCGTGAGCACGCCAGCCACACCGAGGTGCTGGGCGGGCTGGTCGGTACGGCCTAGTTTTCAATTGGCGGAAATCGCCGAGCCGATTTCCGTTGGCCCGCTATCGCTTCATCGCCTCGAAGAACTCGCTGTTCGACTTCGTATCCTTCATCTTGTCCAACAGGAACTCGATCGCGGCGAGCTCGTCCATAGGATGCAGGAGCTTGCGCAGGATCCACATCTTGGCGAGCTCTCCCTGATCGGTGATCAGCTCTTCCTTGCGGGTACCGGAGCGGTTGATGTTCACCGCCGGGAACACGCGCTTCTCGGAGATTCGCCGGTCGAGATGGATCTCGCTGTTGCCGGTGCCCTTGAACTCCTCGTAAATCACATCGTCCATCTTCGATCCGGTGTCGATGAGCGCCGTGGCGAGAATCGTGAGGCTGCCGCCCTCCTCGATGTTGCGCGCGGCGCCGAAGAAGCGCTTCGGCCGCTGCAGCGCGTTGGCATCCACGCCGCCGGTCAGCACCTTGCCCGATGAGGGCACCACGGTGTTGTAGGCGCGCGCGAGTCGGGTGATCGAGTCGAGCAGGATGACCACGTCCTTCTTGTGCTCGACCAATCGCTTCGCCTTCTCGATCACCATCTCCGCGACCTGCACGTGCCGGGCCGCGGGCTCATCGAACGTGCTCGAGACCACCTCGCCCTTGACGGTGCGCTGCATCTCGGTCACTTCCTCCGGGCGCTCGTCGATGAGCAGCACGATGAGGTAGACCTCGGGATGGTTGGCGGTGATGGCGGTGGCGATGTTCTGCAGCAGCATCGTCTTGCCGGCCTTGGGCGGTGAGACGATCAGGCCGCGCTGGCCCTTGCCGATCGGCGCCACGAGGTCGATCGTGCGCGCGGTCAGATCCTCGGTGGAGCCGTTGCCTCGCTCGAGCTTCAGGCGCTTGGTGGGGTGAAACGGCGTCAGGTTCTCGAACAGCACCTTCGTGCGCGAGCTGTCCGGGGAGTCGAAGTTGATCTCGCCGACCTTGAGCAGCGCGAAGTAGCGCTCGCCGTCCTTCGGCGGGCGGATCAGCCCGGAGAGCGTGTCGCCGGTGCGCAGGTTGAAGCGGCGGATCTGGCTCGGGCTCACGTAGATGTCGTCGGGGCCGGCCAGGTAGGAGCCGTCGGCGGAGCGCAGGAAGCCGAAGCCGTCCTGCAGGATCTCGAGCACGCCGTCGCCGTAGATGTTCTCCCCATTGCGCGCGTGCGCCTTGAGGATGGAGAAGATGATGTCCTGCTTGCGCGAGCGGGCGAGGCTCTCGAGTCCCATGGACTCCGCGACCTTGACCAGCTCGTGGATGGGCTTGGCCTTCAGCTCGGTGAGATTCATCGAAGCCCGCGACTGGATGAGCTCCGCGGGACTGATGATCTCGGAATCGTCGGCGTCGAAGATCTCCGCCTCGCGCATCAGATCATCGGGGCGACCGCCGCCGTTGCCATTGGCACGATTGCCGTCGCGATTGCCGTCGCGGTCACGATTGCCGTGTCGCGGACCCTTGGGCCGGTTGCGGCCCTGATTGCCGAGATAGCCTCTCATTTTTGCGCTCGCGCGCCCGCGGCGGCGTCCAGGTTGCTCTCGAGGAACGCCGCCAGTTGCGATTTGGACAAAGCCCCGACCTTCTGCGCCTCGACGGTGCCGTTCTTGAAGAGGATGAGCGTCGGAATGCCGCGAATGCCGTACTTCGGCGGGGTTTGCGGATTCTCGTCGATGTTGAGCTTGGCGATCTTCAGGCGATCCTGGTATTCGCTCGCGATCTCGTCCAGGATCGGCGCGATCATCTTGCAGGGACCGCACCACTCCGCCCAGAAATCGAGGAGCACGGGCTTCTCGGACTTGAGGACGTCCTGGGTAAAGTTGGCGTCACTGGTATGCACGATGTGCGGATTGCTCACGCGGTTCAACCTCCGTCGGATGCAGAGTGCAAAAGTGTTGTCTTCTTCGTCTTGCGAAGGACTTGATGGCGAAAACGGGCGGGGGACCGGGAAAGTCCGTGCCAGAAGCGCCCGTCAAACGGTTACACTAACTCGTGAAGTGAGTATCGAGCTTGAGCCTATTAGGAAAAGCCTGCTGGGAAGAACCCGGGGCCGGCAGGTGGGGGGCCGTTGGCCCGCCGTCTTGATACGCTTTGTAGCGCTTCCGAGCCGATTTTGCAAGGCCCGCCGCCCCATTGGTGCAACAATATAAGCGATTCTTGATGACTGATCCACACTCTCCGACCTTCGACAGCCTCGGCCTCGCCGCGCCCGTCCTGCAGGGTATTCGCGATGCCGGTTTCGCCCACTGCACGCCGATTCAGGCGCAAACGCTGCCCATCGCGCTCTCCGGCCGCGATGTCGCCGGCCAGGCGCAGACAGGTACGGGCAAGACTGCCGCGTTCCTGGTTGCCCTGTATCACACGCTGCTCACGCATCCGGCACCGACGAGCCGCGGCCGGACATCGGTACGGGCGCTCATCGTCGCGCCGACCCGCGAGCTCGCGGTGCAGATCCATCGCGACGCGGAGATGCTCGGCCGGCACACCGGCCTCGCGCACGCGGTGGTGTATGGCGGCATCGATTACGAGAAACAGCGGCGCCAGCTCGAGGAAGGCATCGATGTGCTCATCGGCACGCCGGGCCGTCTGATCGACTACTACAAGCAGCACGTCTTCGACCTGAAGCACGCTCAGGTGCTGGTGCTCGACGAGGCCGATCGCATGTTCGATCTCGGCTTCATCGCCGACATCCGTTACATCCTGCGCCGGCTGCCGCCGCCGCAGCGGCGTCAGTCGATGCTGTTCTCCGCGACGCTCTCCTACCGGGTGCTGGAGCTTGCCTACGAGCACATGAACAACCCGGAGCTGGTGCGCATCGAGCCCGACAAGATGACGGTCGATCGCGTCCGCCAGATCATGTACTACCCCTCGATGGAAGAGAAGGTCCCGCTGCTCGTGGGGCTCCTGCGCCAGAGCGAGGCGCGGCGCACCATGATCTTCGTCAACACCAAACGTATGGCGGAGCGGCTCGAGGGCGTGCTCAAAGCCAACGGTTTTCACGCGCAGGCGCTCTCCGGTGACGTACCCCAGGCCAAGCGGCTGCGCTTCCTGCGCGATTTCCACGAGGGCAATCTCGCGGTGCTGATCGCGACGGACGTTGCCTCGCGCGGGTTGCACATTCCGGATGTGACTCACGTCTTCAATTTCGACCTGCCGCAGGATGCGGCCGACTACGTCCATCGCATCGGCCGCACGGCCCGTGCCGGGGCGGAAGGCGATGCGATCAGCTTCGCCTGCGAGGAGTTCGCGGTGTCGCTGCCGGACATCGAAAGCTATATCGGTCACAAGATTCCCTCGGCACCGATCGGGCCCGAGCTGCTGGCCGCGGACCTCGCCGAGGGGGAGCCCGCGCAACGCCATCGTCGCCGCCCGCGAGGCGGCGAGCGGCGACCGGGGCATTCCGGCGGACATTCTGCAGGTCATGGCGGTCACGGCGGTCACGGCGATCGCCAGCGACGCCCGGGCCGATCCCGGCGCAAGCCGCAGGGCGGCCCCCGCCGGGGGGCTTGATCGGCCTCGCACGAGAACCACGGCGAGCGCCCCGAAGCGCGTTTTCGAGCCCCTGCAGGCGTGCAGGCGTATGATATCGGCGGCCTGCTCCGGCATCCGCTCTGAGACCCGCCGTCGCGAGCGGGACTGACGGGAAACTTCATGGCGGAAATCGAAGACAACGTCGACCGCGAGCTCTTCCGCAACATGGAGAAGCTGCGCCAGCTTCGCATCGAGCATCGGGACCTCGACGAGGTGATCACCCGTCTGGCGCTCGATGTGCGCGTGGATGAGCTGCAGCTGAAGCGGCTCAAGAAGCGCAAGCTCATGCTGAAGGACCAGATCACCCGGCTCGAGAGCGAGCTCATCCCCGATCTCAACGCCTAGTATTTTCCATTGGCCCAAAGTCGCCTGCGGCGCTTTGGGCGGCCAGCCGTGTGGCCTTCTCCGTCCCGCGGCCCAGGGAACGGCCCTGGGCCGCTCCCTCATTTGCTTTCGCACGATGCCAATCCAAATCACGCCGCACATCTCCCTGCCGGATGATGATCTCACCTGGGCGTTCGTGCGCGCCTCGGGACCCGGCGGCCAAAACGTCAACAAAGTGGCATCCGCGGTGCAGCTGCGATTCGACCTCGCGGGCACGCGCTCGCTCGAGCCGGCGGTGAAAGCCCGGCTCAAGACCCTCGCGGGGCGGCGCGTCACGGCGGATGGCTCGCTCATCGTCATCGCGCGCACTCAGCGCACGCAGGAAGGCAATCGGCGCGAGGCGCTGCAGCGCCTGAGGGAGCTCGTGCTGCGGGCGCTGGTGGTGCCGAAAGTGCGCCGAGCGACGCGGCCCACACGCGCCTCGCGGGAACGGCGGCTGGAAGGTAAGACCCGGCGCCATGCCACCAAGCGGCTGCGCGGCAAGGTGGGCTGGGAGGATTGACCGCGGCGCGTTGGCCTCAGCCAGGCGAAGGCGGCGCCCCCGCCGGCGTGGTCGTGTCCTGCGCGAAACGCATCACGGAGTGGCGGATCTGCTCGCTCAGCACGAATTGGGCATCGGCGGCCACGCGCAGCAGGACTTGGTCGAATTCGAGCCTGCCGCCGGGACTCGAGCGGATCACGCCGCGGCGGCGCAGCAGGTCGATGAAGTTCTCGAACAGCGAGCGGTCGAAGAATTCGGGCGAGTTCAGTCCGTAGAGCATGGCGATCCGCTGCGCATTCAGCTGGCAGCGCTCCTCGAGCAGGGATTGCGTGATCTCGCCGCTGCCGGCCGCTACGAGCTGCGCGATGACGAGATAGTAGCGCTCGATCGTCTGGATGGTGGCCTGTGCGAGCACCGAGAGC
>Ga0335078_10003800_pt1 | contig 22464 bp, 18 predicted proteins | sample Lox_Sample_32_FD_206711 | JGI IMG/M metagenome (GOLD analysis project Ga0335078, IMG submission 206711) | Soil microbial communities from Loxahatchee National Wildlife Refuge, Florida, United States - Lox_Sample_3.2 | ecosystem: Environmental > Terrestrial > Soil > Wetlands | place: USA... | reverse complement strand
CTGGGGTGGGGGTGGGCATGGGGCGCGGGGCATGGGCAAGGGCAAGGGGCAAGGGCAAGGGGCAAGGGCAAGGGGCAAGGGCAAGGGGCAAGGGTAGGGGGTTCTGCCGTCGGCGGGCAGGCGAGGTGGTGATACCGGTCACGCCGTGAAGTTTTGCCGCGCCATCGGAAATTGTGCCTCACCCGTATCACGGGTCACATTCGCCACCATAGCCGGATATTCAGCTGGCCGGAGGACTCGACACGGAAACATTGACGGACGTGTATTGATTACGGAGTGTATTGATCAGAATCGCGCCGTTCGGACTGCTTGCGTGCGACTACCGGCCACGATGAAGATTTTGCACCGATGTGATGAACCACGGTGTGGGTCGTTGCGTATCACAATGTAACGAGTTACCGTCGCAGAGTGTCCCATCGCTGCGGCAGAACCGAGGCTGTGATGGATGTGACTGAAGGTAACTTCAGTGCAGGCCGACGACCCGACAATGAGGTCGGATCGATGCGGTTTGTTCGGCTCTAACGCCGCACGAGTGGTCGGTTTATGCCGCACAATGGAGCACGGAATCGGCGGTAGCCCATCCGTACCTGGCTGCCAGGCACGAACCGGGCGGAGGAGTGGTGGTGCATAGGCTCAGCGTTGCTAGCCGTGATCGCGGTGCGGAGTCGTCCGTGTACGCTGCAGCACCGTCGGCTTCGGCCGGCCGCGGCAACCCCGCGGCCACACTGCTCGCGCCGGTGCACGGCGGCCCGCCGGGCGCGGGCGCAACACGACGCGCAATGCGACGCGCAACACGACGCGCAACACGACGCGCGGCAATACGCCGCGTCGGTTGTCGACCAGCTAGGCAGAAGATGGTATGTAAAGGACATCCGTGCATCTATACGGCCGATGGGGACTCAATGACCCAGTTCGCATCCTCGAAGGTCGTGCCTTGCGGCCACACACACCCTCGCAAGCTCAGTGATGTCCACGGAAGGGAAGGATGATGTCCGTATCGATCCTCGCCGCAGCAGCCCCGCAGGCGGCGATCAGCACCCAAGGTCTCGTCAAGTACCTGCAGGGCCTTTTTGGCCCGCTATTCCTCGGACTAGTAGGTATCGTGGCGCTCTACTTCCTCTTCACTCGCGAGATCACCCGATTCGTGCAATTTATGGTGCTGGCTGTCGCGATCGCCGTAGTGTTCTACACGCCGAGCATCGTACAGACCCTGGCCACCGGAATAGCGAACGCGCTCGGGGTCCACTGAGTTATCTCGCGCTGAGGAGAGCAGTCCTGTGGACCTGCCCACTTATACGAATATCTGGCGGATAGAAAAGCGGCTGTATAAGCTTTATGATTTCCGGCTGCCCATGCCGCTGCCGATCAACTGGATCGCCGTATTCGCTGGGATCACGATCCCTTACATCATCCTGCTCATCGCCATAGGGCTGCCTTTCAATCACACCCTGGTCTGGCTGTATATACTCCCGCCCGGCGTGCTCACCTGGCTCACCACGCGGCCGGTCATCGAGAACAAGCGGCTACCCGAACTGGTCGAGTCGCAGGTCCGCTACCTGACGGAACCGCGGACCTGGGTGCGGCTCGCGCCGCTCAGCGAGAAGGACCAGATGGTCCTCAGCGCCCGCGTCTGGCGCAGCCGCCCGCCGCGGCGGCCCGCCCGCCCAGCACCCGGTCAGCGCCCGGTATCCGCATCGCGTTCCGCGCCGCCCACGGTGGAGCCGGCCAGGGAGTCCCGGCCGATGCACAACGGACCGGTGCTCAAGCCCACGTCGGTCTTCCGGCCAGAGCCCGCCGCTGCCCAGGGACAGGCCGTGCGCCAGCGCCAGGCCGCCGGCGCGAAGCAGCGCTCCCGAGCTCAGCAGCTGCCCAGGTCACAGGAGCTGTCACAGGAGCGGTCGCGGGCCCAGGAGCGGTCGCGGGCGACGGCCGGCCGCGACACGGCGCGCCGGGCGCCCATGCTGCCCGCGGCCCGCTCGGTGCCGCCGGTTACTCCCGTCGCGGCACCCGATGCGTCCGGCCTGCCGGCGAGCCTGTTCGGTCCCGTCCTGCACCCCGGCGGCCTGCCCGGCTGGCAGCAGCGCGCAGACGGCCCGGTGCACGCCATGCCCGACGTCGTTCCGGCCGCCGCGGCACCGTCGTCGCCGCCCGCGGAGGCTCCGGTCCCCCCGCCCGTGCCCATGTCGCCGGCCCCGCCCATGTCGCCGGCCCCGCAGGCGCCCCGGCCCGCCCGCGTCGTGGTGCCCGTGCCCACCGCCAAGCCCGATCAGCCGCCCATGCGGATCCGGGCAGGCGCGCCAGGCGGCGCCAGCCTTGAGTTGTCGCACGACGGCCCGGGTCGGCGCCCCGTCCCCGCCGGCCAGCCGTCGGAACCCGGTGCCCCGGCCGCCGCGCCAGTCTGGCCGTCCCAGCCGCTGTACACACCAAAGCCTGCCCAGCCCGGAGCCCCGGTGACTCCCGCCACCCCCGCCACCCCGGCATCCCCCGCCACCCCGGCGACCCCGGTCACCCCGGTCGTTCCGGTCACGCTTGACCCGTCGGCCAGTCCGGTCTGGCCTTCCCCTGCCGCACGACCGGCCGGTCCGGGGCAGCCGGCCCCGGCGCCCGTGCTCGCGCCGCCCGTCTCGCTGGTGCGGCCCGGTCCGACGGCGCAGGAACCGGCTGCGACGCTCGCGGCCCCGGTGGAAGCGCTGCCCGCCCCGGTGGAAGCCCCGTCCGCGCTGCCGGAGACGCCGCCGCTCTCGCCGGAGACGCCGTCCGCGCTGCCGGAGACGCCGCCGCTCCTGCCGGAGACGCCGCCGCTCCCGCCGGAGACGCCGTTGGTCGCGCCTGCGGCAGCGCAGCCCCCCGCCACGACTCCGCCCGCTCAACCGCCCGCTCCTGCTCAAGCGCTCGCCACCCCGTCGCCGCAGACGCCCCCGCAGACGCCCCCGCAGACGCCCCCGTCGCCGTCGCCGTCTCCACAGCAGGTCGCGGCGCCCGGGCGGCAGGCCGTGCCGTCGATCGAGCGGGCGCTCAGCGGACCGGGGCGGGACATGAACTCCTCCTGGGGCGGCAAGGTCAAGGTCGTCACTGGCAACGGCGCGGCGCAGGGCCCTGGCGCCCGTGACCAGGAGGCGCAGGACAGGAACCGCGCCCGGCTGCCCCTCGCCGACCCACGGCGGATCCTCGTGCTCGGCTGCACGAGCGGCGCCGGGCAGTCCGTCACCGCGTACATGACCGCGTTCATGCTCGCCAGCCTGCGGGAGCATCCGGTCGCCGCGGTTGACCTGCATGACGGCACCCTCGCCCGGTTCCGCGCCCCCGCGGCCTGGCTTGAGGAACTGCTCGCCGGCAGGCCGCCGCAGCAGATCGGGTCGGGCCGTCCGGACGGCCTGCACCCGAGCCCCAGGCCGAACCCGGCGCGGCTCGACGTGGTCGCCTCGCACGAGGCCCTGTCCGACGGGGACGAGATCAAGCTCGCCGTGCAGCTGAACAGGCACTACCCGCTGGCGGTGCTCGACCCTGGCGCGGCAGGCCTGACCCGGCTGCTCAAGGTGACCGACCAGCTTGTGGTCGTGGTGCCCGCCAACGGGGACGCGGCGGGCGCGCTCGCCGACACCCGCGACTGGCTGGACAACAACGGCCACGCGGACCTGGCCATGCAGTCGGTGACGGTGATCAACGGGGTGAGCCGCCGCTCGCTAACGGACGTGGAGCAGGCCGAGTCCTTCGCCCGCGGCCGGTCGCGGGCGATCGTCCGCGTCCCCTGGGACGACATGCTGCCGGTGGCCGCCGCCGGCCCGTCCTCGCTCCGCCCCCAGACGCGCGTTGCCTACACCGCGCTGTCCGGTGTGCTCGTCGCGGGCCTGGCCGCCGCCCCGGCAAGGAAAAGGCAATGACCGGGGCCGGGGAGATGGCGGGGGAGATGAGGCTTAGGTGAGCGCGAGGTCGAAGGGACGCAGCCGCCTGACCGTCAGGTACTTCGACGACCGGGTGCTGCTCACCGACACGCACGCGTGGGCGTACTACCGGGTGCCGTCGGTGTCGTATGAGTTCACCACGCCAGAGGAACGGGAGGCGCTCGCCACCAACATCACCGTGGCACTCGCGGCGATCAGGATGGCGGACGCCGAGGTGCACCTGCGGATCGCGCACCGGCCGTACCCGGCGGTGGAGTGGGCGACGGGACTCGACGCCACCTCCGACGGCGGGCCCGGCTGGCGTGAGTACCTGGAGCAGATCTACCAGCACGTGTGGGCCAAGGACTTCTGGTCCAAGGAGATCTACCTCGGGGTGCGGCTCGGCCAGCGGTCGGTGCGGGCGCAGCTCACCGGCGGCCTGTTCGGCGGCTCACTGAACACCTACCGTGGCGCCGGCCGCGGCAAGGGGGCGGAGGAGGACGCGCTGCCGCCAGGCGAGGTCGGCAAGTGGACGGACCAGGCGGAGCGGCTCGGCCGCGCGCTTACCGCGTCCGCGCTCGCCGCGCGGCACGCCACCTCGCGCGAGGTCGCCTGGCTGTTCCGGCACACGCTGATGGGCTCGCTCGGCGACCCGCCGCCGTCCGCCACCAGGCGCAAGGCCTGGGGGCAGGGCGAGGTCGAGCAGCTATACGAGGGCGCGGTGCACAACGGCCGCACGATGCTGCGGCTCGAGCAGGTGCAGGGCGACTCGTGGGCGGCGTTCCTGTCCTTCGCCAGGTTCCCCGACCTGATGGCGTTCCCCGACGGCGAGCCGTGGCTGCATCACGCCGACTCGCTGCCGTTCCCCGTGGAGATCTCCTCCCGGATGAACCTGATACCGCCGGCCAAGGCGTCCAAGGACGTGTCACGGCGGCTGGCGCACGCCCGCGACATGGACGCGCACATCCGCGAGGCGGGCGCGGAGGCGCCCATCGCGCTCGCCGAGCAGATCGCCGCCGCCCGCATGCTCGAGCACGGCATCACCAAGGAGCGGCTGCCCTTCGTCTACGGCTGGCACCGGGTGCTGGTGACCGCGCCCACCAGGGAGCTGTGCGTCCGCCGCGTCGAGGCGGTCACCGAGCACTACAGGGACATCGGCATCGACCTGGTCAACTCCACCGGCGACCAGTTCTCGCTGCTTTCGGAGTCGCTGCCCGGCGAGAAGGTGCGGCTGTCCTCCTACGTGCAGCGCCAGCCGCTGTACACGATCGCGGGCGGCATGCCGACCGCGACCGTGGAACTCGGCGACAGGATCGCCGACGGCGTCGGCTGGATCGGCCCGTACATCGGGGAGACGCTGGGGCGGGCGCGCTCCGTGGTGCACTTCGACCCGATGCTCGCCGCGGCGCGGAACCGGCCGACGGCGGTCGCCATCACCGGGGAGCCGGGCGGCGGCAAGACCACGCTGGCGATGCTGCTGATCTACCAGCTCGCGCTGCGCGGCGCGACCATCGCGGTCATCGACCCCAAGGGCGACGCGGAGCCGCTCGCTGAGTTCCTGGCCAAGACCGGGCGCAAGGCCCGGGTGCTGCCGCTGTCGTCGGCGGCGGCCGGGCTGCTCGACCCGTTCTCGTTCGGTGACGACCTCGCAGAGAAGCGAACGATGGCGACGGAGACGCTGCGCCTGCTGCTGCCGCGGATGAGCGAGGAACGCGAGTCGGCGATGATCCAGGCGGTCGGCGCGGTGGCCGTAGGGCAGCGGCCGAGCCTCGGCAAGGTCGTCCGGCTGCTCGAGGAGTCGGACGACCCGGCATGGAAGAACCTGGGCGCGGTGATGCGCTCGGTCTCCGAGATGCGCCTGGCCCGGCTGTGCTTCGCGCCGTCGGGCGGCCAGCAGATCGACGCCAGGGGGTGGACCACCGTGTTCACGCTCGGCGGGCTGACCCTGCCGGACACCACGACCGGCCGGGAGGACTACTCCTACGAGCAGCGGCTTTCCGTTGCGCTGCTTTACCTGGTCTCCCAGTTCGCCAGGCGGCTGATGAACACCGTCGACCGGACCGCGGCCAAGGCGATCTTCCTCGACGAGGCCTGGGCGATCACTTCTACCCCGGAGGGTGCCAAGCTCGTTCCCGAGGTGTCCAGGATGGGCCGTTCGCGGAACACCGCGCTGATCCTGATCTCGCAGAACGCCGGCGACCTGCTTCATGAGCAGGTAACCAACTGCCTTTCCAGCGTCTTCGCGTTCCGCTCGTCGGAACGTGCCGAGGTGACGAACGTGCTGTCGCTCCTCGGCGTAGAGCCGTCCGAGGAGCACAAGGCCATCCTTCGCGCTCTCGGCAACGGCGAGTGCATTTTCCGTGACCTCGACGACCGTGCGGGCCGCATCGGCGTCGATCTCGTATCCGAAGAGCTACGGAACTGGATCGACACGAATCCGACACGTGCCCGCCGGCCCCAGCCGGCGGCTACCACCCCCGAGTAAGACCGCCGAATACAGGAGCCTTCCGAGATGGCTGAACCCCACCCGCGCACTGGCCGACCAGGGAAGAGTCGGCCCGCCCGCGCGCTGCTGCTTGCCAGCGCGATCGCCGCGATCGTGCTCAGCGCGCTGTTCATGGCCCGCACGGCGTCCGCCGCGCCGCTTACCAGCTCCGCGTCCGCGGCGACGGCAGCGTCCGTGGCCAGGACAGGAACGTCGGCGCCCGCCGCGACGGCGGAGCGGACGGCGACGGCCGGCCAGGCCGGGCGCCTCGCCGGGACCCAGCTGACCGCGCGGGTCACGCCCAACGCGATTGACGCCGGCATCTGCAACGTGCCTGGCGTCGGCGACATCGGCGGCCTGCTCGGCCTGTGCCAGGCGGGCTCCGGCGTGGTCGGCGACCTGAACAACATCTGTACCTCGGGCGCACCCACCCCCGTGCTCGCCACCTCGGGCATCGACTCGATGATCACCACGCCGGGCAGCCCGACCACCGGCAAGACGCTCTACGACAACTACGGCATGGCCGGGCAGGACTGGGCCTCGTACGGGCTGACCTGCTCGCAGATGACGTCCTCGATCGGCAACAACGTCGCGGGCATGGTCTTCGACATGGCCAAGTCGCTGGACCGGGTCACGATCACCGTCTACCAGTCCGCGGCCGGGTCCAACATTCTCGGCTGGCTGAGCGGCTCGATCGACAACCTCATCGGCAAGCTCGGGAGCGCGATCTACTACCCCTTCCTCGCCCCCATGGTGGTCATCGCCGCGATCTGGCTGGCCTGGCAGGGCCTGGTCCGCAAGCGGGCCACGCGGACACTCGAGGGCACGATCTGGATGGTCATCGCCTGCGCCGCCGCGATCTGGCTGATCGGCCGTCCCGGTGACTTCACCAACGTCGGCACGACCGTGTCCAACGGCGTTACCTCGGTGCTGAACACGGCGTTCGCCGAGCTGCCCGCACCCGCGGACAGCAACTGCCTGCCCGTCGCCGCGGGAGACCCGCAGTCGGTCACCGCGAACTACTCGTTCACCTCGGGCAACGGACTGGTCGACCAGAACGCGAACGAGCTGTGGACGGTGCTCGTATGCAAGCCGTGGCTTGACGGCGAGTTCGGCACCACCCAGTACGCGGTCCCTGGTACGAACCAGCCGCAGACGGTCGTCAACCAGTACGGCAGGCAGCTGCTCTGGGCGCAGGCGGTCGCGGGCAACGAGCAGCCGGTCACCGCCACGCTCTTCAGCGCGAAACAGGCGACGTACAACGGCATCGCCATGCAGCTGCAGCAGACCAACCCGGCGGTTTACTCGCTGTTCCAGGGCGATCAGTGGACCACCAGGCTGGAGATCGGGTTCGAGGCGCTGTTCGCGGCGGTGGCGGCGGGCCTGCTCATCCTGCTCATCGCGCTTACCTTGATCATCTTGAAGCTCGGCTTCCTGCTGCTGCTCGTCGCGGGGCCGTTCTTCCTGATCATCGGCATCCATCCGGGGTTCGGCCGGGTGGTCGCGGTCCGCTGGTTCGAGATGCTCGTCGGCGTGCTGCTGAAGCAGGTCGCGGTCGCGCTCACGCTCAGCGTGCTGCTCTACTGCTACTCGCTGATCATGGGCACCACCGACCAGGTGCTGCCCTGGGCGCTGAAGATCATGATGATCGCGCTCGTCACGGTCGCGGTGTTCATCTACCGCAAGCCGTTCCAGCACCTGTTCTCCTCGGTCGGCTACGGCATGCTCGGCGCGGACGAGCGCGCCCAGGTGAGCTGGCGCGAGTCCACCTTCGGCTTCCGCCGGGTGACGGCGGGCGCGGCGGGCGTCGTGGTGCCGGGTACGGGCGCGTCCCGCGCGTCCCGCTGGGCGCGGCGCGGCGCGGCGGCGGACGGTACGGGCGACGGCACGGCGGCGGCCGGCGGCGGGGTCGCCGCGGCCGGCGCCACGGTCCCCGAGGGGACGGCCACCGCGCCGGTCGTGGACAGTCACGTCAGCGCCAGGCAGTGGCCGGACACGGGAGTTGGCACCGGCAGGACCGCGCCGCCGCTGCCGCTGCCCAACGGCGGGCCGCCCGCGGGCACCGCCGCGGCGGCGGGCTGGGCGCGCGGCGGCGTAACAGGGACGGGCACCGGGGCGCGCCGGCCGGCGCAGCCGCCGGTCCGCCACACCGGGGCCGGCGCGCCGCCCCCGGTCCGCCAGGGCCCGGCACCCGGGTCCACGTCTCGCGGCAGCACGGGAGGCGCGTGGCCGGATGGCGTAACACGCCACCGTTCCGGCGAATCCTCCAGCGGAACGGCCGGGGGAGCGGGACAGCCACCCGCGGCACCCTTCTGGGCGCGCTCGCGCCGGCGGTCCAAGTAGCGAGGGCCGGGGATGGAACTGACCACCGGGCAGCGGCGGCTGCTGTTCGTCGTCATCGTACTCGCGCTCGCCGGGCTGGGCTTCTACCTGGTGAGCAGCCACTCTTCCGGTGGCTCGCCCACCGCCGCGCCGACGCCTGGCAGCACCGTGACGCCCGCCAGTACCTCACCGTCGGCCACGGGCGGCTCGACGGCGGCAGGAGTCCCGCCGTCGAGCGTCCCCGCGGCCACGCCCGTCTCCACCGCGGGCGGCGCCGAGATCTACCAGTGGCTGCCGTTCACGGCGGCGGACCTGGCCGCGGCGGCGAAGACCACGGTCACCTTCGCCGGTGACTACGCGACCTGGAGCTACACGGAGAACGCCGCCGCCTACGGCGCCAAGATGAGCGGCCTGGTGACCGCGCAGGAGGCGGCGGCCCTGGAGAACGACTACGGCACGTCGGGCGTGGCCGGGCCGCGGACCGCGGACAAGCAGGTGTCGACGGGCAGCGGCACGATCGACGCGATCAGCTCGTTCGGCAGCGGCAACCCCACGTCGATTACCTTCCTGGTCACGATCAGCCAGCAGGTCACGTCCACGCAGCCGGCCAAGTCCATGACCGGCCAGTACACCGTCACGGTGGTCTCGTCGGGCAGCGCCTGGCAGGTCAACGACATCGAACTGTCCGGGATAGGTAACACGTGAACCGCCGCTCCGTCGGGCCGATCGTCATCGGCCTGCTTGTCATGGTGCTTATCGCCTTCCTCATCGTCCCGATGCTCGTCATCGGCGGCTCGTCCCTGCTGTTCGCCGGCGGCTCCGGCGCGCAGTGCGGGACCGCGGGCGCGGGCGCGGTGCAGCCGGGGGTGTCCACCGAGGCGGCCAACTCGATTCCCGCCAGCTACCTCAAGTGGTTCCAGAAGGCCGGCATGCAGTACAACATCCCGTGGACGGTGCTTGCCGGCATCGGCAAGGTGGAGAGCGACGACGGGCGCACCACGCTGACCGGCGTCATGTCCGGCTCGAACAACTTCGGTGCGGCCGGGCCGATGCAGATCGGCATCGACGGCGCTTCCGGCAACCAGTGGGGCGGCGCACCGGTTCACCCGGCGTCCGAGGCGGTCAACGGGGTTGCCACCGACGAGGACGGCGACGGGGTGGCGAGCGTGTACGATCCCGCGGACGCGATCGCTGGCGCGGCCAAGTACCTCGTCGAGCACGGCGCGCAGCAGAACATACCCGCGGCGATCTTCGCATACAACCACGCGGACTGGTACGTGGAGGAGGTGCTCTCCTGGGCGTCGACCTACGCGTCCGGCGGGTTTACCGTCAGCGACGTCACCGGGGGCGCTAACGCGGGCGCCGTGGCGGGTAACGGCGGCTCAAGCCAGCTGTGCAGCCAGAACGGCCAGCTCGCCGCGTTCGTCGCGCCGAACGCGATCGTGAGCAACGCGGTCAGCTACGCGGAAGGGCAACTCGGCAAGCCGTACCTGTTCGGTGGCACAGGGCCGGCCGCCTTCGACTGCTCCGGGCTGGTCATGATGGCCTACCGGGCGGCGGGCGTGGACATACCGCGCACCTCGCAGCAGCAGTGGCTGCAGCTACCGCACGTACCCGCGGCCAAGGTGCTGCCCGGTGACCTGGTGTTCTTCGCCGGCTCCGACGGCACTCCCACCGCACCTGGCCACGTCGGCCTGGTGATCGGCAAGAACACGATGATCGAGGCGTACGCCGTCGGCACGCCTGTCCGGGTTTCCACGTTCGGCACGCCGCAGTCGCCGCAGGGCGACGGGGCGGTGGTCGGCTTCGCCCAGCCGTGGCCGGATACGGGCGGCGGTGCGGCTGTTTCCGGCTGAATGTGCCCGTTTAAGCGATATCTCCCGTGGATCGGCCAGCGGGATGTTAGCCTGCTCTCTAGTAACTGTCCGCATGAGGAAGGTTACCTTGGGGAGTCAGTTTTTGCGGGTGTTCCTGGCGGGGGCGTGCGCCGTCGCGGCGGCGCTGGTCACCGTGGGCTGCCGGGCGGCGCCTGTGACCGACGCGGCGGTGGCCGCGCAGGCGAACCAGGCCGCGACCTCGGCCGCGGCTTCCGCCGCGGCAGCCGCGGCCGCGGCGGGCCCGGTGGTCGCGCTCGGCGACTCCTACGCGGCCGGCGCGCTGCTGCCGCTCAACACGAGCTCGGCGCCGCCCGGCTGCCTGCGGTCAACCAGGGCGTACCCGGCGCTTGTGGCGCGCGCGCTCGGCGCGCCGCTCACCGATGTGGCCTGCACAAGCGCCGGTATCAAGGACATGACCGCGGCGCAGTCCACCTACCTGGGCACGAACCCGCCGCAGCTGTCCGCGCTCGCACCGGACGACAGGCTGGTGCTGCTCACGCTCAGCGGTGACGACATGGGCTTCCTTAACGTGCTGCAGGAGTGCGTGAAGCTGTCGTTCACGCTGCCGTGGGGCAGCCCCTGCGCGAAGCACTACGGCGGCCAGCTCGCCACCGCGCTCGGCGCGGAGACGCCCAAGATCGCCCAGCTCCTGGTGTCGATCGCGCTCCGCGCGCCGTACGCGCGGATCGTCGTCGTGGGCTACCCGGACCTGTTCCCGCAGTCCGGCGGCTGCTGGCCCGCGGTGCCGATCACCGACGGCGACATCGCGTACCTGCGCGCCTTCGAGGTCAGCCTCAATGCCATGCTCGCCCTGGCCGCGCGGGCCGCGGGCGCGACGTTCGTGAACACCTACACGCCGACGACCGGCCATGACTTCTGCCAGCCGGAATCGGTCAGGGACGTCGAGGGCCTCGTGCCAGGCTCGCTGACGCTGCCGTTCCACCCGAACGCCCGCGGCCAGGCGGCAATCGCCGCCACGGTGCTCGCCGCGCTCGGCAGCTGACTGGTGTCGCCGAGAGAGGCAGCTGACTGGTGTCGCCGAGAGAGCAGGACACGCCGCGGCCCGGGCAGCGGCGCCGCAGCCCCGGCGAACCACCTGGCTGATCCAGGAGGCGTAGCCGGGCGTGAAGTGCAGCTGGGCCCGGGGATGTCCGGCGCCTCCCGCTGCCCGGCGCCTCCCGCTGCCCGCGCCAGTACCGCGACCGCAGTTATCAGTTTGCGGCGTGCCTGCCGCTGCGGCGCAGCGAGCGGCCGCGCTGGCGCGGCTCTGGCACCGCGCGGGACAGCTCGTCGGGCAGCCGCAGCAGCGGGTTGGCCGTGCTCGCCACCACGTCATGCGCGAGCTCGGTGACCCGGGTGCCGCGTGACCGCGACGCCTTGCGCAGCAGGTCGAACGCCTCACGGGGCCGCAGCCTGTGCCGCTCGGCGAGCACGCCGATGGCCTGCTCCACCCGGACACGGGAAGCGAGCGCGTGCTCGAGCTGGGCAACGGTGACCGCGAGCCGCTCCGCCTCGCCGGACTCGCCCGACCGGTCCGTCATGTCGCCGGGCTCCTCCACGGTGGGTAGCCGGTGCGCCCCCGAGTCGCTCACCCGCGGCGCGGGCGCCGAGGGCCGCCTGACCGCTCGCCGCGGCGTGCCCTGCTCCTCGACGGCTTCCAGGACGGCGTTGTCGTCGTTGTCCGACTGGTCGGCCGCGAACAGGTCGGCGAGCACTATCGCGCTGGTCAGGTCGGGGACACTCTCGTCGCCGACAACCCAGCCGCGCTCGGCCTTCCGCACGACTACGTCGTCGTGTTCGCCACTGCCGCTGCTTCCGATAACGCTCATGCTTTCCTGTCTCCCCCCGCCCGATAGCTCGGGGCATCGACAACATTACCTGCTGTAACGGTGAAGACGGGAAGCTCCCGCCGCGAACGATGGCGCGGCGATGCGGAAGCGCGGTTCGGAAGCGCCTTTCGGCTGCCGCGGTTCGGCTGCCGCGTTTCGGAAGCGCGGTTCGGCTGCCGCGGTTCGGCTGTCGCGTTTCAGCTGGCGAGTTCGGCGAGCGCGGCGAGCTTCTGCTGCACCATGGCGGCCGAGGGGTTGCACATCGTGCTGCCGTCGGCGAACAGCACCGTCGGCACGGTCTGGTTACCGCCGTTGACGCTCTCCACGAACTTCGCGGCATCCGGGTCGCGCTCGATGTCGACCTCGGTGACCTCCACGCCGGCCTTGCCGAGCTGACGCTTGAGGTTCCTGCAGAACCCGCACCAGGTCGTCGTGTACATCGTCAGCGGCACGAGGGCCTCCCTGTCATCGTGACCCAGCCGCCTGTTTTGCGGGGTCTCCGGAGGTGTGCAACAACTTTTCCGTTCCGCGCGTTCCCGCGGAGCCGGGCAGGCGGCGGGCCGCGGGCCGCGCGGATCTCCACGAGATGCGGCACCATAGGGCAGGTGGACGCCGATGACCTGCTTGCCGCGCTTGACCCCGAGCAGCGGGCGGTAGCGCTCGCCAGCCGTGGACCGGTCTGCGTGCTGGCCGGCGCGGGGACCGGGAAGACCAGGGCGATCACCCACCGCATCGCCTACGCGATCGCGACCGGGGTGGTCAGCCCGGCGCACGTGCTCGCGCTGACCTTCACCGTGCGCGCGGCGGGGGAACTGCGCGGGCGGCTGCGCGCGCTCGGCGGCGGCGCGGGAGAGGTGCGTGCGACCACGTTCCACGCGGCCGCGCTGCGGCAGCTCAGTTACTTCTGGCCGCGGGTGATCGGCGGGCGCGCGCCGCGGCTGGTGGAGTCGAAGCTGCCGCTGCTGCGCGAGGCCGCCGCCGGCCTCGGGCTGCGCATGGACGGTGCCGCGCTCGCCGACGCCGTGACGGAGATCGAGTGGGCGAAGGTCTGCCAGGTCCACCAGGACTCGTACGTGTTCGCGGCGACGGAGGCAGGCCGGGCCCCGTCGGCCGGGGTGGAGGACACCGGGCGGCTCTACGCGGCCTACGAGGCGCTGCGGCGGGACCGGCAGCTGATCGACTTCGAGTCGGTGCTCGAGCTGACGGCGGCGATCCTGCTCACCGAGCCCGTCGTCGCCCGTGAGGTGCACGCCGCGTTCCGTTACTTCACCGTGGACGAGTTCCAGGACGTCAACCCGCTGCAGAAGCTGCTGCTCGACGCCTGGCTCGGCGGCCGGGAGGAGCTGTGCGTGGTCGGCGACCCGCGGCAGACGATTTACTCGTTCACCGGCGCCACGTCCGAGTACCTGCGGTCGTTCACCGAGGACTACCCGCAGGCGACGATGGTCCGGCTGGTCCGCGACTACCGGTCCACCCCGCAAGTCGTGGCCGCCGCGAACCGGCTGGTGGCCGCTGCCGCCGACCCGGGCGCGCTGACGGCGCAGCGGCCGGCCGGGCCCGAGCCCGCGGTGACGCGCTACCCGGACGAGGAGGCGGAGGCCGCCGGGGTGGCCGCCGAGATCGCGGCGCTGATCAGCCGGGGCGTCCCCGCGCAGGAGATCGCCGTGCTGCTGCGGGTCAACGCGCACCTGGAGCGGTTCGAGCGGTCACTCACCGAGGCCGGGCTGCCGTACGTGGTCCGCGGCGCCGAGCGCTTCTACGAGCGGCCCGAGGTGCGGCAGGCCCTGGTGCTGCTGCGCGGTGCCGCCCGGGCGGCGGACGCGGGCACCGACGCGACCGGGCTGCCCGGCGAACTTCCCGCCGCGGTCCGGCACGTGCTCGCGTCGGCCGGGCTCACCGCCGCGGCGCCCGCCGCCCGCGGCGCGGTCAGGCAGCGCTGGGAGTCACTCGCCGCCATCGCCGGGCTCGCCGACAACCTCGCCGCCGCACGGCCCGCGGCCACCCTGGCGGAGTTCGCCGCCGAGCTCGCCGAGCGCGCGGAGACCGGGCACGCGCCGGTCGCGGCGGCGGTGACCCTGGCCACGATGCACGCCGCCAAGGGACTTGAGTGGGACGCGGTGCTCCTTCCCGGGCTCGCGGAGGGCATAATGCCCATCGTGCACGCGCGAACGGCCGAGGCCATCGAGGAGGAGCGGCGGCTGCTCTACGTCGCCGTCACCCGGGCACGGGTCCACCTGACGCTGTCCTGGGCGTCCGCCCGGATGCCGGCCACGGGCGCTGCAGGCACGGGCGCTTCGGGCACGGGCGCTGCAGGCACGGGCGCGTCGCGGCAGCGCTCGCGCTTCCTCGCCGCGATGCAGCCGCCTGCCATGGCGGCCCGCCGATGAGCGACGCGCTTGACAAGCTGCTCGACCTGCTCGACCTGGAGCAGATCGAGCAGAACATCTTCCGCGGCCGGTCGCCGGACGAGCGGGTCCAGCGGGTGTTCGGCGGCCAGGTGGCCGGCCAGGCACTGGTCGCCGCCGGCCGGACGGTGCCGGAAGACCGGCCTGTCCACTCGCTGCACGCCTACTTCATCCGGCCGGGCGATCCCGCCGTGCCGCTCGTCTACACCGTGGACCGGGTACGCGACGGGCGCTCGTTCACCACCCGCCGGGTGACCGCGGTGCAGCACGGGAAGGCGATCTTCACGCTCTCCGCCTCCTTCCACCACCCAGAGCCGGGCCTCGAGCACTCGATGCCGATGCCCTCCGTGCCCCCGCCGGAAGAACTGCGGCCGAACGTGGAACGTATCGCCGAGGCGCTCGGCAAGCCGCTGCCCGCGGCCTTCATGGACAGCCCGATCGACCTGCGCTCGGTCGGCCCGCTGTCGATGGAGGTGGACAGCGACCCGCCGCTTTACACCGGCAGCAACCTCGTCTGGCTGCGGGTGACGGAACGGCTGCCCGACGACCCCCTGCTGCACGTGTGCCTGATGACCTACGCCTCCGACCTGACCCTGCTCGAGACCGTGCTGCTCGAGCACGGCGTGAGCTGGCTCGACTGGTCTGGGGCCAGCCTGGACCACGCGATGTGGTTCCACCGCCCGTTCCGCGCCGACCAGTGGCTGCTCTACGCGCAGGAGACACCGGTCGCCGCGGGCGGCCGCGGCCTCGCACGCGGCGAGGTGTTCACCGCCGACGGTCAGCTCGTCGTCTCTGTCGTGCAAGAGGGACTCATCCGCATCAACGCAACGCAGCGCGACTAAAGCCTCACCGGGCACTCTTCAAATGCCAAGTACTTTTCTTCGCCATAAGCAAGCTCGGCAACAAAATCCCAGGTCGAAAATGGGTTGCCCTGTCGCAGGAGCCTTACGTAGGCTAAGCGTCATGTCCGTAGGACTGAGTAACTGACCCCATGGAAGGAGGTGCCTACGGTGGATACCAACACGATTGACGTGGCGGCTGCCCGGACCGGCGCCGCCTTCTTTGGTGGCTGCTCGCCGTGGATGAGCCTCTCCGTCGAATCCGTCGCAGGGGCGAGCCATGTCCGCACGCAGAACCCAGTCCCGGCTGCCGGCCTCCCGGGCGCGCGCCTTGCCGCGTTCTGGCCGGTCCCGGTCATGAAGCAGACGGCCGTCCTCGTCACAGGCGAGCAGCCGGCCGTCAACGGCACCCGTAAGCAGAACGTCCACAAGACCCGCATCAACGCCGGCGGTTACGGCGCGATGGGTCCGCATCCAGAACGGGAACCGGCCTAGGACTAGGTCGGCCAAGATCCCCGAAGGCCGCGGACCCGTAACCAGGGTCCGCGGCCAGATTTGTTTTGAGGCCCGGTCCCACCGACCAGCACAACTGGACCTTCAAAGCGAGAGGGGATGGCACCGATGGAGTGGCCCGACGCCTCATTTGAGGCGGTCGCCGTCATCGAGTCCCACGTCGACAAGACCACCGAGCCGGGCGCGATCGCGGCCCTGTTCAACTACCCCGATGTCCCGGTCGGTCTCGAGCTGCCATGCACGGAAGACCCGGAACTGTTCTTCGCCGAGGCGCCCGCGGACGTCGAGGCGGCGAAGGCCCTCTGCCAGGGCTGCCGGATCCGGGCCGCCTGCCTGGAGGGCGCGCTCGAGCGGCGTGAGCCGTGGGGCGTCTGGGGCGGGGAACTGCTGCTGCGCGGCACGATCGTTCCCCGGAAGCGCCCGCGCGGACGTCCTCGCAAGGAGGACAGGGAACTGGCGAAGGCCGATGAACAGGCCGCATAGCGGACGTCAGCACCACGACGGCCCGCAACGGCCAGGACGAGCACCGCGGCGCGGCGGCAGCCTTGACCTTCCCCCAACGGAAGACCGCAGGCTGAAGGCAGGCGAGCCGGCGCGCCGCAGCGGAACAAGCCGCACACGATGCGGCTAGCAGTCATGAGCACACGCGAACGCACACGATGCGAGGTTGTCAGCCATGTATACCCAGGAATGCCTAGCCAAGGAACGGCAACAGGAACGCCTCAGGCAGGCGGAGCAGCAGCGCTCCGCTCGCCACCTCACCGAGCTGCGCAGGCTGGAGAAGCGGCAGGAGCGCGCCGAGCGCGAGCTGCTGTCCGCCTGGCAGCGCATCGAGCGCATGCGCTCGATGCTCGGGACAGCCGGCTGAAAAGTCCGGCAGGCCGCAGGAAACCCGGGATGCGCGAGGGCCATCCCGGGTTTCTTCTTGCCCGCTATCGCCCGTCGTCGGCGTAGCCGGGGACCCAGCGGATCACCTCGGCGCGGAACGGCCCCTCGCACTCAAGCTGGCAGAGCACGCCGATCCCCGCGGTCGATACCCGGTGGATCAGCACGTAGGACGGCGGCAGGTTGAACTTCCTCGTGATGTTGCCCGAGGCGTTCAGGTCGGTGACCCGCCCGGCCTCGCCGCGCATCCACTCCCTGGAGAACTTGAACGTCTCCACCGACGAGGGCTCGGCGAGCGGCGCGAGGAACGCGCGCAGCGCGTCCAGGTCGACGGAGATGCCAGGCCGGAGGAAGTTGTCCGCCCGCAGTGACCGCTCCACCTCGGCGATGTCCGGGTCCGGGTCGTGCATGATCCGCAGCAGCCGCCCGAAGATCGGCGGCAGCCCCGCGGGCAGCCGGTCGACCGCGCCGAAGTCGAGCACGCCGAGCCGCCCGTCGGGTAGCAGCCGGAAGTTGCCGGGATGCGGGTCCGCGTGCAGCAGCCCGGACCGCGCGGGACCGGAGAACAGGAACCTGGTGAACAGGATGCCCGCGCGGTCCCGCTCCGTGGTGGACCCGTCGCTGATGATCTTCGACAGCGGGGTCCCGTCCATCCACTCGGTGACGAGCACGTGGTCGGTCTCCGTGACGACCCCGGGCACGAAGATGTCCGGGTCGCCGTCATAGGCCGACGCGAATGCACGCTGGGCGCCGGCCTCATGGCGATAGTCGAGCTCCTCGGCGACCCGGTCGCGGAGCTCGTCGAGCATCGGCTTCACGTCAAGCCCGGGCATCATGATGCCGAACAGCCGCCCGATCCTGGCCAGCGCCGTGAAGTCGTTCAGCAGGGCCCGCCCCGCCCCCGGGTACTGGATCTTGACGGCGACCCTGCGGCCGTCCCGCCACACCGCCCGGTGCACCTGCCCGATGGACGCCGCGGCCGCGGGCGTGTCGTCGAAGGACTCGAACGAGGACCGCCAGTCCGGCCCGAGGTCGGCGGCGAGCACCCGGTGCACCGTGCCGACAGGCAGCGGCGGCGCGGACTCCTGCAGCCTGGTCAGCGTCGCCCGGTACGGTCCTGCCAGCTCGGGCGGCAGCGCCGCCTCGAAGATTGACAGCGCCTGGCCGAGCTTCATCGCCCCGCCCTTGAGCTCGCCGAGCACGCGGAACACCTGGTCGGCGGTGCGCTGCTGTATCTCCTGCGCGACCAGCTCCGCGGAGCGCCCGCCGATCCGCTTGCCGATGCCGAGCGCGGTGCGGCCGGCGTACCCGAGCGGCAGCCCGGCGAGCTTAACGCCGCGCTGCACGCTGCCCCTGGGCACGTCGCCCCGCCCGTTCGGTGAGGCCTGGCTCTCAGCGTCATTCTCCGCCAATGAAAACCTCGTCTTCCGAACGGGAGCGTGGTCCCACTCTAAGCGGCCGTGACCGTGGTCAGCCAGCGCCTGCCGTGGCGATTGCGCGTCCGATGTCTTCAATGCCCGCCAGATGGCGCACCGTTCCGCGGACCAGAAATGTCGGTAGGTCACGTCACGCTAAGTGCATGAGACCAGCGGTGAAGGCCGGGCTGCGGCCGTTGTGGCGGGACAAGGGCACGCTCCAGATCGGCGTCGACCCGCGCCGTGCCCGCGCGCTGACCGGGCTCGGCAAGGCGGCGGGCGTGATCAGCCTGCTCGACGGTTCGCGCGATACCGCCGAGGTGGTGCGGGCGGCCGCCAGGTACGGCATCCGCAGGGAGGCCGTGCACCGGGTGCTCGAGCTGCTGGCCGCGGCGGGCGTGCTCGACGACTTCCCTGCGGGCCTGCGCGCCGCGCTGCCCGACCACCTCAGGGCGCGGATCGGTCCGGAGCTGGCGTGCGCCGCGCTTGCCTACGGGCACGGCGACGGCGGCGCGGCGGTGCTCGCCAGGCGGCGGGCGACGTTCGCCCGGGTGTACGGCGCGGGCCGGGTGGGCGCCTGCGTCGCGACCTTCCTCGCCGCGTCCGGGGTCGCCTGGGTGAGCTGCCTTGACGGCGGCCTGGCCGAGGCGGCGGACGTCGCGCCCGCGGGCCTCGGCACCGCGGACGTGGGCACGGGCAGGGCCAAGGCGGCCGCCCGCGCGGTGCACCGGGTGGCACCCGAGGTGCGCACGGCGGACGACGCGCGGCGGCTGCCTGACCTGGCGGTGCTCGCCGGCCGGCCGGACCAGGCGCTGCTCGCTGCGCTCGTCCGCGACCGGGTGCCGCACCTTGCGGTGCACGCGGAAGAGGCGATCGGCGTGGTAGGACCGCTGGTGCTGCCCGGCCGCTCGGCGTGCGTGCGCTGCCTGGACCTGAGCAAGGCGGGCCGCGACCAGGCGTGGCCGCGGGTCCTGGCCCAGGCCGGCGGTGACGACGGGCCGCAGGCCGGGACGCAGGCGTGCGACACCGTGCTTGCCGCGGCGACCGCGGCACTCGCCGCCGCGCAGTCGCTCACGTTCATCGACCGCGGCTGCGAGCCGGCCACCGCCAACGCGACGCTCGAGGTGGTGCTGCCCGAGTGGCAGTGGCAGCGCCGCGGCTGGCCGGCGCACCCGGCCTGCACCTGCGGCGCCGCCTGCCAGGTCGCCGTTAGCTTGTTACCGGTGCGCTACCGCGCTACTGGCCCTCGGGGTTACCGCGCTCCTCGCCGTCCGTCGGCTCCCCGCCTTCACCGGGCTCTCCGCCTTGATCGGGCTCCTCGCCTGCCACGGCGTCCTCGAAGTCAGACATGTCCAGGTCGGTGTTGCCGCGCAGGAAGGCCTCCGGGTTCTCCAGGTCGTCCGCGGTCGGCAGCAGGTCCGGGTGCGCCCACAGCGCGTCACGCCCCTCGGTCCCGCGTGCCTGCGTCAGTCCTGTCCACAGCGCCGCGGCCTCCCGCAGCATCCGGGGCCGGAGCTCAAGGCCGACCAGGGTGGCGAAGGTCCGCTCCGCCGGGCCACCGGACGCACGGCGGCGGCGGATCGCCTCAGCCAGGGCCACGGCGTGCGCGAGGCGCGCGTCGGCGGCGGCGGAGACTACCGCCGCGACCCAGCCCTCGACGAGGGCGAGGGCCGTCTCCAGCCGGGCCAGCGCGGCCTTCTGCTGCGGCGTGTCCTCCGGCTTGAACAGCGTCTCGCCGGACAGCGCCTCGCGCAGCGCCTCCTCCGGGTTGGTGATGTCGAGATCCGGCAGCGCGTCGCGGAGACGGCTCATGTCCACCGAGATGCCCGCCGCGTACGCCTCGACCGCGCCGAGCAGGTGCTGGCGCAGCCACGGCACGTGCTGGAACAGCCGGTGGTGCGCGGCCTCGCGCAGCGCCAGGAAGATCCGTACCTCGCTCAGCTCGACCGACAGGCCCTCACCGAACGCCGCGACGCCGGACGGCAGCAGCGCCGCGGTGCCCTCCGGGGCGAGCGGCAGCCCGATATCGGTGGTGCTGGACATGTCGCCCGCCAGCTCGCCGATGGCGGTGCCGACCTGGCCGCCGAGCATCGCGCCGCCGAGCTGGCGCAGCATCGGCGCGAACGCGCTGAGCCCGCCCATGCCGGACAGCATGGCCCGCATCTCCGGCGGCACCTCGGCGTCATTGAGCTGCGACGGGTCGAAGGCCATCATGGAGCCCATGGCGTCAACCGCCTTGGCGGCGATCGGCTCGCATAGCGAGGACCAGACGGGGAAGGTGGCTTCAAGCCACTCGGACTTGGACCACGCCTCGATCTTCCTGATGCCGGAGGGGAAGGCGGTGACATCATCCAGCCACAGGTCCGCAAGCCGGACGGCATCGGTCACGGCGGCACGCTCGTTGGCGAGCACGCTCGGGTCGCCCTTGGCGACGATGGTGTGCCTGGCCAGGTTCTTGGCGAGCTCCCAGTTGACCGGACCGCCGCTGTACGAGAGCAGGTCCGCGAACTGGCGCAGCGCGTCAGCGAACTGGTTGGGGTTCGCACCACCGCTTGGGTCCCCGGGTCCGCCGGGGCCACCGAAGCCGAAGCCGAACGGGTTCTGGCCCCCGGGCCCCTGCCCGCCTGGACCCGAACCCCCGTGCGGGTCGTCGTCACCTGGTCGCCCGGGCGGACCGAAGCCGAAGGGAGGACGCTCAGCCACGATGCACCCCCTTCGTTCTCAGTTGGTCGGGCAGGATAGAAGGGTCATTGCAAACCTTCTTCCTCCTGATCCTTCGTGCTAAGACTAGTCGGGCCAGGACATCGGCAGGACGAAGAAGGTTCGTCGCCACGCTATTCGGGAGTAGCCCACTTTGAGAAACGGCAGACGGCAGGTTCGCCCTGAGCGCAGCGTTCGCCGTGAGCGTAGCACCGCCGCGGTGCCGCCCGTGGTGGCGGTCACGGGCGCGGCGCGCGGAGTCGGGCACGCGCTGGTGACAAGGCTCGCCGGATCGGACCGGGTGGGCCGCGTGGTCGCGATCGACGATCACCGCGGCGACGCCACCGGGGTCATGTGGCGGGTCGCTGACGTCAGGGACCCGATGCTGGCCTCGCGGCTCACGGACGTGGACGTCCTGGTGCACACCGACGTGGACGCCGCGGCCGACAGCAACCCGAGGGACCGGCGCGCGCGCAACGTGCGCGGCGCCCAGACCGTGCTGACCGCCGCCGCGGCCGAGCGGGTGGGCCGGGTCGTCCTGGTGACGAGCGCGATGGTGTACGGGGCACGCCCCGACAACCCGGTACCGCTCCCTGAGGACGCGCCGCTGCTCGCCGACTCGGGCAGCAGCCTGGCCGGTGACCTGATCGAGATCGAGGAGCTCGCCCGCCGCGCCCGCCGCGTCAACCCAGGCACCGCGGTCACCGTGGTCCGCCCCGCGGCGCTGGTGGGCGATTCTCTTGACACGCTCCTGACTAGGCATTTCGAGGCGCCCCGGCTACTCGTCGTGCGGGGCTGCGCGCCCCGCTGGCAGTTCTGCCACGTCAACGACCTGGCGGCCGCGCTCGAGCTCGCCGCGGCCGGCATGGTCGACGGCGACTTCGCGGTGGGCTGCGACGGGTCGCTTTCGCAGGCCGAGGTCGAGTCGCTCACCGGCCTGAAGTCGCTTGAGCTGCCCGCACGGCTGACGTTCAGCACCGCGCAGCGGCTGCACCGGCTCGGCGTGATCCCGTCGCCGTCGGCCGAGCTGCGCTACGTGGTTTACCCGTGGGTGGTGGAGTGCACGGCGCTGCACGCGGCCGGGTGGCAGCCGGGGTTCTCCAACGCCGAGGCGCTGTCGGTGCTGCTCGCGGGGCGGGCGGGACACCACGCGGTGGCGGGGCGGCGGATCGCGCGGAAGGACGCGGCGATCACCGCGGCGGGGGCGGCGGGGACCGCGGCCGCGGTGATCGGGACGGCGGCGATCGTCAGGCACGCGCGGAAGAAGGGCAAGGCCTGACGGGCCCTCCGGGCAAGTGCGGCCACGGCCTTGC
>Ga0335078_10003799_pt1 | contig 22469 bp, 21 predicted proteins | sample Lox_Sample_32_FD_206711 | JGI IMG/M metagenome (GOLD analysis project Ga0335078, IMG submission 206711) | Soil microbial communities from Loxahatchee National Wildlife Refuge, Florida, United States - Lox_Sample_3.2 | ecosystem: Environmental > Terrestrial > Soil > Wetlands | place: USA... | reverse complement strand
CGCCAGCGGTATTGCCAGGCGCGCCTTCGCCGATTGGATTGACTTGCTTCGCCAACAGGTTTAGCGCTACCGACCTCTGTCGGCCGCTGGCTGACGCGGTCCGCGACGTTGTTATTGGCAGCCTTCCGCCCCCGCTTCCTGCCGTTCTTCGCATCTAGCCCTTTTCCTTCTCGCAGTTCGCGCGTTCTCCAACTCGAGGCGCATCTTTGGAGGGATTGGAATGGCTGTGCGAAAGAATTTTTATCTTTTCGTTCTCCTATTCGCCACCGTTTTGAACGGCTGGCCGCAGCAGACTGCGGAAGAGGGCATGCCTACCATGGATCAGATGCCAGGCATGAACCACGCTGCAATGAGCATGGGTGAGAAGCCCAAGACTTTCGTGGAAGCAATCGAGCGCCACGCCACCTCCGGTACGAGCGCGGAGCCGAATTCCACGCCCGTGCCCATGCTCATGACCATGAAAGGCCGATGGATGCTGATGCTTCATGGCCAGGCGTTTCTGAATGCGTTGCAGCAGAGTGGGCCACGGGGTTCCGACAAAGTATTTTCGACCAACTGGTTTATGCCCATGGCCCAGCGGCAGTTGGGGCCGGGTACGTTGACGGTGCGTACCATGCTGAGTCTGGAACCTGCCACTATATCGAATCGCTTTTACCCTGAATTGTTCCAGCAGGGCGAGACCGCATATGGCAGGCCGATTGTGGACGGCCAGCATCCGCATGATTTCATCATGGAACTAGCGGCCCTGTATGACCTAAGGCTCGGGGAGAACGGTCTGCTGTCGTTCTATGCGGCCCCCGTCGGCGATCCTGCCATAGGGCCTACGGCGTATCCGCACCGTGCCTCGGCCTCGGAAGATCCCATCGCCACCCTGGGACATCATCTCGAGGATTCCACTCACCTCGCCGACGACGTCATAACTGCGGGTCTGGCTTACAAGATTGCGCGCCTGGAGGCTTCCGGCTTTCATGGCCGCGAGCCCAACGAATTCCGCTGGGACATTGATTCCGGAAAAGTCGATTCCTGGTCGATTCGGGCGACGCTAAATCCGGCGCAAAACTGGAGCGCACAGTACTCTATCGCCCACCTCACCAGTCCCGAAGCCCTGCACCCGGAAGAGGACCTTCAGCGGATGACCGCTTCCCTGATGTACAACCGTGCGTTCACGCGCGGAAATTGGGCCACTACTCTGCTTTGGGGACGCAACCGAAGCCTCGAAACCGGCCTGGTGTGGAACGGCTATCTGGCCGAGTCGACGGTCCGCTTTGCGCGACGGAATTATGTTTGGGTACGCATTGAAAACGCAGATCGCACGAATGAATTGCTGTTGCGCAACCAGCTGGAACCGCCGAATTTCCAGGAGAACATAATTGGCAGGGTGCAAGCCTACACGGCCGGCTACGATCGCGACATTGATCTGATTCCCCACCTCGCCACCGGCATCGGGACGCAGTTCACTGTTTATTCAACTCCCAGCCCGTTGCAGGAGCAGTACGGCGCCCATCCCGTCGGTGCCGTCGTGTTCTTGCGTGTGCGACCCTTTGGCAGTGAACGCTGAGACGCACCTCCCGCGCGCAATAGAGGCCTCATCTCTCCAAGGTGTATGATGCCGGGCCCATGAAAATTCGCACTCTGCTGATTTGCATTCTGTGGCTAGGTGCGGCGCTCAGCGCACAAGAGCCACCGAAAGGCGCGTATAGCGCCGAGTTCCTTCCCCTGCAGATCGAGCGGCAGGACCTGCGCATGGCGTACCGCGACGTTAAGCCGGCCGCCAACTCGAACGGGAAAACCGTTCTGCTGCTGCACGGCAAGAACTTCTCCGGATTTTACTGGGAGCGCGTCATACGCCTGCTGGCATCGCGCGGGTATCACGTAGTGGCGCCCGACCAGATCGGCTTCGGCCTCTCCTCGCGGCCCGACATCCATTACAGCCTCCACCAGATGGCAGCCAATACCAGGGCTTTGCTCGATCATCTGGGGATCGCGCGCGTGGTCGTCGTAGGCCACTCCATGGGCGGAATGCTGGCGACGCGCTTCACGCTGCTCTATCCCGGAATGGTGGAGAAACTGGTGCTCGAGGATCCCATCGGCCTGGAGGATTACCGCACCTTTGTTCCCTACGCTTCGATCGAGGAACTTTATAAAAGCGAGCTAAACGCTAGCTACGAGAGCTTTTTCAATTATCAGAGGGGCTACTACACGAGCTGGAAGCCTGAGTATGAGCAGTATGTGCGGGACCAGGCATGGGTGCTGGGGACGGGCGAGTATCCGCGCGACGCCCGGGCTTCGGCCTTGACCTCGGAGATGGTCTACCAGCAGCCGGTGTGCTACGAATTCTCGCGGATCGAGAGGCCGGCGTTGCTCATCATCGGCCACGAAGACCACACCGTTCCGGGCAAGGCGCGGCTTTCACCGGAGATGAAAGCTGTGGCCGGCGATTATCCCAAGCTGGGGAGGAAAGCGCAGGAGATGATTCGCGGGTCGAAGCTGGTCGAGGTGCCAGGGGCCGGACACATCCCCCACATTGAACAGCCCGAGGCGTTTGACCAGGCGCTGCTGTCTTTTCTCGCCGAGCAATGACGCTCAGCGACCCAAGCCACCGGGTTTACAGAAATCTACTTAACGATTCGAGAACCCTCTTGACAGCTCATTCGGCGGAGACGTAGACTCCGCGCGCCTTTTGTGGGGGCCAGCAAGGCGGGATTCTTCCTTGCTCACGGGGCACGAATCCGCTTTCGTGATCACCTCCCCGTGACGCCAACGTCGACCTGTTTCTGAAGATCTTCTTGACGAAGGATTCCGACGGCATCCCTGTGCGCGCCGCCTTTCCCGAGTCAGCACTCCAAGGAGGAGTAAATGTCGGCCAAGGATAAGCTTCGGCTACTCAAAACTGCCTTGTTCACCGCCGCGGTTGCCGGTGTGGTGCTCGGCTGGGGCGTGCCTGCGAAGGCCCACGTTACTGCGATCGTAGTCGACTCGACCGCGTCGGCTTACGGCGGCGCCGCCATCGGCACAGCCGGTCCCTATGTCACGCTGAAGGGGCGCGTCTTCGGCGAACTTGATCCCCACTCACGGCACAATGAGATCATTCAGGACATCGAGCTCGCTCCCAGGAACGCGAACGGCAACGTGGAGTACATCGCCACCTTCCAAATCACTATGCCGGCGACCCCCAGTCTTGCCAGCGGGCTGATGTTCTACGAAGTGTCCAATCGCGGCAGCAACCCGATCCCGGGCACTGCGGCCTCGGTGGTTCCGGGCGCTATCTACGTCGTGAGCGGCTGGCAAGGTGATTTGTTGGCGCATTGTACGACGCCCTACCCTTGCACATCCCTCACTGTCCCCTATACCGGCACCCAACAGGTCATCCAGGTACCGGTGGCCACGCATCGCGATGGCTCGACCATCACCGGCCCGGTCTATGGCCACATTGCCAACGCGACCGGCAGTACGGCGCAGATGGTCATCTTCAGCCAGCCGGTGCCCTATCAGCCGCTCAGCATGGATACGACGAAGACGCCCTTTTGGAGCCTGGCTTCGCAAACCATCACTGGCGTCGACGGCCCGAAGACCTTTATCCCGAGCTCGGACTGGGCCTGGGCGGACTGCCGGACGGTCCCGTTCCCTGGCACTCCCGACCCAACGCGCATCTGCCTGAACGGCGGCTTCAATCCGAACCTGCTCTATGAGATGGTGTTCACGGCCAAGGATCCGCTGGTGCTTGGCGTCGGCTACGCCGCGACACGCGATTTCATCTCATTCCTCCATCACGCGAGGACGGACCGCCAGGGCGCGGCCAACCCCGTCGCTGGCCTGGTGCACAAGGTCATCAGCGTTGGCGTATCGCAGTCCGGTTCGTTCATTCGCTCGTCGATCCATCTGGGATTCAACCAGGATGAGCATGACCGTCAGGTGGTGGACGGTGCCTGGCCGCAGATCGATGGACGCCAGCTCTATATGAACGTCCGCTTCGCCCTGCCCGACGTCATCACCAACCTCTACATGATGTCGGATGAAGCGCCGGTCTGGTGGGCCGAGTATCCCGACCTGGCTCGCCATTACCCTCCCGAAGGCATGCTGCATCGCTGCACGGAAACCTGGACCTGCCCCGAAATCCTGGAGACCTTCGGCTCGCTGGAGTTTTATGACGAGAAGATGTCCCCCGACCTGATCGGCTACACCGCCGAGGAAGACATCCCGCTGCCCCGGAAGGTCCACAGATACTACTTCCCGGCGACCACCCATGGCGGTGGCGGGGGTGGTTTCACTTACAACCCAACTCCGGCAGCGACCAGCGGCTGCGTCTATCCCGCGAATCCCAACCCGGAATCCGACACCGCCAATGCGTTGCAGGACGCCTTCGTCGACCTGATCATGAACGGCACCGCGATGCCGCCGAGTGCCTATCCCACACTCCGGAACAGAGAACTCGTGCCGGCCACGCAGCAAGCGGAAGGCTTCCCCAACATTCCGGGCTATCCGTTCGAGGGCAACCAGATCAACTTCACCGAGCTGTTTGATTTCGGCCACAAACTCGACTACCACGACCAGACCGGCATCGTGACCATCCAGCCGCCGAAGGTCAAACGGGTGCTGCCGACGTATGCCGTGAAGGTCAATTCCGATGGCAACGAGTATGCCGGCGTCCCGTCGGTTCTCCTGCAGGCGCCGCTGGCAACCTATACCGGCTGGAACACCTATGCCACGGGGATCTACAAGGGCCAGCAGTGTGGACTGACCGCCTCATCATGGCCATTCCTGGAGACGACGGCGGAACGGATGGCGTCGACCGATCCTCGTCCGTCACTCGAGGAGCGGTATGGTACCCACGCCGGCTATGTCTGCGTCGTAACCAATGCGGCGAACAAGGCCGTCAGCGAGCGTTTCCTGCGCGCGAGCGCGGCAACAACGCTCATTTCTCAAGCGAGCGCGGGTAACGTACTGGTCGGAGTTACGCCAACTTCTGCTGATACGGCGCTGGCCAACAAACTGTGTTCGACCGCTCCCTAACCCGGAGCAATTCCGAGAATGATTGGCCCCCGTCGTCCGCGACGGGGCATTTTTGTCGCGGCCCGGCCCTCCCTGTGCGGGAAACGCAGGAGGTAGCAGGTGGTGGACCACACTTCCCCACGCGCTGGGTTATAGTGTTCTGAGCCACGGTGATCCATCTCCACTCACAACACAGGACCTGGGTAACGGCCGGCGTGCTGCTGTGCCTGCTGGCCGCAGGCTGCGGCCGGAAGATCGGCAAGGCCAAAGAGTACGCCTACGTTTCGGCGCAGGAGGCCTTCCTGCGCGACCAGATCGCGACCGTCTACAAGAAGGTGGGCAAGGTCCAGAATGGCGAGCGCGTCGAGGTGCTCGAGAAGTACCGTCGCTTTGTCCGCGTGCGGAACGAGGCTAACGAAATCGGTTGGATCGAGTTGCGCTACCTGACCAGCGCCGAGGTCTATGACGAGTGCCAGAAGCTGGCCACCGAGCATGCCTCCGACACGGTGCAGGCGCCTGCCACTACGCGCTTTGCCACCAACCTGCACGTTACGCCCGAACGCGAAGGCGAACACCTCTACCAGTTGAAGGAGGGAAGCAAGCTGGAGATGCTGGCGCGCGCCACCTCGGAGAAGCCCGTGCCCCAGAGCGGCGCCCAGCCCAAGCCGGTCGTGGCCAGAAAGGGCAAGGAGAAGGAAGAAACTCCGTCCAAATCGATGGAGGACTGGTGGCTGGTTCGGGTGACACCATCGCCCGGCAGTTCCGCCCCGGCGCGCGTGGGATGGGTGCTGGCGCGCATGGTGGACCTCGACGTGCCGGTCGAGATTGGGCAGTACGCGGAGGGCCAGCGGATCATCGCGTTTTTTGTCCTCAACCAGGTGGAGGATCTGAACAAGCAGGTTCCGCAGTACGTGGTTGCGGTGAACGAGCCGCACGATGGCATGCCGTTCGACTTCAATCAGATCCGCGTCTTCACGTGGAATGTGAAGAAGCACCGGTATGAAACCGCCTACCGCGAGCGCAAGCTGCAGGGGGTGCTCCCCATCCGTGTCGGCCAGCAGGAGTTCGACAAGGAAGGCAAGCTGCCGATCTTCGTCCTGCGCGTGAAAGACGACGCCGGCGACGTCGACGTTCGCACCTACAAGATGAATGGTGTAATGGTGCGCCGCGTGCTCCCACCCGGCGCGGAGAAGCCGGCCGCAAAAACGGCGGCGCCTGCGCGCAAGCGGCGGCGGTGAGTGCGAGTACCGGCGCCAAGTGGTTGGGGGACTGGTTTGCGGTACTTGGTACTGAGTACCAGGTACTAAGAATAAAACTCCGCGATCGACTCCACCACGTAGCGCTGCTCGTCAGCGGTTAGCTCGGGGAACATAGGCAGCGCCAGCACTTCGCGCGCGGCGCATTCGGATTCCGGCAGGTCGCCCTCCCTATATCCCAGGTATGCGAAGCATTTCTGCAGGTGCAGGGGCCGAGGATAGTACACCTGGGTGCCGATGCCGCGTGCGGTCAGGAACTGGCGAAGTTCATCACGGAGCCTGGCGCGGATGACGTACTGGTGGAAGATGTGGTGAGCCTGGGGAGCGGTTTCAAGCAGGCGCACCGGAGCCAGGGCATGAGGTCCTCCGGCGATCAAACCGGCGCGCGCGAAGAGGCGGTCGTATTCGGCAGCATGTTCGCGGCGGCGGGCGTTCCAGCGCTCCAGGTGCTGCAGCTTCACCCGCAGAACTGCGGCCTGCAGCGCGTCCAGACGGCTATTGGCGCCAATCTCATCATGAATGTAGCGCTCACGGCTACCGAGGTTGCGCAGGCTGCGCAGGCGCGCGGCGATCCCGGAGTCGGAGGTCGTCACGCAGCCGGCATCGCCGAAGGCTCCAAGATTCTTGGTGGGATAGAAGCTGAATGCGGCCGCCGTGCCCAGCGTGCCCGCGCGCCGTCCGCGCCACAACGCGCCGAAGGCCTGGGCGGCGTCTTCGATGACCGCCAGCCGGTGCTCGGCGGCGATGCTGGAGAAGGCGTCCATGTCAGCGCACTGCCCGTAGAGATGCACGGGCAGCAGCGCCCGCAACCTGGCCGGACGTGAATCAGTGAGACGCTGCTCGACCAGAGCCGGATCGAGGTTTAGCGTATGTGAGTCGACATCCATCAGCACCGGGCGCGCGCCTGCGCGCACGATTGCGGCGGCGGATGAGAAGAAGCTGAACGCGGTGGTGATGACCTCGTCGCCGGGACCGACGCCCGAGGCCTCGAGCGCCAGCCACAAGGCGTCGGTGCCAGAAGCGCAGCCCACCACATAAGCCGCTCCTAAGTAGGCGGCGGATTCACGTTCGAACGCCGCCACCTCGTCGCCCAGGATGAACTGCTGCGACTGCGCCACACGTTCAAGCGCCTGATCGATCTCGCGGCGGATCTCGGCGTACTGCCGCTTCAAATCGAGTTGTGGCACCTGACGAGCCGCGGGAGCTTTAAGGGCCGATTCCTTCACAGGATTCGAAATTGTAGCACTGGACTGCAGGCGTGGCGGAGAGGGTGGCAGCACGCCGTCTGCGAGCGATGCCTGCCAGCCGGCGAGCGAAACACGCAAACCGTTCAGCGCGATCCCGCAGTAGTCTTCCGGATAGTCCGCCAGCTTTCGGCTGGCGCGGGCCAGCAGCGATCGCGCTCCTGCGATGTTACCGGTCGAGTGATGGTGCAGGCCGACGGCGGCCTGGATCACGGCCTGCAGGAATGCTTTTTCCTGGCCCTGCAATTCGCGCCACACGTCTTCCAGAACTTCGTGGGCTTCGAAGAAGCTGCCGGCATTGAAGAGTTCGATGCCGTGCTGGAGTTTGGCCGTGTCCATCACGCCGCTCTGAAATGGCTAGCGGCCGAACAGCGGATAGTGGCTGGCCGCGCCCATGAAGAACAGCATGGGGAAAGAAACGAAGAAGTTGGCGCGCGAAGCGATGAAGGCCTGGCGCGTCATGCGGGCGAGCTTGTCAGGCATGGGACCGGCGGCGGAGGTTTCCCGCGTCCAGGCGATGAGTCGCTTATTGGCCCGCCAGACGATGCCCCACACATTCAGCAGCATGAACCATCCCAGCCCTCCGCCTACGCCGATGGAAAGCACGCGGTTGTTCTCAACCTGCGAATTCCAGCTCAGAAAAATCACGGCCGCGCCGAAAAGAATCACGGCAAAGATAACCGCCAGCAGCCTTCCATTATTGAGCGCGCCTTTGCCGGCCATGAGCACTCCCTGCTCGATGACGAAGGCCAGCGTCCACACCAGGAAGAAGCTGCCGAAGACGCTACCGGGGTTGTAATCGTGATTGCGGGCGTCGAGGACGGTGATCCGCGACCAGAAAGCGATTCCGGCCAGCACCGTCACCACCGCTCCCCAGCGAAACCACCACAGCGACAGCGACAGCAGCGTGGGATTGACTTTCGCCTTGGTCGGGGCGTCGATCTGCTTCTGCAAAGGCATGTTCACGAGATTGAAGAAATAGAGCAGGCCGATCCAGGTGATGGCGGCGGCAAAATGGATCCAGCGCAGAATGATCTCGTAGTTGCTGCCGAAATCCGTGGGCGGATGAAAGGGGATGCTGAGCAACGCTGGCGTGACGGGCATCATCTCTCCTTGGACGGAGGGCATAGTTGCACGCAGGCAGACGGCTGTCAATGCGGGTTGCAAAACCCGGAGCCCAGCCGTATCGTACCAGTAGGCCCGCGGGCGATTCTGCGTCCTTTTTTTTGGCGACACAATATTCTCGTAGTTCGGGAGATCGGCGATGGATAAGCCGGCACAGAATATTCAAGACTCCTTCCTCAATAACGCGCGCAAGGAAAAAGCGGCCATTACCATTTATCTGCTGAGCGGGGTGAAGTTGACTGGGCGCATCCGCTCCTTCGACAAATACTCGGTGGTGCTGGAGACCAACAACCAGGAGCAACTGATCTTCAAGCACGCCATCTCCACCGTGGTCACGCCACGGGCTCCGCACACGATGGAGCGCCCGGCGCACATCGACGCCAAACCGGCCGCCTCGGCGCCGCAGGCGGTGTCCGGAGCAACGGCCACTCCTTCCGGCACGGAGGGATAAACGATCCGTAGTTCCCGCGCAAACCGGTCCGCTCCCGGCGGCAGGGGAGTGCCTACCTCACACGAGCGCAATGAACGCGCCTTTCTCGTCGGCCTCGACTACCGGCCCCGGCGCAAGCCGTGGAAGCAGGTGCAACCGGCGAGCGTTCCGCAGATGGCGCGCGATAGCAGCATGGCGCACGCTGCCGAGGGCGCGTCCTCGGATTTCAGCGCCCAGGAGTCGATGGCCGAGCTGCGCGAGCTGGCGGTGAGCGCCGGGGCCGATGTCGTCGGAGAGTTCATCCAGTCGCGTGAAAAACCGGACCCGGCGACGCTGGTTGGGCGCGGCAAGCTGGAGGAGATCGCCGGAGCGGCGGCTTCGGCGGGCGCCGATCTCGTCATCTTCGACCACGATCTCTCACCCTCTCAGCAGCGCAACGTCGAAAATGCGGTTCAGGTGCGGGTGATCGACCGCACCCAACTCATCCTCGACATTTTCGCGCGCCACGCCCGCACCCGCGAAGGGCAATTGCAGGTGGAACTGGCGCAACTGGGATACCTGCTGCCGCGGCTTGCCGGACGCGGCATCGAGATGTCGCAGATCGCGGGCACGGCGGGCGGCGGCCGCGGCCCCATCGGCACCCGCGGTCCCGGTGAGACCCAGCTTGAGACCGACCGCCGCAAGATTGCCCGGCGCATACGGTACATCCAGCAGCAGGTGGAGAGCGTGCGCCGCACGCGCGCGCAGCAGCGGCAGCGGCGGGAGTCGGCGCCCGTGGCGACTGTTGCTCTGGTCGGCTACACCAATGCCGGAAAATCCACGCTGTTCAACGCGCTGACGCGGGCGAGCGTGCTGGAATCGCCGCGGCTGTTCGCTACGCTCGATCCTACCATCCGCGCCGTACAGTTGCCGTCGCGGCGCAAAGCGCTGCTATCGGACACGGTGGGATTCATCCGCAACCTGCCGCACACGCTGGTAACCTCGTTCCGCGCGACGCTTGAAGAAGTGCAGCGCGCGTCGCTGCTGCTCGAGGTCTCGGATGTGACCAGCCCGGTCGCGGCCGAGCAGGATGCCCAGGTGGAGAAGGTGCTGCGCGAGCTCGAAGTACAAGGCAAACCGCGGCTGCGGGTGCTTAACAAGATCGATCTGGTGCCGGCTGCCCGGCGGGACGCGCTCCAGGACGACGCAGCCACTGTCCATGTGTCGGCAGTAAGGGGGACAGGAATCTCGACGCTGCTGGATCGGATCGACGAGGTGTTGCAGGAGGATCCGCTCAGTCGCGTGCGGTTGCGTGTGCCGCAGCGCGAGGGCAAGGCGTTGTCGCTGCTCGACGGTAGCGCACGCGTGTTTTCGCGCGAGTATCGGGATGGATTTGTGGATCTGGACGCGCAAGTGCCGGAGTCAGTGTTGCGGAAGGTCAGGCCGTTTGTGAGGGATTAGCGATCACTGAGTACTTGGTGCTGAGTACTGTGGCTAAAACAAATGGGCCGGCTGCCAAGAAGCGGTGACTTTTCCTTGGCCTCCAGCCCATTCGATCCTGACTTGGATCGGAGGTGATGTTTATATGCTAATCCTGCTGCTGCAAAAGTCAAGTCGGCCAGGGGTACATCGTCTGAAAGACCGTGCCGGGCAGTGACCGCTTCCCATCCCAGCTAACTTCATGAAAACTCGCATCAATCCTGCATCCGCCCGCGTTGACACAACCGGCATGGGATGGTAGTTTGATGGGTTTGACGCCATCGTAAATTTTCTGTTTTCCAGGGGTCCCCGACCAAGCCGCCTTTGCTTGGTTGGGGTCAGAGGCTGGTCTAACGATTCCATGGATGAGATTCTTCGGCAGCTAGGCGAACTCCTGCTTGCAGCCATCCCCACTGTGGTGGTGTTCGTCATCCTGTTCGTCGCCTACAAGCTGATCGTGCACAAGCCGCTGGTGGGGGTGCTGGAGGAGCGACGGGCACTCACGCAGGGCGCGGTGGAGAAGGCCAATGCGGACATCGCGGCTGCGGAGGCGCGCACCGCCGAATACGAGCAGCGCCTGCGCGATGCCCGGCTGTCTATCTTCAAGAGGCTGGAAGTGCGCCGCCAGCAGTGGTTGCAGGCTCGCACCGCAGCGGTGACCGACGCCCGGGCAGCGGCGGAGACGCGCGTCAAGGCAGCGCGGACCTCCCTTGAGCAGGACGTGGAGCATGCCAAGGTGACGCTCCAGGCCGAAAGCGAAAGCCTGGCCAGCCAGATCATCCGTACCCTCCTCAAGCCGGCGCTGGTGGCCGGGAATTCCGTGACAGGTGGCCCGCACTCATGACTCGGCGTTCTTTCCCGCTTCTGTTTCTGGCATTAGTTTTCGTTGCTCTTGTTGCGGCAACGGCAGGGAGCCAGCAGGGAGCGGAGTCGCCGAAGCCGGCGGCAAAGCAAGAGAAATCCGAACCGACAAAGCCGGCAGATTCCGAAGAGGAAGGCAAGGCCGCCAGGCGCGCGCAAGGGCCGGCGGGTGAACTGGAGGAAGCTTCGCGCGAGGCTGCGGGCGAAGATGAGACCGCCGAGTTCAAGCACTCGGCAACGGTGCGCTGGCTAGCCCGAGTCACCGGTCTGACGCCGTTTGCCGCTTACTGGGTTTTTGTCGTCCTGAACTTCGCCACCATCGCGGTGTTGATCGTGATCATCATGAAATCGAAGTTGCCGGCGGCGTTCCGCTCCCGAACCGAGAACATCCGCGAAGGGATTGCGGAGGCCCGTCAGGCCAGCGAAGAAGCCCAGCGCCGGTTGAGCGAGATCGAGGGCCGGCTGGCGAAGCTCGACAGCGAGATCGCCGCCATGGCCGCCGCTGCGGAGGCTGAAGCGCAGAAAGAACAAGCCCGCATCCAGGATGCGGCTGAAGAAGACAAGCGCAAAATTGTGGAAGCCGCCGAGCAGGAGATTGTTGCCGCCACCCGTCTGGCGCGCGTCGAGCTGCGCGCCTACGTCAGTGAGCTGGCTGTGACGCTGGCGGAAAAACGCATCCAGGTGAACGCCGCGACCGACCAGGAACTGGTGCGGGCTTTCGTGGATGAACTGGGAAAGAACGGCAAATAGAGCATGTCCGTCTTCAGCCGATACGCGCGTGCCTTTACTGAGGTGGTGATCGAGAAGAAGCTCGATCCGCGCACGGTGGAGGATGAGCTGTGGTCTTTTGTCCGCATCGTCGAGTCGGTGCCCGACCTGCGAGTGGTCTGGGAAAACCCTTCGGTCGACGCGCGTCAGAAGCGCGCGCTGCTGGACCAGATCGTCAAGCGCATGGGCGGCACACGCATGCTGCGAAACTTCATCGCCGTGCTGATCGATCACCGCCGGGTGGCGGCGTTGCCAGAGATCGCGCGCCAGTTCGAGCTCGATCTTAACGACCGCCTGGGGCTGGCCGACGCTGAGGTCACCAGCGCGCGTGAACTGAGCGATCCTGAAAAGCGGGCCTTGGAAGCGCGCGTGAGCCAGGTCACCGGGAAAAAGGTGCGTGCGCGCTATCAGACTGACGCCAACGTGCTGGGCGGGGCCGTGGTGAAGGTTGGGAGTACGGTCTACGACGGATCGATCCGCGGGCAGTTGGAAAAGCTGAAAGAGGCGCTCAGCGGTCAGCATTCGGCACTTAGTAGCTGAATGCTGAGTGCTGATTGCTTATCGCTGATTGAAGGAACTTATGGCTGGAATCAAAGCAGACGAAATCACAAAGATCATCCGCGAGCAGATCGAGAACTACGAATCCAAGATCGCGGTGGACGAAGTCGGTACGGTCATCAGCCTGGGTGACGGCATCGCCCGCATCTACGGGCTGGACAAAGTCATGTCGGGCGAGCTGATCGAGTTCCCGCACGACGTCGCGGGCATCGCCATGAACCTGGAAGAAGACCAGGTCGGTGCGGTGCTGCTGGGCGAGTACACGGAGATAAAGGAAGGCGACGAGGTGCGGCGAACCGGGCGCATCATGAGCGTGCCCGTGGGCGAAGCCATGGTTGGGCGCGTGGTGAATGCTCTGGGCCAGCCCATCGACGACAAGGGGCCGATCGCCACCGATAAGTTCTATCAGATCGAGCGCATCGCGCCAGGCGTCATCGATCGCCAGCCGGTGCGCGAGCCCATGGCGACCGGGCTGAAGGCGATCGACAGTATGATCCCCATCGGCCGCGGCCAGCGCGAGCTGATTATCGGTGACCGCCAGACCGGCAAGACCGCCGTCGCCATCGACGCCATCATCAACAACAAGGGTAATAACCTGATCTGCATTTACAACGCGATCGGGCAGAAGCGGTCGTCGATCGCACAGGTGGTGAAGATCCTCACCGACTACGGCGCCATGGACTACACCATCGTGGTGGCGGCGTCGGCGTCGGAACCGGCGCCCATGCAGTACATCGCGCCTTACGCCGCGTGCGCTATCGGCGAGTTCTTCCGCGACACTGGCCGCCACGCGCTGTGTGTCTACGACGATCTCTCCAAGCACGCTGCCTCGTATCGCGAGATCTCGCTGCTGCTCCGGCGGCCTCCCGGGCGCGAAGCGTACCCCGGCGACGTTTTCTATCTGCACTCGCGCCTGCTGGAGCGTGCCTCGAAGATGAGCGACCCCAAGGGCGGCGGATCGTTGACCGCGCTGCCCATCATCGAGACCCAGGCGGGTGACGTTTCCGCATACATTCCGACCAACGTAATTTCCATCACCGACGGCCAGATATATCTCGAGACCGACCTGTTCAACAGCGGCATCCGGCCGGCGGTGAACGTGGGCCTCTCGGTGAGCCGTGTGGGCGGCAACGCGCAGATCAAGGCCATGCGCCAGGTGGCGGGCACGCTCAAGCTGGAGCTGGCGCAATACCGCGAGCTGGCGGCTTTCGCGCAGTTCGGCAGCGACCTCGACAAGGCCACGCAGGCGCAACTCGCCCGCGGCCAGCGCCTGACCGAACTGCTCAAGCAGAACCAGTACTCGCCGCTCCCTTTCTCCAAGCAGATCCTGATGATCTTCGCCGGGACGAACGGGTTCATTGATGACCTGGCGGTGGAAGAGATTCGTGACTTCGAAAAAGGCCTCTACGAATACGCGGACACCATGAATCCCGGCCTGCTGGACGAGATGATGCAGAAGAAGGTGCTTGACGACCAACTCAAAGCCGGCATGAAGAAGCTGATTCGAGAATTCAAGGAGCGGTTCGCGGCAGAGAAGAAAGAAGTAGTCAGTAGTCGGTAGTCAGGAGTCAGCAACAGCTAAATGCCTAACATTCTCGACATCCGGCGCCGGATCCGCAGCGTGCGCAACACGCGGCAGATCACCAAGGCTATGAAGATGGTCTCGGCGGCGCGTTTGCGCCGGGCGCAGGAGCGGGCGCTGGCGGCGCGCCCCTACGCCCGTATGCTGACCAATGTGCTCCAGTCGCTGGTGACGCGCGCCGAGATCTACGACCCGGAGACCGGCGAGCCACGCCATCCGCTGCTGGCCCGCCGCGAGGAAAACAACATCCTGATGCTGGTGGTCACCGGCGACCGTGGCCTGGCCGGCGCCTTCAATACCAACATCCTCAAGAGCACGATGAGTTTTCTGGGGGGCAAGGCGGGGAAGAATGTGGACCTTGAGACCATCGGTCGCAAGGGCCGAGACTTTTTGCGGCGGCGCTTCCCCTACTTGACAGAAAAGCCCACCGGCGGCGGGCGCCTGGGACCGGTCGAGATCGTGGGCGAGAAGGTAGGAATCTTCGGCAAGCTCAGCCACGCCGACGCGCAGGAGATCGCCGAGCGCGCGATCGAGCGCTATTCCAAGGGCGAGATCGACGCGGTGTACGTCGCGTTCAACGAATTCAAATCGGTGATCGCGCAGCGGCTGGTGGTGGAGCAGATCCTGCCGATCAAGGAGATCGGGCGGGAGGAAATCCTGCAGGCTGAGGCCATGACGGAGGAACAGCGCAGGCGCGCCGGAGAAGCTGCCCGCGCCGCGGGCGTGAGCACCGCAGAAGCCGAGACGCACCAGATCGATCAGCGAGCGGCGCAATTCGCTGCCGCCCAGGTGGACTACATCTACGAACAGCCGGCGGCCGAATTGTTCAACGGACTGCTGCCGAAGTACGTGGGCATCCAGATCTTCCGCGCGCTGCTGGAATCCGTCGCGGCGGAGCACGCCGCCCGCATGACCGCCATGGATTCGGCTACCAACAACGCCAGCGATATGATCGATTCGCTGACGCTGATAATGAACCGCGTGCGCCAGGCCAAAATCACCAAAGAGATCATTGAGGTGGTAAGCGGAGCGGCGGCAGCGCAGTAGATTGGGCCATTGGGCGATTGAGTCATTGATTCATTGGGACCGAGTCTTAATGGCTCAGTGACTCAATGGCTCAATCTTCAAATTGAGAGTGTCTTCTTATGGCTGAAAATGTTGGAAGGGTAATCCAGGTCGCCGGCCCCGCCGTGGACGTGCAGTTTGCCGAGACGGAGCTGCCTCCCATTTACGAAGCGGTGCGCGTTGTGAGTGAAGGCTTCGACGTGCCCGCGCCCATCGACGTGATCCTCGAGGTGCAGCAGCACCTGGGCGAAGGTCGCGTGCGCTGCGTGGCCATGCAGCCGACCGAAGGCATGGTGCGCGGCATGAAGGCCATCGACCAGGACGGGCCCATTACCGTACCGGTCGGGCGCTGCACCCTGGGCCGGGTGATGAACGTCATCGGCAAGCCGGTGGATGAACTGGGGCCAATGCAGGGCTGCGCCGGCAGGCATCCTATCCACCGCCTGGCGCCGGCCTTCGACGAGCAGGCTACGACCGCGGAGATGTTCGAGACCGGCGTCAAGGTCATCGACCTCATCCAGCCCTTCCTGAAAGGCGGCAAGATCGGGCTGTTTGGCGGCGCTGGTGTGGGCAAGACGGTCGTGATCATGGAGCTGATCAACAACGTTGCCAAGCAGCACGGCGGCTTTTCCGTTTTCGCCGGCGTGGGCGAGCGCACCCGCGAGGGTAACGACTTATGGCTGGAGATGAGCGAGTCGGGCGTGATCAAGCCCGGCAAGCCGGACGAATCGAAGGCTGCGCTGATCTACGGGCAGATGACGGAGCCTCCAGGAGCGCGCCTGCGGGTGGCGCTGACAGCACTGACCGTCGCCGAATACTTCCGCGACGTCGAAGGTACGGACACCCTGTTGTTCATCGACAACATCTTTCGCTTCACGCAGGCGGGCTCGGAAGTCTCGGCGCTGCTGGGCCGCATGCCGTCTGCCGTGGGCTACCAGCCCAACCTGGCCACGGAGATGGGGGAACTTCAGGAGCGCATCACCTCCACAAAGAAAGGTTCGGTGACCTCGGTGCAGGCGATTTACGTGCCTGCGGACGACCTCACCGACCCGGCGCCGGCGACTACGTTTGCCCACTTGGACGCCACGACCGTGCTCTCGCGCGCGCTGACCGAAATCGGGATCTATCCCGCGGTTGATCCGCTGGCTTCCACCTCGCGCATTCTCGATCCGCGCATCGTCGGCCAAGACCACTACGACGTAGCGCAGGGCGTGAAGCGGGTGCTGCAGCGCTACAAGGACCTGCAGGACATCATTGCGATTCTGGGCATCGACGAGCTGAGCGAGGACGACAAGCTCACCGTGGCGCGGGCGCGCAAGATCCAGCGCTTCCTCTCGCAGCCGTTCCATGTGGCCGAGCAGTTCACCGGCACGCCGGGGCGGTTCGTAAAGATTGCCGATACAGTGAAGGGATTCCGCGAGATCATCGACGGTAAGCACGACGACATCCCGGAGCAGGCGTTTTACATGGTCGGTACCATTGAAGAGGTGCTCGAACGCGCCGAGAAGATGAAGTCGACGGCAGCGGCGTAGGAAAATCCCACCCTTGCCAAAACTAGCCAAGGATGGGCCATACAAATAATGGCTGGTGTTTTACAACTCGAAATCGTCACCCCTGAGGAGCAGGTGGTGAGTGACACGGTGGAAGAAGTCCAGATTCCCGGCAAGAGGGGATACCTGGGGGTTCTGCCCGGACATGCTCCGCTGATCACCGAACTTGCGGTCGGCGAGATCATTTATCGCAAGGGCGGGCATCCCCGGTATCTTGCGGTGGCCTGGGGGTTTGCGGAAGTCCTGCCCACCAAGGTCACGATCCTCGCCGAGGCGGCGGAACGCCCGGAGGAGATCGATGTCTCCCGGGCTGAGGAGGCCAGGGAGCGTGCCGAACAGCGGTTGAAGAGCCAGGATCCTGATACAGACTTCCAGCGCGCCCTCAATGCCCTTAAGCGTGCCGATGTGCGCCTGGCTGTGGCGGCAAAGAAACAGTAGGAACCCGCTGCAGGGGAGCCGGAAGTCAGTGAAAAGGCAGCCGCCAGCGGTGGCCCCTGAGCCCCGACTCCGGAAATTAACTTGTCAGTCCGGAATTATGGTCGTTACAATCTGGCCCGCTTCTAAGCCAGGTCTTCAATGAGCCTTTCAGTACAGGTGGCGGGCCGGAGCGACGTTGGCTGCGTCCGCACCAATAATGAAGACAATTTCGGCTACGACGCCGAGCATGGCGTGTACGTAGTGTGCGACGGCATGGGTGGCCAGGCCGCAGGCGAGGTGGCCAGCGAACTGGCGGTCGCGACCGTGCTGGACTACTTTCGCCGCTACTCCGGGGCAGGCAGCTATCCCCAGGTCGGCGAGAAGTTTGACGACATTTCAGCGAACGCCAATGCGCTGGCCAGCGCGGTGCAGGCCGCCGGCCTTCGCGTTCTCCAGGAAGCACTGGAGCACCCCGGGCGGCAGGGCATGGGTACGACTATGGTTGCTCTCTTCGTGCGCGAGGGCAAGGCATCCATAGCCCACGTGGGGGACAGCCGCGCCTATCTACTGCGTGACGGCCAGATCCGGCTGCTCACCGCTGACCACTCCCTGGTCATGGAGCAGGTGCGCCGCGGCCTCATGACCCTGGAAGAGGCGGAGCGCTCCTCCATGCAGAACATCATCACTCGCGCGCTGGGTTCGGAAGACGGCGGTGAGCCGGACGTCCAGGACGTTCCGGTTTCTACCGGCGATACCTTCCTTCTCGCCACCGACGGTTTGACCAAGCTGGTGAAGGAGCAGGAACTGCGCGCGATCACCAGCTCCGCTTCCAGCCTGGAGAAGGCGTGCGACGCGCTGATTGCCGCTGCCCGCGCCGCCGGCGGCGATGACAACATCACCTGCCTGCTGGTGAGAATCAATTGAACCATTGAGTCATTGATCCATTGGGTCATTGCAGAGGGCGGTGGTGTCCTAATAGGACACTACCCAGAGGGCCGCTCACGGCTGCACACGCCCGCCTTCTGCTAGACTGACCCGTTTTCTTCAGAATCATCCAGTAAGGCTTGGGAGGCAATCATGGAAATCAAGACCGTGGGCGTGGTGGGCGCGGGCACCATGGGAAACGGGATCGTACACGTTCTTGCCAGGAGCGGCTACAACGTAGTGCTGGTTGACATTGAGCAGACGTTCCTTGACCGCGCCCTCGGTACCATCGGCAAGAACCTGGAACGCGAGGTAGCCAAGGGCAAGCTTGCCGCCGATCAGCGCGAGGCGGCACTCAAGCGCATAACAGCAGTCGTTGGCCGTGCACCGCTGGCCACCTGCGACTTCGTGATCGAGGCTGCTACCGAACAGTTCAAAATCAAGAGTGAGCTGTTCCGAGAGCTTGACGGGCTATGTCATGCCGAGGCGATCCTCGCCTCGAACACATCTTCGATCTCCATCACCAGGCTTGCCGCCGTCACCCGTCGCCCGCAGCAGGTGATCGGCATGCACTTTTTCAATCCCGTGCCGATGATGAAGCTGGTGGAGGTGATCCGCGGGTTGGCAACCTCGCAGGAAACCTTCCAGACTGTCTTCGAGCTGGCGAAGAAGCTCGATAAGACGCCGGTCGAGGTGAACGATTCGCCGGGCTTCGTCTCCAACCGCGTGCTCATGCCGCTGCTGAACGAAGCCATGTACACGGTGATGGAAGGTGTGGCCACGGCCGAAGCGGTGGATGAAGTCTTCAAGCTGGGCATGGCCCATCCCATGGGCCCGCTGACGCTCGCCGACTTCATCGGCCTCGACGTTTGCCTGGACATCATGCGCGTGCTGCAGGATGGCCTGGGTGATCCCAAGTATCGTCCCTGCCCGCTCCTCATCAAGATGGTCGACGCGGGCTGGCTGGGCAGGAAGACGGGCCGCGGTTTCTACCGCTATTGATCACCACGGAGGCACAGAGACACGAAGGTCGCAAGAGCATTCCGAACCTCGCTGGTCGCGGTGGTTTTGGCCGCCGGCACCGCCGCGCTCGACCTGATCCTCCGTGACACTTCTACTTCGCTTATCGCGATCCTTTTCGTTGCCATGGTCATTGGCTATTTTGAGCCGCGGCGGGCCTGGCGATGGGGTCTGCTGCTCGGCGCCTCCCTCCCGCTCGGGCATCTGGTGCTGCATCGCAGCGGAGAACTGGCGGGGCTGCTGGCGTTTGTGCCGGCGTTCGTCGGCGCCTATCTGGGAGCGTTTCTCGAGAAGATGGTACGTGAGCTGAGAGGGTCGCCGTGATTCTGGCGAATCCATGCTATGCTTCGCAGCAATGTGCGCGCGGTTAACAGTGCTGGCCAGTGGGAGCAAGGGAAACTGTGCCATTGTTGCCAGCGCCCGCACGCGTCTGCTGGTGGACGCCGGTCTCTCGTGCCGTGAGACCCTGAAACGCATGGCGGCCGTCGGCGAAGATCCGCATTCCCTCACTGCAATGCTCATCAGCCACGAGCACTCCGACCACGTTGCCGGGCTGCCGGTGCTGGCGCGCAAGCTGAAAATACCTGTGTACATGACGGGCCTGACTAACGACACCTGGGGGCGGCAGTGCGGCAAGAAGCAGACGAATCTCGAACGCCTCGAACTGTTCAGCTCCGGCCACAGCTTTCATATCGGCGACATCCAGGTCACGCCCTTTACCATCCCGCACGACGCTGCCGATCCGGTGGCCTTCACCTTCCGCGTGGATGGCGTCAAGCTGGCCATCCTCACTGACCTGGGCTACCTGCCGGCCAGCGTGAGGGATCACATCCGCGACTCCGACGTGCTGATGGTGGAGTCCAACCATGACCTGGAGATGCTGCGGGTGGGGCCGTATCCCTGGTCGGTGAAGCAGCGGGTCATGAGCCGCGTAGGGCACCTCTCTAACGCTGCGCTCGCGGAATTCTTCACCAGCGACTATGATGGGACTGCGGCGTTCGTGGTCCTGGCGCACCTTTCCGAGCAGAACAACCATCCGGAGATTGCGCGCGACACCGCGGAACGGGCGCTGGCTCCCCGCCCTAGTCTGCTGCACAATCGGTTGATGCTCGCGTCGCAGTGGCAGGCGCTGGAAGCCATCCGGCTGTAACCCATGAAGGAACAGTGCGTCGATCCCGTGGTCGGCGACATCCTCGCCGGCTGGCGTTACGACATCTCCGGCTTGGCGCCGGAGATGCGCGGCGACTACGAAGCCCATTTCGCCGCGTGTGCGCGCTGCCGTGCACGCCAGCGCCTGCATCGCTCGATTGATATCTCACTCATCATTCTCGCCACCATCTCGGCGGTCCTGTTCCTGCTGGCCTTCATCGTGATCCGCCGCTACTCGCCGCAGCACGCGCTCTTGCTGGAGATCGTCGCCTTGGCGGGATTTGCCTTCTCCGCGCTGGTATGGGTCATCGTCGCCATCGTTACGCCAGTTCCCATGGTGGTGCTGGATGCCGCCAAGTCGCGCGCCCGCCAGCTCTCCGACCGCCTGCCGCCCGAGATCAGGGACCGGCTGCCAGATGAGCTCAAATTGAAATAATGAAGAAGGCGTCCTCGGAAAAAATTGATTCATTCCGCCATTGATTCATTGAGTCATTAGGGACCGGTGCAGGCCTTCAATAGCTCAATGGCCTATAAGCCACAGCCAAGCTGAACCCAGCACCAGTGTCGCCAGTGTCACCGGCAGTCCCAGGCGAAAATACTCGCGAAAGCCTACGTGGACACCCTCCGTGCGTGCGCCCTCGACCACAATAATGTTGGCCACCGAGCCAGTAATGGTCAGGTTGCCGGCGAGGGTAGAGGCCATGGCCAGCGTCAGCCATCCGGTGTGCGGGTTGGGGAAGCCCGGGATCAGCGCCTTCAGCAGCATCACCGCCGGGACGTTGCTCACGACGTTGGAAAAGATTGCGGTGACGGCAACGAAGCTGGGGATGCGGTGCAGGTTCCACGTGGTCATGGGACGCAGCAGGGTTTCGGTGAGCCCGGCGTGCTCTGCGCCACCTACGATGATGAACAGTCCGAGGAAGAAGACCAGCAGTCCCCAGTCAATCTCGTCGTAAACCCTGCGCGGTTCGACGGTGCGGGTGATGAGCAGCAATGCCGCGCCGACGGCCGCCACCATCGCCGGCGGAGCTCCCGCAAAGAAGCCCAGCAGCACCAGGGCCAGCACCACGATGGGCTTCTTCCCGAGGGAACCATGTGCGAGCCCAGGCGAGGCAATGGCTTTCCCCACTTCCACGCGATCGAGTCCGTTGCGCAGGAGCATCCGGTGGATGAGCGCCCAGTCTACAAACAGCCCGAGCACGGCCACCGGGCCGAGATGCCCGATGAAATGGAGATACGAAATCCCCGAAACCGAGCCAATGAGTATGTTTTGCGGGTTACCGGTAATGGAGGCGACGCTGCCGATATTTGAGGCGGTGGCGACAGCCAGCAGGTAGGGCAGGGGCGCAAGGCCGACGCGCCGGGTAATGCGCAGGACAAACGGCGTCATCACCAGGCAGATGATGTCGTTCACCAGGAACGCCGATAGCAGCCCGCTGGTGAAGATGACGGTGGGCAGCAGATGGTGCGGCTTGAGGCGCTCGATGATCCATTCCGTCAGCCAGTCGAAGAAGCCCGCCAGGTACAGGTTAGCGACGATCAGCATCATGGAAAACAGCAGCACCAGGGTGGCAAAGTCGATGGAGGCGATGGCGTCATGCGGGCCCACAATGCGGAAGGCGAACATCAGAACTGCGCCGATGATGGCCGCACCCGGGCGGTCGATCTTCATCCCGGGAAATTTCCCGAGCGCGAAAACGAAGTAGCTGCCGAAGAAAATCAGGTAGGCGGCGAGAATGCGGGCGTCGGAGAGCAGAGCCGGGCTGACGGCGTGCATGCCTAGACCTGCAAGCCTCCGATCAGGTCGGTGATCCTCTCCACGCGATGCTCGATACACCAATTGGTCAGGGCTTGCACGACGTTCTCCGTCGCTACCGGATCCCAGAAGCTGGCGGTGCCGATCTGGATTGCGGTGGCGCCTGCGAGCAGGTATTCGATGACGTCCGTGGCCGTGGTGATGCCTCCGATGCCGATGACGGGAATCGTGACCGCGCGCGCCGCCTCATACACCATGCGCAGCGCAATGGGCTTGATCGCCGGCCCGGAGAGCCCGGCGGTGATGTTGGCGATGCG
>Ga0335078_10003798_pt1 | contig 22471 bp, 19 predicted proteins | sample Lox_Sample_32_FD_206711 | JGI IMG/M metagenome (GOLD analysis project Ga0335078, IMG submission 206711) | Soil microbial communities from Loxahatchee National Wildlife Refuge, Florida, United States - Lox_Sample_3.2 | ecosystem: Environmental > Terrestrial > Soil > Wetlands | place: USA... | reverse complement strand
CTGCTGCGCTTCGTGATCAGCGAGCGCGACCCCGGCGTGGTCAACTGGCTGGAGCGCACCGGGCACCGGCGCGGCTACGTGCAGATCCGCTGGCAGCGGCTGTCCCGCGACCTCGGGCCGGACGACGGTCCGCGGGTCGAGGTGGTGCCGTTCGACGATCTCGGCCAGGTCCTGCCCTACCGCGAGCAGGCCCGGGTCACCCCGGAGCAGCACGCGGCCCGGATCGCCGCGCGGCAGGCCGCGGTGGCGGCCAGGATGCTCGGCTGATGACCCCGCGCCCCGCCGACCTCCGCGGCCCTCTCCTGCTGCGTGACAAGGTCGTGGTGGTCTGCGGGGTCGGCCCGGGCCTCGGCCGGGCGATCGCGCTGCAGAGCGCGCGGGCGGGCGCCGATGTGGTGCTGGCCGCCAGGACCGAGCGCTGGTCAAAGGAGGCGGCGGCGCAGATCACCGGCATGGGGCGGCGGGCGGTGACCGCGGTGACCGACGTCACCGAGGAGGCCCGGGCCGCGACCCTGCCCGGGATCGCGCTTGACGCGTTCGGCCGGGTCGACGCGCTGGTGAACAACGCGTTCGCGATCCCGCCGATCGCGGACCTGGCCGGCGTCGACCTGGACGCGGTCCGGGCGGGGTTCGAGACCAGCGTGCTCGGGGCGCTGCGGATGACCCGGCTGTTCACCGAGGCGCTGGCCGCCAGCGGCGGCTCGGTCGTGATGGTCAACTCGGCGGTGCTGCGGCACTCCCGGCTCACGTTCGGGCCGTACAAGATGGCCAAGTCCGCGCTGCTCGCGCTGGCCCAGAGCCTGGCCACCGAGCTCGGCCCGCAGGGCATCCGGGTCAACTCCGTGGCGCCGGGCTACATCTGGGCCGGGTCGCTGAAGTGGTACTTCGGCCAGCTGGCCCGGCAGCGCGGCGTGAGCGTCCAGCAGGTCTACGACGAGACCGCGGCCACGACCGACCTGCGCCGGCTCCCCGAGCCCGACGAGGTCGCCGACGCGGTCGTGTTCCTGGCCTCCGACCTGGCCCGGGCGGTCACCGGCCAGTGCCTCGACGTCAACTGCGGCGAGTTCCACCACTGACGCCGATGACCAGCGACGACATCGGCAGCGCTGCGGACCTGCACGCCGCGGCGACTCGGGTCACCGGGCTGGCCGACTTCGGGGCGGACGACTACAGCGACGGCCTGGCCGTGCTGCTGGAGTCCTACGCTCAGGACGCGGGCCTCACCGCGCTCGGCCGGAGGGTGACCCGGTCCTTCCTGCGCGGCGCCCTGGTGGCCCGGCTGCTCAGCGAGGCGGCGTGGCGGTCGTGGCCGGCCTACGCGACGGTCGGCATCGACCGCCCGATCTTCGTCACCGGGCTGCCGCGCACCGGCACCACCGCGCTGCACCGGCTGCTCACCGCCGACCCGGCGCACCAGGGCCTGGAGATGTGGCTCACCCAGGCACCCGGCCCCCGCCCGCCCCGGGAGACCTGGGCCGCCAACCCGGTGTTCCGGCAGATCCAGGCGGGCTACGAGCGGCACCACGCCGCGCATCCGGAGTTCCGGGGCGTGCATTACATGGCGGCCGACCAGGTCGAGGAGTGCTGGCAGCTGCTGCGGCAGTCCATGCGCTCGGTCTCCTGGGAGTGCCTGGCCCACTTGCCCGGCTACTCCCGCTGGCTGGCCGGCCAGGACTGGACCGCCGCCTACCGCAGGCACCGGCGCAACCTGCAGCTCATCGGCCTGCCCGACCGCGACCGCCGCTGGGTGCTGAAGAACCCCAGCCACCTGTTCGCGCTCGACGCGCTGCTGGCCGTGTACCCCGACGCGCTGGTGATCCAGACGCACCGCCCCGCCGTGACCGCGATCGCCTCGGTGTGCAGCCTGGCCGCGCAGGCCTCGGCCGGCTGGTCGGCCGTGTTCACCGGGGCGGTGATCGGCCGGGACCAGCTGGAGCTGTGGGCCCGGGGCCTGGAGCGGTTCACCGCCGTGCGGGCCGGCCGCGACCCGGCGCAGTTCTGCGACGTGGCCTACGACGAGTTCGTCGCCGACCCGGTCGCCGCCGTGGCGTCGGCCTACGAGCATTTCGGGCTGACGCTCAGCGGCCGGGCCGCCGACGCCATGCGCGCGCTGCACGCCGAGCACGCCGGGACCGGCGCCCGGCCGGCACACCGCTACGCCCTGTCCGACTTCGGGCTCACCGCCGGGCAGGTCGAGGAGCGGTTCCCGGCCGCGACGCGGCACTGACGCTCTGGTAACAGAGCCGTTCCCGCAAAAAATAAAAATACCTGCGGGCTGCGCGCAGCCTTTGGCGGGCTGGCGGGATTCATATAGGTGAGGAGGAGGGCCGGGCGGCGGGAGGCGGATATGGAGTGGGCCAGGGAGGCGGCAGCGAAGCGCCAGTTCGAGGCCTTCGCGGCCGAGGCGTCGGACACCCTGTTGCGCACTGGCTACCTGATGACCGGGGACGCCAGGGAGGCCGAGGACCTGGTCCAGGAGACTTTCCTGCGAGTAGCCCGGCGGTGGAACCAGGTGCGGTCGATCGATCATCCGGCGGCCTATGCCCGCCGGATCCTGATCAACCTGGTACTGCAGGATGCTGACCGCCGGTCCCGCCAGGAGGCGGAGCTGGCGCAGCAGTACGCCGTGATCGACGCTGCTGACCAAGACGCGGCGCGTGCCCTGCGGTACGTCGATGACCTCGCGGAGTTCCGCTGGGCGCTGGCCCAACTGACCGCGCGTCAGCGCGCAGTCGTGGTGCTGCGCTACTGGGCGGACCTGCCCGTCCGCGAGGTCGCCGGCATCCTCGGCTGTTCGCGCGGGACGGTTACCGGCACCGCATCCCGCGCTGCGGATCGGCTGGCCGAGATCCTCACCAATGGCCGGCAGCCTGCCACCACGCCCGTCGCCCGGCAGATCATGAGCGGAGACAGCTGATGCTCACCGACGAACTTGAAGATGAACTGCGCAGGACCCTCGCCAGGGCCGCTGCCGACTTCGAGAGCCTGGACCAGGCCCGCCGGCGGCTGCTCCAGCGCGACTATCACCCCGGACGGAGGAACCGGCGGCTGGCCGCGGGCATCACCGCCGGCGCGGCTGGCGTGGCAGTGGTCCTTGGCCTTGGCCTGTCCGGCGTCTTCGGCTCCGCCAGCCATCAGCCCAGCCATCCCGCTCATGCCCAGCTGGCGGACTGGACGGTACTCAAGCAGGCTGACGGCACGGTCCTGGTCAAGATCCGCGAGTTCCGCGATCCGGCCGGACTGCAGAGCAGGCTCCGCGCGGATGGCGTCCCGGCCAGCGTCACGTTCAATCCGGCCAATCTTGTCGGCAAAGGCCCCTGGGCCATCGTCCACTTCAAGGGCAACCCGTGCCAGGAATACAGCGGCGGGGAAGGCCAGGCGCAGAACGTGGTGACGGGTGGGAGCCCGTTCACGGTCGGGATGTTCGTCCACCCCTCGGCTATCCCCCGCGGCGCTGGCGTGCAATTCGTGGTCAGCAGAAACGTCGGTTACTATTCCCCGCAGCGCAGCGGACCGATGGATCTCTTTGAGTGGCTGGTCCAACCCAGCCCGCAGTGCACCGGTAGCTGAGCCCTCGGCCGATGACCAGCAACGTGCGGAGGCGGTGAGTCTGGAAGAGCACCTGCCGGGCGGGTTCTTGCCGACCACCGTGGAGACACTCGCAGGATCGGCGCGGGCCCGCTCGGCCTGGCCCACGTTTCGGGCTGGCCTGCTGCCCGGCCTCTTTCAGCAGGCTCGCTAGGGAAAGTAGCAGGTCAGCGCCGACGGGACCAGTCCGGGGAGAGCCATAATGATCCGCGGGTCCTTCCTGGCGCGCCGGGTCAACTCCGCGCGCCTGCTGATCGGCACGATCGCGCTGACCGTGCTGATCGCCGCGGCGCTCGGCGCCGCGCTGGCCAGCTTCGCGGCGCAGAGCCTCCCGCATGCGGTGCGGGCCCAGCTGACCGGGAACCGGGCCCTGGCCATCGCGGCCAGCGGGTCGATGACCGGGCCGCAGGCCGGGCCGGCCTCCCGGATCGTCGCGTCCTCGCTGGCCGTCGCCCTGGCCGGCATCCGCTACCAGCTCGACCGTGCGCTGTGGTCCGACCCGCTGGGCCTGCCCGCCGCGCGGGGCAGCGCGATCGTCCCGCTGGTCGAGGTGGCCGCGCCGGGCGGGATCCGGGCCCATGCGGTGCTCACCGCCGGCACCTGGCCGGGCCCGCCGGGCCGGGGCGGGCCGGTCGGCGTGGCGCTCCCGGTCCTGGCCGCGCGCGAGCTGCACGCGCGGCCCGGCACGGTCCTGCGCTCCAGCGACCGGATCACGAACGTCCGGGTGCCGTTGCTGGTCACCGGCGTCTACCGGGCGGCAGACCCCGGCTCGGGGTACTGGGGGATCGACCTCATCGCGCCGTCCGGGATCAGCGTCCAGGCGCCGTTCGTCAGCTACGGGCCCGCGGTGGCCAGCGCGGCGGCCTTCGGTCCCGGTCGGCTGGCGGTCGGCAAGGTCTCCTGGATCGCGCTGCCGGACGGCGCCGCGATTGGCACCGGCGACCTCGCCCCGCTGGCCGGGAAGGTCGGCGGGGCGGTCGCGTCCCTGCAGGCCTCGAACAGCCTGGGTGGGCTGAACGCCAGCACCGGCCTCCCGCAGCTGCTCGACGGCCTGGCCACCAGCCTGGTGGTGGCCAGGTCTCTGGTGGTCATCGGCGCGCTGCAGCTGCTGCTGCTGGCCGCGGCCGCGCTGGCGCTGGCCGCCCGGCTGCTGGCCCGCCATCGCGAGGAAGAGGCCGCGCTGCTCAGGGCCAGGGGCGCGACCCGGTGGCAGCTGGCCAGGCCGACGCTGGCCGAGACGCTGCTGTTCGGCGGCGCGGCCGCCGCGGCCGGGGTGCTGGCGGGCACCAGGCTGGCCGCGCTGCTGGTCCGGCTCACCGAGCCGGGCCTCCGCGCCGGCGTGTCCGGGATCTCCGTGCCGGCCTGGCTGGCAGGGCTGGCGGCGCTGGTGCTGGCCGCCGTGATCGTGCTCTGGCCCGCGCTGCGGCCGGCCTGGGTCGGCGCCGCCCGCCGTGGCCGCCAGGCGGCGCTGGCCGGCGTTGCCCGCGCCGGAGCCGACCTGGTCCTGCTGGCGCTGGCGGTGCTGGCGGTGTGGGAACTGCGCAGCTACTCGGCGGTCGCGCACTCCGCGAGCGGGGGGATCGGCGTCGACCCGGTGATCGCGGTGGCGCCCGCGCTCGCGCTGGCCGCCGTGACCATGGTCGCGCTGCGGCTGCTCCCGGCGGCGGCGCGGCTGCTGGAGCGGGCCGCCGCGCACGGCAGGCGGCTGGCCGCCGCGCTGGCCGGCTGGCAGATCTCCCGGCGCCCGGTCCGGCAGAGCGGTCCGTTCCTGCTGGTGATCCTGGCCACCGCCGCGGTCACCCTGGCCCTGTCCCAGTACCAGACCGCGGGCGGATCCGCCGGCGACCAGGCGGCGTTCGCGGCCGGCGCGGACATGCGCGCCGACCTGGCCGCGCCGCTGCCGCTTGCGGCCGCCGGCCAGATCGCCCGCTCGCCGGGGATCCGCGCCGCGATGCCGGTGGCCACCGCGAGCACCGGGGCCGGGACCTTGGTGGTCCTGGACGCGCGCACCGCCGCGGAGACGGTGCTGCTGCGCGGCGACCTGTCCCCGTACCCGGCCCGGCAGCTCTGGCAGCGCCTGGTCCCGGCGCGGCCCCCGGCCGGACTGGCCATTCCCGGCCGCCCCGCCAGCCTGACGATCAGGGCAAGCCTGACCCCCGGGCCCGGGGCGCTGTCCCCCGGCCCGGCCGCGGCCACCGTGACGGTCCAGGACGCGGACGGCATCGTCTATCTGCTCCCCGCGGGCATCCTGCCCGCGGACGGCCGGGCGCACACGCTGACCGCCGAGTTCTCCCCGGCCCGGCAGGCGGCCTACCCGCTGCGGCTGCTCGGCCTGTCGTTCACCTATAACTTGCCTAACTACCGGCTGTCGCCCGGCGCGTTCCAGCCGCCCGAGGACCGCCCGCTGGCCCGGCTGGTGATCGGCGGGATGACCGCCGTTCCGGCCGCCCGGCCGTTCGCCACCGGCGCCGCCCTGGCCTCCTGGGCCATCGGGGCAACATCGAGCGGGCTGGAGGGGCCCGCGCAGCCGGCCAGCGCGGACTCGGCCGCGCTGAACGGATCGGCTCCCGCGCTGACCAGCTGGGGGCCCGCGGGATCCGCCCGGCAGCTGCTGTTCTCGCCCGGGTTCGCCCCGTCAGCCGCGATATTGCGGGCGAACTTCGCCCCGGACGCGGGCTTCACCGGCGAGCTGACCTTCGCCGCCCGCTCCGCGCCCGCGGCGGTGCCCGCGATCGCGACGGCCGGCTTCCTGCGGGCCGCCCACGCCCACGTCGGCTCGGCGCTGCCGGTGTCGGTCAGCGGGGTCACGATCCAGGCGCGGATCGTCGCCTCGGTGGGCGCGTTCCCGGCCATCGGCACCGCGAACGCGCTCATCGTGGACCAGGAGACGGTCCAGGCCATCCTGGCCGCCCAGTCGGCCGCGCCGCTGCCGGTCACGAGCTGGTGGCTGGCCACCGCGGACGCCGCGATCCCCGCGGCGCTGGGCGGCGCCCCGGTCGCCAGCAGGGCCGCCCAGGCGGCCGCCCTGCTGCGCAACCCGCTGACGGTCCTGCCGCGCCAGGCCGCGCTCGCCATCGGCCTGGCCGCGGTGCTGCTGGCCGCGATCGGGTTCTCCATCAGCATCGCAGCGAGCGTGCGGGCCCGGCGGGCCGAGAGCGCGGTGCTGTCCGCGCTCGGCGTGGCCAGGTCGGCGCAGGCCGGCCAGCTCTGCCTGGAGCAGCTGATGCTCAGCGGGCCGGCCGCCGCCGCCGGGTTGCTGGCCGGCGCGGGCCTGGCCCGGCTGCTGGTGCCCGCGATCACCCTGACCGCCGCCGCCGGCCGCCCGTTCCCCCCGGTGCTGGTGCAGGTCCCGCTGGGCCCGGCCGTGCTGGCGGCGGCCGTGCTGGCGGTATTGCCGGTCCTGGCCGCGGCGGCAAGCGTGGCGCGGCGGCCCGACCCGGCCGCGGAACTGCGCGCGGCGGAGGCGTCATGACCGCGCGACACGCGCGCGGCGGCGGCGCTCCGGGCGGGCCCCGGCCGTCGCCGCGCGGCGCCTGGGTCAAGATCGCCGGCACCGGGGCGGCGGCCAGCGTGGGCCTGGCCCTGCTGGTGCTCGCCACCGTGACGATCTCGGTGGCGCTGCCCAGGTTCAGCGTGAGTCACCGCACGACCGCGCTGCGGCGCACCCTGTCCGCGGTCCCTGCCGCGTCCAGGGCCGTGCTCGGCGACCTCTCCTATCCCACGTTCGACGTCGCCTTCGGCGGCCAGCCGTTCGCCGCGGCCGATCTGACCACCGCAGGAACCCAGCTGGCCGCCGGCCTGGCCGGCCAGGGCCTGCGGCTGGCCCCGTTCTGGTCCGGCCTGTCCGCCGCCTTCGCCACCGTCACCGGGGCCGGGCCGGGGACGGTTAGCGGGCTCCCGCCCGAGATGGAGATCCTGTACCGGGACCAGCTGACCCGTTACGGTCGCCTGACCGCCGGGCGGCTTCCGCAGCAGGGCGCGACCAGCAACGGGCAGGTGACGATGCAGGTCGCGGTCACCGGCGCCACCGCGGCCCGGTACGGGCTCCGGCCGGGCTCGCGGCTCGGGATCGGGCCGGACGTCACGCTGGAGGTCACCGGCATCGTGACTCCGGCCGATCCCGGCTCAGCGTTCTGGGGGGTGGACCCGGTCGCCGCCGCCCCGGCGCTGAACTTCACGCCTCCGCCGGCGCTGACGCCGTACTGGATCGGCGCCTGCTTCATCGGCCCGGCCGAGGTCCCGCTGCTTCAGGCCTCGGTGCCGACCGACTCGATGCAGGTCTCCTGGGTCTTCCCGCTGTCGCTGGCGCACCTGTCGGCTGGCCAGGTCACCGCGCTGACGGACCGGCTGAGCGGCGCGCTCGCCGACGGCGGCGTGGTGCAGAACCACGGCGCGCAGGCCATCGGCGCGGCCGCGCAGGTCCCGTTCAGCAGCGGGCTGCTCGCGGTGCTGAGCGGGTTCACCGCCGAGGACCAGGCCATCGGCGCCGTGCTCGGCCTGCTGTTCGTGAGCCTGGCCGCGATCGGGATCGTCGCCGTCGTGCTCGCCGCCGCCCTTGTGGCGGCTCGCCGCGGCCCCGAGTTCGCGGTGATGCGCGCCCGCGGAGCGTCGCTGCGCCAGGTCACCGGGCGGGCGCTGGCCTCGTCGGCCGCGTTCACGCTGCCCTCCGCCGCGGCCGGGGCCGGGCTGGCGGTCCTGCTGACGCCGGGCTGGAACACCGCGATCTCCTGGTGGCTGGGCGGGTGCGCGCTCGCCGCGGCGCTGGGCGGGGTGCCGCTCGTGGTCGTCGCCCGCCTGCGCTCCGCCGGCGGCGGCCGGCGGCGGAGCGCTCGCTTCACCCCGGCCGCGGCGTCGCGCCGCATGGCGGTGGTCCGGCGCCTGGTGGCCGAGGCGGGCCTGGCCGCCGCCGCTGTGGGCGGGATCATCGTGCTCCGGCGGCAGGGCCTGTCCGCGGGCCGCGTCGACGTGTACTCGAGCGCGGCGCCGGTGCTGGTGGCGGTCCTGGCCGCGATCGTCGTGGTGCACCTCTACCCGGTCCTGCTCCGGCTGCTGCTGCGGCTGGCCCGGGTCCGGCCCGGGGTCAGCGCGTTCGTCGGGCTCTCACAGGCCACGCGGACCGCGCCGGGGGCCATCGCGGTCGTGTTCGCGCTGGTTTTGGCGCTGGCGATGGTGGCGTTCGGCACCATGATCGACGACGCGGTGCACCGCGGCGAGGTGGCCGAGTCCTGGAGCCAGGTCGGCGCGGACGCGGTTATCTACGCATCCATCTCATCCCGGCCGGTCACGCCCGCGGTGCAGCGGGAGATCGCGGCGGTGCCGGGCGCGGTGCGGACCGCGGCGGTGCCGGTCGCCACCGGGACGCTTTCCTCCGGGGCCAGGCTCACCGTGGCCCTGGTGAACCCGGCGGCATACGCCGCGCTGGTCGCCAGCACCCCGGCACCGGCGTTCCCGGCCGCGTCCCTGGCTCGCCACCCCGGGCCGGTGCCGGCGCTGGTGTCGGCGGCCGCGGCCACGCAGCTGCCCCCGGGCGGGGCCCGCCTGACCGTCGGCGGGCGGCCGCTCACCGTGCGACCCGCGGGCCGGGCCCGCGCCATTCCCGGCGTCCCGGCCGGCCCCCTCGTGGTGCTGCCTGCCTGGGCGCTCGGCGCTGCGGCGCCGGCCCCTTCCGTCATCCTCGTGGTCGGCCCGCACCTCGACACCGGCAAGCTCGCGGCCGTCGTCCGGCGTGACCTGCCCGGCGCCTCGGTGGTCTTCCGCGACAGAGCGCTGTCCGCGCTGGTCGGCGCGCCGCTGCCGGCCGCCGCGCACACGGCGATCACCGCGGCCGCGGCGGCGGCGGCCGCGTTCAGCGCGCTGATCCTGCTGATCTCGCTGCTGATGAGCGCGCCGTCCCGGGAGATGACCCTGGCCCGGCTGGCCACGATGGGGCTGGGCCGGGGCCAGGCCCGGTGGCTGGCCGGGATCGAGACGCTGCCGCAGGTCCTGGCCGCGATCGCGGGCGGCGTGGCCAGCGCGTGGGTGCTGGGCCCGCTGATCGCGCCGTCGGTCAGCCTGTCGGCCTTCACCGGGTCGGTGAGCGGCGTGGCGTTCAAAACCGAGCCGCTGCCGCTAGTCGCGTGCGCCACCGGACTGATCTTGGTGGCCGGGCTCGCGCTGGCCGTCCAGTTCCTGATCGCCCGGCGGCGCGGCGTGGCCCGGCCGCTGCGGGCGGGCGAGTGACCGGCATGACGGAGGGAGCGGGGAAGTGACCGGGGAACACAGCATGAGCAGCCAGGTCGCGGGCGAGACGGGCGGGATCGCCGAGCTCGACGCGGAGCGGCGGCGGGAGCGTGAGGCCTACGGCGTGGGCGCCCTGATCGTGTGCGACCGCGTGGTCCGCATCTACGCCGCGGAGGGGGTCGAGGTCCAGGCCCTGCAGGGGCTGGACCTGCTGGTGGCGGAGGGCGAGCTGACCGCGATCATCGGTGCCTCGGGCAGCGGGAAGTCCACGCTCATGAACATCCTGGCCGGGCTCGACCGCCCGACCGCGGGCGCGGTGCGGGTGGACGGCCATGACCTCAGCCTGCTGTCCGGCCGGGAGCGGCTGGCCTACCGGCGGTCGGTCGTCGGGTTCATCTGGCAGCAGACCGCCCGCAATCTGCTGCCGTATCTCACCGGGCTGCAGAACGTGCTGATGCCCATGAAACTGGCCGGGGTGCGCCGCCGGGACCGCGCGCGGCGGGCGGCCGACCTGCTCGATGCGCTCGACGTGGTGCACTGCGCCGGGCGCGTTCCTGAGCGGATGTCCGGCGGCGAGCAGCAGCGGACCGCGATCGCCACCGCGCTGGCCAACGGGCCCAGGCTGCTGCTCGCCGACGAGCCGACCGGCGAGCTGGACACGGCCAGCGCGGCCGACGTGTTCGCCGCGCTGCAGACCGCCAACGCCGAGCTCGGCGCGACGGTCCTCGTCGTGACCCACGATCCGGCGGTGTCCGGGCAGGTGCGGCGCACGGTCGCGATCCGCGACGGCCGGACGAGCTCAGAGACGCTCCGCCACGACACCGAGCCCGATGAGCAGGGCAATGCCGCGGCGGTCGCGGTGGAGTACGCGGTGCTGGACCGGGCCGGCCGGGTGCAGCTGCCCAGGGACATGACCCGCCGGCTCGGCATGCGCGACCGGGTGCGGCTGGAAGAGCAGCCGGACCACGTCGGCGTCTGGCCGGACCGGCCCGCGCCCCGGGCCGGCGGGGGGGCCTGAGGTGGGGAGCGCGCTCCCGCTGACCGCGGCGCCCCTCGTGGCGGTGCGCGAGGTGTCCCGCATCTTCGGCCACGGTGACACGGCCGTGCACGCGCTGCGCGGGGTCTCGTTCACGATCGAGGAGGGGCAGCTCGTCACGGTGCGCGGGCGGTCGGGCTCGGGCAAGACCACCCTGCTCAACATCGTCGGCGGGCTCGACGCCCCCACGCGCGGCACGGTCCGGGTGGCCGGGCAGGAGGTCACCGCCATGACCGAGCGCCAGCGGCTGTTGCTGCGCCGGTCCACGGTCGGGTTCATCTTCCAGTCGTTCGGGCTCATCCCGACGCTATCGGCGGCCGAGAACGTCGGCATCCCGCTGCGGATCATCGGCACCGACCGGCACGCCCGCGAGAAACGGGTCCGGATGCTGCTGAGCGTGGTCGGGCTGGAGGACCACGCCGCGCAGCGGCCGGGCGAGCTGTCCGGCGGGGAGCAGCAGCGGGTAGCCATCGCCCGAGCCCTGGCCGCCAGCCCGGACCTGCTCATCGCCGACGAGCCCACCGGCCAGCTCGACTCCGAGACCGGACGGCAGATCATGCGGCTGCTGCAGGCCGTGGTGCGGTCCGAGGGCATCACCGCCCTGGTCGCGACCCACGACGCCGGGATCGTCGACCTGGCCGACGACGTGCTCACGCTGGAGGACGGCGCGATCAGCGCATGATCGAGGCGGTGGTCTTCGACCTGGACGGCGTGCTGGTCGACGCCTCACAATCCAGTCATGCACTCCTCAGCTCTCGTGAGATCTCAGCGGGCCAGCATCCGCTCGGTGATGAGGTAGGCCCCCAGCAGGATCAGCGCGACGGCCGCGAACTGGCCGGCGCGCTCCCTCAGGCGCTCGCTGATCCGCTTCCCGAGCGCGAGGCCGAGCTGGCTGGCCAGCAGCGCCACGACCGCGATGGCGATGATCACCGGGAGCACCGGCAACCGGACCAGGCCCAGGCTGAACCCGATCGCGAGCTCATCCATGCTGATGCTGACGCCCAGCGCCAGGATCCCCGGGCCCCGGGTGCTGGCCAGCCGCCCGGCCCGCTGCTCGTCGTCCCCGGCCCGCAGCATGTAGACGCCGAGGGCGATCACTGCCGCCCCGGACAGGTACTCCGCGACGCCGCCGACCGCCCGGGCGATCCCCCGCCCGGCGGCCAGGCCGATGAGCGGCATGCCCGCCTCGAACACGACGAAGATCAGTGACACCCGGAGCCGGTCGCGAATCCCGGTCAGCCCGGAGGCGCCCAGCACCGCCGCGACGGCGAAGGAGTCCAGGCCCAGCGGGAGGACGAAGGCCAGCAGCCGGATCATGGCTACGACACTCTCATCTGGGGCCGCCTCGTGCCCGCGGACCTCAGCGGCAGGCGAGGACGTGGGCGAGGACCCGGTCGAGCGGCCGGGGGACCCGGGTGAGGTCCAGCGCCGCCACCATCAGACGCGCGTACTGGCTCTTGCGGCCGGACCGGGTCCCGATGAACCTGTGCAGCTGCTCGCCGAGGGTCCGCTCCCGCTGCGCGGGCTGGCGCTGCAGGATCCGCAGCGAGCGGAGTTCCCCCTGGGCCTCGATGACCCGCTGGACCGCGGCCGGGCCGAGGGCGCGGATCAGCTCGTCCTCCAGGTCGGCGGCGCACACGTAGAAGCCCAGCGCCTCCATCCCGTCCCGGGACAGGCCCGGGCCGAGGCCGGCCCGGGCCAGCGCCCGCCGGAAGTGGCCTTCCTCGCCCGCGTCGCACAGGCCGGCCAGCCGGACGTCAAGCCCGCGCGGGCCGAACCGGTCCAGAAAGCGGTCGATGTTGGTCGCGCCGCCCATGGGCACGACGGCGACGTCCTCGGCCGCCAGCGGCCGGCCTCGCCGGCCGGCCAGCGCCTCGAGCGCGGCGCGGTCGCTCTCCCCCTCGACCAGGATGACCGACCGCACCGCGACGAGGCGCACCGGTCAGCCGAAGAACCGGTCGGCGGCGTAGTCGTCCTCGAGGAATGCCCAGAACTCGGTGGCCTGGCCGCCGGCCGCGAAGGCCTCGTACCCCTGCCGGAGCAATTCCTCGTTGGGATGTGCCATGTCTATTCCCCCCTCATACAGCCGATAGTGCTCATCAGATACTGTCCCGGCCCGCCGCGGACCGGCAACCCCCATCCGGCCCGGCGGGCTCAGTTGGCGACGCATATATGCCGGTGAATGGCGGCCGGATCATCGAGCACGCTGAGCATGCAGGCGGCAAGGTCGGCCCGGGTAATGCTGAAGCAGCGGGGCAGGCCGCGGTCGGCGCAGACACGGTAGCTTCCCCTGGCCGGCTTTCCGGTCAGCGAGGGCGGGCGGAAGATCGTCCAGTCCAGATCGCTGGCATGAATCTCCCCTTCGGCGGCGAGCAAGTCAGCGTCGACGTGCCGGAGGAACGTGCGCCGCGCCAGGGGCTTGATCAGGTAACGCAGGTAAGGGCTCTCGCCCTCGTCGGCGACGACGGAGCCGCTGACGAACAGCAGCCTGCGCGCGCCGGCCTTCTGCATGGCCAGCATGATGCTGCGGGTGCTGTCCTGCCGGAGCGTGCTACGGCCGGTGCCGTACGGGCCGATGGCGGTGATCACCGCGTCGGAGGCCGCCACTGACGGGCCGATGGAGGCGGAGTCCATGACGTCGGCGGTGATCACCTGCAGCCCCGCCTGGGCGGGAACGGTCAGCCGGGCCGCGTCGCGGACGACCGCCGTGACCTCGTGACCAGCCTCGAGTGCCTGCCTGACCAGGCATGTTCCGGTCGCACCCGATGCGCCGAAGATGGTGAGTCTCATGGCATCTGCCTTTCCGCGGGTCGGCCAGGCCTGGCGCCGGGCCGGGGTGGCGGTGCGGGTCGCCGGGACCTGGTATGCTGATCTCACAGTCATATTATATGGATAGCATAACATATGGAAAACAGACTACTTACGGACGGCGGGCAGGCGGATCGCCGGAGCGGGCTGAACCTGGCCATCAGGGAGGCGCTGCGGGACCTGAGCGTCGCGTTGTCCCTGCTCAACCAGCGCATCGGCGGGCACCTCGATCTCAAGGGCACCGACCTGCAGTGCCTTGATCTCATCGACCGCCGCGGCCCGCTCAGCCCGAGCACGCTGGCCCGGCTGGCCGGTCTCCACCCCGCCACCATGACCGGTGTCATCGACCGCCTCGAGCGCGGCGGCTGGATCATGCGCGAGCGCGATCCTGCCGACCGCCGCGGCGTCGTCCTGCGGCCGGTCCCTGGCCGCCGCGCGGACCTGCTGCGACTCGCTTCCGGGATGAACGCTGAGGTCGCGAGGATCTGCGCGGACTATTCGAGCGACGACCTCAAGGTCATCGCCGCGTTCCTGCGCCGCACCGCCGAGGCCGGCCGCACCGCCGGGGCGCATCTCGACGCATCCTGAATCGCATCCGGGTCGGCCGTGCCATCCGGGCCGGGCCCGGCGTCAGCCAGTTCCGTCGGCGGATGCCGCTCTGCCTGCGTGTGGTTCCGGCCGGCTACCCGAGGGGGCGGCGGCCGATCGCGCTCGGCTCGCGCCCGCCGAGCAGCAAGCCCCCGGCGACGGCCGCGGCCGGCATGCCGACGAGGATGAGCAGGAGGCTGGCCACCGGGATACTGCTCAGCGAGGATAGGGAGTCCAGCTGGCTGGTCCGGAAGAAGCCGATCGCTGCGATGTACCCGGCCACGATGCCGATGACCGCGCCGACGAGCGCGAGCGTGCCCGCGGTGGCGGCGGAGATGGCCCGGCGGGCGGTGCTGCCGGCTCCGGTAGCGGTGAGCGTGCGCAGGTCGCTGGCGGTCTCGCTGCGCAGCAGGCCCGCGCTCATGGCGAGGATGCCGAGCGCGAGCAGGATGCCGAAGACGGTCGCGGCGTCGAGGATATCGCCGGATGTCGGGATGCTGTTGCGCGTCTCCACGGTCAGCCCGGCCACCGCCGCGGCGTGCTGAGCCGCGCTGGCCTGGGCCGCCGTCAGCGAGCCCGGGGCCTGGATCAGCCAGCCGGCCGTGCTGGTCGTCAGGCGGAACTGGCGCACGGCGTGCTCGGTGATCACGGTGTTCGGCGCCGATGTACCGGACGGCAACGCGCTGACCTCCTGGATTTCCGGATTAGCCAGGCAATAGCTCGGCACGCACGGCGAGTTGCCGCCCAGCGGGCCGAATTTGGCGGCGCCGTACAAGAACCGCATGTTCGTCAAGCTCGCCAGGCCGGGCCGCATCGTCAGGACGTCGGCGTCCGGGCTGACCTGCGCGGCGGTGATGCCGTACGCGCGCAGTAGCTGCGCAGTGGCCACGTACACGGGTCCGTCCCAGTTCCGCCCGGGCGCGACGCGCTGCAGCGCGGCGTCGGTCGCCTCGAGCCGGACGATGTCCCGAGAGCCGAGTGAGGCCGCGATACCGCGGGCCCCGGCCGCCATCGCTGCGAGCCGGGCGCCGGTCAGGGCCGGGCACCCGCCCGGCCCGTGCAGGCATGGCGCGTTCGGGGTCGTGGCTGCCTCCTGCGGGTAGGCGATGAGCTGATTCGGGCTCAGGTTGGGCCCGACGTAGTCGAGCGGGTCGCCGTACCGCGCCGCGGCGATCACGCAGATGATCACCGCGATGAGCACGCTGAGGCTGATTGCCCCGAGCGCCGCCCCCGAGCGCGCCCGGTACCTGGCCAGGTCACGCACGGCTAGCCGCACGGTTACCGGGGCCCGCCGGGCGGCCCTGGCCAGCAACGCCAGGCACGTCGGGGCGACCAGGACCACCCCGGCGCCCAGCACGATCAGACCGACGAGCAGGGCAAGATAGAGCGTCGACTTGTCCCCGGTCTCGGCAGCGGCCGACGTCGCCTGCTCGCTGGCCAGGCCGATCAGGAAGAACGCGAGCACAAGCAGGCCGGCGCCGGCCGGCCCGGCCCAGCGGCGAGCCGGCCGCGGGGCCGGCGGGCGCCCCGCGAGTGCGGCGACGACCGGCACCCGGGCGATCGCCCGGGCGGGCCGGATGGCCGCCAGGAACGCCGCCAGCACGGCGAGCGCCATCGACACGAGGATCACCAGCCAGGGCAGCTGGAAGGCGCCGATGACGTGGTGAGCCCCGGCTTCGGCGTGCGGGCGGTACGCCAGCCAGGCCGCCAGGCCGAGCGCGGACCCGGCCACCGCGCCTACCGCCCCGGTCGCCAGGCCGTTGGCGCTGATCACCAGCCTGACGTTGGCGTTCGTGGCTCCCTGGGCGCCGAGCATGCCGATCGAGCGCAGCCGCCGCTGCGCCAGCACGGTGAACCCGCCCACGCTGACCAGGGCGATGAGCAGCATCCCGAGCGTGGCCGCGGCGAGCGATATGGTCACCGGGTTGAGCACGTTGGCGTTGCCGGCCGCCATCCGCGACGCCACGTCCGGGCCCAGCGAGCGGGGATCGGCGCCCGGCGCGTCAAATAGCACGGTGACCAGGGTGGGCGCGCTGACCTGGCCGGGCGCGACGAGCGCGAACTCATCGAGCAGGTTCTGCGGGTTGGTCACGATGCCGACCACGCGCCGGGCCGCGCCGCCAGCGCGCCAGGTGTCACCGACGCGCAGGTGCAGGTCCGACGCGACCCCGCTGGTCAGGGCCACCTGGCCGGTCCCGCTGGGGTAGTGCCCGGTTACCAGCGAGAGCATCGGCTGGCCGAATGCGCCGTGCGGGTTCTGTGCGCGCAGGCTGTAGGTGGTGACCAGGCCGGGCACGGAAAGCGTCTCGTTCTCGATCACGTCGACCCGGCCGAACCGGCGGGCCAGCGCCGCGATCCCGGCGGTAACGTGCGGGCTCGAGGAAGGGAACGTGGCCATATCGGTCGCGGTGCCGAAGCCGGTCCCGGGCTGGGCCGGCGTGTTGGTGGCCACCGCCGACCCGACGAAGGTAGCCGCGACCGCGACGGTGATCAGCGCCAGGATCAGCAGCTGCTGGCGCCACTCGCGGCGCAGCAGCCGCCACGCCCAGCGGATGACCGCACGCCGCGCGGGGCCGCCGCCGTTGCCCGCGACCGCGCGCCGGGGCCGCTCTCGTGTCGCGGCGCTCACCGGGGCCGCCCGGGCATGAGCGGCGAACCGGGGCCGGCCAGCGGCGCGGTCTGGCCGGTCAACTGGCCGTCCCGCAGAAGTATCACCCGGTCGGCCCACGACGCGAGCTGTGCGTCGTGGGTGACGACAACCGCGGCCATCCCCGCGTCCCGGCAAGCCTCATGCACCAGGCGCATGACCGCCTCGGCGTTGCCCGAGTCCAGCGCGCCGGAGGGCTCGTCGGCCAGCAGCAGCCGGCGCTCTCCGACCACGGCGCGGGCGATCGCCACCCGCTGCCGTTCACCGCCCGACAGCTCGTCCGGGTAACGCCCGGCGCGGTCGGCCAGCCCCAGTTCCTCTAGCGCCGCGAGCCCGGCAGCCCGGGCCTTCCGCCCGGGCCACCCGTCGAGCTCGAGCGGCAGGCTCACGTTCTCCGCCGCGGTGAGCCCGGGCAGCAGGTTGAAATCCTGGAAGACATAGCCGATCGTGCGCCGCCGCAGCCGGGCCTTGTCGTTACGTGACATGCCGGGCAGCGAGGCACCGCGGACGAGCACGTCGCCTTCGGTGGGCTCTTCCAGGCTGCCGGCGATCGTCAGCAGCGTGCTCTTGCCCGATCCGCTCGGCCCCATCACCGCGACCATCGCGCCCTCGTCCACCGACAGGGTGACCCGGTCCAGGGCGTGCACCTCGGCCGCGCCCCGGCCGTAGACCTTGGACACCTGCCGGAGCTCCAGCACGCTCATCCCCGTACTCCTGTGTGCCGTCGCCGCTTGGGCCGTGACCGTGGATGCTTCATGACAGCCAGCGTCCCGGCCGGCGGCGGCGGGCACATCACGCGGCGGGGGGAGCGCGGGTCCATCGCTGGAGGGATACGCCCGAGGGTGGCGCGCAGGTAGCGTGCAAAGTGTGCTGGACCGGGTGCGACGCAGGGCGTGGGGGCTATCGGGCCGGCTGATCGCGTCCTACATTCTCGTGACCCTCGCCGTGGTGGTGCTGGTCGAGGCGCTGGTGCTCGGCTACCAGGCACCCCAGCTGGTGAACGACGCCCAGCTGCAGGCCCAGGTGCTCGCCACCGCGCAGAGCTACGGCCAGCAACTCGCCCAGCGCTACCCCGGCGGCGTGCCGGCCGGGACCGTGCTCGGCGACCCCGTGCTCGGCCACCCGGACACCGGCGGGAAGCTTGGCCTGGCCCCGCCGAGCCCGTACGGGAGCACGCTGACCGTCCGGGCGATCACCGGCCCGATCTACGGCGACCAGGCGATTACCGCGGTCGTGGCGGTCGACGCCGAGGGCGCGATCGTCGCGTCCTCCGCGCCGTCCCGGTACCCGCCCGGGCGGCCGGCGGCCGGCGAACTCTCCGCCGCGGCGATCGCCGCCGTCCAGGACACCGGCAAGTCCGGCGGCAGCGGCAGCGGCAGCGGGTCCACGGCGTACGGCAGCGTGCTCTGGTCGGTGTGGCCGGCCGGCCTCGGCAGCAATCCGCGGGCCAGGGCGCCGGGACTGGTCGCCTACGTGTACGTCCAGGCGCCGTACTCGACCGGGTTCATCAACCCCGTCCGGGTCTGGCGCGAGCTGGGCCAGCAACCCGGCAGCGGCGCGCTGCGGTCCGGTGCTTACGCGCTGCTCATCGCCATCGTGCCGGTCGGCGTGCTGTTCGGGCTGCTGGCCTCGCGGCGCCTGGTCCGCCGGGTACGCCGGCTGGAACGAGCCACCCTCGCGGTCGCCGACGGCGACTACACCGTCACCCTGCCTCCCTCCGGCCAGGACGAGGTCGGCCGGCTGGAGGCGAACTTCACCACCATGACCCGCCAGCTCGGCTCCGCGCTGGACGCCGAACGGCAGCGGGCCACCGGCGGCGCGCGCGCCTCCGAGCGGGCCCGGATCGCGCGGGAGATCCACGACGCGATCTCCCAGCACCTGTTCGCCCTGCGGATGATCGCGGCCGGGATGCGCCGGGCCGACCCGGGCCATCAGCAGGTCCGCGCGATCGAGCGGATCAGCGAGGAGGCGCTGCGGGACATGCAGGCGCTGCTGATCGAGCTGCGCCCGGCCAGCCTGGACGGTGCCGGGCTCGCCCCGGCCCTGCAGGAGGTCTGCGCGGCCTACCACGACCGGCTCGGCATCACCGTCGACGCCAGCCTGGACGACGTCACCGTCCCCGCGCCCGTCGAGCACGCCCTGCTGCGCATCACCCAGGAGGCATGCACCAACGCCGTCCGGCACGGCAACGCTCGCCGGCTCGCCGTGTCGATGACCCGCCAGGACGGGCACGTCGAACTGGCCGTCCGCGACACCGGCGCCGGCTTCGACCCGGCCGCCCCGCACGCCGGCTCCGGGCTGGCCCACATCCGGGACCGGGTCGCCGAACTCGGCGGCACCGTGGACATCGAGAGCGCACCCGGCCGCGGCGCGGCGCTCACCGTCCGGGTGCCGGTGCCGTGACGATCCGCGTGGTGATCGCCGACGACCACCGCGTCGTCCGGGACGGGCTGTGCTACCTGCTCGGCCAGGAGGCAGACGTCGAGGTCGCCGGCGAAGCCGGAGACGGCCGGCAGGCGGTGGACGTCGTCGCCGCCGCCCGCCCCGACGTGCTGCTGCTCGACCTGTACATGCCCGGACTGGACGGGCACGCCGTGCTTGCCGCGCTGCATGACGCGCCGCACCGGCCCGCAGTCGTCGTGCTGACCTCCGCCGCCGACGACGAGCACCTCGTCCGCGCCATGCACGCCGGCGCGACCTCCTACCTGCTCAAGACCGCCCCGGCCGAGGACGTCATCGCCGCCGTCCGCGCCGCCGCCGCCGGCACCGCCAGCCTCAGCCCCGAGCTGCTGACCAGGCTCACCCAGGCGCTGCGCCGGCCGCCGCCGCCGGATCCGCTGCAGCCGCTCTCACCCCGCGAACGCGAGGTGCTCCGGCTGATCGCCCGCGGTCACAGCAACCGGCAGATCGCCCGGGACCTGGCGATCGGCGAGCAGACCGTCAAGACCCACGTCCGCGGCATCCTCACCAAACTCGGCCTGCAAGACCGCCTCCAGGCCGCGATCTTCGCGCTCCGCCACCAAGCCGGCCGCTACGAGCACCGGCCGTAACCGGCGGGATCCGGGATCGCCCCCGTTCGGGCATCCGGGATCCGCCCCGCTCGGGAACGCCCGGCCAACGGAAAACCCCGAGCCGCGGAACGCGTGCCGATGGCGGCGCCGCGTCATGAGATCGCTGCGGTCGCTCCGGCGCTCCCGAATACGATGCCCGGTGGGGCAGTAAGAAGCACCGGAGCAATTCGGCGCCATTGAGGCGGAGAAGAGGGTTGGCCGCCTATGCCAAGTGGCCTTTCTCTTTAGCTTGGGTGGCGAGATTTGCGTGATCCTCCCGCCATCGGAGCGAGCCCGCCCTCACCTGGTCGCCCACGCCCCCCCGCCGTCTCCGCTCGTCGGCGAAATGTGTCCGTAGGCGGCTGTGATAGCAGCCGCCTACGGACTACTTTGCCGACGAGTTATCCACATCTGGCGTTCTGCCGTCTGCGGATAAAGGGCTCCGCTCGACTTGCAGGCGTCTCGGTCAGGATGTAGCGTCGCGGGGAACCTTACGCAACCGGAAAGGGAGCAATACAAAGTTCGATGACAATCAGAACCGAGAGCCGCATAAAAATCGCCAGCAGCGTCGGTGAGGTGTGGGCGTATGTTTGTGACGTCGGACGCTGGCCGGAGTGGGCGCCGACGGTTCTCGAATGCCGGGTTCGCGGAGGAGCTCCGCTTCAGCCCGGCTCGCGGGTGGAACAGCGGGCGAAGGGGATACTCTGGCTGACTCGCGGCCGGAGCCAGGAGGTGACCGTTATCCAGGCGCCCCGCTACGTGGCGTTCGCCGGGCCGATGGGTACTTCCGCGGCGCGCTGGGGAATGGAACTCGAGCCGGTGGACGATAGCCAGACCGACGCCAAGATGTGGATTGAGGTCGACCTCGCGGGCATCATGCGCGCGGTCCCCGGCCGCACTCTCAAAGGCAGAATTCAGCGCGTAAGTGATCGCGAGATGGCGGCGATCAAGGCTGCGGTCGAGTCCGCTACACGGGGAGGCGCGGAGTCCTAGATGGGTGGCGCGCGGTTCTACCGCGGCGCTACCGAGACCGAGGAGCACACCGTGAGCCAGATCGACCATACGCGAGAGCACCTGATCGAGACATACCGCAAGAAGGCGAAGCACTACGACATCACCTCCCGGCTCTACCCCGTGCCCGGCTACCCCCAGCGGGCACAACGCCTCCGGGCCGTGCAAGCGCTCGGCCTTCACGCGGGTGACAGCGTGATCGATATCGCATGCGGCACAGGTCTGAACTTCCCGCTGATTGAGGAGGTGATCGGTCCCGACGGCCGGATCGTCGGGGTCGATCTGACCGACGCGATGCTCGCCCGTGCCCAGGCTCGGATAGAGACGAACGGCTGGAGCAACATCAGCCTGGTGCAAGCCGACGCGGCCGAGTTCGACTTCCCAGCCGAGGTCGACGCGATCCTGTCCACGTACTCCCTGTCGCAGGTGCCCGAGTGCGCAGAGGTCATCGCCCACGGCGCCGCGGCCCTCTCCGGAGGCGGACGCTGGGTCGTGCTGGATCTGAAGGTTCCCGGCAACACGCCTGGGTGGCTAGCGCAGCTCGGAACCGCGATTGTGCGGCCTTTCGCCTCGATAGATGAGTGGATCATGCGCCGTCCGTGGGAGGCGATTCGCGCAGCCATGCAGGGAGAACTGGCCGAGTTCTCCTGGACCGAGTTGTTCTTCGGAACCGCGTTCCTCGCTGCCGGGTCCCGCGGCCCTGGGTGAGGTGCTGCGTGCCTGGCCCTCCACGGCGGGCCGGGACAGCTCACCGATGAGGTGGTCGGCCACGTCGCCGGGGTGGTCCGCCCGGCTCGCATCAACCGTCTTGCCTGGATCGATCGCGGGTAAATTAGCTGAGTGCCAGCCCGCGCGCTATTTCATACCGCTCCGCGCTGCGTGGATATCAGGGAAGTCCCCACACCGCGGCCGGCGGCCGGCGAGGTCCTTGTCCGCACCCTGTGCTCTGGCATCAGCGGCGGCACCGAGCGGCTGGTGTACCGCGGCGAGGTCCCTGCCGACATGGCGCTGGACGACACGATCGACGCGCTTGGCGGTTCCTTCTCCTATCCCTTCGCCTACGGGTATGCGTGCGTCGGCGAGATAGCGGAGTCCGGGCGGCCGGTTTTCGCGTTCCATCCGCACCAGGACGTGTTCGCGGCGCGGGCCGGCGACCTGATTGCGCTGCCTGCTATCGATCCCGCGTCCGCCACCTTGCTCCCGCTGGTCGAGACGGCGCTGCAGGTGACGCTCGATGCCGGGACCGGATATCGCGACCGGGTCATCGTGCTCGGCGCCGGCGTGCTCGGGCTGCTGACCAGCCTGCTCTTGCAACGCTCCGGGTGGCGGCCGCTGCTTGCCGAGCCGCAGGCGTGGCGCCGCGCCATGGCCAGCAGCCTCGGCGCCACCACCGCAGCACCGGAGGAACTGGTGAAAGAGAAGGTTCCGCTGGTCATTGACGCGAGCGGCAACCCGGATGCGCCAGCGATGGCGCTGAACATGCTGGCCCACGAGGGAACCCTGTTGATCGCGTCGTGGTTCGGC